>OBYG01000047.1_pt1 | contig 164149 bp, 122 predicted proteins | sample 1538201 | NCBI WGS metagenome assembly OBYG01 (sample SAMEA2580177, study PRJEB22360) | human gut metagenome | biome: human gut; feature: human-associated habitat; material: faeces | place: Denmark | collected 2008/2010 | reverse complement strand
ATAGTCGCATAGACAAAAAAGAGGAACGACTATTTTATATTAAAAAAAGAAGGGGATGTGCCTTAGTTTTGACACAGCCCCTCGTTATTAAAATGGTTTCAGTGTATTAGTAGCCTTCGTTTTGTTTCAGCTTACCGTTAGATACATTGATCTCGGAAACCGGAATAGGCATTACGGTACGATAGTCGTCATAGTTGATCGGACCGGCCGGAACTTGGGCATTCGTTACTGCCTTTTTGTTTCTCCATGTATCCCAGGCGTTATGACCTTCACCATAAAGTTCCAGTCTGCGTTCTGTCAGAATATCATCGATAGTAACAGAAGCAACGTCTTCATAGCCGGCTATTCTTTGCTTACGCAAGTCATTGATATAGTTGGCAGGATCAGCACCACCTGCTTTTAATGCAGCTTCTGCGGCAATCAGATATACTTCGGACAGGCGGATTACTTTCGGATTATTTACATATATTTCTCCGTCGCGTCCCGGATACTTCTGGATATACCAGCCTTCGTTATCTCCACCGTCGCTTTCTTCAGCAATCAGAGTGCTGCGAACATCTTCCGGACGTTCTTGAAGGAAAGTTTTGAATGCATCGGTGATACCGGCTTCTGCATAACCTTCGGCATGTGTGTAGAATCCGAGAGAGTTACGTTGTGCATTGTAGAGTGAGGTAATCAGGAACTCGAAAATGCTTTCACTGCTTCCAACTTTGGTCCATACTGTTTCGTATTCATCTCTGGTGTACAGCTTGTATGGAGATTTTTCGATTACATATTTGGCATCCTCAAGTGCTTTACTGTTCTCATTCATGTAGAGATATGCACGGGCTCTCAGTGCACGGGCTCCCCAATAGTCGATATGACCGGCAGTTACTACCTTGCTGGTTTCTGGGAGATTATCCAATGCAGTCTTCAAGTCATCCAGGATGGTTTCGTAAGTTTTCGCAATAGTAGCTCTTTCTGCTGTATATCCGGATTCGAAAACTTCTGTAGACAATACGATGCCCGGATCGCTGGCCTGTGCATTGCAAGGAAGTTTAGCGAACAAGCGGGCCAAGTCAAAGTGGAAAAGTGCCCGTAAAGCATACAATTCACCTACCTGAACATCAACTTCAGCTCCTTCCAGACCGGATTTCTTAACTCCCTCCAAAACTTTGTTTATTCTTGCCAGAGAAAGATAGAAGCGTTTATAGAAATAGTATGAATCAGAACTATTCTTAGTAGCTTGGTAAGCATATACATCGACAGTTTGTTTATTACTACCGATAGCTTTGAAGTCGCTACCTCTTTGGTCGGCGTACAAGAAGAAATCACCTGCGTAGCTGCCACGTGGATTAGTTCCCGCGTCTATAGAAGAAGTTTGAGACTCATAAACACCGTTAACTGCAAACTGTAAATCTTCGAGAGTCTTAATAGCACCTTCTGAAGGCCATTCACTGGAAGGCACTTTGTCGAAAGTATCGCATGAGGATACTGCCAACGTCAGTAATAGAATGGGTAAATATATTTTTTTCATTATTCAGTCTGTTTATAGATTATAATTTGATATTAATGCCGAATACACAGCTTCTCAATGCCGGTGTATCTGCCTGACGATAACCATTGATCGCTACATCCGGGTCAATGTTTTTAGTCTTCGACCACAACATAGCCAGATTGTTTGCTCTGAAGTAGATGCGGAAGTTGGAAATGTGCTTCTTCAATACCGGCAGAGTATATCCTACTGTCATTTCTCTCAGACGAATATTGTCAGTCGATTTGATTGTGCGGCTTGAGAATCTGTCCCAACGATAAGGGTTGGCATAGATAGGCATCGGGTTGTCTACTTTATCACCCGGATTTTTCCAGTAGTTTCCGGCTACATCTTCTGACAGGTTCATGGAACCGATTCTTACGCCATCATGATGAGAGAAATATCCCGGATAATCGAACATGTCACCACCAAACTGATAAGTGATCAGGAATGACAGGTCAAAGTCTTTGTATGTGAAAGTGTTGCTGAATCCACCGATAACATCAGGCAATGCTTTTCCTACAATTCCCTTACCTGCTTCCGAGTAGTCATTTACCACTCCCTTTGAGTGATCTTCAGGATCTAACCAGAATTCTCCCAGACCTGTTTCAGGATTTACACCTTTCCATTCGGGCAGATAGAATGTGTACATTGACTCTCCCTCACGGTGCAGATACATTTCTCCGTCTCCATACTGGATATCTTTTCCTTCAGGAAGTTTGTCTACCAATGCACGTTGGTAAGTCAGGTTGAAGTTTGAAGTCCATGTAAAGTTCTTGTTGCTGATATTTTTAGAATTGAGTTCCAATTCGAAACCGTCGTTCTTCAATGCACCCAGATTTTCCCAACGGGAGTCAAAGCCGGTGATTAATGAAGTAGGTACTTCGAACAGCAAATCCGTAGTCTTCTTATTGTAATATTCCAGAGACAGATTTACGCGGTCGTACATATTCCATTCAATTCCCATATTGAAGTTCTTGGATTTTTCCCAGCTTAATTTGTCGTTAGCCATTCTTGACCAGTAAATGGCGGGAGCACTTCCGTATCCGGAACCTGTATACAGGTCCATGTAACCATAGTAATCTGAGGGTAAGTTACCGTTTGTACCATAAGATGCTTTGATCTTGAAGTCGGTAAATAACGGCATATCTTGCATAAATCCTTCTTTACTCATTCTCCATGCACCGGATACAGACCAGAAACTAGCCCAACGGTTGTCTTCACTCAAACGTGACGAACCATCACGACGGAAACTGGCAGAAAGATAATACTTGTTATCATAGTTATAATTGCCACTTGCGAAATATGACATCATGCCGGCTCCCAAGGTTGAACTTGCAGCCTGGTCCGGTTGTCCGTTGGCCAATTCGGGATAGTGGCTTGAATAACGTTTGGCAACAGTTACAATCTGCAGCAGGTCTCTGTTTTCAACTTCGAAACCGGCCATCAAGTTCAGATTGTGCATATCTTTAAAAGTATCCGTGTAGTTTAATGTAGAAGAGCTGGTAGCTACGCGGCTTTCGAAGGTATAACGAGAACCCATTCCGCTGACGGAACCACCGTTAACGCTGTTGCGATCCCAATATTCAAAGTGCTTGTTGTCTACATAGTCATAACCAAAGATAGAGTTAAGTGATAACTTATCACAGAATTTGATTGTTACATCTGCATTGGTCATGCTACGGAACATTTTGGTCTGAATCCACTCCAGAGCTGTATCGCTGTCTTTACCACCTAGCATCAGATGCGGGTTGGTAACTTTACCCCATGCTGCATTTTTATTATATGAACCATCTTCATTCTTTACCGGAGCAGTCGGGTCCATTGCGAATAAAATACCTATCGGAGAAGAAGTACCCATTCCTTGAGCCTGGTCTCCCTGATCGCGGAAACCATCTTGCGATGTAGCGGCTATCATTTGCTTGAGAGCTACGTTCAGCCAGTTATTTACTTTGTGATTAACGTTCAGACGACCGGAGATACGTTCGAAGTCACTACCAAGAACGATACCCTCGCTCTTATTGTAGCCAACTCCGGCATAGAACTGAGTCTTTGACGAACCGCCGTTGATAGATACCTGGTGATCTTGAGTGAAAGCAGTACGATAGATTTCTTTCTTCCAGTTCGTATTTACTTTACCGGATGGATCATGGATAAAGTCAGCAACAGTAGCCGGTGAGTCGAGCAGAGGAATGAACATATCACCTCCGTTATCGATGTTGTTCAATGCTGCTTGTTTGCTATCTGTTATTCCGTAAGTAACCAGACAGTTGGCTAATGATTCGCGTGTGTAGTCAATCAAGTCGGCTGATCCCATCATATTGAAAGCATTTACAGCCATCTTGTTCCAGCCTACTTCACCTGAATAGCTGACATTCGTTTTTCCTTCTTTACCTTTCTTTGTGGTAATGATGATAACACCGTTTGCGGCACGTGAACCGTACAATGAAGCAGCGGCAGCATCTTTCAGAACAGTCATGCTTTCGATGTCTTCAGGATTCAGTGTACTCAATACGCTTTGAGTCTTACCGTAGTAGTTCATGTCGTCGTCAGCCTTCGTTACAACACCGTCAATAACATACAACGGGCTTTTAGAAGCACTGATAGAACCGACACCGCGAATGTTGATTTCGGCCATAGAACCTGGGTCACCAGTTGCTGAGGCTGTGCGCACACCTGCCATTTTACCGGACAGCGCTTTGTCAAAAGACTCTTTAGAACCGGAAACGATTTTATCTGCCTTAATGACAGCAGCTGATCCTGTGAATGAAGACTTCTTCGCAGTACCATAAGCTACAACAATAACCTCATCAAGATTTTGTGCATCAGATTTCAGCACAACTTTCACAGTTGGTCTGATAGCCACTTCTTGTGTCTGCATACCGATATACGAAATCTGCAAAGTCTTTGCAGAACTAATAAATTTATATATAACTGATAATCAGAAAGATATACAGAGTGCAAATCAGTAATACAGGTCGATATTTTATCAAACAGAAATAGCCTATACATCTATTTGACAGTTAGTTAGCAAAATTCAGCTTATGATCTACTCTCTCTTTGTAATACCATTTCTCTACCGAAATGAGGAGTATTTATCTTATAATCAATATTATATCTGTAAAACAGGTAGCTATTATAAATAAAAAAATAGTATCATGTTATAAAAGGCGCCTTCATTTGTATACAATTAATCAGGTAATGGATATTATTAATTAAAAACATTATCCCATTCATTTTTCTTTTAAAGGCAAGCAATTATTGTAAATATTAGAGACTGCCATATATTGATCTGTCTTATTTGAAGTTAGATTGCAAAAAAGGCTGTTCCACTCGCGGAACAGCCCTCTCCATATTTAAACTCTTCTGTTAAAAATCGTCAGCAGGGAAACCTGTTCGACGAAAACCTGAAACCTTATAAGTTAATCCATCTTCATCGTCGTCGAACTGTACCATATATACGATACTGTCAGCAGGCATACCGCTAGGAGTTGTGGCAGCTTTTTCCAGTACCTTACCATCAGTTATCTTCACTTTGGACTCATATGTTACATTATCCACAAAGCCCGTTGTCGAGAAAGTCCTCGTTGCATAATTCACGTTTACTTTCAGTTTATATTCCCAGAAATTTCCTAAATCGTCCAGCCACATTTCAGTTTCACTGTTGCTGGCTGTATTGTAAGTACTCATTTGCAGATGTCCTGCTCCAAAGGGATCTTCTACTTCTTTCCCGTCAATAAATGCATTCACTGTCACCCACCAGTCTCCTGCCATTTTTTCAACAGCAGTACCACCTGGTTCTGTATCGTTGTCGCATGCCACGAATGTAAAAGCCAGTGAAACTAAAAGTAATATCATATATTTCTTCATAATCGTATTTTTATTGTTTTACTATAATGTCAAAAGATAGCTGACCGGCATAAGCAACAGTCCATTTCAGAGTCCCAGTCGCAGGATCTAATAATGTATTAGTCATTTGATCCATGGAATCTCCCCAACCTGCAACATAACTTTCCAGAGGAGTAATGGTATTATCATCATTCAATTCGAATTTACCAACCATTGCATAATCCGGTCCATAGCCAGCACGCTGGTCATACCAGCCTCCTAAGAAATCGCTGATATAAAATATTCCCGGTTCCATCTGCAAAATCACAATCTCGTATCCACTGAAAGCTACCACAGAAGGGGCGGTACGCTTGCTTCCTTCGGCTACAGTATAAATTCCGGATTTCAAAGGAGAAGCAGTATCATCTGCTACATATACTGTTCTCGTGAATGTTTTGGCAAAACCGTCCTCATTGTATGCCGCATATACTAAATTGTAGATTCCCGGAGTGTTGACATCAACACTTCCTTTTATCTGAACGGATTCAGTTATATCCTCTCCATTCATTTCCGCATAATATCCCGGCTCCACAAAGGGTTGTCCTTTTTCTAAAACGATTTTTTCATCGCCTTCTCTTTCCAACGTTACAAAATAGGTGACTTTAGAAGTATCATTTGTTGATTTGTCGCAAGCTCCAAAGACAAACGGCAAACATACTAATATGCTGTATATTATATTTTTCATACGTAAAACTTACTAAGTTATTGGTTACTATTTGATATCCCACCAAACCGGAGTACTTCCCGGTACCCCTGCAGGAGTATTTACATTTTGCTGACGTGCGCTTAATGGATAAGTCATACGTTTCATCAGTCCGCCTGCTTCCAGACCATTAGTCCATGGTGCAACCAACTCTCCCGGAGTGTATACTGCCTCATTAGCCTGTATCTGAGCTGCTGAATAAGAAGATAGTTTCGGACAATCCGTACGACGAATCTCACTCCATGCTTCCATGTGATCCATATAGAAAAGAGCTACCCATTTCTGCATATAAATCAAGTTTAGCTTGTCTGCCAGTGTAGAGGCAGCAGACCATGCACACTCTCCTTCCAGAATAGTGCTTTCTTGACCTGTAAATCCACGAACGGCAAAGTCAGCAGTTACACCTGCTTCATAAGCACTTTTTGCATTCGCATCATCATTGAGGAAACGAGCATATACCTCTGCTATCAGGAATTGTAATTCAGCCTGAGTAAAGAAATAGACAGGTTTTGTAGCCCCGATAGAGTAATCAATCGCACTCACGTTTTTATTTTTCCAGTTGTCAGTACCCAGAATGCTTTGCATATGTGTTTTTCCTCCGGGAAGTTGACCGACATACTTTCCATCCGCATCTGTTTTACTAATACCATAGGCGATTCGAGGATCTCCCGTACTGCTTAAATAAGAAATTAATGGATAAGCAGCACAATGATTACCGGTCAATCCGACCGCATTTGTATTATACCATGGATTCCGTTTGTCTGTTTCATCCAAAAAACAATCCAGTTTCACGTCACCGGTAAAGAATTCGTTGTTTTGTACCAAGGTCTTCACTTTCTCTGTATACGAAGCCGCATCTATATTGGCATCAATGAAACGCAGATACATACGGAGGCGAAGAGCATTGGCAAAACCTTTCCATTGAGCGATATTTTTGTTGAATATCAAATCCGGCACATCCATACCGCTTCCATCCAAAGCAGCTTCTGCTGCATCGATCTCACCTAATATACCTTTATATACTGTTTCACCTGTATCCCATTTAGGTGTGGCATTGGCATTACCTTGCAGAGCTTCCGAATAAGGTGAGTCACTGGTATTATCTACCATTATCTGAAAGGCATATGCTCTTAGTATGGTAGTGGCGAAGCGGTCGGCAGGGTTTGTAGTCTTTTCCAGAACCTGCTTTGCATCTTCCAAAGCTCCTGCAAACAGGGTTCTATAAGAATAATCCATTTGCTGGGAAGATTCGGTAAATGTATATTCACATAGAGTGTTATACTGATTCGACTCCGGTTTCTGTTCATAGTACTGAGCGAAAAAGCCAGCGTAATTATAAATTTCTCCGCCTACCGCCGAAGCAATGGAAGCACTGATAGAGGGGAATATCAAATCCGCCGTCACCTGATCATTCATCGGGTAGTTCGGGTCGTCATTGATGTTCAGGTCGCAACCTGCAAACAATGCTGTTATTGCTAATGATGCATATAATAATATTTTTTTCATTTTTATTCCTGTTTAAAATTTAACCATTAAGTTGAAACCGAAACGACGTGAGCTGGGATTAGCTGTGTATTCTCCATAGTTACCTTCAAGGTCATTACCAAATGAAGTCATTTCGGGATCAATAAATGTATTGCTGGATGGAGTCCAGACAAATAAGTTATTGCCATATGCAGACACTTTTACTGCCTGGAAAGGAGTTTTTGCCAACCATCTTCTGGGGAGGTCCCAACCTAATACAACAGAACGAAGCTTGACGTATGATTTGTCCACCAGGAAGCAGCTTCCCATATCAGAGCCACCGTCACCCCAGTATTTATAAATGTTAGAACTAGTAATAGGAGTTGTATTTTCTACATAAGTAACGTTTTCTCCATTCACTATTTTATTTACTGAGTTAGGAACAATCAAAGGATTACGGTCATTGTAGGCAGTCTGTATTGCGTTACCGGTAAAATAGTTTATATCTTTAGTACGTGAATACATTACTCCCCCCTGACGGATATCAAAATCAATACCTAAGCTTATGCCTTTATATTTTAAATTAGTAGAAACACCCATTTGATATTTGTTATTCATATCTCCGCAGATTCCGAATTCGCTGGCTTCAACCGGAAGACCCGTTGATGAATTTACTACAATACGTCCTTGCGGATCACATTCGGCTACCTGAGCCTTGAAAACACCAACAGGCATGCCTGTTATAGCGTACATACTGGTACCTCCATTGAGACCATAAATCGTTGTAATGCCACCCAATTCTTCCGGCAAACTGATCACCTTGCTCCAGTTCTTTGTGAAGTTCCATGTCAGTTCCCAACTAAAATCTTTTGTTCTTATCGGAGTACCGCTGATCAGGAGTTCTATACCACGGTTACGAATCTTACCCAAGTTCATATTCTGTGCTGTATAGCCTGAAGCAGGGTCCATAGCCAAAGAGAAAATCTGCTTATCGGTATTCCTGTTATAATAAGATACGTCAAAAGAGAGGCGGTTTTTGAAGAAAGCCATATTTAAACCGACTTCAGATTCTGTGGTCATTTCCGGACTTAATGTATTACTTCCGAGTACATTTCCTGCAGAGTAAGCGTTGACACCTCCTAGAGGGAAAGTCAGAGAACCGAAAGGTATTCTATTGGAAGATTGTGCATACACAGGATTAACCATATACACATCAGCATCGTTACCTGTTTTACCCCAGCTGGCGCGTATCTTACCAAAAGTTATCACATCCTGCAGATTGTCATTCAATAATTCGCTGAAAATAAAACTACCGGTAATACCGGGATAGAAGAAACTGCGATTTTCTTTCGGAAGAGTAGAAGACCAGTCATTACGGGCAGTTACCGTTAAATAGAGCATATTCTTCCATGAACCTTCAAACTGTCCGAAAACACCCATCAGACGTCTGAGTTCCATGTGCTGTTCTACTATAGGAGTTTTGCCGGAGTTCTTCAGATTAAACCATGTAGGAATCGTTAAATCATTAACTTCTGAATATTGATAAGAGACTTTACGTTCATTGCCATTGAAACCGACCAGTGCATTGACATTAAAATCGTTAACCGGCATATTGAAATTAACCATAATATCCTGGTTTATCTCGCGACGACGGGTTATCTGCTCGGAATATTGTCCGGTTTCACCAGAGAAAGGACTGCTGGAGCCCTGACCTTCTCCATTAGGAGTACCTTCATAATAAAGAGCGTACAGATTCGGTTTTCCTTTGTCACTTTGTCCTGTCGTAATATCCAAGCCCATACGGTACGTAAACTTGAAGTATTTCAGGAATTCATAATCCAACTGAAATTTTCCGTAGAATCTTTCAGATTCATATTCATTCAAATAGTTATTCAAAATATAATAAGGGTTCATAACTCCGTAGGGGGTATAATAATATCCCGGAGTGTTGAACGGATCATTCTGGTCTTCCAGTCCTATTATGCTGATATCTCTTGGTGTCTGATATAAAGAGTTTAGCATGGACAAACCTTGTCCCGTAGTAGCAAAGTTATTCTTCTGATAAGCGTAATTCAGTGAAGAAGAGAATGTCAACGCTCCTGCCTTATGGCTGCCGCGTGCAGAAAAAGTATATTTATCGTAGCTGTCAGCATCTGTCGGGATCATACCATCATCGCTGATCTGAGAGAATGATACATAATAATCACTTTTATCTGTAGCTCCATTGAATGAAAGGCTGTTGCTATATCTGAATCCCGCATCAAAAAAGTCTTTGATGTTATCAGGCATTGCCACATAAGGTTTCAGTTTCTGAGAGTTGTTGTACACATTCCCCCACAGCTGCATGGAACCATCGAAACGAGGTCCCCAAGAACCGTTCTCCAATTCTGTATGGTTGCCGTTCCATCCCATACCAAATTCATTTTGAAATTCCGGCAGACGCAGAACAGTTGACCACTGAACTCCACCGTTATACTCGATTCCAACTCCTTTTTCTTTCCGGCCACTTTTGGTAGTAATCATGACTACACCATTGGCGGCACGGCTACCATACAAAGCAGTAGCCGCAGCACCTTTCAAAATAGTCATGTTTGCCACATCATCCGGATTGATAGCGTTGGCACCGTTTCCAAAATCATATCCGCTATTCAAACCATCTGTAGAGTATACGGTAGAGTTATTCAAAGGTACTCCATCCACGACATATAGTGGCTGGTTGGTACCGGAGAGTGAGCTGACTCCACGGATAATGACCGAATTAGAGGCTCCGGGGTCAGATGAAGTGCTGGAAATCTGTACACCTGCAATCTTACCTGCCAAGCTTGACATCACATCAGATGTACGGCTTTCCGCAATTTTTTCTCCACCCACTGAGGTCGCAGCATAACCTAATGCTTTTTCAGATCTTTTAATACCCATTGCTGTAACAACAACTTCATCGATCTGTTGAGCATCCGACCTAAGTACTACCTTTAAATTAGGCTTAATCGCTACTTCTTGAGTTTGCATACCGATGTACGAAATTTGCAAAGTCTTTGCAGAACTAATTTTTAATATAAAATGCTGATTATTACAATAATGAGAAATATAAGCCTAATCATTTTACATATTATTGTATCCATATATAAACATGATAATCAATTATTTATCAGTATCAAAGCTACCCTTTTCTTTAACGGATGATACCCTGTTTCTATCCGTTTTTATCAACTAAGTAATTTATTATAAGCAAGTTGCGTCTTTTTTTATTTATATGAAGCGCCATTAATGAATACTATTTTTATATTTATTGGATATTTCTCACCACCAATCATAATGAATGATTACTTTTTGCATAATAGTAGAAAAAGAACAAATCTGAATAAAAGCATATTTAGTTATGGTATAATTCAAAATATGCAAGACTAGCTTGTGGTAGTAACAAAAATCGGCAGAATTTTAAAACAGCAGATCTGCAGATGAAATATATCTGTCTACTATTGTCTCCTTGTGATATGCGATTGTTTGTATCAGCTTGCACCTTTAAATATAAAAGAAACGTTTAGTTTCGATATGATATATTCCCCTGTGACAAAAAAATCTATCAGTTAGAACAGATTTAGAAATTAAAACTACTTTTGACTCTTCCTTTTAAAGCAATTAGATGTTTCTCGGTGAGTAACGATCTGTTCCTTTTAAAGGAACGGATCGTCCCTTTAAAAGGAATGAGTCCTGACATTGCACTTATTATGTATATTACAGTCATTTATATGCGACAAATCACTTGTAAATTGCATATTCTTACATTGATTTATGCATTATTTCTGCCATATTGTTAGATTCTGAATCAATTTTATTGAAACCAATCTTAAAAACAGGACATTCTTAGACAATCAATGTCTAACCTTTTTGTCTATTAGCTAATTTTGAATGGGCCGCTTTCTCAAGATCATGCACAATGGTCATATCCATGATATTGGCATACACTTGAGTTGTCTTCACGCTTTTGTGCCCCAACAGTTTCTGTACAGTGGTTATATTGGCACCACTATATATTAATAAGGTAGCATTTGTGTGACGTGCTGTATGAAATGATATACGTTTATCCATTTTTGCCAACTTAGCTAATGCATTCAAGTCTTTATTTACATTAGAATTATCTTTCAATTTAAAGAATCCATCCAGATCCTCTTTATAGTGCTCCAAAACCTTAAGACCTTTACCTTCAAATAATAAATATAAAGGTAGACGCACATCAATACCTGTTTTAACGGATTTGTAAATCAACCATGTCTCCTGATGGAGTTCAACAATATTTGCAGCCGTCAGATTTATAAAATCAGAATACCGTAAGCCGGCATAGCAGCAAAATAGAAAGGCATCCTTCGATTTTTGCAACTTCGTAAATTTCCCTTCCAAAATCAAATTTTCCATTTTATTCAGCTCTTCCGGAGATAGGTGCGTATGATTTCCTTCTATACTTTTTATTTTATATTTTCTAAAAGCATACTTCTGAATATCCATGTATTCCTTATTTATAGCCACATTTACATACCGCTTTAGATGCTTCATATGTTTGGCAATGGTATTGAGATGATACCCTTTAGATTGCAAATAGTTATCAAACGAAGACACAAATTCAAATGTCAAATCAGTGAATACAATGTCTTTTTTATACTCTTGCAACAATTCTAAAGTGGATAGATGGTTCTGTTTGGTGCTTTCTTTTAAAGAAGAGTTGTTGACTTCTTCTTTAAAAAACGTCAGAAATGAGTTTCCACTATTTTCCGGTTTGTCAATAGAGTCTTTCAACGAATCTAAAGATATCGATCTTCTCTGTTGCCATAATCCAAGTTCTTTCTGTTCGATGTCAGCTATAAAATCATATAGCATTCGATTTAAAGCATCTGAATTAGGATGGTTCTTTACCATCCTTCGCTTTACGTCCCATTGTTCTGGTTTAAGGTATACCCTGGTTGAAAAATACATTTTTCTCCTGTTTAAGTAAGCCTCTACTTGTACCAATGCCATTCCCTTTTTGTTCAGCTTCTTTTTTCTGTTAAACACGAGGCTGTAACTAATCTTCTTCATTCTATAATCTTTTAGTTAATACTAAGAACAAATTAAACTAAGTTCTGTGCTATAATTAAGGTTGAACCTGCATTAATTTCTGCAAAAATTAAAATTCAATAATTAAGTATTTACATAACTTTAATTTAAATGCTATTTTTTTATCGCCATTTCTTTATAATAAATCAAAAAGAAACGTGTATGGGTGAGTTTTATGTCCAAAAACAAGCAAACAGAATGTTAATTAGTACACTTTGTCTTCACAAATTGACATTTAATGCTTGATAATTCGGAATATTCAAAGCGAATAAAGATGTTTATCAGCATGTTTTTGATGTTATAAATAACAATATGTTATATATACAACCTTTTTTTATCAAATTAATTGTTAGTTTCATATTTATTAATAATTTTGCAACTTGTTAGAGTATAGAGACAATTAATGTAAAGTTGAACTTTAAGAGAGAATTTATGAAAAGAAAATTAATGCTGTTATTGGCATGCCTTTTTGTAGGCATAAGCCTAGTAACCGCTCAAACTCAGAAAATCACAGGCGTTGTGATTTCTGAAGAAGACGGGCAACCAGTTGTTGGAGCCTCTGTGTTGGTAAAAGGTACTACTCAAGGTACAATCACAGACATCGATGGTAATTTTAATTTGGCGAACGTACCAAGTTCTGCAAAGACTTTGCAGATTTCGTATATCGGTATGCGGACACAAGAAGTCGAAATCAAACCAACTTTAAAAGTCGTATTAAAGTCTGATTCTCAGAATCTTGATGAAGTTGTAGTAACAGCTATGGGTATCAAGCGATCTGAAAAATCTTTAGGTTATGCTGTCTCCAGTGTAAAAGGAGATGAGATAACTAAGGCGCGTGAAAGTAATGTGCTTAATTCGTTGTCCGGTAAGATTGCAGGTTTGCAAATTGCACAGTCGTCCGGAACAGTAGGTGGTAGCTCAAGTATACAGATTCGTGGCGCTTCTTCCATTGGTACAGTTTCTTCTCCTCTGTTTATTATTGACGGACTTCCTATTGATAATGGTTCTTACAATCCTGACAGAACCAATGGTATAGTCGATGTGGGTAACCGCGCAGGAGACATCAACTCTGACGATATTGAATCTATCAACGTATTGAAGGGTGCAGCTGCAACCGCATTGTATGGAGCGCGTGCAAAGGATGGTGCAATTGTTATTACCACAAAGAAAGGAAAAAAGAACTCACCGGTCTTTGTTACGGTGAATTCCTCAACACGATTTGAAAATGTACTCAAATTGCCTGATTTCCAGAATGAGTATGCACAGGGTAGTTACGGAGTGTATAATGTAAAGATGTTGAATGGATGGGGACCGAAGATTTCGTCGGTACAAGATCAGCAATTTACAGATTATAAAGGAGATAAAGTGACTTTGAAGGCAAATCCTGATAATGTGAAGGATTTCTATGAAACCGGAATGAGTTATATTAATAATGTATCAGTAGCCGGAGGTGGTGAAAAAGCTGATTTCCGTTTGAGTTTTACCTCTACCAACCAGACGGGTGTTGTACCTGGTTCTGACTATAATAAATATGCTTTTTCTGTGAATGCAGGTATGAACTTTACGAATAACTTTACAGGACGTATTTCTGCTCAATACATACGTTCTGATTCAGAAGGTCGTCCGGCACAGGGAGCAAATGATAGTAACTTGTTGATTCCATTGATCAATGGATTGCCAAGAACCATTGATATTCATGACATCAAGCAGAATTGGATTGATGAAAATGGTAAACAGATTACGCTAGACCCGGAAGGTAAAAGTAATAATCCGTACTGGATTATTAATAAGAATAAGTTTACCAATAATCTGGATCGTATGATCGGCAATATCACATTGACTTATAAACCGATTGAAGGATTGACTATTACTAATAATGCCGGAACGGATTTCTATACAGAAGGAAGACGTAAAGTTTATGCAAAAGGTACTGTAGGAGCCTTGAACGGTAAATTCCAGACTTGGAATTTGTATAAAAGAATTATAAATAATGACTTAATGGTTTCCTATGAGAAGACTTTTGCCAATGATTATCATTTTAAGGCTATGGTAGGTCACAATCTCTATCAGGAAGAATGGAAAAATGAGAATGTACAAGCTCAGAATCTCGTAGTTGACGAGTTATATACATACACTAATGCAAAGTCTACTACTCCGGTGAATTATTATGAAAAGAAACGTCTTGTGGGTTTGTATGGAGATATTAGCTTGGGATATAAAGATATGCTTTTCGTTAATGTAACAGGACGTAATGACTGGTCGTCTACTTTGCCTGTCAATAATCGTTCTTATTTTTATCCGTCTATCAGCGGTAGTTTCATTTTCACAGAGTTGATGGAGAATAAAGACATTCTGAATTATGGTAAGGTTCGTTTAAGCTATGCGAATGTGGGTAGTGATGAAGACCCATATAATTTAGCATTTAAATATACTCCTGCCAGTACTTATTTCTTGCAATATTTGGGCAATGTTAATACTTTCCCACATATGGGACTGGTTGGTTTTACCGGCCCTCGTGTATTGCCGAATGAAAATCTGAAACCTCAGAATCAAAGTTCATTCGAAGTCGGAGCTGATTTACGTTTCTTCGGTGGAAAGATTCGTTTGGATATGACTTACTATAGTAACATTACAAAGAATCAGATTGTAAGTATTGATGTCCCGTTATCAACAGGTTACTTTGCTAATAATATCAATGCCGGAAAGATTGCCAATAAAGGTGTCGAAGTAACTTTGGGTTTGACACCTGTAGAAACACGTAACTTTAAATGGGATCTGGATGCAACGTTTGCTTCTAATAAGCAGACTGTGGAAGAATTGGCCGAAGGACTTGATGAATATACATTAACAAGCGGATTGAGTGGTCTGCAGATTAAGGCTGCGAAAGGTGATTCGTTCGGTTTGTACGGTACTGCCTGGAAGCGTGATGATCAAGGCAATTATGTGATCAATTCTAAGACAGGTTTGAGAGAAACTGTCAATAACGTACGCCTGGGAGATGTTTATCCTGATTTTACAATGGGTATTAATAACACACTTACTTATAAAGGATTGACCTTCAGTTTCTTGATTGATATTCGTCATGGAGGGTCTTTGTATTCAGAAACTGTCGCTAATTTAAGAAGCAGCGGTTTGGCTGCAGAAACAGTAGCTCATCGTGAAGATGCTTCTTTTATCGAACCGGGCGTAATCCTTCAGGATGACGGAACCTACAGACCTAATGATGTGCCGGTGAAGAGTATGCAGGATTACTGGCAACATGTGTCCAATTCTAGTAATAATGAAGGAAATATCTATAATGCATCATTCGTGAAACTTAGAGAGGTACAACTGTCTTATAGTTTCCCACGTAAATGGTTCAAGAGTTTCTTTGTTAAATCATTGGATTTAGGCTTCGAGGCACGTAATTTATGGATCATCAAAGACCATGTGCCGCATATTGATCCGGAAGCAAACTTTTTTGGTCCCTCTCAAATCGGAGGTGGTGTAGAGTTTAACAGCATTCCTTCTACCAGAAGTTTCGGATTTAATCTCAGATTAACATTGTAAGAATTAAACGAAGATGATTATGAAAAAGAAAATATTAGTATATGCATTAAGCGCTTTGACATGTGGGCTGTTTACCTCATGCAGCGATTGGCTTGATATTAACCATGACCCCAATACTGCCGAGAAAGTTGATCCCGGATATTTATTTAACTATGCAGCTGTAAACTGGGCCGGAACACGAACAGGTGGTGACTTCTATATTCCTTTATCTATGAGTTCACAGTGTCAGGTTGACGGTGGACTTGATTATGGTGGATGGGATGAATCAGTATATACCATTTCTCCCTACAGCACAGGAAACGTGTGGAAACATTATTATTCTGTTGGTGGCAACAATTTGATGCTGGCTATTAAAAATGCAGAAGAATCAGATCCGGTGAATCACAATGCTATTGCACAATGTAAGATTCTGCTGGCTGAACATATGTATGAAGCAACCATGTTATGGGGAGACATACCTTTCACCGAGTCATGGAACGGAACAATCAAATATCCGAAGTTTGATTCTCAGGAAAGTGTGCTGAATGGTGTTCTGTCGTTGCTTGATGAGGCATTGCAGGTAATGGATCTGAATGATGCTAATGCGATTGATGAGTACGATATCTATTATAAAGGTGACATGAACAAATGGATGACTCTGGCAAAATCGTTAAAGTTCAGGACACTGATGGTCATGGTAGACAAAGATCCTTCTAAGGCTACTGCTATTGGTACGATGTTGCAGGCTGGAGGAATGGTTTCATCAGCATCAGATAATTTGGTATTCCCTTATTCTACAGACCCGGGCAATCAGAATCCTAAATATGAACTTATAGAGTTGGTCGGTGGTACGCAGATTTTGTTTTTTGCCAGCAATTATATGCTGAAGCCGATGCAGGAACGCAATGACCCCCGTATTCCTTGTTATTTTGAGCCGGGTGCCGATGGTGTGTACAGAGGGTTAGGCAACCGTGAGCCTGCTGAGACAGATGACAAGGATAATATGTTATCATCTGTTGTGAGCAGCTATCTTTTCAGGAAAGATGCGCCGGAGCTGATTTACTCTTGTCAGGAACAGCTGCTTCTGGAAGCGGAAGCTTATGCTCGCGGTTTGGGAGTTGCTCAGAATCTGTCGAAGGCTAATGAATTGTACAAGAAAGGCGTTCGGGAAGCATGTGCATTCTATGGAGTAGCTGAAAACGATATTGATACATATGTTACAGGTTTGCCGGAATTGACAACAGTGACTCCGGAGAATGCATTATATGAGATTCATATGCAACAGTGGATTGATTTGATGGACCGTCCGTTCGAGGAGTTCGTGCAGTGGAGGCGTTCCGGAACTGCAGGCAATGAAGTTCCAACTTTGCAAGTACCGGAAGATGCAACTTCAAAAGAACTGATCAGAAGATGGGAATATAGCCCCGAAGAGATGACGGCTAATATCAATGCTCCGAAAGAATCTCCGAAGATCTGGGAAAAATTATGGTTTGATTTATAATCGAATTATTATAAATGGTTACGAAAAAGAGGACAATACAACATTGTCCTTTTTTTTTTTGTTATATTTGCGACCATATTTAGATTTATATATCAGAAGAAAAGAATGAAAGAATTTATAATATCCGAAGCCAAAGTAGAAACAGCAGTACTTGTCGGACTCATTACCCAGACGCAGGATGAGCGGAAAACAAACGAGTATCTCGATGAATTGGCTTTCCTTGCTGAGACGGCTGGGGCGGAAGTAGTAAAACGATTTACACAGAAATTGCCGACTGCCAATTCGGTAACTTATGTCGGAAAAGGGAAATTGGAAGAGATCAGACAATATATACGAACGGAAGAGGAAGAAGAACGTGAAGTAGGAATGGTTATCTTTGATGATGAACTTTCCGCGAAACAAATACGTAATATTGAAGCCGAACTGAAAGTGAAGATACTGGACCGTACTTCATTGATTCTCGATATATTTGCGATGCGCGCTCAGACTGCCAATGCGAAGACGCAGGTGGAGCTGGCTCAATATAAATATATGTTGCCACGTCTGCAACGGCTTTGGACTCACTTGGAACGCCAAGGTGGTGGATCAGGTAGCGGAAGCGGTAAAGGAGGCTCTGTGGGACTTCGCGGACCGGGTGAAACGCAGCTCGAAATGGACCGCCGTATCATCTTGAACCGTATGTCATTGCTGAAAGAACGTCTGGCTGAAATTGATAAACAGAAAGCTACCCAGCGTAAAAATCGAGGACGTATGATCCGTGTCGCACTGGTTGGCTATACCAACGTTGGAAAATCGACAATCATGAACTTACTGTCAAAGAGCGAAGTTTTTGCAGAAAACAAGCTTTTTGCTACACTGGATACAACGGTACGTAAAGTGATCATCGATAACCTGCCGTTTCTCTTATCTGATACAGTCGGATTTATCCGTAAATTGCCTACCGATCTGGTGGATTCATTCAAATCGACTTTGGATGAGGTGCGAGAAGCAGATTTATTGGTACATGTAGTCGATATCTCTCATCCCGGATTTGAAGAACAGATTGAAGTGGTGAACAGGACACTGGCCGACATTGGCGGCGGCGGCAAACCCATGATACTTATATTTAATAAAATAGACGCTTATACCTACGTGGAGAAAGCGCCGGACGACCTTACCCCCCGAACAAAGGAAAACTTAACACTCGAAGAACTGATGAAGACGTGGATGGCAAAGATGGAGGACAACTGCCTCTTTATTTCCGCCCGCGAACGAATCAATATAGACGAACTGAAAGATGTGGTTTATCAGCGAGTGAAAGAATTGCATGTTCAAAAGTATCCCTATAACGATTTTCTTTATCAGACTTACGAAGAGGAAGAATAATAATCAATGTACCGCTTACTGATTGGGGGAGGCGGTACATATCTATTTTTTATCTATATGAAAGACTATCGTAAACTGACTGAAGACGAAGTGCTTCAGTTGAAGAGCCAGTCGTGTCTGGCTGATGATTGGGGGAATGTTTCGGTTGCTGAGGGCTTTAACTGTGAGTATGTTCACCATACTCGTTTTTCGGGTGAAGTGAAATTAGGCGTATTTGATGCCGAATTTACGCTGCCCGGAGGAATCAGGAAACACTCGGGACTCCGTCATGTCACTCTGCACAATGTAGTAGTAGGGGATAACTGCTGCATTGAAAACATTCAAAACTACATTGCTAATTATGAAATTGGAAATGATACCTTCATTGAAAATGTAGATATCATTTTAGTAGATGGGCTGAGCACCTTTGGTAATGGGGTAGAAGCAACAGTGCTCAATGAAACGGGGGGGCGTGAAGTGCTGATTAATGATAAGCTGTCGGCACACCAAGCGTACATACTGGCCTTATATCGCCACCGCCCGGAACTGATTAATCGCATGAAAGCGATTGCTGATTATTATTCCAATAAACATGCTTCTGCTACAGGCAGTATAGGCGACCATGTGATGATCCTTAATACGGGATCTATCAAGAATGTGCGAATCGGTGATTATTGCCATATCTGTGGTACTTGTCGTTTATCAAACGGTAGTGTAAACAGTAATGTAACAGCACCTGTACACATCGGACATGGAGTAATATGTGATGATTTCATTATTTCTTCTGGTTCTGAAGTGGATGACGGTACAATGTTGACCCGTTGTTTTGTTGGTCAGGCATGTAAGTTGGGGCATAACTACTCAGCTTCCGATTCCTTGTTCTTTAGTAACTGTCAGGGAGAGAATGGAGAAGCATGTGCTATCTTTGCAGGACCTTTTACAGTGACTCACCACAAATCGACTTTATTGATTGCCGGAATGTTCTCGTTTATGAACGCGGGATCGGGCTCCAATCAGAGTAACCACATGTATAAATTGGGACCTATCCATCAAGGAACAATGGAAAGAGGGGCTAAAACGACTTCAGACTCGTATATCTTATGGCCGGCACGTGTCGGAGCTTTCTCTCTGGTAATGGGACGACACGTTAATCATGCCGATACTTCTAACCTTCCTTTCTCTTATCTGATTGAGCAACGAAATACGACTTATTTGGTTCCGGGAGTGAATCTGAGAAGTGTAGGTACCATTCGCGATGCTCAGAAGTGGCCGAAACGTGATAAGCGGAAAGATCCGAATCGCCTGGATTATATCAATTATAATCTTCTGAGTCCATATACTATTCAGAAAATGTTCAAAGGACGCTCTATTCTGAAGGACCTTAAACGGGTATCCGGGGAAACATCTGAAATCTATTCTTTCCAAAGTGCAAAGATTAAAAATTCTTCTCTGAACAACGGCATTCGTTTTTATGAAATTGCTATTCATAAGTTTTTGGGGAATTCAATCATAAAGCGCTTGGAGGGTATTAATTTCCAAAGTAATGAAGAGATACGCCAGCGTCTGAAACCGGATACGGAAATCGGAACTGGTGAATGGGTGGATATGTCCGGACTGATCGCTCCTAAAAGTGAAATAGACCGCCTGCTCGATGGTATCGAGAATGGTTCAGTCAACCGATTGAAATCCATTAATGCCAGCTTTGCGGAAATGCACGAGAATTACTATACGTATGAGTGGACTTGGGCTTATAACAAAATTCAGGAGTTTTATGGTTTGAATCCGGATGAGATAACAGCGCAGGACATAATCTGTATCGTGAAAACATGGAAGGAGGCAGTAGTGGGTCTCGATAAAATGGTATATGATGATGCCCGTAAAGAGTTCTCACTGTCTTCAATGACAGGATTCGGGGCGGATGGGTCTCATGATGAAATGAAGCAGGACTTTGAACAAGTACGCGGTGACTTTGAAAGTAACACATTTGTTACAGCGGTATTAAAACATATCGAAGATAAAACGGCCCTTGGAAATGAACTGATCAAAAGAATTGAGTCCATTCAAGACTAAGTGATAAAGCTGGCTTATTCTTTAATTCATTCATTTATAATAGCTTTTGTTGTACAGAGTTCTCGGCCAGTTTTCATCTTGATGAGAAAAAAATCTCACCTTGATGAGAAAATTTTCTTATCGCAATGAGAAAAAAAACTCATCACGGTGAGAATAAATTCTCACTGTAACAAGAAACTATTCTTGTTGCAGTGGGCATTGTTCCTTTCTCCGTTATTCATTCTTAATTCTTCATTCATCATTCATCATTCTTCATTCTTAATTGCTACCTTTGCCTCACTAACTAACATTACGTAATAAAAAAAGAGATTATGGCAACACCTCCGTTTAAGTATCAGCCCATGTTTGAAAAGGGAAAAGATACAACTGAGTATTATCTGCTTACAAAAGACTATGTATCGGTAAGCGAGTTTGAAGGACATCCTATCCTGAAAATTGAGAAAGAAGGTTTGACTGCGATGGCTAATGCTGCTTTTCGTGATGTGTCATTTATGCTTCGTCGTTCGCACAATGAACAGGTTGCTAAGATTCTGAGTGATCCGGAAGCCAGTGAGAACGATAAGTACGTAGCATTGACTTTCCTGCGTAATGCAGAAGTGGCAGCCAAAGGGGTACTTCCATTCTGCCAGGATACCGGTACCGCTATTATCCACGGTGAGAAAGGACAGCAGGTATGGACTGGCTATACGGATGAAGAAGCTCTGTCACTGGGTGTTTATAAAACATATACTGAAGAGAATCTGCGTTACTCTCAGAATGCGGCTCTCAATATGTATGATGAGGTGAATACAAAATGTAACCTGCCTGCACAGATTGACATCGAAGCTACTGAAGGAATGGAATACGAATTCCTCTGTGTTACTAAAGGTGGCGGTTCTGCCAATAAAACATATTTGTATCAGGAAACAAAAGCAATTCTGAATCCCGGTACACTGGTTCCGTTCCTGGTTGAAAAGATGAAGACTTTGGGAACAGCTGCTTGTCCTCCTTATCACATTGCTTTCGTTATCGGCGGTACTTCTGCCGAGAAGAATCTGCTGACTGTGAAACTGGCTTCCACTCACTTTTACGATAATCTGCCGACTACAGGAAATGAGTATGGTCGTGCTTTCCGTGATATTGAGCTGGAAAAACAAGTGCTGGAAGAAGCTCACAAGATTGGATTGGGCGCACAATTCGGTGGTAAATATCTGGCGCATGATGTCCGTATTATTCGTCTGCCTCGTCACGGCGCCTCTTGCCCGGTAGGTTTGGGCGTATCTTGTTCTGCGGATCGTAATATCAAATGTAAAATCAATAAAGAAGGTGTCTGGATTGAGAAACTAGATTCAAATCCGGGCAGTCTGATTCCGGCTGAATTGCGCCAGGCTGGTGAAGGTGATGTGGTGAAAATCGATCTGAACCGTCCGATGGCTGAAATTTTGAAAGAACTGACTAAATATCCCGTATCCACTCGTTTGTCACTGAGCGGTACAATCATTGTTGGTCGTGATATTGCTCATGCTAAACTGAAAGAGCGTTTGGATCGTGGAGAAGATTTGCCTCAGTATATCAAGGATCATCCTATCTATTATGCCGGTCCGGCCAAAACTCCGGCTGGTATGGCTTGCGGTTCAATGGGACCGACAACTGCCGGACGTATGGACTCATATGTTGAGTTGTTCCAGAGTCATGGTGGCAGTATGGTTATGCTGGCGAAAGGTAACCGTAGCCAGCAGGTTACAGATGCTTGTCAGAAATATGGCGGCTTCTATCTGGGGTCTATCGGCGGACCGGCTGCAATCCTAGCTCAGAATAATATCAAGAGCATTGAATGTGTTGAATATCCGGAATTGGGTATGGAAGCTATCTGGAAAATAGAAGTAGAAGATTTCCCGGCATTTATTTTGGTAGATGACAAAGGAAATGACTTCTTCAAACAGATTAAACCACGTTGTGCCAAATAATAAGTAACAAGTAATAAGTAATAGCAAGTAATTCTTGCGGTTGATTACATAAACATTCATTTTAGGGATACCTGTCAGTTTTCGTATGGGCATCCCTTTTTTTATAAACTTGCTTATCTAATAATTAAAACACCATGAAACCACTAGTGATGAATTTATCCAATCAAAAGAACCAGCATATTGTTTGGCTGGATGTCGTTCGTTTTATTGCGATGTTTACAGTTGTCTGCTGTCATTGCACCGATCCGTTTAATTTTTATCCCGGTACGGCTCCGAATATCGGAGAAATAAAACTTTGGGGTGCTATCTACGGATCTGTACTGCGTCCGTGCGTGCCTCTGTTTGTGATGATTACCGGTGCATTGCTTCTGCCTGTAAGAGGTGATACTTCTACTTTTTACAAGAAACGTATTCCCCGTGTCTTTTATCCGTTCCTGATATGGTCGGTGCTATATAATCTGTTCCCTTGGATTACAGGCCTGTTGGGACTGAATCCTCAGATTATTCTTGATTTCTTCCCGTATGCGGGAGAGGAAGTGATGCAGCAATCATTCTCTGTATCTTTGGAATATATTTTGATGATTCCGTTCAACTTCTCCATTTTAGCCGTGCATATGTGGTATATTTATCTGCTTATCGGGCTGTATCTGTATTTGCCGGTTTTCTCAGCTTGGGTAGAGAAGGCTTCGGAACGTGCCAAACTGATGTTTCTGCTGGCTTGGGGGGTAACTTTGCTGCTTCCTTATTATTATCAGTTTGTTTCTAATTATTTATGGGGAACCTGTTCATGGAACTCTTTTGGAATGCTGTATGCTTTTGCCGGTTTCAATGGCTATCTGTTGTTGGGGCATTATCTGAAAAATCTGGAATGGAGCTTGAAGAAAACGTTGGCGATTGGCATTCCGATGTTTGCAGTCGGTTATGCGGTGACATTCTTAGGTTTCAGGCATATAACCGCATTGCCGGAATATACGGATGAGATGCTGGAACTCTTCTTTACCTATTGTTCTCTTAATGTTGTAATGATGACGATACCTGTGTTTATGCTGGCAAAGAAAGTAAAAGTGAACTCGGAAAGAATGAAAAAGGCATTGGCGAATCTCACTGTATGCGGATTCGGTATTTATATGATACATTATTTCTTTACAGGGCCGTCGGTCGTGCTGATGAGAGCTATTAATATGCCGATTGGTTTGCAGATACCTGTAGCCGCTATTCTTGCTTTCGCCGTTTCATGGGGATTGGTATGGCTGATCTATCGTGCAGGAAAGGTTGCTAAATATATAGTAGGATAATAAGTTATAGAAAATAGAAATAGATGAGAGGTTATCAAAGGTTAATAGTAACTGGATTATCCTCCTTCCTGAAGGAGGAGAGTTTAATTACTATTGACTTTTGACATCCCCCTCTTATCGTTTCTTCCGATATTATTTTTTATTTAATTCCTTCTTCCATTTCTCATATTTTGCCAGTACTTTGCTGCCATCTTTGTTGTACCAGCTATATCCGTTCCGGCGTTCATGTCCGATTTCCGATATGTCATATTTCTTAATTCCGTCGCGGTCGGAGAAGAAAGGACGATTAGTATCCAGTTCATAAAAACGTGCCCATAGTATGGGGCAATCTTCGCAAGGGATCATCCGGTAATCTCTTTTTCCGTCACTGTTGGTGAAGTATTCTTTTTGTATTCCTTTTATTTCGGATTTCTTGAACCATTTGACGGCTGATTCTATCGATTCAATTACTTTTTCCGATGGATGGGGGAGAGACATGAGCAAAAGCACGATATTGTCGGATTCTTGTCCGCTCAATGAAGGTAACTCGTATGCACGTGCCTTGCAGGGCTCCAGTGTGATGCGGTCATGCTGTGCACACCATACTGTCAGGTCCCCGTTTTGGCGAACCTGTGTCCGGAGGATACATTCTATTCCTTTGTCAAAGGCTTTACGTGCTTGCTGGCAGGTTTCATCGGGGATGAAAGTATAAGGAGACTGCTTTTCGTAGATTTCCCGTAACTGCTGCATGACTCTGACCATTGCGTTGTCATTGTATGTGATTTGGACATAGTATCCTGTAGGACGCGGGTAGAACTGAGGCCATCCGCCGTTGTCATATTGCGCTTTGAGTAGATATTGGATGCCTTTCAGTACTCCTTCTTTGTATTTCTCTTTTTGTGTAGCTTGATAAAGACGGGCCAGATATTGGATTTCAGTTGTCGTGGCGTTGTTGTCAATGGTACTTTGGTTGACGTCTCCTTTCGCATTCCATGCTTTGGTGTATTCCTGCTCTGTCAGTTCTGCCGGCATGTAAATGTTTTTGGGCCAGCCTCCCGTGACTTGCTGATACAATAATACATTGTCTCCGATGCGTTGTGCTTCTTCTGTCCGGAAAAAGGCATCATTGAACTTGGGAGCGAGGTGTACCCATTCTTTGTAATTCTGTTGTTTCCTGTAATCTGTTGCTTGGGCTGAAACTCCGGTCTGAATGAAAAGTAACAGAAAGAAAAAGGCTGTTTGTCTCATGACTTCTATTGTTAAGTGAATGTTATGGTGTGTGCAAATGTAGAAGAAAAGGTCGGGAATGAAGGGTAATATCTGTTCTTAATGGCATAAAAATTGGGCTAATCGCTTTTATCAGATGATTAGCCCAATGAAAACAGGAGAATCAATGTTTTATTGCTCCAGATATTTGGTGATTTTTCCGCTGATTTGCAGTAGTGAGATTTCGCAAAGTTTGGTGTTGTATTCTGCCGAGAGAATACGTTCTTCGGCATCCAGCAGACTCTTTTGTGCCTCGCGTACTTCAAAACCGGAAAGGTCTCCCTGTATATAACGGTCCATGGCGATATCATGATTGTCTTTGGCAGTCACAAGATTCTGCCGTTCCAGATTCAGCAGCTGAAGATTATTACGGTATGCTTGCCACAAGTTGCTGAGATCGGAACGAAGGGCTAACTCCAGTTCCTGTCGTTCCAGACGACGATTCTTGAAGGCAAGGGTTGCGTTGCGCTTTTCACGGCGGCGGTTGCCGTCGAAGATATTAAAACCGACAGTAACTCCGGCATTAAAGCCTAAGTTGCCTCTTCTGCTATTTGCATTGATATCATACTTATTAAAGGTGTATCCATAGCCGGTATTCAGTTTGAGGTATGGATAGTTGCGGGAGTTGATCTTTTTGTAATCCAGCTGTGCCAGTACGGTGTTCTGGTCGGCTTTCAGCAAAGAAGCATTGGTGGATAAGGTAGCATTCCATAAATCGTCGAACAGTAAGTCACTGTGTACGTCAATGGTAGAATCTTTGATGACGATAATCTGATTTACATTATTGTTAGCCATCAATTCATTAAGTTGGATGCGTGAGGAGTGCAGCAATTCCTGTTGCTTGATGTATTGGGCACTGTCCGCATTGAAGTCCACTTTGGCTTGCTGATAATCCAGACCTGAGAATTTACCGACAAGATGGCTCGCTTCTGCTATACGCAAGCGTTCTTTGGAAAGTGACATCGCATAATGAAAGTTCTTCAAACGGATCTTTTGCTGGATGAAGTTGTAGTATTCCGAGGCAAGATCGGCGATGAAGTCTTCAATGGCAATGCGGGTATTGATTTCGCCCTGCCGTTCCAGTTCCTTTAGTTGCTTGTACGTAGTGCTGATATTGAATCCGTCGAAGATGGTCCAGTTGAGGTTGAGGCCGACGTTAACTGTCTGGTCGTAGACTCCATTATTTTTGGTGACCTCTCCGGTGGCACGGGCTTTCGTCTCGATGTTGTCCAGGTTTCCGGTATATCCGGCAGAAAAGTCCAAAGTAGGCAGATAACCTGCATTTCCGAGTGTCGCGTTATTCTTGCTGATCTGTTCTTCGTTATGGACGATGCGCAGAGAATAATTGTTTTGCAGCCCTTCTTCCAGACAGTCTTTTAAGGAATAGATTCGCTGTGCCTTCACTGGAGAAACTGATATGAAGACACATGTGGTAACTATGTATATGATTTGTTTCATGCAAATACTTTTCTGTTTCATTCTTTTGTTATTTTGATTCGGTTAGTCGAAATATAACTGTAGATGGCCGGCACGATATACATAGTAAGCAGTGTGGAAACAACCATACCACCTACTACAGCTGTACCCATGGCGATGCGCTGATTGGCGCCTTCTCCGCTGGCAAATGCCAATGGAATAAGTCCCAGTACAGTAGAAGCACTTGTCATTAGAATCGGGCGCAGACGCTGTAATGCGGCATCTTTGATGGCGCTCATTTTATCCTCGCCTGCTTCTTGTTTCTGATTGGCGAATTCCACGATCAGGATACCGTTTTTAGCCACGAGACCAATCAGCATGATAATACCGATCTGACTGAAAATATTCATTGTGATATCTCCGAAATACATGAATACCAAGGCTCCGGCGATAGCCAAAGGCACTGTTAACATGATTATTAACGGGTCCTTGAAACTTTCAAACTGTGCTGCCAGGATCAGATAAATCAGAAGGATAGCCAAAATAAAGGCAAACATCAGGCTCGAAGAACTTTCACGGTATTCCTTGGAGTCTCCGGATAATGCGGTACGGAAAGTATCATCCAATGTTTCTTTGGCAATCTTGTCCATTTCATCCAGTCCTTGTCCGATGGTCTTTCCGTCAGCCAGTCCGGCGGAAATTGTGGCTGATACAAATCGGTTGTAGCGGTACAGTTTGGGTGGAGCGATACCGTTTTCCAGCTCAATCAGATTATCCAGTTGTATCATATCTCCATTGCTGCTGCGGATGTAGATAGCTTTCAGATCGGCAGGCTTGTTTCGTTGCTGGCGGTTGATTTCACCCAAAATTTCATACTGCTTTCCGTTCATATAGAAATATCCCATACGCTGGCCGCTCAATCCGTATTGCAGCGTTTGGGCGATGTTTTTGGTACTAACTCCCATTACACTTGCTTTGTCACGGTTGATCTTGATGCGGGCTTCCGGTTTGCTGAACTTCAAGTCTACGTCTGCCATCTGGAAAACCGGATTCTCATATACTTTGGCCATGAACTGCGGTAATACCTCCTGCAGTTTTTCAAGATTGGTAGCCTGGAGTACGTATTGGACAGGCATACTTCCCCGGCGTCCGCCGAAAGAAGACTGCTGTTGTACGAACGAGCGTGCCATGGTCTTTTTCTGAACTGCCTTTGATATCTTTTCCGCAACTTCCATCTGCGTGTAGTCACGGTCTTTCATGTCTTTCAGTGTAATGCGTACGTTTCCGCTACCACTGGATACACGTGCTGTCACCGCTTCCGCATCCGGCAGAATAGAATCTACAAGCTGGTTGATATCTTCGGTATAGTCCCGGATATATTCATAAGTGACACCCTCCGCACCTCGGGTGTTGATCGAGATTTGCGACCGGTCTTCAAGCGGTGCCATTTCTGCCGGAATAGCATTCCATAAGAAGCCGATCAGGCAGATGGTTATAAAAGTGAACGGAAGTGCCAGCCAGCGCTTGCGCAAAAAAGCAGCGAGCGAACGGCTGTACCATCGGTTCATCCCTTCAAAAAACGGTTCTGTTTTAGTGTAGAACCAGTTTTGTTTCTCACGTTTGATGAGTAACTTTGTGGCCAGCATCGGTGTGAAGGTCAGTGCCGCAAATGAAGAGATAATGACAGAACCCGAAATTACAATACTGAATTCCCGGAACAAACGTCCTGTCATACCTTGCATAAAGACAATCGGGAAGAATACTGCAACCAGTGTGATGGTCGTTGAAATAACGGCAAAGAAGATCTCTTTGGCTCCTTCTATTCCCGCTTCTTTCGGACTCATTCCTTTTTCGATACGGATATAGATGTTCTCCGTCATTACGATGGCGTCATCCACCACCAGTCCCACGGCCAGCACAATGGCAAGCATGGAAAGTACGTTAATGGAGAATCCGGCAAGATACATGACGAAGAATGCTCCAATCAGCGATACGGGAATTACGATGCACGGAACCAGCGTCACCCGCCAGTCGCGTAAGAAAAGGAAGATGATGATGATAACCAGAATAAAGGCTACATATACAGTCTCTTTTACCTCATTGATAGATGCCCGGATAAATTTGGTATTATCAAAACCATAGCTATACGTCACATCTTCCGGCAGGTCCTTCTTCATCTGTTCCATGCGTTTGTACACAGCATCGGCAATTTCGATGTGATTGGCTCCCGGCTGTGGAATAACAACAACACCTACCATGGGTACACCGTTCATTTTCATGTAACTTTTGATGTCGGCAGGCCCAAGTTCTGCGCGTCCGATATCGCTGAAGCGGACGATACGGTTATTGTCTTCTTTTACAATAAGATCATTGAACTCATCGGCGGTATGCATTAATCCCAACGTACGGATTGTCAGCTCAGTAGTGTTTCCTTCAATACTACCCGAAGGAAGTTCGACATTCTCATTGTCTACAGCATTCTTTACATCAATCGGAGTAATACCGTATCCCGCCATCTTGACCGGATCGAGCCAAAGGCGCATGGAATAACGCTTTTCACCCCAAATGGATACACTACTTACATCAGAGATTGTCTGCAATTGCTCTTTGACAGTCAGGTCCGCAATCTCACTTAATTCAAGCAGTGAGCGTTTGTCGCTTTGGAGGGCAACCATCAAAATGGGCATCGCATCGGCATCCGCTTTTGATACAGTCGGTGGGTCACAGTCTCGGGGCAGATAACGTTGGGCACGGGAAACTTTGTCACGTACGTCATTTGCTGCAGTTTCCAGGTCGACTGAAAGTTCAAATTCTACCGTAATACGGCTTTGTCCCTGCTGGCTGACGCTGGATAGAGACCGGATGCCCGGTATACCATTAATATTTTGTTCCAGTGGCTCGGTTATCTGGTTTTCAATTACGTCGGCATTGGCCCCCGGATAAGAACAACTGACAGAAATGATCGGGTTGTCCACCGATGGATATTCACGGACACCCAGATAACTGTATCCGATGAAGCCAAAGAGGAGAATAATGATTGTCAGTACCGTAGCTAATACCGGACGGCGTATACTTAATTCAGATATATTCATAAGGCATGGCAGGTATTAGTCAATATTGTCCAATGTAACAGGAAGTCCCAGACGAAGTTGCAGTGTTCCTGATGTAAGAATGGTATCTCCTACTTGAAGTCCTCTTACAATTTGTACTTCAGCATCCGTACGAATGCCTGTTGTTACTTCTACAGGCTCAGCTTTTCCTGATTTATACAAGAAAACTTTATCCTTTCCCATCTCCGGTACAATAGCTTCCGTTGGGATGGCGATCGCATTCGGAATTTCTTCTTTTTTCAATTGTATACTTGTGTATCGACCGGGAAGCAGGGCACGATTGGTATTGGGATAAAGTGCGCGTGCTGTGTATTGATGCAGGTTAGGGTCAATCGTTGACTCTACTGCATATACCTTTGCGCTGAAGGCATCTAGTTTTCCTTCAATTCTGAAATTCAGGTTCGTCCCTTTCTTAATCTGACTTGCATAGCGTTCCGGTACTGAGAATTCAACTTTCAATGGAGTAATCTTTGTCAGTTTGGCAACAATGGTTGTCGGCGAAGCGTATGAACCGACACTGATTTGCCGGAGACCAATGATTCCGTCAAACGGAGCGCGGAGTTCAGTCAGGGCAATGTTTGCTTTCACTATTTCTATATCAGCATTTAATGTTGCCAAGTCAGTCTTTACCTGTTCATAGGCTTCTTTACTGACTGCGTCCCGTTTGAGCAGGGCATCTTGTCGGAATACTCGATCTTCAGCTAATTTTAGTTGTGATACCAACCTTTGTAGCTGTGCTTGTAACTGCCGGTCGTTCACCTTGGCAAGAAGTTGGCCTTTCTTTACGGGCGTTCCTTCTTCGAAATTGATCTCGACTACTTTTCCGGAGGTTTCAAAAGATAAATCTACTTCCTCGTCCGGTAAAAGTACACCGGTAGTGGTGTATTCGTCTGTTAATAGTTGAGGTTTTATGACTTTGGCATTGACGTTCAGAATTTTCTTCCCATTCTTTTGGGTGTTTTTTACCTTGTCAGCAGCAGCCAGTTCGTCGTTAGTTTTAGGTAACTGTGAGTAAATTCCTCCACCGATAATTCCGGCACCGATAAGAATAATGATGCCCCATTTAGTTTTTTTATTCATGGTTTAGTATAGTATATAGCACGTTATATAATATCTTCTTGTGATTAGACGACACCTGAAAGAAAAGGTTTAATAGCAGATAGATTAAAAGAAAGTTAACGGTATGTGTGGCTTTGATAACAGAAAAAAGAGTAAACAGGATCGTTTTATCTGTTAAATGCTGTTTAAGTTTTAGAATCAATTCATTAAAACTCGTAAAACTTTGCTTAATGTTTAAATAAGGTTAAAATTGAATTTGTAACTGTTTGACTTTTAGAATTGAAGTATCTGAATAATGTCGCTTTTTTAAATAAATACTAGGCTATTATTGCGAATTCAGAGTAGATAATGCTGACTTTATGTCATTTCTTTCGTTTTTTGTCAAATCGCTCATAGAAAATGTCTTCCTGAAAAATTTGCGTATAAATATAAAGGTTTATAATTTCGCAAAGTTTTTTAGGAATTTATAAACAAGAACATCACAAGGTTAAAACACGTATTCTTTTTTTATAATAGCCTAATTAAACCTGTCGTGAGTTTAATTTTTATTAGGGTATTTAACTTTTTAAATTATGGATGAACCTATAGTGAGGGTAGAGCACCTTTCACATCGCTACAGCGTACAATGGGCTATCCGGGACATTAATCTGGAGATCAAGAAAAAAGGAGTTTTTGGTCTGTTGGGGTCTAATGGCGCAGGAAAGTCAACCACTATGAACATCATGTGTGGGGTACTGAACCAAACAGAGGGTGAAGTATTTGTAAATGGTATTAGTTTGAGAGAAAATCCGGTTGAAGCCAAGAAGTTTATAGGCTTCCTTCCTCAAAAGCCTCCTTTGTATGCTGACTTTACGGTAGATGAGTACTTGGTCTATTGTGCACAACTCAGGCACATGGAGTCTAAAAGTATCAGGGCTGCCGTTGATTGTGCGAAAGAAAAGTGTGGAATAATGCACTATAGCAAACGTCTCATTAGTAATTTGTCTGGTGGATATCAGCAGCGTGTCGGTATTGCTCAGGCAATCGTACATAATCCGCTTTTCGTTGTTTTAGACGAACCCACCAACGGACTTGATCCGAATCAGATTGTCGAAATCCGTCACTTAATAAAAGAAATAGCGGTAGACCGTGCAGTGATGCTGTCTACTCATATCCTGTCGGAAGTACAAGCCACTTGTGATGAAATTAAGATGATTGAACATGGAAATGTTGTATTTTCCGGAACTATCCGTGATTTCAATAATTACATGGCTCCCAGTACTTTGGTGACTATCCTGGAGAATCCTCCACAAACTGAAGAATTAGAGAAAATTCCAGGTATCCTTAAAGTCGAAAAGCTGACTGCTACTCGTTTCCGTTGTCATTTTGATGGAAACGATCATGGCATGACACGACGTATAACGGAAATGGGCGTGGAGAAAGGGTGGCGCCCCAGCGAAATTATTCTTGAACGGGACTCATTGGATACTGTTTTTGCACAGTTGTCCGGAAAAGGAATAAAAATCGATTAATCACAAAATATAATAAAACATTGATATGAAAACTACATATCGGATAGCTATTGCCGAATTGCGTTCCTTATTTTGTTCCCCGGTGGCATGGCTTATTCTAGTTATTTTTGCTGTGCAGGTGGGTGTGGCTTTTGGAAATGCGTTCGATCGTCAGGTACAGGGACAAGCATTAGGATATACTCTTTGGGATGTGACAGCCTCTATTTTTACAGGTTGGATGGGAATCTTTCCGGGCTTCCTGCGTAACCTTTATCTATATATCCCTTTGTTAACAATGGGGTTGATGAGTAGGGAATATAGTAGTGGTTCTATAAAACTGCTGTTCTCATCTCCGGTTACTGACAGCCAGATTATCTTTGGTAAATACTTGTCGGTGTTGATTTACAATTTAGTATTGATTCTTCCCTTATTAGTTGTTGGGGTATTTTGTGGCATCACTATTACGAATGCCGATTTAGGCTTACTCTTTACCGGAATATTGGGTATATACTTGCTGATTTGTGCTTACGGGGCTATAGGTTTGTTTATGTCCAGTATTACTTCTTATCAAGTAGTAGCCGCTATGGGAACTTTGGCTGTATTGGCTGCATTGAATTATGTTGGTGAAGTTGGACAGGATTATGCTTTTGTGCGCGATGTCACATATTGGTTATCTATATCCGGACGTGCGGATGAATTTATAAACGGATTGATTTGCAGTGAAGATCTGTTGTACTTCTTATTAATTATTGCATTGTTTTTAACTCTTTCTGTATTGAAACTGCGTGCCGGACGTCGTAAAGAATCTCGTGGGAAAACATGGGGAACTTATGGTGCTGTGGTTTTATCTGCTTTATTGGTGGGGTATATTTCTACATTACCTACTTTGAAATTATATCATGATTCAACAGCAACAAAGCGTAACACACTGACGAAAACGAGTCAGGATATTATGAAGCAAATAGATGGTGGTTTGAAAATAACCAGCTACATGAATCTGCTGGATGATAATTATGCTATTGCTTTGCCAAGTCAGCTGAAGAGTGATTATGAGAGGTTTGAAAAGTATATTCGCTTCAAACCGGATACAAAGATGGAGTATGTTTACTATTATGATGAGGCTAATTCTCAATTGGATTTCCGCCTTGAAGGCTGTAATACTCTTGAGGAAAAAGCTCAAAAAATGGCAAACATTTTGAATTTGAATATTAATATGTTTTTGACTCCGGAACAGATTCGTGAGAAAATAGATTTGCGGAATGAAGGAAATCACTTTATACGTGTTGTAGAACGGGATAATGGTCAGAAGAGTATTTTGCGTTTATTTAATGATAATGAAAAGCATCCGTCGGAAACCGAAATTTCTACAGCTTTGAAACGTTTTGTGGTACAATCACCGAAAGTTGCTTTTCTTACTGGTCATGAGACGCGTGATATTTATAAAACGGGCGATCGGGACTATAATCAATTTGCGGAGAATCAATATTTCCGTTACTCTTTGAGAAATCAGGGATTCGATGTAGTAACCTTGTCTTTGGAAGATCAGGAAGTACCGGAAGATATAGATATTGTAGTGATAGCAGATATGAAAACGCCTTTCAATGAAGTTGAAAATGATCGTTTGAATAAGTATATCGCTCGTGGAGGAAATCTTTTCATTTTAGGTGATGCCCGTCGTCAGGAAATAATGAATCCCATAACTGAACAAATGGGAGTGACTTTTATGTCAGGAACATTAGTTGAAATGAAAGAGAATGATTCTCCGTCATTGATTGCCGGGCATATAACTAAAGAAGCTGCGCAGCGTTTTAAACCTTATACCCGTCCATATGAGTTCAGATCTGTCATCACAATGCCTGATGTTGTTGGTTTGGTATTTGACCCTTCTAAAGGTTTCAATGCCTCTCCGGTGATTGTTACAGACTCTTTATGTTGGAATGAGTTGCAAACAACAGACTTCTTAGATGATAAACCGCAGTATAACCCTGAAACGGGTGAGAAGCAAGGTATTATTCCTACAATTTTGGCGCTTGACCGTAAAGTTGGTGATAAAGAACAACGTATCGTCATAACAGGAGATGCGGATTGCGTAAGTAATGGAGAAATGAGCAAAAGCCGCAATGGTTATTCATCTAATAATTTTACAGTAATTACCGGAACTTTTAAATGGCTTTCTTACGATGAATATCCGTTAGATACAGAGCGGATTAATCCGGAAGATAATGCAGTATCTATAGGACGTGATGCTCGTAAAATGGTGAGATATGGCTGCTACGCACTTTTGCCGCTAATCTTTGCCGCTTGCGGAATTACGATCCTTGTTCGTAGAAAGAGAAGATAATAAAGAGTATCCTTATAAAATACAAACACATCATGGAAGAAGCTATTGTCAGAGTAGAGCACCTTTCTCACCGTTATAGTGTAGATTGGGCTATCCGCGATATAAATCTTGAAGTAAAAAGTAAGGGAGTTTTCGGTCTGTTGGGTTCCAACGGCGCCGGTAAGTCCACAACTATGAATATTATATGTGGAGTTTTGAATCAGACAGAAGGAAATGTCTGGATTAATAACATCAATCTGCGTGAGAATCCGGTAGAGGCAAAGAAGTTCATAGGTTTTTTGCCTCAACGCCCGCCTTTATATCCGGATATGACAGTTGAGGAGTATCTTACTTATTGTGCAAATCTTCGTCTGATGGAACCCATGGAGATTGGGAAAGCCGTAGAGCGTGCTATGGCTCGTTGCGGAGTAACTCATTTTCGTTCACGTCTCCTGCGTAATCTGTCCGGTGGTTATCAGCAGCGTATTGGCATTGCACAGGCTATTGTTCATCATCCGCAATTTGTTGTGCTGGATGAGCCGACAAATGGTCTTGATCCTAATCAGATTGTCGAAATCCGTAATTTAATTAAGGAACTTGCTACCGATCATGCAGTAATGCTTTCCACGCATATTTTACCGGAAGTTCAGGCTACTTGTGATGAAATTCGTATGATTGAACATGGAAAGGTCGTTTTCTCTGGAAGTATGGATGATTTTGATAATTATGTTGCTCCTACTTCTTTCACTGCAACATTGGTTAATGCTCCGGCAATAGAAGAACTTGTCAAGCTTAAAGGTATTACTTCTGTCGATTGTTTGGGGGATTGTCACTACCGCTTTCATATAGCTGAAACGGATGGAATAACCGAGAAAATGATTGCTACTAGTGTCGCTAATGGATGGCAACTGGAAGAGATTCAGTTAGAACGTCTTTCTTTGGATGAGATTTTTGCCCGTCTTTCTGGAAAGAAGTAAACACAAACTTAGAAAATAAAGATTAAGTATGAAAACTATATGGAAAATAGCAAAGGCTGAACTGAATACTCTCTTTTGTTCACCTATTGCATGGTTGATCCTTATCATATTTGCATTTCAGGCCGGACTGACATTTTCCGACTTGATTTCCGATCAATTACGTTATTTGGCACTAAACTACCGCCCTTATAACCTGACCAGTGCTTTATTGTTAGGATACAGTGGTGTTTATTCAAGTATGCAGGATAACTTGTACCTTTATATACCATTACTTACAATGGGATTGATGAGTAAGGAGTATAGCAGTGGTTCCATCAAGTTGCTGTATTCTTCCCCTATTACCAATATACAGATAATTCTAGGTAAATATATATCTATGTTGGTATATGCATTGATTCTGGTTGCTATCTTGTTTGCCTATTTTATCTATAGTGCATGTATTGTGGAGAACTTTGATTTTCCGTTTGCTTTGACCGGGATACTTGGAATCTTTTTGTTGGTATGTGCTTATGCAGCTATAGGTTTGTTTATGTCTACTTTGACTGCTTATCAGGTGGTTGCGGCTGTTGGAACATTGACTGTTCTTGCTATTCTTAATTTTATGGGTAATATTGGACAGGACATTGATTTTGTTCGTGATCTTACCTATTGGTTATCTTTGGCAGGACGCTCGGACAAGTTTCTTCACGGTATGATTTGTAGTGAAGATGCATTCTATTTTATTATTGTGGTTGTACTGTTCTTGTCACTTTCTGTTTTGAAATTGAAGTTCGAACGTACTACAGCCAATAGTTTAAGTAAGATGGTGCAGTATATCGGTGTGTTGTGTGTTACATTATTGGTCGGTTATGTGACTTCCCAACCTAAGTTAATGTGTTACTATGATGCAACAGCAACTAAGGCAAATACTTTGACTCCTCCAAGTCAGGAAGTAATGACGAAGCTGGACGGTGGATTGACTCTTACGATGTTCGTTAACCTGCTGGATGATAATTTCAACAAGGGAATGCCGAAAAACAGGAATTGGGAAATGCGTAAGTTTGAAGACTATATCCGTTTCAAACCGGAAATGAAGATGGAATATGTGTATTATTATGACCATACGGATAATCCTCGTCTTTATGCACAATTCTCTGGACTATCAGACAAAGAAATAGCTCAGCGTTTGTGTGATACTTATGATTTGGATTTTAATATGTTCCTTTCTCCGGAAGATATCAAGAAAGTAACAGACTCCAAGGGTATTAATCTGGAAGAAGAAGGCAATCGTTTTGTTTATCTTTTCGAACGTGAAAATGGTCAGAAAGCTTTTTTACGCATTTATGATGATAATCAGCGTGATCCTCGTGAATCTGAAATTACGGCTGCCTTGAAAACGATGGTTGTCAAGTCTCCACAGGTTGCCTTTATCACAGGACATGGTGAACGTGATATTTACAAAGGCGGTGAACGTGATTATAGTGCATTTGCAAAAAATCTCACTTTCCGATATTCTCTGATCAATCAAGGGTTCGGAGTGAGTGTTTTGGATTTGAAGGCGGATTCTATGGCAACAGATATTGCTGATAATATTGATATTATCGTTATAGCAGATGTACGTGAAGCATACACACCGGATGAGATAGCTAAAATACAACGTTTTATAGCTCGCGGAGGTAACATGATTATAGCTTGCGAACCACGGCGTCAACCATTGATGAATCCATTAGTTGAAAATTTGGGTATTACATTTATGCCAGGCATTGTAGTGGAAGAGACAGAGGGATATGCTCCCAATCAATTATTTGTGAATCCTACAGAAACAGCTATAACAGAGAATAAAGGTTATTATACAATGGGGCGATATGGCTCTAAACTTTCTATGCCTGGGGCTGTAGAATTAGTACTTAATGATAGTTGCGGCTTTAAGTCTTCAGTCTTATTTGCTACCACTGCAAAGGCTTGGAATGAACAGCAAACAACTGATTTTGTGGATGACAAACCGGAAATCAATCCGGAAACAGGTGAAAAAGCTGATTCTATTCCTTTGGTGGTGCGTTTGATTCGCCAAGTAGGTGATAAAGAACAGCGTATCTATGTATGTGGTGATGCTGATTGTATGGCGAACAGTGAATTGACTACTAATCGGAATGATTTGAGCACTTCTAACTTTACGCTGATTACCGAAGCTTTCCGTGAATTGTCTTATAATCAATTCCCCGTAAATGATGATCGTCCTCATCCGTATGACGATAAACTGTCCATTTCTGGTCAGGGAGCTTTAGTTTTGGTTCGCATCTTATTTATGGGAATTATTCCTGTAGGATTGTTAGCGGGATATATCATCACTTGGTGGCGTCGTCGTAAAAAATAATAGATAAAATAAATTTTGTTGGATTACAATATATAACTAAACACAACACAGCATTTATGAAAAAAAAGCGAAGTTTTATTATGGGCTGCTTATTATTGGTAGCTATGCTTCCGTACACTTTCTTTGCTAGTGCACAGACTAAGGTTACTGTTAAAGTAGAGGACAATAGTTACCGGGTTATTAGAGGTAAGGTTACAGATGCGGAAGGCCATTCCTTACCCGGTGTGAATGTAAGGGTAAAAGGTGTGCAGGGAGGTACAGTTGGTGACATTGATGGGAACTTTATGCTTAGTGCCCCACGGGAAGATGTCGTATTGATAGTCTCTTATATCGGAATGGTAACTCAGGAAGTTACAGTAAAGGGTAGTCAGAAAAAAGAGATTCAAATTCATATGAAGGAAGATGTGAATGAGGTGAATGAGGTTGTAGTAACAGGGTATGCAACTTTGAAAAAGGAAAGTTTTACCGGAAATACTATAACTGTTAAAAAAGAAGAATTGCAAAAGGTTTCCAAAACCAATGTGATTGCTGCACTTCAGGCTTTTGATCCATCTTTCCGTATTGCGGAAAATAGTATGTGGGGATCTGACCCTAATGCTCTTCCTGAAGTATATTTGCGTGGTAAGTCTGGGATTGGAATTAAAGAATTAGATGTGGATGTAACTTCTAAATCCTCTTTGAAAAACAATCCGAATCTTCCGACTTTTATAATGGATGGTTTCGAAATTAGTGTTACAAAATTGTATGACATGGATCCTTCTCGTATAGAAAGTGTTACAATTTTGAAGGATGCTGCAGCTACAGCTATGTATGGTTCACGTGCCGCTAATGGGGTTGTAGTAATAACAACTGTAACTCCTAAACCGGGGAAATTGAATGTTGCTTATAGCTTAACTGGTGAGGTGGAAATGCCAGACTTGAGTGATTATAACCTGATGAATGCAGCGGAGAAATTAGAGGCTGAAAGATTAGCTAATTGTTTTGTTGATAACGAAGGTGAACATAAGTTTCAGGACTTCTATAATAAAAAATTGTATAATGTAAAGAATGGTGTAGATACATATTGGTTAAGTAAGCCATTACAGACTTCTTTTAATATGAATCATAGTCTTTATGTTGATGGAGGTTCTGATAAATTACGTTTTGGAGTGGAATTGAGTTTGAACAAAAACGATGGTGTAATGAAAGGCTCCAAACGAGATGTATGGGGGGCCGGTGCATATATACAGTATACAATCGGAAATCTTGTTGTTCGAAATCATTTTACGTATGATGTGAATAGCTCTAAAGATTCACCTTATGGTTCGTTTTCTGATTATACCACTCAATTACCATATGATGTTTATGAGAATGAAAATGGTGAGTATATGAAGGAATTGACTAGATGGGGGAATAGGACAGTTACTTATAACCCATTATATGAGGCAACTTTAGGTAGCTATAGTAAATCTTCTTATGAACAAGTTATAAATAATTTGAGTGCACAGTGGAATATTTCTAAATATTTATTGTTTAAAAGCACACTTGGGCTTACACGTCAGTTTAGTAACAGTGAAAATTTTCTTGATCCCAATTCAATGAAGAATGATCCGATTTTGAGTAATACAAATCTTTCTGCCGGTACATTGGCTACTGGTTCCGGTGATAGCTTTGTTCTTGATTGGCAGGCATCTTTAGCTTATAACCGCTTCATTGGAAAACATAATATCAATACTTCAGTTGGGATGAATATTATGGAAAGTAAGGAAAAGAGTCTTTCTGCTAATTATAAGGGTTTTCCTTCAGGTAGTTTACATTCACCTAATTATGCAGAGGAGATTGTAAGTAAACCAACACAGAGTGAAGAACATTCGCGTCTGATGGGTTTGATCGGTTTGGTGAATTATAGTTATGATAATATTTATTTGTTTGATGCTAGTATTCGTATGGATGGCTCATCCAAGTTTGGTACTGATAGAAAATATGCTCCATTTTGGAGCTTTGGTACCGGTGTGAATTTACATAATTATAAATTCTTTACGAACATGGATGTTTTTGATTTGTTGAAGCTCCGTGCTAGTTATGGGCAGATTGGTAAGGTGAATTTTGCATCTTATGATGCAAAAACAACATATCGTATTCTTTCTGATCAATGGTACAAAACGGGTTATGGGGCTGTATTATATGCTTTAGGAAACAAAGGGTTGACTTGGGAAACAACCAATACATTAGATGTGGGTATGGAAGTCAGTTTGTTTAAGCGTTTGTTGTATTTGAGAGGTAGTTATTATATTAAGAGAACTGTTGATTGTATTAACTCTGTTACTATCCCTAGTCATTCTGGTTTTACTACTTATATGGATAATATTGGTGAAATTGAGAATAAAGGATTTGAGTTGGATGTACGTGTCAATTTTATTCGTACAAAGGACTGGAATCTTACTCTCCTTGCCAACTTGGCACATAATAGGAATAAAATTGTGAAAATTGCAGAGAGTTTAAAAGCCTATAATGATAAAGTAGATGCATTTTTTAGTGATCCAGCTAATTCCAATACCCAAGTGGCGTCAAAGAGCTATAAAAAATATTCGGAAGGTGTATCGCAAAATGCAATTTGGGCGATGAAATCACTTGGCATTGATCCTGCTACTGGAGAAGAGCTCTTCCAAAATCCGGATGGAACTGTTACTAAATATTGGAATTCTGCTAATCAGGTTGTTGTTGGTAATGAAGAACCTACTGCGCAGGGGACTTTTGGCTTAAACTTGACTTGGAAACGTTTTAGTCTCTACACTACTTTTATGTATGAGTTTGGAGGACAACGTTATAATAGAACTTTGGCTGATAAGATAGAAGGTGTAGATATTGCAAATGATAATGCAGACAGAAGAGTATTGACTGAACGTTGGAAAGAACCGGGAGATCTGGCCTCTTTCAAGAGAATTCAAGTGAGTAACCGGGAAACTGTTGAGGTAACCAAGCCTACTTCACGTTTTGTGCAAGACTATAATTGGGTGAGTCTTAATTCTATAGCATTGGAATATGATGTCAATCCAACGTTAATCAAACATATTGGATTAAGTATGTTGCGTTTTGGTGTTGGCGCTAATGAACTGGCACGCTGGTCCTCCGTTGAGTTGGAGAGAGGATTGAGTTATCCATATTCAAGAACTATTAATTTTTCATTAAAAGCAAGTTTCTAATAGATTATGAAGGAAATGAAAATATATAAATTAATAATATCTATTTTTCTGTTTGTCGGGCTTAGTTCTTGCAACGATTGGTTGAATATTGAGCCTAAAGATACCACAACAGAAACAGATCTTTTTGCGACCGGTGATGGATATCGTGTAGCTCTGAATGGTGTATACGCACAGATGGCTGAGTCAAGTCTTTATGGACAACAATTAAACTGGGGATTTCTAGATGTAATTGCTCATATGTATATGCTTTCTGAGTTGTCTAGTGAATATGCACTTTCTGCAAAATATAGTTATACAGATGAGAAGGTTAAAAGTATCATTGAGGGTATTTGGTCCCAAGCATATAATAATATAGCTAATTGCAATAATATAATCCAGCGTATTGACAATGAACCTGCTGGAAAGTTTGCTGAGGGAGAAATAGAGAAAAATGTGATAAAAGGTGAAGCGCTGGCATTGCGTGCCTACCTTCATTTGGATATACTACGATTATTTGCTCCTTCTATGATGAATGTGGAGGAAGATAAGCAATTGTATATACCTTATGTGACAACTTATCCATGTACATTTCAACCTTATACCAGTAACCAAGATGTGCTTAATAAAGCAATTGCTGATTTAAAGATTGCCAAAGAGTTGGTAGGGAGTTATGATTTAGCAAATATAGTTCAATTAAGTCCTATAAATCGCATAGAGAATGGAGGAGCGGATGATATCTTTTTTGCTTACAGAGGGTATAGAATGAATTATTATGCCGTTTGTGCTTTGTTAGCAAGAGTTTATAATTATGCAGGTATGCATCAGGAAGCTTTCAATGAAACAGAAATTGTTATTAATGCTTTGTGTGATAGCTATGGAAGTAAATGCTTTACTTTTACTCCTTCTTACACTCTTCGTAATGGCAATACAAAATTGTATGAAGAAATAATATTCTGTTTGTCTAATGATCAGCTATGGACAATTTATAAACCTTATTATGGTGGTGAAATGTCCCTTTATTTAAATGCTTGGAGTGCAGACGATTTATTTGATGATAATTCGGATATTCGTAAAAAATTAGTTACGACATTAAATTATTATCCGGTTAGTATAAAGAATGTTGAGGCTAGTGGAACACTTGCAAATTATTCGAAAGATATAATTCCTATGATTCGTTTAGGGGAAATGTATTATATCCGAGCTGAGTATTATAATAGTAAAGGACAGACAGATGTTGCTTTTGAAGAGATGGATGTTTTGCGTGCGGGACATAGTTGTACGAAGGGAAGATTATCAGGTGATTTTAATCAGGCTTTAGTCAATGAGGCACGTCGTGAATTTATAGGGGAAGGACAATTGTTTTTTTATTTTAAGAAATTCAATATCTATCCAAATTCTAAGTATATGACGTCAGAGTTGCAATTTGTTTTGCCGCGTCCGGATAATGAAAACTTATAACTACAAACCAAATATTAACGATATATGAGGAAATACATATTTATATTAGGTATAATCATTCTTTCTTTATGCGCTTGTAGCAAGGAAGGATTGACACAATATGATGCTGCAAAGAATTATCTTTATATTCCGAATGATAAATATATGGATACTACCTTCGTTACATTTAAACATCACCCTGGAATAGATGATTATGATGTTTTTTTTGAAGTACGATTAGTTGGAATACAACTCATTGAGGACAAATCGTATTCTATAGAAGTTGTGAAGGATAAAACAACCGCCAAGGTTGAAGACTATACTTTGGATACCGAACAGATATTTCATGCTGGAGTATTGAAAGATCAATTAAAAATAACCTTGCATAATACAGCTCATCTGCTTAATGAAACGGTACGTGTTACACTTCGTTTGACTCCCAATGAGAACTTTGGCGTAGCTGATTATTTAGGAGAAAGTGAGTCACGTGCTCAGAGTCTAACGGCATCTGTTACTTTTGATAACCAAATCAGTAAGCCAACTTGGTGGAATAGCGATATTGAAATGAATTATTTAGGTGAATGGACACCTATTAAATATGAGAAATTCATTGAAAGTTGTGGTGGAGAGGTGCTTGATTTATCAGAATATGAAGGGTATCAGATAATGGAGTTAGCAGTAAAGTTCAAAAATGATATTGAGAAATATGGTTGGAAAGATAAAGATAATGAGTTGATAGATCTTCCTATTTATTAAAATTGAAAGAATATGAAAAATAAGATATTTCTATTTATATGCTGTGTCACTTTTTTATGCTCTAGTTGTTATGAGGATAAAGGAAACTATGACTATAAAAATCTGTCAAAGATCGAAGTTGAAAAATTTTTGAAAGAAGATGGTACTAGTATTAATGTAAATTCCAGTATGAGTGTAACTATAGGAGGAATGGTGTCTGTTCGTCCTGTATTGACTATAGTAAATGAAAGACCTAATATGAATTTTAATTATACTTGGACTTTCAAAGATCAGATAATTGGAACTGATGAAACGCTAAGTTGGAAAAGTGATATATTGGGCAGTGGAGCTGTATTGCTTGATATAGAAGATATTGAGAATGGAACTCATTTTATTACAGCTTTTTATCTTACAGTAGGCGAACCTTATCAGGCGGAAGGTTTCTTAATCTTAAGTGAGAAAGATGGAATACCTTGTCTGAGTCTTTTAAAAGGAATATATTATGATGATGTTTCTGATTATGAACTTTTGACAGGATTGTATCAAAAAGAAAATGGGAAATCACTGCCGAATGATGTGTTTAAGCTTCATGAGCATTTCTGTAAAGGGAGTTATGGTTCTCAAATAATGGCTGTTTGTAAAACTGATCTAGTAGATATTAATGCCTATACTTTTAAAGAGGCAATGAGAGCTGAAACCATTTTTTCAGGTGAAGTACCTCAAATTAGTGATGTAATGTTTATGCAATGGCTTGATTTAGTGACTGATAAAGATGGATGCCTTTACCAACGTAGAAAAACAACCAATGAATTATTTCATTCTCAACGTTTTCTTTCACAACCAATGATGTTTAAGGGTGAAACGTTGAAGAATATTCGTATCATACCGGATGATTTTTCTAGCTATAGAAATTTCTTGTTATTATATGATAATCATAAGAAGCGCTATCTAGTTATATCAGACTTAGTCGGTACTAATTGGTCGGCTAGTTCAGATGTTACTACCATTGGCAAAATAGAAGAAGCTAATTATTCAGGCGATGAATGGCCGGAAAAATTTACTCCATTGAATAATATGAAAGAATGTAATGTGATCCACACAGGATTTTTCCGGGATAATCGTAACACATATGTCAATTGGTTCTTTTCTATTTTTGAAAAGAATAGTAACTATTATTATCAAAAATTTATGATAGAGCGAGCGTATACAAGTGATGGTACCTTTAAAACTAGTGTGAATGAGGGGCAAGAAGGAAAAGTACCAGCTTTATTTGGAAATATATTCAATGAGAAGAGTATTATAGCGGTTTTGGAATATTCTGAAGGTTATGGATTAGATTCATCACATCCCTATACATTTGTTTCAAGTGGAAATAGTTTATATTTATACGATATTGACAATTTGGATGAGGATATTAGCTTTAAGAAATTGTTGGATTTTGATAGTCCTGTGACAGCTTTGGATACATCGTGTCCAGGTGGTAATTACTTGGGTGTAGGCTTAGAAAATGGAGAATTTTATGTTTTAAGAATGAATCAGGCTAAAAATCATTGTGAGGATCAAGACTATCTTGTTCGTTGGCATGTGCCTGCTGGAGAATTAGGTAAAATAAAGTCTGTACGTTATAAGACAGATGGTAATGGAACACAGTTCTAAAATCATTATATAGTTCTTGGTTATTCAAAATAATCAAGAACTATATCAGTTATTCATTCTATCAGGTGCTATCTTGATAGAATATTTTTATATATGCAGCGGTGTTTGGAAAATGATTGATTAGTATGCTGCCCTATACTTTCCTTCCTCCCTATCTTCCAGCATATTCAAGTAAGAAGTATAGCGTGATTCGCTGATAAGATGTTTCTCCACCGCTTCACGTACAGCACACCCCGGTTCGTGTCGATGTGTACAATTTCCATATTTGCAATCGGCAGATACTTTGAATATTTCAGGAAAATAATGTCCGATCTCTTCCTCTTCCATATCGAATGTTCCAAATCCTTTGATTCCTGGAGTATCGATAATATATCCATCTCCGTCGACAGAGAACATTTCAGAGAAGGTAGTCGTATGCATACCTTTATTATGATAGGTTGAAATTTCACCGGTCTTCGTTTCAATTCCCGGTAGAATAGCGTTAATAAGAGTTGATTTCCCCACTCCGGAATGTCCGGAAAAAAGGGTGATCTTTCCTTCTAACTCTTTTTTAATAGTGTCAACTCCGGTTCCTTTCTTTGCGGATACTTTGAAACAAGGATAGCCGATATGAGTATATAAGTTAATCAGAGCATCCAGATAATGGAGTTCATCTTCGTCATAAGCATCCACTTTATTGAATACCAATTTGACGGGTACGCGATAAGCTTCGGCAGAGGCAAGAAAACGATCAATAAAGATGGTTGAAGTTTCGGGGTAATTGATAGTTACTACCAACATACATTGGTCAAGGTTGGCAGCAAGAATGTGAGATTGTTTAGAAAGATTGGAAGAACGACGAATGATGTAGTTCTTCCTATCTTCTATTTCATTGATAAAGGCAGTACCTTCTTGGTTGAGTATAATCTGAACACGATCTCCCACAGCTACGGGATTGGTGCTACGAATACCTTTTAACCGGAAATTACCTTTGATTTTACATTCAATAAATTGTCCGTCGTCGGTTTTCACTTGATACCAACTACCCGTGTTCTTGATTACTAATCCGTGCACTTTATCTTTTTAGTTTATTAAACGGTCATGATTTCTTTATCCTTGTCGGCAAGCATATCTTCAATTTGTTTGATATACTTATCGTGGATCTTTTGTAGCTTGGCTTCTGCATTCTTCTGTTCGTCTTCTGCTAGTCCGTCCTTTACAGCTTTCTTCAGAGCGTCGATACCATCACGACGAGCGTTACGTACACTCACTTTGGCTGTTTCGCCTTCAGCTTTACACTGTTTGGCTAGTTGTTTACGACGTTCTTCCGTCAAAGGAGGGATACCAAGACGGATAATTTCACCATTATTTTCAGGCATAATGCCAAGGTCAGAGTCGATAATGGCTTTTTCGATGACACGGAACATGCTTTTGTCCCATGGTTTGATGGTGATACTACGAGCATCCGGAGTGGATAAAGCAGCTACGTTGCTGAGGGCTACCATACTTCCATAAGAGTCTACGCGGATACCATCCAACAGTCGGGTACTCGCTTTCCCAGCGCGGATATGTGCCAATGCTTCTTCCAGATACATTATGGCCATATCCATTTTTTCTTGTGCATTGTCAAGGCAAGTCTTTACGTCTACCATATTTTTGATAATTAAAGTTGCTATTTGGTTGATTGATTAGCAAAAGTATACTATTTTTTGTTTATCTGCAACAGCATACTCATCTTTTTTATAAGCGACTTGCCGAGGATAATCAAGGTAACGGCAGTGATAATCATTAAAATGCCGGCCATTAATCGTGGAGTCAGTTTTTCGTGAAACAGGAGGACTCCGAAAAATAGTGCTGTTACAGGCTCCAAAGCACCTAATATAGCGGTAGGAGTGGAACCTATATAATGGATCGCTAATGTTGTGCAAATCAGTGATACAGCAGTGGGAAGAATAGCCAAAGCCAATACATCTGCCCACAATAATGGGGATGGTATCATCTGTAATTCCGTGCAGAAATTTAAGCGGACTATATAAACTGATAGTCCGAATAGTATCGCATAAAACGTAAGCTTGGTGGTCGGCAGTGTCTTTAACGAAGACCGGTTGACTCCTACGATATAAATGGCATAAGAGAGGGATGACAGTAAAACAAAGATAATTCCTATGGTGGAGAGTGGCTTATTCCCATCACCCTGGTAGAGTAGGGCAATGCCCGAGAGTGCCAGTAAAATAGAGAAGACAGTAATTGCGGAAATTTTCTCTTTGAAAAATACTCCCATAATAACAGCTACCATTACCGGATATACAAATAGAATGGTAGAAGCAATTCCGGCATCCATATAATTATAACTCATAAATAAAAGCAGAGATGAAAATGAAAATAGTAGCCCCATGATTACCAAAGGAAGGATATCTGCTTTCCGGAGGGCGAAAGGCTGTCCTTGCAGTTTCATTAAAATACCGAGTACGATCGCAGCAAGCGCATAGCGATAGAATAAAACAGTATCAACGCTCATGCCAACTGCATAAAGCGGGAGTGCGAAGAGAGGATTCATGCCGTAGCTTGCAGCGGCGATAGCTCCATAGATAAAACCTTTGGTCTTGTTATTCATTTATGTATGCTTTCTAAAAAAAATAGCGTGCAAAAGTACGAAGTTCGCAGATGATAAACAAGTATTTAGTGGGTTGATAGTATAATTTAATTCTTCGTAGGCGAGAAATAGTCTTTAGTTATGCTAGGGGAAGTTTAAATTGGGCCTATCTTCTTATAAAAATAGGCATCTCACATACACGGAGATGCCTGTCTTTAAAGGTTTATCATATCTAGATCGTAATTAACCAAATTTGCTTGAATCACGAATTACTATTTCTCCTGCAAGATTTACTGTAACCGGGAAGGCGTTAATACGATTGATTCTTCTGAACATAAGCTCTACACTGACATTGGCTATCTCTTCACACGGTTGTTTGAATGATGTCAGTGAGTGTTTTAAGTGCATAGAATATTTCATGTTGTCATAGGCGCATATGAGCAGGTCTTCAGATATTTGCAAACCAATATCTGTTAAAGTTGACATTAAAACAGCAGCTGTAGAATCATTCGCACAGATGATGCCTGTCTTACCGGATATGATTTGCATCTGTTTTACAAAGTTGATGTTTTCCGGATTACCGCAATGCACATTATTCGTATCGAATGGGAGTTTGTTCTGCTGTACCATTTCTTTAATTCCTGATAAACGCATGTTTACGGAATTTGCGGAGTCAGGTCTGTAGAAAAAGTGAATATGAGTACATCCTTGATCTATTAAGTGTTGTGCCATAATACAACCTGCGCTAAAGTTGTCTAGGCAAACAATATCGAAATTACTTCTTTTGGGGAAATTATAGATATCTCTGTCAATAAGGATAAGCGGAATACCGGCTTTCTCTATTTTATCGCAGATTCGAATATTGATCTCGTCTGCGTTGGCTACTCTTTCCAGTGGAGAAAAGAATATGCCGTTTACCCCTTTCTTTATGTAATTGTCGCAACAGGTTTCTATCAACTCTCGTCTTATATCTGCATTGCTTGCGGTGGCGCCTTCCCATAAACAGTTAAATTTACCTGCTTCCGATTGTTTCAGTAACTGGTCATTGATAATAGAGAATATTTCGGACTCTCCAGCTCCGGGAAGTAATAATCCGAATGTCAATGTGGTGGCAGTATGTTTGTGGTTGACGATAGTACCCAGTCCTTTTTTTTTCGTAATGTAACCTTCGGCTTGTAATTGATTGTAAACTTTTGCTATAGTTGGTCTTGATACAGAATATTGATCGGCCAATGTAAGCTCAGTTGGCAATAGCGAACCGGTAGGATATACCCCATCTAGAATATCCTTTTTTAAGATATCATAAATCGATTTGTAACTTGGTTTTGTATTCATTACTTGGAGTTATTTGGTAATAGGATGCAAATATAATAAGAAATAGTGGATTCTCTCTCTTGTGCTATTGAATAAATGTAATAACTGTCATTAAGCTTATTCTTAATATGTGATATTCTGTATGTAACTTTGATGGTTTACATAAATGATATGTATATTTGTTTATTATGCTGCTAAAATATTGCATATATATTTGCATTTAATAAAAATATAGTTTATGTTTGCAAAGTAAATACGCACATATATAGAATACCTAGTTAACAACTATCTAAAATAACGCTATTATGAAAACAAAACTGCTATTAGTTTTTATCTTATTTTCTACCAGTGTTTTTGCGCAAGTAGTAAAGGACTACGATCCGCAAATTCAGAGGACTACGAACCTACAGTATTTTAAACCTGTAGAAAAACATCTTTTTACAGGTGACTGTATGCCTTATTATCACAAAGGTACATTCTATATTTATTGGTTGTTGGATGAAGGTCACCATGCCGGGTTGGGTGGACTGGGTGGACATCAATGGGCATTAAGCACTTCTAAGGACCTTATTAATTGGACACATTATCCAGTAGCTGTCGGTATAGATGAAGATTGGGAGAAATCCATTTGTACCGGTTCGGTGATAGCAGATAAAGGAAAGTTTTATGCGTTTTATTCTACTCGGGTGAAAGATGCCAAAGGAGTACACGAACAATTGAGTTATGCGATGAGTGAAGATGAAGGCAAATCTTATGTGAAACAAAAACCGAATCCTTTCTATTATGCTCCTCAGGAGTGCGTTAGTCGTGATTTTCGTGATCCAAAAATTTTTAAAGATAGAGAAGATGTGTATCATCTCTTTATTTCAGGTTATAAAAAAGAACCTGAACTAGATGGTTTCGGTGGTTATCTGGTTCACCTGATATCTAAAGATTTAAAGGATTGGAAAGAAATTGAATCTCTGTTGACAGGACAGGTAGCTACTCCGGAGTGTTCTGATTATTTCCAATGGAATGGTTGGTACTATTTGTTGTATAGTACGGGGGGAGACACTTATTACGTTAAATCGAAGAAACCTTACGGACCTTGGGAATATCCTAGTACACAGGCTTTTGTAGAGCAGTGGGCTAGCGTCTATAAAACGGCGGAATATAAAGACAACCGTAGAATAGCAGTAGCATACATGCCTTGCAGAAGTAATAATAGGGATTTTGATGGTCCGATTTGGGGTGGAAATATGTTGTTGAGGGAAGTTGTGCAAGGATCAGATGGTACGCTCTATACAAAATTCCTTTCGGAATCTCTCCCACAGATGTCTCTCCTTCAAATGCCGGAAGTTGAGATTCCTGTTGGTAGCAAAACTGTTTCGTATTCGGATGGAAAACTAATTATAGATTCTCCGAATGGTACCAGTGTTGCCTCTATATCTGATTTGCCTGTCAATTATCGGATTACGATGGAAATACAACCCTTAAGCAATTATGATGAAATCGGTTTGTTTGTGCGAGCTACAGATAAAAGAGAGCGTGGATATAAAATCGAGCTGAATGCTAATAAGGAAAGTGCTTTCATCTATAATACCGGCATAAACACGGTGAAAGATATGAGAAAGACAATCATTCTGGACTTGATATTGAAAGATGAATTTATTGATATGAATATAAATGGTAAGCGGTCTGTTATCAACCGATTGCCAGAAAAGAAAGGGCAGAAGCTATTCTTCTTCCTGAAAAATGGAAGTGCAACAATTAAAAATATTAACATTTATCAGTGGAATGACAAATTATGGTGAGATTATCTATAGTTTGTTTGATGTAAAAGCTTGTGTTTGTTTGGATTATATGCTCTGGTGATGTAATGTATATGTTAGGATAATGTATCAATTTTGATAGTATTTGAAATGAAAGTTACACTTATGTATGTGTAGTTTTCATAGATTTGCAATATGTTGATCAATTAATAATAAAAACTCTTATTATTGATAATACTTAAATCTTTATTAAAAATAGATATTGATTAGTTTAGCATAGAAAAACAGGAACCTTCTATAGTGGAAGGATTATATGAAATTTATATTTGTAAACCTATTGTTAATTATTAAATGTAGAATTATGGAACATTCTAAAAACACACAAAGAGAACCGAACGGGATTCTTAAAATGTTTTTGTTGTTGCTTTGTATCGTAGGAACTTCTGTCTTTAATCAGGCATTGGCGGTTGTTGATCAAAGTCCGATAAAAGTAATAGGAGTAGTATCTGATGAATTGAATACTCCTCTTCCAGGAGCCGCAGTTCAAGTTGATAAGTCCACTAAAGGTGTTATAACTGATTTGGATGGAAAGTTTGAGATTGAAGTGTTATCGACAGACAAATTGCTTATTTCTTATGTTGGGTATGAGACGCAAGTTATCACTATCGGTGATAAAAAAACTTTGTATGTAAAAATGACACCGAAGACAAATGAACTACAGGATGTAACTGTTGTTGCATTTGGTAAACAGAGAAAAGAAAGTATGACTTCGGCTATTGAAACCATTAATCCAAAAGAATTAAAAATGCCTACTGGGAACCTGACTGCAGCTTTGGCTGGGCGGTTGGCAGGAGTAATTTCCTATCAAAAAAGTGGAGAACCAGGTAAAGATAATGCTGAATTCTTTGTACGTGGTGTGACGACTTTCGGTTATTCATCATCTCCTTTGATTTTGTTGGATGGATTTGAAATCTCTGCTAATGATTTAGCCCGTATACAGCCTGATAATATAGAACAATTTTCAATATTGAAGGATGCAACTTCTGCTGCTCTTTATGGGTCAAAAGGAGCAAATGGTGTTATCATGGTGACTACGAAGAAAGGGCAAGAAGGAAAACCTCGTATTTCTTTCCGTCATGAATCACGTTTTTCTACACCTACTAAAATTCCCAAGACAGTGGATGGTGTCACTTACATGAAGCTGTATAATGAGGCGCAGTTTAATGACAATCCTTTGTTGCCTCCTTATTATGAAGCACAAAAAATACAGAACACGATTAATGGGGTTAATTCATATGCTTATCCCAATGTAAATTGGTATGATGAGCTGTTTAAGAATCTCACATATAATCAATATTATTATTTGAATGTAAGTGGAGGTAGTAAGGATATCCAATATTATTTAGCAGCAGCCTATACGAATGAAACTGGTATCTTGAAGAATGAACAAATGAATAACTTCCAGAATAACATCAATATTGGTACGTATGATGTGACGGCAAAGGTGAATATACAATTGACTAAAACGACTTCTTTTGAGGTAAATATGAATTCTCGTTTTCAGAATTATACAGGTCCTTCGGTGGAGGCTAATGATATATTTAACCGAGTGATGGATGCTAATCCTGTAGAATTTCCTAAATATTATTTACCGGATGAGAAAAATGTTTATACTAAGCATGTGCTTTTCGGTATGAATCCTCGTAATAGCATGGCTAATCCTTATGCTGATATGGTGAAGGGGTATAAAGATGGATTCTCCAGTAATATATTGTCCCAATTTTCACTTAATCAGAAATTGGATTTTCTGACTAAAGGACTTAACTTTCATGCTAAAGTATCTATTAAAACAGATAGCTCTCATGATAGTAATCGTTCGTATGCTCCATTCTTTTATAATATAAAGGATTATGATGAATTGGCTGATGTTTATAGTTTGTCGGAGATAGTGAAAGGTTCTGATGTGCTGGGAGAGCCGGTTAATACCCGTTCGGCAAATAGCCATTTTTATTTTGAGGCAGGGCTCAGTTATTCTAATGTGTTCAATGATGATCATGAACTAGGAGCGGTTGTTATCTATACGCAGGAAGAAAATAAGAATACGGCAGCGGAAGGAAGTATTCAAGTGACATTGCCGCAACGTAATCAGGCTTTACGTGCCCGTGCAAATTATGCTTATAAATCTAGATATTTGGTTGAAGGTAGTGTTACATATAATGGTTCCGAGAAGTTTGATGCAGACCATCGCTGGGGCGTTTTTCCTGCGATAGGTGCAGGGTATATGATTTCAAATGAAAATTTCTGGCGTCCTTTATCTAAGGTGGTTGATAAATTTAAAATTCGTTATTCGTATGGTTTGGTGGGTAATGATAATATTTCAGATCCCAAGGATCGTTTTTACTTCTTGTCGGATATCGGTAGAGAAGGTGGCTATACTTGGGGAAAAGATTTTTTGACGTCTTATTCTGGATTGAGAGTAAAACGTTATGCTAATCCGGAGATTACGTGGGAAATTGCCCGTAAACAGGATATTGGTGTAGAATTCAATTTATGGAGAGTATTAGATGTACAATTGGATTATTTTCATGAACGACGTGAGAAGGTATACGAAAAACGTGCGCATATCCCATCTACTATGGGGTTGACCAGCGATATTTGGGGAAATGTAGGTGAAGTGAAATCGTGGGGTTGGGATGGATCTGCCGATTTGAACTATGCCATTAATAAAGATGCTTGGCTTACAGGACGTTTTAATTTCACTTATGCGAAAAATGAGGTTACAGAAAGAGAAGAGCCTGCTTATCGGGATGAATATCGGAGAACGATTGGTTGGCCGGTTAGACAACAGTGGGGATTAATAGCAGAACGTTTGTTTATCGATGAGGCAGATGTTGCCAATTCACCTACGCAAGGATTTGGAACAAATGTTCAGCCAGGAGATATTAAATATAAGGACATTAATAACGATGGAATAGTAAACGATAATGATATGGTACCTATTGGTTACCCGTCGGTACCTGAATTTAGTTACGGTTTTGGGCTCTCTGCAGGATATAAGAACTGGGATATTTCTTTCTTCTTCCAAGGGCAAGGACATAATTCATTTTTCATTGATCCGAGTAGGATAGCGCCATTTATGAATTATCGGAATGCTGTTTCTTATATTGCTGACGATCATTGGAGTCCCAACAATCCGGTGAGCCATGCATTCTGGCCTCGTTTGAGTACTGAAAATAATGCTAATAACTATAAAAAAGAATCAACTTGGTGGTTGCGCGATGGACGTTACTTACGTTTGAAGACTATAGAACTTGGTTATTCCTTGCCTAAAAACACCTTGCGTAAGGTGGGATTGAGTAATCTACGTTTCTATTTCTCAGGTTTGAATTTGCTGTGTTTCAGCTCATTTAATTTGTGGGATCCAGAAATGGGGGATAATGGTTTAGGGTATCCATTACAGCGTGTATATAACATAGGTGTTCAATTTGATTTTTAAAATGTAATAACAATGAAATTTAATTTAAAACATATTATAACGGCAGCAACTTTTATCATAGGGATGAGTAGTTGCGATTATCTGAATATTGTTCCGGATAATACTATTGAGTTGGAAACAATGTTTGAAACACAGGAGCAAGCTTATGGTGCATTGTCGACTTGTTATGAATATATGCCTAATTGGGGATGGTTAAACAATTCGATGAGTCTTGCCGGAGATGAATTTATCGTACGTTTGGATGGAGGTGAATCTGGTAATCCGGATCGTATGCCAGGTGAAAAACTAATGAAAGGGTGGAACAGCGCTCAGAATCCTTATTTGTGTTATTGGAACGGAGGCAAGAATGCGTCAGCTTTGTATGTGGGCATTCGCTATTGTAATCTATTTCTGGAAAATATTGACAAGGTGAAGGATATTACGGATGAAGATCGGAAAGACTGGATTGCACAAGTAAAGATACTAAAGGCTTATTACCATTTTTATTTGGCTCGTTTGTATGGACCCATTTGTATTGTTGATAAAAATCTGACTCCTTCCGCTTCGCCAAGCGAGGTACGATTGAAGCGCCAACCGGTAGATGTTTGTTTTCAGTATGTGGTAGATTTGATTGATGAGGTATTGTATGACGAGAACGGAAATGAAAAGACAGACTTGAAAGATGATCGTCCTAATGAATTTTTGGGAATGGTAGACCGTACTATTGCCAAGGCAATCAAAGCAGTTGTGTTACTGACCCAGGCCAGCCCGTTGTTTAATGGAAATGCAGAATATTATAGTAATTTTAAAAATGTGGACGGTGAACTACTTTTCCCGATGGAGAAAGATAATGAAAAGTGGAAGAGAGCATTGGATGCTACGAAAGTAGCTATTGATGCCGCTCACGCACGGAACAAGAAATTGTATAAATATAATGCTGATGGTGGAGCGAATATCGAATTCTTTGATAAAGATGTCTGGGGTAAGTCCGAGATTGTTGAATATTGCTATAATAATCGTTATTCCATTCTTGATCCGTGGAATGATGAGTTGATATGGGGATATTCTAATGTAGGTAGTTTTGACCAAGGTACTTTTCAACATGCTTCCCAATGTCGTCGTCCGGATAATCAGTCAGTGTCGGATTATAGTTGGCAATGGTTATGTGCTTCCTATCGGATGGGTGAGTTGTATTACACAAAAAACGGGGTACCTATCAATGAAGATCAAACATTTGATTATGACAATCGGTTGGATATAGTTACTATCCCGAATGACACTTATCATTTAGGGTATATGCAGCCGAATGAGAAAACAATCAAGTTATATTTGAATCGTGAACCACGTTTTTACAGTTGGATTGCTGTTGATAATTGTTATTGGCGCAATCAACAGACTAAACTTGAGATGCATATGAAGTATGATGAATTCCCGGGCGGGCGTTATAGTACGAAGCAAGATGATTTCTATTGGTCGGGCATTGCAATAAAGAAGCTAGTGCATCCGGAGTCATTGAATGAGCATGCAGTGCGAATGGTTCGTTATCCGAATCCGATAATTCGCTTGGCGGATTTGTATCTGATGTATGCAGAAGCATATAATGAATATTATGGTCCCGATGCGGAAGCTTATCGTTATTTGAATGAGGTACGTAAAAGAGCGGGACTGCCTAATGTAGAAACAGTTTGGAGCGATGGGACTATTGTGAAAAACATCAACAAGCACCAGACGCAAGAAGGGTTGCGTGAAATAATACAGGCTGAACGATTAATTGAGCTTTCATTCGAAGGACATCGGTATTTTGATCTTTGTCGTTGGAAACGTGCAGGCGAGTTCTTCGTGTCATCAGTGAAAGGGTGGAATGCACGTTCAGGTCGTACTTATGAAGACTTTTATCAAGTGACAGAGTTGCAGGCACGTACATGGGAAACTCCTAAAAATTATTTATTCCCGATTCCTTTGGATGACATTAACAAGAATCCTAGTTTGGTACAGAATCCGGGATGGTAGTAATTATTCACTTAATTAGAAAATAGGAACATGAAAAAGATATATTATAGCTTAATGTTAATTTTGGGCGGAATGTTTATGATTAATACGAGTTGTTCGGATGACGACGAAAAAGATACGATGGCTCCGGGACAAATCTCCAATGTGCGATTTGTTCCCAATTATGGTGGAGGATATTTCTTGTATGATATCCCGGAAGATCCGGATTTCTTGTATGTGCGTGCGGATTATACGGTAGATTCTGGCGAGAAAGTTTCTAAAACGAGCAGTACATACAATGATACATTGTTTGTGGAAGGATTCGGTCAGGTGAAAGAATATGAAGTGAAACTTTATTCTGTGGATCGCAATGAGAATGTGTCTGCTCCGGTAGTGCAGGTTATTACTCCGCTAGAGGCAAACACAAATACAGTGGCCGCAACATTGACAGTTCGCCCGGGCTTCTCTGCATTGATTGCTGAGTGGACTAATGAGTTGCAGCAGACGGTAGATGTATATGTACGTTTGAGTGATGGAGAAACTGTTGCCGAGAAAGTACTTTCGTCTAATTCGAAAGATGGATTTTTCTTGGTAGAAAACCTGCAGAATAAGGATTATACCGTTTCAACTTATGTGAAAGATCAATATGGAAATATATCTTCGGTGCAGGATTGTGGGATACTGAGACCATTGGAAGATGCTCCATTGAATAAATCATTATGGGCTTTCCTTCCCAATCAACAATTATATGGCAATCGCTGGAACTATGATAGTGACCCGAATCCGGATAATCAGCAGCCTTATGATGAATATATGGGAGCTTTTACAAAAGACAGTTTAAGGAATGCACCTTCTGCTGCGTATGAGGGACGTATTGAGAAGTTTTGGGATAATATCACCTATCAGTTGAATCCGGAGAATTATAACATTTTTAATACGGGAGAATGGGGGTATCCTTATTCTTATTTCATAGATATGGGACGTACGGTCAAAGGAAGCCGTGTACGATATTGGCAGCGTCTGTCCGATAAATATGGCAATGAAAATGTGCAGACTTTCCAGCTTTATATTAGCGATGATGACGACCCGACGGATGGTGTGACTGACTGGGAATTGGTAGGAACGTATAAGATTGTGAAACCGGCTGACTCGTATGAAGCTGATCAGGAGGCAATAGCCGGACATGAGTTTATTTTGTATCCGAAAGAAACAAAATATACCAAGCCATTCCGCTATCTGAGATTTAAGGCTCTGAATGGATTTACAGAAAGAATGGTATCTGTAGGCTCTGAGATTACATTATATGGTTTGGAGGTTAATGATTGATCTAAATAAAAACAGATAATTATGAAACGTAAATATATTTATATAGTTGGTTGCTTATTGTCGTTCATTGGTATGATTGGTTGTGAAGATATGGATGATAATTATAAACAGTATTTGGAGGAATATAATTATTCCGGTAAAGTTACGTCAGTGCGGAGTTATCTTGGATTCGAACGGGTGGCATTGGCCTGGGATAACCCGAAAGATCAAAAGTCAAAACATATTTTGATTGAATATGGCGTTGATAAACAGCAAAAAATATTTGATTATTTAGTAGACTCTGTGGTGATCGACGGACTTGATACAGGGACAGGATTTGATTTTGCTATATACACATTGGACAATGCGGGTAATCGTTCTGTACCTGCTACTATTACAGCTTTACCTATTTCTCAGACAATGGTAGATAATTTGGTTCCTCCTACTTGTTCTTATGTTAAAGTAGATGGAGTACCATCGGTTTATTGGGCTGGACTGTCGGCGGTAAGTATGGCTTATTGTAAGTATAGCTATATTGATTATAAAATAGTCTCAGAGGATGGAGATAAAGTGATCACTGAGGGCTGCTTGGAAAATGAGAACGTAACAAGTTTAGATCGTGTGAATGAATTAACATTGCCCGCTCCGGAGTTAAGCAAAGGATCAACTTATTATGTAAACTTTACAGCCTATGTATATCCGGTTTCAAGTGATATTGTTACAATGGATTCGGTTCCGGTGAACGGAAGAACCCGTATTATCATAGAGTAAGTAATTAATGAAAAGAGTATATTGAAAAATTGGTATATTTGTACTACTTTTGATATACTCTTTTTGATAATAGAATATTAGATATGAGAATAATTATAGGATTATGTGTAGTGGCCTTTCTGTGTTTTGAAAGTCCTTCTATGGCATCAGATAAAGTGATGGTAAGTACTTTGTTGGATGAAATGATTTCATTTGAAAAAGCAACAGAGTTTCCCGAACCTTATTACACTTGTAAGATGGTAAGTAGTTATGACCGCCGGACTGTATCACCGGATAAAGATTGGTGGTATGCTAATGATGACGGATTTGGTTGTATGCGAGTGGATACTGTTCAGGGGCGAGTAGAAAAAGTGATGTTCGATTATGATGGACCGGGGGCAGTAACACGTATTTGGATGAGTGCTCATGCCAAAAATGGTATCCTCCGTTTTTATTTTGATAACGAAGAGAATCCTCGTATTGTGATTCCTGCGTATGACATGACACGCATTCCATTTAAAGTTGGAGATGCGCTCTCTTTAATTCATACGAATTATACTCCTGAAGGTTTGGGAGGGAATACATTTATGTTTCCATTTCCATACCAGAAAAACTGCCGGATAACGTTTGAAGAACTTGATAAAAACAGGAATACTTGGGGACCGCGTTATTATGAAATCGAATATCGCACCTATGTATCTGGAACTGAGGTTGAAACATTTGATGTCGGACAAGTGAATACGCATACAATGCAGGAAAAAATACAAGATGTAAACAAGACGCTTTGGAATCCTTCAACCTTTAAAGGTGGAAAGCGTTGTGAGTTTGCAATGGATATTGCTCCTAATCATACAAGTGCAATAGATCTTCCTCTTGGGAATCATGCTATTCGGTCACTACTTATTGATGTGAATTGCCGTAAAGGAGATTATGCAAAGATGATGAGGCAGTTGATACTGAAAATAACTTTTGATGGAAAAGAGACAGTATGGGTGCCGTTGGGAGATTTTTCGGGGGCAGGACTGGGAGCTCCTGAAGTGAATAGCTGGTATATGGATACGGATGGTCGCGGACATATCGTATCGCGTTGGGTAATGCCATATAAAAAGAATGCCAAAATAGAAATTGAGAATTTGTTTGAGTTTCCGGTTTGGATGAATGTCAGAGCGCATGTGTCAGAATGGGAATGGAGCAAAAATACACTTTATTTTCACACGACTTGGAAACAGGAAAGAGGCATTGAAATAACGAACCGATATGATGATCATAAAGGGAATCATATGTGGAATTATATAACAATTGATGGAAGAGGGGTATTTAGGGGAGATTTGCTTTCACTATTCAACTATGCTCCTGATTGGTATGGAGAAGGGGATGAAGTAATATGGGTTGATAATGATATATTTCCTTCACATCATGGGACGGGGACAGAAGATCATTACAATTGTTCTTGGGCACCGGTAGTTCCTTTCCATACTCCGTTTGGAGGTGCGCCACGGGCCGATAATCCTTCTTCTCATGGTTTTAACGCTTTTGTACGTACTCGTAATTTAGATGGTATTCCTTTTCAGAAGTCATATAAATTTGATATTGAAATGTTGAGCTGGAATCCGGGTAAAGTAGATTATGCTGTGACAAATTATTGGTATGGAGATTTGAATAGTAAGGTAAAGCAGTCTTCTGGTAAAGAAGAAATTCTGTCCCAGTTGCCCTATCTTATGTAGCTGAGACTGAAGAATATGCTATGGATTCAGTTTGAATTCGATTAAATACAAAGTATGAAATATATGAATAAGAAATTGCTATTAGGATGCTTGTTTGTCGGAATACTGTTGAGTGGAGGACTGACCTCTTGCCAGCAGGAAATGCAGGAGCCTGCCCGTATAACATTGCTGAATAATTCGTGGAACATGAATTTGCCTTTAATGGCTCAGGCAAAGTTAGGCGGTGCTGTACAGGCAGATTCATTGCCTGTTATTAAAGAAGTAGAAAAAGGATTTGCCATCTCTTTCACCGTGAATCTGGAAATACCGACATTCGACCGTCATATTCTCGAGATCCCGGGAGTGCTGGATGTTTGCCTTCGCCAGCATAATCCACTAGACCGTAATAAACAGAACTATCCTGCTTATAAAATGCCGGACGGATCAGTTCCGGTGCTTGAAGCCGGACTGGAATTGAAGTCTCCTGTTGACGGGCACATGGAACGAATGATAATCGGTATTCCATTGGCTATGTTAAATCAGCCTTTGGGAGAGCACGAAGTAATATTGAATTTCTCTGGTGTCCGCTGGACCATGTACGTAGACGGCAAATTACTGGATAATGATTTTCCATTAGGCTATCCTCTTCCCGAGAAAATGAAAAACTGGAAGATTGATTCTCACTTTGTGTCACAAGCAGCTATCTATTATCCTTCTCTACACCCCGAACGCGCGGAAGGAGCTACAGTCGGATTACAACCACAAGTACAATTCTGGACTCCGACCGGACATAATGCGTGGGTAGGAGATGTGGTCAGTCTTTATCACGACGGAACCTATCATCTTTTTTACTTGTACGATCGTCGTGGACACCAAAGTAAATTCGGTCGCGGAGGACATTATTTTGAACACCTTTCTACAAAAGATTTTCGTCATTGGACCGAGCATGAAGCAGCCGTTCCTATCGAAGAACAATGGGAAACGTTCGGCACCGGTACTCCTTTTATTTTCAACAATCAGCTTTGTATCAGTTATGGTTATCATACTACCCGCATTTATCCGCGTGAGCAGACTACTCTTCCTGAATTGTATGAGTACTTGGATAAACATGGATATACAGGGTCTTTCAACCGTCATCAGATGTCCGGCGTGGCTGCCGGTTCTTCTTATTCGGTCAGCGATGATGGTATCCATTTTCGTAAGACAGGCATTTTATTTCATCCCTGTGAGAATCCAAGTATCTATGTCGATCCGAAAGGAGATTTGAAAATGCTGGCTAATTATGGAGCTCGTGGTACGTGGGCTTCTGATTCAGTCAGTGGTGGCTGGCACTGTCTGGACGAAAATTTTCCTTTGGGTGGTGATTGTACTTTCTTCTTCCATTGGGGAGATTATGATTATATTATTGGTGGTTTTACACGTCTGTGGGCTAAAGAGACCGTTCAGCCGGATTCCGTATATCAGGATGTTGTGGCGGAAGGACTCGATTTTTATAACGGTTCTTGTGTTCCTACTATAACTGAGATCTCAAACAATCGTTTTGTTATGGCAGGTTGGATGTGGATGAAAGCTTGGGGAGGCCCGCTGGTAATTCACGAAATGGTACAGTTGCCGAAAGGACGCATTGGTACGAAGTGGATGGATGAGTTAGTGCCTGCCGTTTCGCCGGATGCCATTACACTGTCGGGCAGTTCTGATAAGATTGAAAAGATACCGTCCGGCTCTTTCTTGTTGACTTTCGAGGTTACGCCTGTCGGCCCTGACGGCAAATTGACTGTCAACTTATTGCCTTCTGCCGATAAAGGAACGCAAGATGCGTGCGAATGGAAGTTGGATAGCGGAGAGAAGCGTGCACAATATGCTTTTGTCGGTGATAAAGACAGTCGTGAACGCTCTTTGCGTGAAGGAGGTGCTCCGCAACAAGGTCGAAATTATGCAATTGAAAATCTGATAGATACAGACAAAACGTTTACTGTACGTATGGTAGTGAAAACGTCCGATAAGTTTGATGGCTCTTTGGTGGATACGGAGATAGCCGGAAAGCGTACGATGGTCTCCTATCGTGAGAAGTTAGCTGTAGAACGTTTGCAATTCCACTATGAAAATATGGAAGTTAAAAATGTCCGTTTATCTCTTTTGACAGAATAAAGTTGTATTTACATAAGTGCCCTTCAACCTTCACTTCGCCCTATTCATAGGTGATAGAGGGTGAAGGGCATTCTTTCACCATTCTACATTAGTTCGGTTCTCCTTTATTAATAGAAAAGTTACTCATATTGCCTTATAAACTTATTAATCTCTGATAGTAAATTTGTTTTTGATACCATGTAATCTATAATTGCAAGCTTTGATTATAAAAACAAAGCTTGCAATTATATAAATGAAACCTTCATTTATAAAAACAAAGCTTGCGTTTATAGATTGTATCGGATGGTTGGCAAGTTTACTCTTGGATCATAGTAACTTTAGCATCAATAAAACAGAACTTATCTATTAATACATCAGACGGCAAATATTAGCATACTTGGGAATGATAAGCGTTGTGTTTGTTTATACTTGTTATGTCGTTATCTTCAATAAAAGTTGGGCAGATTTGTAGTTTAAGTACGAATCTGCCCGAAAAGAAATATATCGGTTCCTGTGGAGAGATAGTGACAGGGATGGTGAAGGGAGCCCCTTCACCATCAAACATTGATGGATAAACGGGTGTGAAAGGTGAATCCTTAACTATGTATTACTTATTTTTCTGTATAGATGGCGGGAGGAAGGGCATATAAAGCTTCTTTGCTATCAGAGATATTCGTCATTTTTGTCTTTAAATCACCATACCAGAATAAGGTGGAGGCATAATCTACCTGTCCGCCGTCCCAGCTGATCAGCTCAAAATCGAATTGCAAACGTTCGTTGAAAGGTACAATGTCTAGATTTCGTGTGCGGACAAAGGTGTTGTAGCCTCTCGAAGCCTCATCATCTTCCCGGGGGGCACCGCCGAAGGGATTAAAATAGGGATGAATGGGCGCGAAAGTTGTATTATAGTAATCTTCTGTGCCACAACCGAAGTGAGAAGGAAACTCTTCGTGATCGATCCAGATATGTTCGTCACCTTCGCCATACCAGCGTGGGCAGTGGTTATACAAAGAGAGCATATCACCTTTAAAAATACCCCTTCCTTGCAAAGTTCCCATATTGTAATCCAAACCGCGGTTAGTCTCCAATCCGTTTTCCTGTTTCCATCCGGCATGGAAATATAGGGTATTGGCATACCACTTCCAGGTAGAAATACAGGCTTCTATTTTAATATCGGCAGAGTTTTCGGAAATGTTTTCGACCTCTATATGCGCCTCCCGTTGGTAGGGCATGACAAAACGTAGTTTCGAATGTCCTTTTCCATCCGCTTCCAGGTAATAGCTGCGGACTGCGGGTGCTCCCATACCGGCTCCTGTCAGGTCACTTAATGGTACACAAACTGTTTGAACACCGTCGAATGAGATTTTGACTATCAAATTGCGCATGAATGAAGCGTAGCAGGCGGAATCAATCTCCGATACGTGGATCGAAAGGCTTCGGATCGCTTTCTCTCCGTCAGGAAGTTTCATCCTTAAAGACGACCGGGCGGTCAGTCTGGCCTCTTTTGTTTCAGGGTTTTCAGTATATGTTTTGGGGTACATGAGTTGCTCGCTAAGTTTTTGCGCTTTATCTTGCAATGCTTCTCCATCTTTGAGAGTAAAAGTCTGAACTTTGGTCCCTTTAGGATATGTGCGGCAAGAAGTATGAAAAAAGTAATCACGGTCTACATTATCTACCGTTATCTTACAGCTTTGCGCATAAGGGAGGGGATAGTAGAAACTGCTTCCTTGTGTGGTAGAATAGTGTTCGTGCTTGTACAATAGCCCTTCAGGGATATCTAGCGGAAATAAAGAAATGTCATAAGCGGGAAGAAGGATACTGGCTTCCTTTTCTCCGTCAAAATAGATGCGGAGATTGGCGCCGTCGGAACCGCCGGTAGTCAGTATTCGGGTAAGTACGCCGGGACCTTTTTCATCGAATAATACTTTTTCTACCCGTCCGTTGTTGGCTTCGTAACGGACGAATCCTGTATTGTCACGGTTGGCATGCCAAGAAGGTGTGCCCGGTATCACTGACCTGCGATCATAACTGGATACGTGTTTGGTCGTAAAAAACGGGACAGGAAAACAAGGTTCGGCTTCTACGGAAACCATTTCTTCCATCAGTGATTCCAAGGTAATCGGATTTTTACCTGAAGAATAAATAGGTTCCTTGCAGGAGTAGACTGACAGTATTGTCGCAAGACTGCATATATAAAATAGAGTAGTTCTCATTCATTTCTGATTTTTGAGGTTAATACAAGCTCCGAAAGCCGCTTCTTCCTGAATATGGGATAATTGTACCGGATGCCCGAAACGTTCTTCGAGTGCTTTATGCAGCAGTGGATTCTTTTTGATTCCGTTACCGGACCCTACCAGACTTGTTTTATTGGTTTTGAGAAATTCTGGCAGTAGCTGAAAGTAATGATAAAGTCCCTCACTGATTCCTTGAACAAATCCGATAATTAGATTTTCCGGGGTAAAGTTGGAGGTGGATATATGAGTGATCTTCCCTCTTTCATTTGGATTTGAACGCGTACCGTCAAAAAGAGTGTCAACGATTAGATTGCCCTTTGTATTTTTGGGGTAGGGTATGGATGTCATTATTTTATAGAGGTCGGCATTAGACAGTTCTTTTTCAGTGAAAAGTTTTAAAGTATCATTGAAAAACTTTCTTAAAAGAGCATAGGCATATCCTCCACATAAGGCAGCTCCCACCAAAAGGTATCCGCCACCGGGCAAGGGGCGGGTATCCAGTGAATCAATTTCCATATATCGGTCGGTATAGATAGAAATCTGACTGCTGGTTCCTACGGTGATGTGAATAGAGTGATCTTTATCGCGTACTGAACCCAAAAAGCTAGCCTGATTGTCACCGATAGCAGCATACACCGGTATCTTTTCAAAGTAACCGGCTATGGAGGCCGATGGCATGATTTCCGGTAATATTGTTGGTTCAATGCCTGCTTTCTGTATAGCTTCTGTGTCGAAAATGAGCTTCTCCTTGTCGAAAATCCCCAGACTGGCAGCATTGGAGGGGTCTATCAACGGAGTGTTGTTTCCGGAGAGTTTCATTACGGCATAATCCATAATTGTACAAAGTTTGAAAGCATCTGCCGGGACCAGTCCGTTTTGTATATTATAATAGTGAGTAACCAGTCCGTATCCGCTTGCTGCCGGATAGCCTGTGATATTTTTCAGATGAGTGGCATAATTCAGGTTGTCCTTGTAACGGAGATTTCCTCTGCCGTCTTGCCAGGTGTATAACGGGCTTACTGCATTTCCTTGAACGTCAGTATATACTATGCCATGCATCTGGCCAGTGATTCCTATTCCTCCAATATCTTTATATCGGGTCTGGAATTCGCGGACTATATCCCATACAATATTTATAATAATGTCTGCATCCTGCTTTTTCTCCCAATTATCGGGCGAAGAGATGTTGGCACAGTTTTCTTTAGTGACGGAGATGACGCTTTGAGTGGACGGATGATAAACGACTCCGCAGATAGAGCTTGTTCCTATATCAATTCCTATAAAGTGCATATTTTCTTTTTTAAATGTGGTTAATCTTTTTCATTTTGGTCATCAGGAATAACAAGTAGCATGCGCAAATCGTTAATACGATCACCGCACCAGTTTGTCCTCCCATTGTGTCGGAGGCAACTCCCATCAAAACAGGGAAGATGGCACCTCCTATGATTCCCATGATCATTAATCCGGAGATTTCATTATGCCGGGTCGGCATATAGCTTAGTGCACTTGAGAAAATAATAGGGAATATATTGGAGTTACCGAAACCAATGAGTCCTATACATATATAAATGGCAAGCAAGCTTTGGCTAAAGTATAGTCCTATGATACCTGCCATAATCATGGATACACTGATTGTGAAAAACTTGACAGGTGAGAACCATGCCAGAATAAATGTTCCGGAGAAGCAGCCGATGGTACGTAAGAAGAAATATAGGCTGATTACATATCCGGCTTCTGAGAGTGAGATACCTGCTCTTTCTTGTAGGAGTTTGGGAGCTGTAATGTTAACTCCTACATCTATGCCTACATGAACGAGGATTCCGAGGAAAAATAGAACGATAATGATGTTACCTAGCAGACCGATGCATTCGCGGAACGAAGAAGATTGTTTCTTTTCCGTCGATTCTTTGATCGGAGTACTCATCAGATAAATGATAGCAATAATATCTACTATGGCAAATACGACAAAGAGTAATTTCCAGTTCCCATAGTAGATGGCCGCTTTGGCTGCAAGAATCGGTGCGATGGCGGAGGCTATGGCCTTAACGAATTGCCCTAATGTGAGAAAGCTGGATTGCTTCTCCGGATTTACCATATTGGCTAATAGAGGATTGAGGGATACCTGCATGATTGTATTTCCGATTCCTATAAAAGAAAAGGCAACGAACATGCTGATACTATCGTAAATTAAGTTGGGGATAACAAGTCCGGCAAGTGTCAGAGTCATGCTTAGAAGGACAGTTTTCTTTCTTCCTATCCTGTTCATCAGCATACTTGTAGGTACCGAGAATATCAGAAACCAAAGAAATACCGTGACCGAAAAAGTGTTGGCTACTGTATCGGATAGCGTAAAGTCTTCTTTTACGTGATTGGTCGCTATTCCTACTAAGTCTACAAACCCCATCGTGAAGAAGGCAAGCATGATAGGAATGATCTTGTTTATGTTTAATTTGTTTTCCATGATGATGTGATAATTAGTTTTGTATTGATTTTATGGGCATTAATTGATGTTCCAGATTGATTTTAAAGAATGGATATCGGCTGATATTATCTTAATTTGTTTATCTGTGGAGAGAGAATAAGACCGATGGAGCAAATCGGGCATAAAGTTAGAGGTAATGACTATTTCACCGTCATTGCCGAAGATCTCAATGCTTGTCCGATCTACTAAGATACGCAGTTTTACCTTGCCGTCGATACTCTTTAATGTGGCTCTGCCTAAATCTGCCCATTTATTGTCCACTGTCGGTCCGTTACAGGAAATTTCTTGTTTATCAGCATTATAGCATATGTTAGCGCCACGAATACCAATCGTGAAAGAAGAAGATTGAGTCATGTCGAATTCGAATTGCATATCGTATAAGTCGCCTTTCAATTTGCTTAATATATTATTACCGGGCGTAATCGTTTTATTCTTCCATCTATCATGTCGGTCATAGAGATTACTGATTTCCCGGACAGGGATTCTGTATACTCTCAATCCATTTGGCGTAGTGCGCAGAGTCAGTTCTGTCGGGAAGTTCATTTGTTGCTCAAACGGCATGTCCGGATAGCGTCGTGTAGGCATCCACGCTAAATGCAGACATCTGCCGTCGGGGACATTACTCCATGTCATCGCTGCATAGAAGTTCTTGCCAAAATCTCCTTCCAGTATTTCTGTTTCTGGTTGGAAGTGGGTACCGTCGAACGAACCGATTTTATATTTGCCATTAGCACCAAAGAATAGCCATTTGATATTGTTATTGTCTCCGTCGGCCGGGACAGGTAGAAATCCGGGACATTCTGTTACCCCGTCGAGAGTCAGAGTCGACAGTTGTCTCCAATCTTTTAGATTGTTGGAAGCAAACAGACCGAATTCACATTCTTTATCCATATAAAGAGACATTATCCATTGTTTGGAGTTCGCGTCCCATACCACTTTGGGGTCACGGTTGGCATTGTGAATGTTTCGTATGACAGGGTTCTTATCATAGTAAGTGAAGGTTTTGCCGGCATCCGTACTATAGGCGATACATTGAGTACACATCGGCCCTAAGCCATCATTAGGATGTCCACCATTGGTAATGAATGCGATGATCGGTTTTTCATCTCCGTTTTGGAAGCCGGTTACATTGTGTTCATCTACTACTGCAGAGCCGGACCAGCAGCCTGCCCACACCTTATGCGGAGTAATGTGATTTGGAATCTGTTCCCAATGAATCAAGTCTCTGCTAATGGCATGCCCCCAGTCTTTGTAGGCTCCGGGGCGGTGCGGCGGCATATATTGGAAGAACATGTGATATACTCCGTCGTAATAAACCAAACCGTTAGGGTCATTCAGCCAGTTCTTTTTGGCAGAGAAATGAAACTGTGGGCGATAAGCTTCTGTATAATATTCAGGTCGCCCATCCTTCAGATTCTGTACTCCTGAAAGTTGCATGATCTCCTTGTCGGACAGATATCGATCCCACAATCCGATGTGATCGATTAAGCCGTCGAAAACAAATTCTGGTGAAGCATTGAAACTGTCGGAGTATCCTTCTCCATCCCTGTACTGACCACCAATCATTAGCGGACGTCGGTTCCAGTCGCGAATATCGCCTACTGTTATTTCATCATCCCGGAGCTGTCCGTCCACATACAACTCTGAAATTTCTCCATTGAAACGGAAAATGATATCGTGCCATAGCGTAAGTTCCTCTTTGGGCATTTTATATTTTAAAAGGTGTGCTCCCGCGATATCATCACTCCCCAATAATATTTCCAGATAAATGTCTTTTCCTTGGGGATTGAAAGCTACATTGTAGGCGAGGCTTTGGTCATTACCTGCTTTTGTTAGGATAGGGGTGTAGCCGGTGATGTGATTTGCTTTTACTCTGGCCAAAATAGATAGAAATTTGCCGTTGAAGTTCAGCTCATTGTCTGCTCCCTGTCCTGCAATCAGACAACTACCATTGAATTTTGCTACTACTCCATCCCCTCCCCGGATTTTGGAAGCATCGGCTTCTTCCCCTTGCAAGGTAATGAAGGAAATGTTTCCATTCTTTTTGAGTCTGCTGTTTTCTTGCGTGGCATCATTTAAATCAGAGAACATCCATATGGCAATTGCCCCTTTTTTGAAAGGATGGTCCGCGCCAGTTTCTAAACAAGGGTTTCCATGAATAGCATGACTAAATGAAAACAGGCAGATATATGTCATTATTACATATCTGCTGCATTTTTTTCTTTTGATTTTGGCGTGTTTCATATGATATATTGCTAAAGGTGTTTATTCTTATCAGGTTAAATAACATCGCAAATATAATATTTTGTTTTCTATATGTAAATAAAATAGATACATATTTGATCTAATTATGCTAATTTTATTGTTTACATATAGGTGCAGCAAAGGAAATGATATGTATGTGAAAAGAATGTCTGTCTACTAATAGCAGATTTTTTATTCGGGAGAAAATGTGATATTATTCGCAAAACGTCTCTGTCTGATAGCTTATGGGGAACTGTCGCAATGGATAGAATGCGGTTGTTATGTGTATATGGATACTTATTGGTTCGAAAGTGTACTGTATATAATTATAGTTCGGCATTAATTTTCAAAGACGAAAATCAATGCCGAACTATGTAATCTGTCAGAAAGAGGTTTAACGATATATTTCTGACAAAGGTATGTATGCGTATGACGGAGTCAGAGCTTAGTTGTGCACTACTGTTCCGATTTCTTCTCCGCTGATTACTTTTTTCAGGTTACCTACCGTATCCATGTCAAAAACGACAATCGGCAGATTATTTTCTTTGCACATGCAAGTAGCGGTCAGGTCCATTACTTTCAGACCACGTTTCAGAACTTCATCATAGGTGATGTCGCTGAATTTGGTTGCAGTGCGGTCTTTCTCGGGGTCGGCAGTATAAATGCCATCTACACGGGTACCTTTCAGCATAACGTCCGCTTCGATTTCTATTCCTCGTAATGAAGAGCCGGTGTCTGTAGTAAAGAAAGGATTTCCCGTACCGCCGGACATGATAACGATTTCACCGTTTTCCATACATTCGATTGCTTTCCATTTACTGTAAAATTCACCGATTGGTTCCATACGGACTGCTGTAAGTACACGGGCTTTCACTCCGGCTGCTACTAATGCAGAACTGAGTGCAAGGCTGTTGATAACAGTTGCCAGCATACCCATCTGGTCACCTTTCACACGGTCGAAGCCTTTGTTAGCCCCACTTAATCCACGGAAGATATTTCCGCCGCCGATAACGATACCAATTTGTACTCCCTGTTCATGGATTTCCTTGATTTGTGCGGCATATTCCGCCAGTCTTTTTTCGTCAATGCCGTATTGTTTTTCCCCCATCAGGCTTTCTCCACTGAGCTTCAGCAGAATTCTTTTATACTTTGCCATAATCTTTTTACATTTAGTTTACTGCAAATATAGAGATAATTTGTTGGATAGACCTCATAGTTGTGCGATAACTTTCATATCGCTTTCTTCACAATTTCTCTTCCAATGAAGGTTTGTACGATTCCCCTCAATGACAGGTAAGTGATGAAAGCCAGCCATAAAGCATGGTTTCCCAAAAGATTGTGGAAAGCGTAGTAGATAATAAAAAAGCTGACGGAAGCAACTAGCATTGAATAAAGCATCTGCCGGGTTGCAGTGGCGCCAATGAATACCCCGTCCCATAAAAAAGCGGAGAAACCTGCCAATGGAATAGCAAGTGCCCAATAAAAATAAGTATCCGAGGCATTGATTACTGAAATATCATTTGTCAGTAACCCGAGAAACCCTTTTCCGCCTGTTGCGTATAAAAGGGTGAATGCAGCAGATAGTCCGATGCCCCAATAGAAGAGATGGTTTACTGTATTGTGGAGAGCCGTTTGATTTCGTGCACCGATATAGCGTCCGGCCAATGCTTCTCCTGCATAAGCAAAGCCGTCCATGATATAAGAGAAAAGCGTGAACAGCTGCATCAGTAGTGTGTTTACTGCCAGTACGACTTCTCCTTGTGCCGCTCCAGCCGACGTGAAGAACATTGTCACAATCACCAGACAGAGAGTACGGAAGAATATATCACGGTTTACTCGGAAGAAACGGTACATCGCCTGCTTTTGTATGATGTCTTTCCATATGATACGTTTTCTGAGGGTACTGTAATAACGCATATATAATAGTATGGCCATAAAAAAGCCTGCATACTGTGCGATAAGAGTCCCGGTAGCCACTCCTGCCACTTTCATATCCAGAAGGTAGACAAAAGACAGACTGGCAATGATATTGACTATATTCTGTGTAATGGCAATATACATCGGGAAACGTGAGTTTTGCATTCCGATAAACCAGCCTGCAAATCCGTAAAGGCCCAGCATTGCCGGAGCTCCCCAAATGCAGATATAGAAATAGGTCATTGCCAGTTGCTTGACTTCTTCCGTAGTTTGTATAAGCGTAAATGCCAGATGAAGAATGGGGTATTGGAGAATCAGCAAGCAGACAGCAATAAATAGTCCGACACCAACAGAGCGTATCAGTAGCCGGTTGATCTCGTTTAAGTCATGCTGGCCGTATGCTTGTGAAGTCATACCGCTTGTTCCCATGCGCAGAAACCCAAAGATCCAATAGATGATATTGAATAACATTCCTCCCACGGCAATCGCTCCGATGTATGCCGGAGAACCGAGATGCCCCACGATAGTGACATCGATAAGTCCCAGCAATGGTACAGTAATATTCGAAATAATCGATGGTACGGCAATCTGTAATATTCGTCTGTTTTCGGAGGTAGTTTTCTTCTTTATCATCTTGTAGAAACACTTTTGTTAAATAGATTGTTCTTTTTGCGGACAAAGGTACATCTTTTATTTTTTTATTGTATATTTGCGTGTCACGAACTAGAAACAATGTAACTGATTATGAAAGCCTTAACTATTCTTCTTTTTTCTTTGTTTTCGTTGCCGCTGATGCTGAATGCACAGACGGTCGATGAGATGTTGCATAAAGTTTCGGCGGCTATTGAAGCTGGTCAGCATGGACAGGCGGTTAGCTATTTCCGCCAGGCTATCAGTCTGAATATAGACCGATCGGAAATGTTCTATTGGACGAGTATAGATAAGAGCAGTGATATTAGCTCGAAACTCTCTAATGAGTTAGCTCTTGCCTATAAGAAGAATCGGAATTATGATAAAGCCTTTTTGTTTTATAAAGAGCTGTCGCAGAAGACCCCTGATAATGTAGATTATCTGGAAGCCGTTGCCGAAATGCAGGTATGTCGTGGGCAGGAGAAGGATGCGTTGCGTCTGTATGAGAATATATTGAGGTTGGATACTGATAATCTGGCAGCCAACATTTTTCTCGGCAATTATTATTATTTGATGGCGGAGAGAGAGAAGAAAAAACTGGAGAGTGATTACAGAAAGATTTCTTCGCCGACGAAGATGCAGTATGCACGTTATCGGGATGGGTTGTCGAAACTGTTTGCTACCGGATATGAAAAAGCACGAAGTTCCTTGCAGAAAGTAGTGTTGAGGTTTCCATCGACGGAGGCTAAAAAGACATTAGATAAGATCTTGTTGATAGAGAAAGAGGTGAATCGCTGAGCGGTTCACCTCTTTCTCTATAATAACAATGTATGCAATCTTATTTTATCATACCGATGCGGTTCAAATTAGGTGTAGCTATTATTTGTGCTTGTTCTTTAGCTTGATTTGCTGCCCTTGTAGGGGTAGTGGTTACTAAGTCCGTTCCTGAAATCAAACTGATTGCTTTGGCATATAAAGGATCACTTTCTGTACCAAAGTCTCCATACCCTTCGAAATATTCTCCGTTAGGCTTATTTTCATTTATTTCGTAGTCAGGTGTAAAACCGTTCTCAAAGTCTCCAAAGCCTTTAGCATTGTATGCCTGGAAAGTTATAGGGAAAAGCAGATATTTGTCTGTATCAACAGTCAGTTCTACTCCTTCCATTCCTACGTTTTTCCCATGTGTAGTAGTGCCGATTAGAACAACTTCGATATCAATTCCTCTCAGTGCATTGATTACTAATTCACTTGCAGATGCAGAGTCGTCGGTAACAAGGCAGTAGATTTTCCGTAGATTTAAACCTCCGTCAGAGAGAGAAGTATTTAAATTGTCATACAGAGAATATACAAATTTTTGAATAGGACGTTGATTGTTAAGGGCTTTCATGCGCCCATCATTATATCGGTATGAAGCGAATGTCTTTCCAATGCAAAAATCTCCGGCGATGCAACTGGATATGAGATTGGCTGATGTAACATCTCCTCCTCCGTTGTAACGGAGATCTAGAATTAACTCTTCTATACCTTGGTTTTTAAATTCTTTGAATACATCGAATAGTTCCTGATCAAAGCCGGATTCAAAGGCCGAATATACCAAATAACCGGTCTGTCCGTTGACTTGGTGATGAATGATTGGATTTACATAAATAGGTCCGGAGTCTATTGTATATACTTTTCCATCTTTGTCTTTAACTTCTATAGAAGTTGGAGAGGACGGCTGCATCAATTTAGAGTAATACGTTTGCACATTAGACGTTGTTATCTTTTGATTGTTTATTTCGGCTATTTCCATTCCACGTTTTAGCCCTGCTTTATCGGCAGATGATCCTTTATGTACTCCTTGTATGACAAAAACAATATTGGAAGTATTACGGGTTTGAACGGCTACAAAGTTTACGAACCCATAATTATACTCTAAGTTTTTTTTCTCCTTGGCACTTCGGGAAGATTGTAAATCCGGATCTAGCTTTTGGATAAATGAAAATAATGAATAGGTACCATTACTATTGCGTTTTTTGTCCAATGTATTAGTAGTCATGCTTAGCAATGTGTTTCTTAAAAAGTCATCATAAGCTTGCTTGAAATTGGGAGTTAGTAATTTATAATCATCATTCCACAAGTATTTTTCCTTCAAATATTGATCTACGCTATAGTTGATTTCGTATCCTTCTACATTATCATTACTCAACTGGATTTTTATATTGCTGGTAGAGGAATATCCATTTACTTTAATCGTAATGGTACCTTGTTCCTGAGAAGACTTGTGTACCGTAATTTTTATGGTGTTTTTCCCGGAGTTTCCTGCATCATTATCTAATGATAATAATGCGGCAGAACTGTTTTGAGCAGTCCAGCTGGACAGAGTTGTGAAAGTAAAAGTGAGGGTTTGCTCTGCTGAGGCAAAATATGTTTGGTTAGTAGACCAGCTTTGTTCTGTAATTCCACTACCTCGCAGTAGAGTGTCATCATCTTTACATGATATGTTGAGGAGTAATAAAACGGTCAAAAGACCAAGTAACTTGACATACTGTATTTTCTTCATAAAATTAAAGGTGTTTTTTATATAGCAAACTCAAAGGTAATGTTTTCTTCTTTAGGATGTATGTATTATATCAATAAATATTCTACCTCTTTAAACATATAGCCTCTTTTTCTCAGCGTTTCGTCTTCCAGTATGAGTCTTCCTTCGGGCTCTACACAAACAATTCTCGCAAAGAATTCTCCATCAGGGTCTTTATACCGATGCATCCCTTCTTTTCTGAAAAGCGCTTTTTCATATCGGTTGGCTATAAATTCAGTATCATCGTTTCGGAGTAATTCATAATAAGATTGAACGCGGAGCATGATATTTCTGAGAATCCCGAAAATTTCATATTGTTTTCCTGTGATTTGTTGAAGCGAAACCGGGTTTGGGGCTGAACTGTGGAATGCTTCCTGGTTCACGTTGATTCCGATGCCGGAAATGCTTTGTCTGATAGTACGTCCCATCAGATCATTTTCGATCAGCATGCCACATATTTTTTTATTTTTCCAGTAAATGTCATTCGGCCATTTGATGGAAATATCGTCCGTATAGCTATCCAGTTCCTCTTTAATAGCCAGCGACATAACTTGGGAAATTAAAAACTGCCGGCGCGCTTCCAGAAACTCTGGAAAAAGAACAAAACTGAAAAGAAGATTTTTCCCGGGCTCAGACTCCCACGAATTGCCACGTTGTCCACGTCCGGATGTCTGGAAGTCGGCAACTACCGTCGTGAATTCTGCAACTTCCTGCTGTTTGGAACAAAGAGTCTGCAGATAGCTGTTTGTAGAGTTTGTCTCACTGATATGAATCAATGGAACAGGAAATAGTGTATCAAGGGAGGGCATCATATTCAGCACGCAGTTTTTTAGTGAATTTTTTGATGACCTCTTCATAAGAATGATCAACGAGTTCTTTGATAAGTTTGTCATCCGCATCCATACCGAAGTTGATTCTATTCCAGTATTTCTTGTTGAAATGGCTGGCACCTTCGATACTTGTATAATAGTCACGCAATTCGATGGCACGTTCCGGGTCACATTTCAGTGCGATAGAGTTTGCTCCTTCCAAGTCGATGAGGGCAAACATTTTATTCATCACCTTTATTACAAGTGATACGTCATCGAATGGAAATGATTCGGTTGCCCCTTTTTTGCTTAAACAGTACTCCCTGATAGTTTCTACATTCATAAGTCTTTCAATTCTATGTTTTTGCTCTTTATTAAAATACTTGTTCTATATTAAAATAAAGGAGGATAAAAAGCTTCCTTTATATGGTCTATTCTGAAATCTCCGTTCTCACCGATTACAGTTATAATATCAAAGCGTACCGGAATATCTATTTGAAACAGTTTCATGTAGGTGTCTGCTGCACGCACCGTTCGTTTAATCTTTGGTAAATCTACCGCCTCTTCCGGTTGGGCAAACAGAGTATTACTGCGTGTTTTTACTTCTACTATCACCAGTTCATTCTTTTTAGCAGCTACGATATCCAGCTCAAAGTGTCCCTTTCTCCAGTTCCTGTGGCGGATAAGATAACCATGTTCTTCGAGATAGGCTACTGCGGCATTTTCCCCTGCTTTCCCTAATTCATTGTGTTCAGCCATCTTTTTTTGCAAATTTACAGCTTTTATTCTTTGTTTTTACAGAAGTAAAAGTAATTTTGCAGAAGATATGAGAAAAAGGAGCAAAAAGTGCCTGAAAATGCATGCTGAGTATACCAAACGGGAACGGCGAATGAGCATTTTGTTAAGCGAAGACGAGCAGCTGATTGTCGATCGTTATCTGGAAAAATATAAGATAACGAATAAGTCGCGCTGGCTTCGTGAAACGATTCTTATGTTTATCCATAAAAATATGGAAGAAGATTATCCTACCCTCTTCGGAGAACATGATATGAGACGCTGATTATGACACTGGACGATACTTATTTCATGAAACAGGCATTGATAGAGGCAGGCAAGGCTGCAGAGCGGGGAGAAGTTCCTGTAGGGGCAGTGGTTGTCTGTAAAGAGCGAATCATTGCCCGTGCCCATAACCTGACAGAAACATTGAATGATGTGACAGCCCATGCCGAAATGCAGGTTATTACTGCTGCGGCCAATGTGCTTGGCGGAAAGTACCTGAACGAATGTACACTGTATGTCACCGTAGAGCCCTGTGTGATGTGTGCCGGTGCTATTGCCTGGGCACAAACGGGAAAACTTGTTTTTGGTGCGGAAGATGATAAACGCGGGTATCAGCGATATGCGGCACAAGCGCTGCATCCTAAAACGGTAGTTGTAAAAGGTATCCTTGCAGACGAATGTGCTGCACTGATGAAGGAATTCTTCGCATCCCGAAGAAAATAAATTGCATTATTTTACTTCCTCAAAATCCACGTATTCACCATCATCCTGAGTGAATATTTTCTTATGTTTGGTTCTCGGTCTGTTTTCAGAGAAAATTTCTTCTTCGTTATCTGTACGGTTATCGATGTTCTGAGTGTAGCCGGGACGGCTTTGCTGCTGGTTGTTTTGTCCACTATCCGTCTGCTTCGTCCGGGAAGACGAACCACGACCAAGCCCGAAGATGGCTCTTAATATAAATCCGACAATCGAAAGGCCAAATATGACAATGGCAGCCAGAAAAAGAAGTAAAAATAAAAATATATGCATTGGGCGATGATTTTATGTTGTAACTTCGATGAAACTCATAGTACAACAAACGTGCCAAGAGATTGTTTATTTACTTTTTCTTGTAAAAAGTGAAAGTAAAATATACCAGACAATGATTGCTGCGAAGCTGCTAATACCCAAGAAAATGAGGAATGGGATACATACAATCAAGAAAATGAAACTGATTTTATTAGTACTCCATGAAAGATTCTTAAACTTCAGCGAGAACATCGGTATCTCTGACACCAGTAACCATGAAAACAGACAAACCAATAGAAGAATGTAGACAGGATGGCAGTTTTCGGAGACCAAGAAGTCATGTGCTCCCACGACGAAAGAACCCCAGAACAAAGCGTTTGCCGGAACAGGGAGGCCAATGAAAGAACTGGTCTGGCGGGTATCATTGTTGAACTTTGCCAGTCGCAACGCTGAGAATACGGAAATCAGGAAGGCTGCATAAGGCAGGTAAGGAGCTATGAATTCCATACTTGCCGGATAGTACATCTCTTTTAATAAGGAGAATACAATCAGCGAAGGGGCCACACCGAAACTTACATCATCAGCAAGTGAATCCAAGTCTTTTCCGATGATTGAGTGTGCATTCAGAACACGAGCCAGCATGCCGTCGAAGAAATCGAAGACAGCGCTCAGAATAATAAAAAGCAGTGCCAGGTCATATCGGGCTTCGAAAGCCATGACACAAGCGATACAACCGGAGAAAAGGTTCAGGCAGGTTACTGTATTCGGAATATTGTTCTTTATAACATTTGTCATTGTGACCGAATTATTTAAGTTTGGCGATAACCGTTTGGTTACCGGTCGTTAGTTGTCCCATGTTGACACAGACTTCCGTGCCGAGGGGCAGATATACATCCACACGGGAACCGAATTTGATGAACCCCATGTGTTCGTCGATATAGCATTCTTCTCCTACTTCAGCGTAGGTGACAATGCGGCGTGCCACGGCTCCCGCAATTTGTCGGGTCAGCACTTCCACTCCTTCCGGAGTTTCTATAACTACTGTAGAGCGTTCGTTCTCCGTACTTGCTTTGGGCAGCCATGCTTTCATGAAATTACCGTTGTGGTGGGCTACTTTTTTAATAGTGCCGTCCACCGGGTACCAGTTCGCATGTACGTTTACGATGCTCATGAAGATAGAGATCATCAGTCGACGGTCATGAAAATATTCGTTTTCGTCTACTTCTTCAATGACTACGATTTTGCCGTCGGCAGGAGCAACGACTATTTTCTCCGTATCCTTCCCGAAAAGTCGAATCGGACAGCGGAAGAAGTTAACCATCAGCAGATATACTGCAATACTGGCTACTGCTACCACATAAAAAGGAATTTTGCAATCTATTCCCCAGTAAAGAGCCGCATTGATCAGTAGCAATAGCAAAAAGCTAGCCCATAATATATGTGTTCCTTCGCGGTGAATACGTATCTTTTTTAATTTCTTTAGTCGGCCCATGAATGCTGTTTAATGATATTGTGTGCAAAAATATACTTATTTTAAAAAAACAGCAAGTAAATGAGCAGAGAAATGCGAGTGTTGATAACTTTTTGAGGATTATTTTTGTTTATAACGCGGGAGGTAGTAATTTTATGCCTTCAAATTAACTACTTATCATTATGCAGGATTTCGTTCATTTACACGTTCATACGCAATATTCTCTACTGGATGGTCAGGCAAGTGTCGCCCGTCTGGTAGATAAAGCCATGAAAAATGGGATGAAGGGTATTGCCGTGACCGATCATGGAAATATGTTCGGCATCAAGGAATTTACGAACTATGTCAATAAGAAGAATAGCGGTCCGAAAGGGGAAATCAAGGATCTGAAGAAGCGGATTGCAGGGATTGAAGCCGGCACAGTGGAGTGTGAGGATAAGGAGGCGGAGATAGCTGCCTGCAAGGCGAAGATCGTGGAGGCGGAGAACAAGCTCTTTAAACCGATTATCGGTTGTGAGATGTACGTCGCCCGCCGTACGATGGACTTGAAAGAAGGGAAGCCGGACCAAAGCGGTTATCACCTGATTGTACTTGCCAAGAATGAGAAAGGTTATCATAACCTTATTAAATTAGTATCGCACGCGTGGACGCGCGGGTACTATATGCGTCCGCGTACCGACCGCAGTGAGCTGGAGAAGTATCACGAAGGTCTGATTGTCTGCTCGGCGTGTCTGGGTGGCGAGGTGCCGAAGCGTATTACCGCAGGGCAGTTTGCCGAAGCCGAAGAAGCGATCCAATGGTATAAGAACCTGTTTGGTGATGACTACTATCTGGAGATGCAGCGCCATAAGGCGACTGTACCCCGTGCCAATCATGAATGTTATCCGCTACAGGTAAATGTGAACAAATACTTGCAGGAGTATGCCCGGAAGTATAATATCAAGCTGATCTGCACCAACGACGTCCATTTTGTGGATGAAGAGAATGCCGAGGCGCACGACCGTCTGATCTGTCTGAGTACAGGCAAAGACCTGGATGACCCGACTCGTATGCTGTATACCAAACAGGAATGGATGAAGACCCGTGAAGAGATGAATGAACTCTTTGCAGATATTCCCGAGGCACTAAGCAATACGCTGGAAATTCTAGATAAAGTCGAATATTATTCGATTGACCATGCACCTATCATGCCTACCTTCGCTATTCCCGAAGACTTCGGGACAGAAGAAGGATATCGTGCTAAATATACGGAGAAAGACCTGTTCGATGAGTTTACACAGGACGAAAATGGTAATGTGGTGCTGAGCGAAGAGGAAGGACAGGCCAAGATCAAACGTCTGGGGGGATATGAGAAACTGTATCGTATCAAACTTGAAGGCGACTATCTGGCAAAGTTAGCATTTGACGGTGCGAAAAGAATATATGGCGACCCTTTGTCGGAAGAAGTGAAAGAACGGCTCAACTTCGAGTTGTACATCATGAAAACGATGGGTTTCCCTGGATACTTCTTGATAGTGCAGGACTTTATCAATGCCGCACGCTCGGAACTGGGCGTATCGGTAGGGCCCGGACGTGGTTCGGCTGCCGGTTCGGCAGTGGCTTACTGTCTGGGTATCACCAAGATCGACCCTATCCAATACGACTTGCTGTTCGAGCGTTTCTTGAATCCGGACCGTATTTCGTTGCCCGATATCGATGTGGACTTCGATGACGACGGTCGTGGTGAAGTGCTTCGCTGGGTAACCAATAAATATGGTCAGGAAAAAGTAGCGCATATCATCACGTATGGTACGATGGCTACCAAACTGGCTATCAAAGACGTTGCCCGTGTACAGAAACTTCCTCTCTCGGAGTCCGACCGTCTGGCAAAGCTGGTGCCGGATAAAATCCCGGACAAGAAGTTGAACCTGCGGAATGCCATCGAATACGTCCCCGAACTGCAAGCGGCTGAGGCATCGTCCGACCCGTTGGTGCGAGACACTCTTAAGTATGCCAAAATGCTTGAAGGTAACGTTCGTGGTACCGGTGTGCATGCCTGCGGTACGATTATCTGTCGTGACGACATTACCGACTGGGTGCCTGTAAGTACGGCCGACGATAAGGAAACGGGCGAAAAGATGCTCGTTACCCAGTATGAAGGTTCGGTGATCGAGGATACCGGATTGATCAAGATGGACTTCCTCGGATTGAAAACATTGTCTATTATTAAGGAGGCGGTTGAGAATATCCGTCTGAGTCGTAGTCTGGAGATAGACGTAGACCAGATCGATATTACCGATCCGGCAACTTACAAATTATATAGTGACGGACGTACCATCGGAACATTCCAGTTTGAATCTGCCGGAATGCAGAAGTACCTGCGCGAATTGCAGCCTTCTACCTTCGAAGATTTGATCGCTATGAATGCCCTCTATCGTCCGGGTCCGATGGATTATATTCCGGACTTCATCGACCGTAAGCATGGCCGTAAGCCGATTGAATATGACATTCCGGTGATGGAGAAATATCTGAAAGATACGTATGGCATTACGGTCTATCAGGAACAGGTGATGCTTTTGTCACGTCTGCTGGCGGACTTTACCCGTGGTGAGTCCGATGCTCTTCGCAAAGCGATGGGTAAGAAGCTGCGTGATAAGCTGGATCACATGAAGCCTAAGTTTATCGAAGGCGGACGCAAGAACGGGCATGACCCGAAAGTACTTGAAAAGATTTGGACCGACTGGGAAAAGTTTGCCTCTTATGCGTTCAACAAATCGCACGCTACTTGCTACTCTTGGGTAGCTTATCAGACAGCCTATCTGAAAGCGAACTACCCGTCGGAATACATGGCGGCTGTCATGAGCCGAAGTTTGTCCAACATTACCGATATCACGAAGCTGATGGACGAATGCAAGGCAATGGGTATCCAGACGCTCGGTCCGGATGTGAATGAGAGTAACCTGAAGTTTACGGTCAACCACGACGGTAATATCCGTTTCGGACTGGGAGCGGTGAAAGGCGTAGGCGAAGCTGCCGTGCAAAGCATTGTAGAAGAACGTAATGCCAACGGACCATTCAAAGGTATCTTTGATTTCGTACAACGTGTCAATCTGAATGCCTGCAATAAAAAGAATATGGAATGTCTGGCGTTGGCGGGAGGTTTCGACAGTTTCCCCGAATTGAAGCGGGAGCAGTACTTTGCCGTCAACTCTAAGGGCGAAGTATTCCTCGAGACCTTAATGCGATACGGTAACCGCTATCAGGAAGACAAAAGAGCTGCCATCAATTCATTGTTCGGCGGAGCGAATGTCGTCGATATCGCCACCCCCGAAATACCTCAGGGAGTAGAGCGCTGGGGCGACCTCGAACGTCTGAACAAGGAACGCGACCTGGTAGGTATCTACCTTTCCGCCCATCCGCTGGATGAGTTCGCGATTGTGCTGGATCACGTCTGCAATACCCGTATGGCAGATTTGGAAGATAAGGCGGCTTTGGCAGGCCGGGAGATTACAATGGGTGGCATTGTGACCAGTGTCCGTCGTGGAGTCAGCAAGAATGGTAATCCGTATGGCATTGCCAAGATCGAAGATTATTCGGGCTCTACGGAAATACCTTTCTGGGGAAATGACTGGGTGACTTATCAGGGATATCTGAATGAAGGCACGTTCCTGTATATCAAAGCCCGTTGTCAGGCCAAGCAATGGCGGCAGGACGAACTGGAAGTCAAGATCACTTCAATGGAACTTCTGCCCGATGTGAAAGAAGAACTGGTGCAGAAGATCACCATTATCATTCCTCTGTCAGTGTTAAATTCGGGACTTATTACCGAGCTGGCGACTTTGACCAAAGAACATCCCGGTAATACAGAACTCTATTTCAAGGTGACGGACGATACGGACAGCCGTATGTCGGTCGATCTGATTTCCCGTCCGGTCAGGCTTTCGGTAGGCAGAGATTTAATAACATATTTAAAGGAGCGCCCCGAACTTGGATTCCGTATAAATTGATTATCTTTGTAGCGCAAATCTACAAACGAAGTAATACATAATAATTAATACTTAATACTTAAAAAGAAATGGCTTTAGAAATTACAGACAGCAACTATAAGGAAATCCTTGCAGAAGGAAAGCCTGTTGTGGTGGATTTTTGGGCTCCCTGGTGTGGCCCTTGTAAAATGGTGGCTCCTATTATTGAAGAATTGGCTGCGGAGTTTGAAGGACAAGTCATCATCGGTAAATGCGATGTGGATGATAACAGCGATGTGGCTGCCGAATACGGTATCCGCAACATTCCTACTGTTTTGTTCTTCAAGAATGGTGAGATTGTAGACAAGCAGGTAGGCGCAGTCGCCAAACCGGTATTCGTGGAAAAAGTGAAGAACCTTCTCTAGACTTTGTCTAATATTTAATACTTATTACTTAATACTTACAACCATGGGACTGGAAGATGATTTTTTATTAGAAGATGCCGATGACGAAAAGACCGTCGAGTTTATCAAGAACTATCTGCCTCAGGAACTGAAAGAGAAGTTCGAGGATGATGAACTGTACTATTTTCTCGATCTGATAGACGAGTACTATTCAGAAAGTGGCATTCTTGACGCTCAGCCCGATAACGACGGCTACGTAAACATCGACTTGGAAGAGGTCGTAGCTTACATCGTGAAAGAAGCCAAGAAGGACGACATGGGAGAATATGATCCCGAAGAAATCCTTTTTGTGGTTCAGGGAGAAATGGAATATGGAAACTCTCTGGGGCAGGTGGACTAATTGTCGCTAGTCACCACTGTAGATAAATGAAAGGAATATAGCCTGAAAGATTCGCGTCTTTCAGGCTATGTCTTTTTCTATCCTTATGCTTTCGCTCTCCGGTATTTTCTGCCAAGTAAATTGGCACTCTCTTAGAAAGAAAAAAATAATTTTAGTCTCACGGTCTCACTGTGATCTACTTATGTTGTTGATAATCAATGATGTAATGAATGAGAGATACCTTTCCGGAAAGGTATCTCTCATTGTTTTTATGGCAAAAACCACCTATTTTCGGTTATCTCTCATTCCTATCTCTCGCATCATAGTAAGTACATCAGATATGGGCCGTTATATCTGTTGAAAACCGACAGTTGTTTGTATGTTAAGTCACTGTATCTCATACGTTATCCTATATACATCATTGCGTTAACTTATCGGTATCTTCATCGTTCCACCCGGGTGAACAGATCATTACACCTTGGTGAACCGACTTGTTCACCCGGGTGATATGTACTGTTCACCCGGGTGGAACGATGAAGATGTCGGTAAGATAAAATACGAACACTTACTGTTAAACACGTTAAGCCAGAGTTTATAACAGGCAAAGAGGTGTTCTCTCCATCTATTCGTTTGAAAAGATTGCAGGACTTTGGGGAGAAATATCCTTGTATCAATCGGGCAGATTATTGTGCTATCACCGGAATGAATAAAACATAGGCTATACGGCAATTGAATCTTTTCATTGAAAAGGGAGTTATTCAGAAATATGGGATTGGGAAAACGGTAGTGTATATACGTGTTGTGTAAATTCTTATTTCAGAGTTGAGTTAACTTGTTTGGAACGGTAGAGCCGATGTAAAAATCATAGCAACGTTTGCATTTTTAAGTTAGGAGAAAGAGATAACTGAAAAGTGATAAATGAATAGATTTTGTCCTTTATTGGTTTGTATATTTCCTTGTTTTTATTACCTTTTTCTTTCCTTTGTGCCTGTAAATATGTAACGCTATAAGAAATTATGTGCGGAGTATTAGTATTTATCAATTGATTTTGTAAATAGGAATAACACACAAATAGGAATGAAAAATTTTTGGTGGATATTGTTCATGTTACTTATCTCTTGTGTTTCTACAACAGATAGGCCAATTTCCCCTTTATTGAGTGCGGATTCCTTGATACAGATCGGACATGTAGATAGTGCATTAACTATACTCGAAGATATTACTCCTTCCTGTTTGGATACGGAATTATCGAAGGCTTGGTATGCTTTACTACTGACTCAAGCAGCAGATGAAAAATGTGTTACTCATACAAATGATTCATTAATTCGCATAGCTGTAGATTATTTTGATTCTTTCGGTGATGTACTTCAGCAAGCTAAAGCACATTATTATTGGGGAAGGTTTTTTCAGGATAGAGATGATATCGAGAGAGCTGTGCGTGAATTTTTGACAGCAATACCTTTGGCTGAGAAAGCAAAAGATTATGAGTTGAATATTCTTTTGCGAAGTAATTTAGGATTCTTATGTAGGGAAAATGGGTTGCAGGAAGCCGCAGATTCTCTTTATAAACAAGTTATGGAATTAGCGGAAGCACATAAAGATTCATTGCGTTTGGCTACATCCTTAGTGAATCGTGCTGATATTTACATTGAGAATGGTGAGGGGTATTATGACATTGCAGAGGGATACTTGAAACGTGCTTTAAAGCTCGCGGAAAATTTCGAAAATCGCTATAATAAGGATATTATTTATAGATCATTGGGCTATCTTTTTGAATATCAGGGGAAACTTCAAGATGCTATATTCTGGGCAAATAAAGGTATAGGGTTTGATGGGGATACATTGCAAAGGCAAGGTTGTTATCTTGTATTGGGTAGTGCATACGCTCAGTCCGGGCAATACGACTCAGCAAGAATTTATTTAAATCGGTGTCTCTATTCAGAGAATTATTATACAATCGCAAATGCGTACATGAGATTGTCCGAAGTAGCAAAGGCTTTAGGTGATAGTGATGAGGCACTTGAATATGAATTGAAATATGTAGCTTATAAAGATTCTATAAAACTGTTAGAGCGCCCTGTTCAATTAGTATCTTTATTTAAAGATATTACATATAGTCAATCACTGGAGCATTATAAATCATATTTGATCCTATTGCGTTTTGCTTTAATAGTAATATTACTTTTATTGCTCTTCTTTGTTGTTAGTTTATTATTAAAGTGGAAAAAAAGAATGAAAGAGTTGTAGAATTGGTTGGTAATACCAAGTCTTTATTATGTAATATAAAGGATTTAGAAAAAGAGCTAGTCGAAAAAGAAGAACAGATAAAGAAAATGAACTGGAATTACCAAAATTTAGAATATGATATGCAACAGAAATGCCAATTAGAAAGTTGTATGAAGGAACTATTAGAACAACAAAGAGAAATGCAAAATGAATTGAATATTCAACTTCAAAAAAAGGATTTAGAAGTTGTACGACTAAGAACGTTGAATTTGAGATCTCTTTTATCTTCTACTCCTGTTTGTATAAAATTATGTGAGATTTGTAAAAGTAATAAGAATAGTCCAGATAAAATAGAAAAAATGACTTCGGAAGAATGGGAAATATTGATTAATGAAGTTGATCAAGTATCTATGGGTTTTGTGAGAAGATTAAAGAAAAAATATGAGTGGTTGTTGGAAGATGACCTACATTTTTGTTGTTTGGTAAAGCTGGATTTTAAGTATTCGGAAATAGCATATATATGGGGATGCACTTCTGTTAATGTACATAAAAGAAGTAAGTCATTATTAGGTAAAATGAAGGTAAATAAAGGTGTAAAATTGATCGAAGCGTTAAATGATGTGTAAATTGCGGCGTAATATTGCTAGCAGGATGCTTTTATCTGTCTTATTTTGCATTTGTTAATAGTTTCTTATAATGAATTTCCAATATTTCCTTGTCACCTTTGTGGTAATAAATTGAACTTTTGATGATAGATTGATAAATCATTCTTTGAATAACATTGGTTTAAAATATATAGTCGATAAATCAATATTTATGTAACATGTTAGTATTAATGTTATTATATTAGATTATTATGGTTGATGGTATTTCAGTTATTATGCCTACTTATAATCAGGCGGCTTTTATTAGACGTGCTATCTTTAGTTTGCTTCAACAAACGTATTTACATTGGGAGTTGGTGATTGTAAATGATGGTAGTGTAGATGATACAGACCGATTTGTTTCTTCTTTTTTAGAAGATAAACGAATCATATATTTGAAAAACGCCCAAAATGAGGGGTTAGGATATTCCTTGAATAAAGGAATTGCGAAAGCAACCTATAATTATATTGCTTATCTTCCATCAGATGATTACTATTTTAGAGACCATTTGGAGGTTTTAAGAAAAGAGTTTGATAAAAATGAGGATATTGTCTTAGCATACTCTGGTGTACGATATGACGCGAAAGATTCTTTATTTAACGTTTCTGACACCGAAAGCTTAGGAATAAAAAAGGGATTTAGTATGCAATTGGTCCAGACAGCGCATAGGAAAACATTAGATCGCTGGTTAGAACGAAAAGAATGGATTACCAATGATTTATTTGCGATGTTTTGGCATAAATTAGCTGACAAAGGTTTGTTTTCAATGACTCAAAAGATAACTTGTTATTGGACAAACCATCCTTATCAAAGACATAGATTAATAGCGGAAAAATATGGTGGTGGATTAAATAAATATAGGGGATATTATCATGTACAGGATCCTATTAAGTTAAGAGTTTCTAAATATAAGTTTATAAATGAGGATAGCTTATACAATTCCTATAGAGACAAGATTTCTGTATGTGAGCAATCATTGAAAATTTTAATAGTAGGTGAATTATCTTATAACCCAGAACGTGTTTATGCTTTAGAGCAAGCTGGTCATAAATTGTATGGACTGTGGTTGCCAGAGCCGCAATATAGTTTTTCGACTGTTGGACATTTGCCTTTTGGGCATGTGGAAGATCTAAATATATCTCGGTGGAAAGATGAAGTGGAAAGAATAAAGCCAGATGTTATTTATGCAATGCTAAACTCAGGTGCTGTTTCATTTGCCTATAATGTTTTGAGAGAGTTTCGTCAAATTCCATTTGTTTGGCATTTTAAGGAAGGACCATTTATCTGTTTGCGAGAAGGTACATGGAATGAATTAATGTATTTATATACGTTTTCAACAGGAAAAATCTATTTGAACGAATTGACCCAATCGTGGTATAACCAGTTTATAATTGATAAAGATGGATTGTCTATGGTGTTAGATGGGGATTTGCCAAAAGCTGATTATTTCAAAAATAATTTTTCAAAAAAGCTTTCGGAAGATGATAATGCTATACATATTCTTGTTGCCGGGCGCATGATTGGCATAGAGGATGAGGGGTTGGCTTTGTTGGCAGACAATAATATTCATGTTCATTCATATACTGAAAATTATTATGAATCTCGTTTTAGCGCTGAACAAAAATGGATGCGTATTGCACCAAATCATTTTCATGTTCATGCTCACGTGAGTGCTGATAATTGGACAAAAGAATTTTCAAAATACGATATCGGTTGTTTGCATTGTTTTAATAGCTATAATAATAATGATATACTTAAAGTTGGTTGGGATGATTTGAATATACCAGCCAGAATTAGCACTTATGCTGCTGCTGGATTGCCAGTTATGATGAAAAATAACTCTAATGCTTTAGTCGCGATTCAAGATTGTATAAACAAACTGGATATTGGTGTCCTATTTGATAATTATGAAGAGTTGGTAACTAAATTAAGAGATGTAGAAATGCTCTCTCGCTTACGTGTTAATATGTTGAGACATAGAATGGAATTCTCATTCGACTATCATGTTCCTCAGCTTATAGAGTTCTTTAGAAAAGTAATAGCATACAAAAAGAATCAATAATTATGATAGAAAAAAGAATATTACTTCAAATTTCCAATACAATTATTGCAAATCTGAATAATGCGGACGGTATTGGCTTTTTATATGGTAAAATAGGATTGGCGTTATTTATGTATAGATATTCTAGATTTGTAAATAACCAGTTTTATGAAAATATCGCAGATGAAATAATTGATGATATTTATAATAAAATGAATGACGCAATTCCAAGAAATTATGAACGTGGATTAGCTGGAATAGGTTGTGCAATGTGCCGAATTATAAAGGAAAAGTACGTAGAAGGCGATCCCTCAGAAATTTTAGACGTTTTAGACGAGCAGTTGTTATGTGATGTAAAAGAAACGCTAATGGAGGATATGAATGCTGATTATCCCATCTATTCTTCAGGTTTGTATTTATTAGATCGTTTGTCTGTAGAAGATGTTGCTGATTCTCAGAAGGAGCAATGGATTTTTAAGGTTATAGATGCAGTTGAGGCGATTGATTTGGGACAAATAAAAGATGACTCGTCAAGGATTTTATTAATAAGTTCAATTCTTTTCGTTTTGTTTAAGTTATCTGGTTTTGTTGCCGATAAGTGTCGATTTTATCCTTTATATGATTATCTTTTGGAATGTGCGCTACAGTCAATTAATAGAAATAGAGATGTAAATATTGTTTTATTGAAGAACGTTGTTTCATTATTGCCGGAAGATAGAATTACTAAAGAGCTACTGGTAAAAGTCAAAAGCATAAATTTTCATATGGATGTAATGAATGAGAGTTTAATGTTTGAATCAGAATTAAATTGGTATTGGCTATTTAATATGCCGCTATCACTATCTCCGTTAATTACTAAGCTTGATGTATTGGTAGATAAACTCCTTTTAGATATTGATTTTGATTTATATATGATGAATAGTAAATTAGCCAAAATTGGTACATGGGTTATGAAAATGTAATGGCTATTTTTCTTATTAACTAATTTATTTGACCTTATCAAATGAAAAATACTATATTTACACAATTTCTTACTGCTCTGAAAGTAAAACATACTGCAGCTTTTTCAGATAAATTATATAGAATCCATCCTTATCGTGATTCCTTGTATGGACTTTCTCATATGTTAAAAACTTATGGTGTTTATAATGAAGGAGTACGTTCTGTTGATAAAAATGTAAGGCAGTTTGTGCCTCCTTTTATTGCTCATGTTGGAGAAGAATTTGTCGTAGTTAAAGCTATCTCAGAGAATAATGTTACTTATGATTGGAGAAGTATTGAGATAAAAAACTCTTTTGATAATTTTAAAGAGGTATGGTCTGGAGTTGCGCTTCTTGCAGAACCTGCTGTAGACTCCGTAGAACCAGATTATAAAAAACATTTGATGATAACTTTAGTGAAAAAACTTCAAACAGTTCTATTATGCATTATTCCTTCTCTTTTTCTTCTTGGAGCATGGTATGCAAATATGGAACAAATTGGAGTATATGGAACTATGTTATCTTTAATCAATTTAGCTGGCATATTTATATCGTATTTGCTGTTATTGAAACAAGAAAAGAGACAAAGTGATTATGCAGATAAAATTTGTTCTTTATTTCATCAACGAGATTGTAATAATATTTTGGAAATGCCAGCGGCCAAGGTTGGAATTTTTAGTTGGAGTGAGATAGGATTAGGTTATTTTATTGCAAATCTATTATTGATTATTTTATTCCCCAAATATATCTTTTATCAAGCAATAATTAATATTTTTGCTCTTCCTTATACAGTTTGGAGTGTCTGGTATCAATATAAAAAAGTTAGGCAGTGGTGTATGCTATGTTTGATAGTTCAAGTATTGTTGTGGGCTATTTTCTTAACTAATATATTGGGAGTATGTTTTAATGAATCTTCATTAAGTATCATACCATCAATTTCGATTGGCTCATTTTATGTATTTATCGTTTTGTTGATCAATATATCAACTATGAAAATAGCTCATTCTAATAGATTGGAATTGCTTGAACAAGGATTTACTGCATTAAAGAATTCTGATAATGTATTTAAAGCTCTATTAAAATCACAACCCTATTTTGAAACACAAGATACAACGAAAATAGTATTTGGTAATTCAAAAGCGAAGTTAAAAGTAACTATATTGACTAATCCGCACTGTGAGCCTTGTGGACAGATGCATACGAGAGTAAAGAAGATGTTGGCTATTAATGCAGATAAACTTTGTGTGCAATATATCTTTTCAGCTTTTAGCGATGACTTGTTAGATAGTAATCGTTTTTTGATTGCAACATATCTAAATGGGAAATCTGGCGAAATAGATGAAATATATAAAGATTGGTATGAGAAAGGTAAATATCATTCGGATGATTTTATAGCAAAATATAATTTTAGCTTTGAAGGAGTGGAAGAGGAGTTGGAAAAACATGAACAATGGAAAAGGTATACGCATCTAGTGGCTACTCCAACAATCTTAGTTAATGGATATTTACTTCCTCCTCAATATACAATAGAAAATTTATCTTTTTTCCTAGATACAGATATTTAGAATAGTAATATTTGCTGCACGTTGCGGCTATTATTAATTTAATAAATTACAAACATGAAAAAGTTATCCAAAATGACTCTACTACATGTAGAGAAGATGTCTGATTCAGAAATGAAACAGATATTGGGAGGAAACTCCTTCGCCAGACAAACTGGCGATAATTGTTATGAAGAATATATTTCATTTGATCCTCCTCAGACAAAATGCTCTGGTACTTGTGCTCCTTATAGACATTATGATTCATCTAATGGTTCATTTGTAATGAAACCAAGAATATGCAAAAAAACAATTGGATGTGAATGTGTTATATCTGGTATAAACTAGCCTTATGAAATTTAAAAGGGAAACATTTTCAAGGCAAATGTTTCCCTTTATGATAAATAATTCGATGTATGAAAAATGTAATATATTTATTTTTTATAATACTATTTTCTCCTATATCTGTAAAAGGACAGGAAATGTTGTCACCCGATTCAACGATTTGTTTTATAGATTCTAAAGAAGCTGATTATCAATTTACAGCAAAGAAAATGGGAGATGGTGAGATTGATGGATTCGGTGAAGTCATATCTGTGCGTAATGCTATCATGAATTTTGGTGAAAGAGCACGAAATGGTATTTGGACCTTTTGGACTGTAAATAAACCAGAAGAAGCCCCTTTGCAACCCGATGAATATGTAATTTATGGAACAATAAACCCTGCCTACAATGGTGAACTTGCCATGTTATTTACGTTCAAGGCTACCGATTGGGAGAAGATCCAGCATGTTGATACGGTAATGGTGGCAGATGGTAAATTCTGTTTTCGAGGAAAGGTAAATGACTATAATCCTTCAATATTAGCAGTGGGTAATTATCCCAAGCCTACACGTTCTGTAGAATTATTCTTGGATGCGGGAAAAATACAAGTATCTTTAGACTCACTGAGTGTAGTTGGTACGCCTTTGAATGATGCTCTGAGACAATTTGAAAAGACTATGAAGAAGTATGATGGTATGCAATTTAAATCTGATAGTATAAATAAAATGCTTGGAATGTCAAGAAGGGCAATACGTAAAGAATTCATAAAGCAAAATATTCATAATGGAATCGGGCGTTTGTATTGTTATAAAATGAATTATTATTTACCCGATTTTGAAGAATTATATGCGTTGGCTGATGATACACTGAAAAATACTCCATGGATGCTTGCCGTTTTAGAGGAACATAAAAGAGATCAAGAACGTATGAATAAGCTTTCTCAAATGTCAGGAGAAACATTTAAAAATCATATATTCGAGACGCTTTCTAAGAAACGAAAAGAACTGAAAAACTATGTCGGTAAGTCTAAATTATTAGTTGTTGATGTATGGGCGTCATGGTGCGGACCTTGTAAAAAGGAAATTCCACATTTGAAAAAAGTTTATGATGATTATAAAGACAAAGGCCTTTCAATAGTCAGTGTTTCAATCGATGATTCAGATAAGAAATGGAAAGAAGCAGTGGACAAATTTGAAATGCCTTGGGAACAACTTAGGACAAGCTCGAATGAAGAGATGAAGTCTTTTATGGGAGATTATCTAATAGGAGGAATTCCTCACATGATTATAATTGATAAAGAAGGAATTATAGTCTATGCTGGTTCAGCTCTTCGTGCAGAAAAAGGACAATTGCAAAATTTGCTAGATGAAAAATTGAAATAGCTTGAGATAAATATTTTGTTTTAAAGTACTACTAGATTATGGTATTAGCTGATAGAGACGTTGCATTAAAGCTGTTGCAATTTCTTTACTATATTTGGGATGAGACCTTATGTTTATAAGTGTCCTAATGTAAAACTATGGAAGTGATAGAATGTAAAAACATAGTTTAAAAGTATGTGATGTTAGCTTTTAGTAATGAATTGTTGTATAATATGCGTTTTTGTGTTGAAGGAATATATAATGATTTAAATGTTGTGTGAAAGATAATCTTGAATATTTTATATCATATGATTCTGTAGTATAAAATTATATGTTTTGAGTTAGTTTGTATTTGTTTACATGGAATGAGAATGTTTCTTTTGTGATGACTATGTGTAATTTGCACATTAAAAGCATATTGCTGTAAAATGTTGTGGCTATTATTTATTAAAACAATTTTTAAAATGAAAAAATTATCAAAAATGACTCTACTACATGTAGAGAAAATGTCTGATTCAGAAATGAAGCAGATATTGGGAGGAAACTCTCTCGCCACGCTAAGTAGCGATAATTGTTATGAAGAATATATTTCAACTGATCCTCCTGAGACAAAATGCTCTGGTTCTTGTGCTCCTTATATGCATTATGACTTTGATACGCAGAAGCTTACTTCTATACCAAGAATTTGCAAAAAAACAATAGGTTGTCAATGTGTTATGTCAACTAAATTTTGATAAGTAGTAGCAGGTATTAACATGAAGCCTGTTTCTTTATAAGAAACGGGCTTTAAATTGTAAATAAAATATGAGGTATATAATTGTGTTTTTTTTGATGCAGATGTTTTCACTACCGATAATGAGCCAAGTGCAATTGCCAGATTCTATGGTCATCTGTTTTATGGACTCCAAAGTTATGGATACGCAGGCGGCATATTGGAAAGTTTATAAAGAAGAAGCAACAGGAACGGGGGAGGTTATATCTGTACGTAATGCTATCATGCGTTATGGTGAAATAGCGCGGAATGGTATTTGGACATTTTGGACTATAAATAAACTTGAAGAAACTCCTTTGCAACCTGATGAATATATAATTCATGGAACAGTAAACTCAGTTTATAATGGTGAATTTGCTATGTTAATAACATTTGAACCAACTGATTGGGAGAAGATCCAGCATGTTGATACGGTAATGATAGCAGATGGTAAGTTTAGTTTTCGAGGAAAGGCGAATGATTATAATCCTTCTATATTGACAGTTGGCAATTATCCCAAACCCACGCGTTCTGTAGAATTATTTTTGGATGCAGGAAAGATACAAGTATCTTTAGACTCACTGAGTGTTGTAGGTACGCCTTTAAATGATGCTCTATCACAATTCCAGAAGACAATGAAGCGGTTCACCAATGACATTACTCAAGTTACATCAGATAGTTTGAAGCGAATGCTTAATATGTCAAGAAGATTAATGTATAAAGAATTTGTGAGACAGAATATACATAATGGAATTGGACGTATGTACTGTTACGGTTGGAACTATTCATTACCTGATTTTGAAGAATTGTACGCATTGACTGATGATACACTGAAAAATACTCCATGGATGCTTGCCGTTTTAGAGGAACATAAAAGAGATCAAGAACGTATGAATAAGCTTTCTCAAATGTCAGGAGAAACATTTAAAAATCATATATTCGAGACGCTTTCTAAGAAACGAAAAGAACTGAAAAACTATGTCGGTAAGTCTAAATTATTAGTTGTTGATGTATGGGCGTCATGGTGCGGACCTTGTAAAAAGGAAATTCCACATTTGAAAAAAGTTTATGATGATTATAAAGACAAAGGCCTTTCAATAGTCAGTGTTTCAATCGATGATTCAGATAAGAAATGGAAAGAAGCAGTGGACAAATTTGAAATGCCTTGGGAACAACTTAGGACAAGCTCGAATGAAGAGATGAAGTCTTTTATGGGAGATTATCTAATAGGAGGAATTCCTCACATGATTATAATTGATAAAGAAGGAATTATAGTCTATGCTGGTTCAGCTCTTCGTGCAGAAAAAGGACAATTGCAGAATTTGTTAAATGAAAAGTTGAAATAATGCATGATGTGTAATATATTATGATTAAAGAATTTCCTTTCTATACGCAACTTGACGCAATGGATTGTGGTCCTACTTGTCTGCGGATGATCGCTCGCTATTATGGTAAATCATATTCTTTACAGTCACTTCGTTCTCGGTCATACTTGACAAGGAACGGAGTGTCTTTGCTAGGTATAAGCGATGCAGCTGAAGCTATTGGTTTTCGCACAATAGGTGCTAAAATAACATTCGAACAGTTAATTAGTGGAATCCCACTGCCTTGTATATTGCACTGGAATCAAAATCATTTTGTAGTGTGCTATAATATTAGGAAGAAAAACAAAGAGTATTTGATTGATATAGCAGATCCTGTTGGTGATTTGATAACTTATAAAGAGCAAGAATTTAGAAAACAATGGATAACGACAGTCAGTGAGAGGGAATCTAAAGGTACTGTTTTAATATTGGAACCTAGTGCTGAGTTCTATGAAATGGAGGATGAAAATAAGAAAAACAAAAGAAGCCTTGATTTTTTCTTAAGATATTTGTCTCCATATAAGAAGGAATTATTACAGTTAACGTTAGGAATGTTAATTGGAAGTTTGCTACAATTAATTTTTCCATTTCTTACTCAATCATTAGTTGATATAGGAATTCAAGATGGAAGTCTCTCTTTTATTACTCTAATATTAATAGCACAGTTAATTGTTTTCTTATCTCAATTATCTGTTGAGTTTATTAGAAGTTGGATAATGTTACACATGAATACTCGTATTAATATATCATTAATTTCGGATTTTCTCTGTAAACTAATGAAACTTCCGTTGAGGTATTTTGACTCAAAAATGGTCGGTGATATATTGCAACGTATAGGTGATCATGGTCGTATTGAAAGCTTTCTAACAGGTTCCTCAATAGGAACCTTGTTTTCCTTTGTCAATTTCTTTGTTTTTGCCTTTGTGCTAGCCTACTATAATTTGAGTATCCTAGCTATTTTTCTGTTTGGAAATACTTTGTATGTTTGTTGGGTTCTATTGTTTTTGAAATATCGTAGAGTATTAGATATACGCCGTTTTTCACAGTCATCAAGTGAACAAAGTAATATGATCCAGTTGGTGACTGCAATGCAGGAAATCAAATTGAATAATTGTGAGAAACAAAAAAGATGGCAATGGGAACGGATACAAGTGAAATTGTTTAAGATAAGTGTTAAAGGATTAGCTCTTGGGCAAATTCAGCAAATAGGATCTGTTTTCTTCTCACATACGACCAATATTATTATAACTTTTATTGCTGCAAAATCGGTTGTAGAGGGGGATCTAACTTTAGGTATGATGATGTCCCTTACATATATAATAGGGCAGCTATCTGCGCCAGTTAGTTCTTTTATTAGTTTCGTTCAACAATTTCAGGATGCACAAATAAGTCTTGAACGTCTGAATGAAGTTCATGAGATAGAAGACGAAGAACATAATATTGATATGAAAATGGCTTCATTGCCAGCATTGAAATATATTGAATTAAATGATTTGTCATTTAGTTATGATGGAGCAGATAGGGACTATGTACTAAATGGTATCAATTTAGTAATACCTGAACATAAAGTAACAGCTATTGTTGGTGCTAGTGGGAGTGGTAAAACAACTTTGGTAAAACTAATGTTGGGATTTTATAAACCGAATAAAGGGAAGATATTAGTGGGCGGAACACCTTTAGAAAATATAAATCCACATTTATGGCGCGCAAGTGCTGGTGCAGTAATGCAAGATGGTTACATTTTTTCAGAGACAATAGCGCAAAACATAGCAGTCGGTGAAGAGCAAATAGATATAGAAAAATTGCGCCATTCTGTAATGGTTGCAAATATTAGGGAGTTTATCGACTCTTTACCTTTAGGGTACAATACTAAAATTGGAATGGAAGGAAATGGTATCAGTCAAGGGCAACGTCAGCGTTTATTAATTGCCAGAGCTGTGTATAAAAATCCTGAATTCTTGTTTTTCGATGAAGCTACTAATTCTTTGGATGCAAATAATGAGAAAGAAATCATGGCGCATTTGCATGAGTTTTATAAAGGAAAAACGGTTGTGGTTGTTGCGCATCGATTAAGTACAGTGAAAGATGCAGATAATATAGTGGTATTAAATAATGGGCAGGTTGCTGAACAAGGTACTCATCATGAATTAACCAAAAGAAAAGGGTTATATTATGAATTAGTAAAAAATCAACTTGAGTTAGGTCTTTAATGAAAGAGGAAAAGGATTATAGAGATATCGAGATTCGTAGCGATGAAGTTCAAGAAGTTATGAATCGAATACCATCCTGGATTTTGAGATGGGGTACTACTGTGATATTTGGTGTTGTTAGTTTTATTATAATAGGATCCTATTGGTTTAAATATCCTGATAAAATAAATGCTCAAATCACATTGACGATGCTAGATCCACCCACATATTTGGTTACGAAAGTATCAGGAAAAGTCGATTCTCTTTTTGTGGAAAATGGAAGCGAGGTCAAAGTCGGTCAGCGTTTGGCATTAATAGAGAATGTTGCATCCTTTCAAGATATAGATTCTCTAAAGATGTTATTGAACCAATGGAAAAATGAAGGATATGATTTGACTTATGGCAATCAGTTATTTGGTGAAAAGACTTTTCAATTGGGTGAAGTCCAATCAACCTATGCTTCATTTGTTACTTTGTTGAAGGATTATGCGCGATTCTTGAAACAGGATTATTATAGGAAAAAGATATTAAGTGTACAAAAACAATTAAATCTTCAAGAAGCTTATTACAGTTTAGTTAAAGATGGGTTGTCTATATCTGAAGAAGATTGTGCATTGGTATATAAGATGTTTGCACGTGATTCCTTACTTTTTTCTCGTAAGATTGTAGTTGCTGAAGAGTTTGAGAATTCAAAACGAAATTATTTGCAGGGTTTAAGTGCAAATAAAAATTCACACATGTCTGTAGCACAAGTTGAATTGCAAATTGAAAGAGAAAAAAGTAACCTAGTTGATATACAAAAAGAATGGGGTAATGAAGATGAAACTTATCAGTTGAATCTGAAAAACAGTTTAGAGCAACTTTGGGTTCAAATTTCTTTGTGGGAGCAACAATACTCATTAATCGCTCCAATAAGTGGGCGCTTATCTTATATAGGAATATGGAGTGGAAATCAATGGGTAACTCAAGGTGAGACAGCATTTGTAATTGCACCGATAGAAAATGCGCTTCCAATCGGTAAAGCTTTTATGCCAATTCAAGGTTCTGGTAAAGTAAAGGTCGGGCAGCAGGTTCACATTCGCTTAAACAATTTTCCAGATCAGGAATTTGGATATTTGAAAGGAAAGGTTAGTAACATTTCTCCTATGCCAATTGTACAGGAACAACAAAATGGATATGTTGTAGAAATAGTATTACCTGAAGGAATGAACACTAATTATGGTAAGACACTACCTGTAACGCGTGAGATGAGTGGGCAAGCGGAAATAATAACTGAAGATTTGAGGTTGATTGAACGTTTGTTGCAGCCATTAAAGAAAATATTGAAGAACTAAAGCTATTAATAATGTGATGTATAATCTTTGAACATTATGAAACAATATGATTATCTAATAGTTGGTTGTGGCTTATTCGGTTCTGTAGTGGCAGAACAAATGACTAAAAAAGGAAAGTCTTGTTTAGTTATTGATAAGCGTGGGCACATTGGAGGTAATGTGTATACAAATACTGTAAATGGGATTACTGTTCATCAATATGGAGCACACATTTTCCACACAAATGATAAGAGAGTATGGAAGTATATAAATTCATTTGCAGAATTCAATAGATATACAAATTCTCCTATTGCTAATTATAAAGGTAAATTATACAATTTGCCTTTTAATATGAATACCTTTTATCAAATGTGGGGTGCTATAACTCAAGAAGATGTACGTAAGATTATTGAGCTTCAAAAAAAGATGGCTAACATAGAAGAACCGTCCAATTTAGAGGAACAGGCAATATCTTTAGTCGGAAAAGATATATATGAGACTTTAATAAAAGGATATACAGAAAAGCAGTGGGGCAGAAAAGCGACGGAACTTCCACCCTCAATAATAAAACGTATTCCTGTACGATTCGTTTTTGATAATAATTATTTCAATGATAACTATCAAGGAATTCCGATAGGTGGTTATACTCCTATTATTGAAAGAATGTTGATCGATTGCGATGTTATGCTAAATACAGATTATTTTGAGAAGAAAGATTGTTTTGATAATATGGCGGCACGGATAATCTATACGGGAGAGATCGATCGATATTTTAATTATTGTTATGGTAGATTAGAGTATCGTAGTTTGAAGTTTGATACCACCTTATTGAATGGAGTTGAGAATTACCAAGGAAATGCTGTAGTTAATTATACTGATGCTGAGGTTCCTTATACTCGAATTATTGAGCATAAGCATTTTGAATTTGGAAATCAACGAGATACGGTAATTACTATAGAATATCCACAGAGTTTTGCTAAAGGAGGTGAGCCTTATTATCCAGTGAATGATGAACATAATAATACCTTGTATGAGAAGTATCGGATGTTAGCTCAGCAAGAAGAAAGAGTAGATTTCGGAGGAAGACTAGCTGAATATAAGTATTATAATATGGATGAAGTCGTAAAAAAAGCGCTAGACTTTAGTAATAAGTAATTATACAATCAATAATCTTATCAGGTAGGTCTATAAAATAAATAGTAATATCTTTTTGAATTATTATCTTTCTGAAATATACTAATAACTAGATTGAAAATATGGAATTTACTGGATTTATAGAGCTTTAATTAAAAAAATATGGAACAAAAGTGAAATCCGATTTTGTGAATATGCGAATTGTGGCAGAGTAATGTGGAGTTTAGATTTCCTCCAACGCATAATACTGATAATCCCGAAGTATCGTTTGAAGAAACTTCTCCTGATTATTCTCTCGTGGAGTAACAGATAAGATTTCCTGTACCTTTTTGGCGAGTAACGTAACGCGCCTTACCCGATCCTTTTCACCGGACTCCAGCGTTCGGGTGATTACGTTCACCTGTTCCAATGATAAATCAGCAGATTGTGGATACGTCGGATGATAATTCTTTGTCAGATAGTCAAATTCATCGAGGCTGACGTGTATTTTGCGATAATTCTTCTCTTTGATCACCATCGTTCCGGCTGCTAAATCACCCAGTCTCTGACTGTTTTTAGTCAGCAGGACGACTAGGAGCCCCAACCCTCCTGTAGCAGGACCATCAATAATGAATAGAAGCCAACGCAACAGATAAGCGCTGATGCTGGGAGTAGAGCCGTCTGATTTTACGACACGTATATTCATCAGACGCTTTCCGAAGCTTTGTCCGTGATTGAACATCTCGCAGAGAAACGAGTAAAAAAGTACAGGCAAATAGACGAGACACAGAAAGAAGACCGTGCCGACTCCAGAGGATAAGTGCAGTTTGACAATGAGTGTCGTTACAGAATATAGATAAATCACGATCAGAAAATAATCGATGACCAAAGCTAGCAATCGTTCGCCGATACTGGCGGGCGTTTGGCTGATTCGAACAAACTGACCGGTAATAATTGTAGATTCTGCCATTCTTGGTTAAACATTTTTAGGTTTAAGTTGCAAATATATCATAATTCTTTTACTTTTGCTTCCGGTTTCGGACAAAACTTATCCGAAATCTCTGAAAAGCATGAAGGAAGTAACGTTTATCCGTCGGAATATCGAGAAATGGAAAGAGACCGAGAAGGTGGTGGAACAGGCTGCAACTCTGTCCCCTGACCAACTGGCCGACGCCTATACGGAGTTGACTGCCGACCTTGCTTTCGCCCAGACTCATTTCCCGACTTCCCGCATTACCATTTATTTAAATAATCTCGCTTCAGCCCTGCATAATGAAATCTATCGGAGCAAACGCGAGAAGTGGACACGGATTATCACCTTTTGGACGCAGGAAGTGCCGCAAACCATGTATGATGCCCGCCGGGAGTTATTAACTTCCTTTATTATCTTTGCGGTCTGTATGCTGATCGGGGCTGTTTCTGCTGCCAACGATTCTGAGTTTGTGCGTCTGATATTAGGAAACAGGTATGTGGATATGACGCTGGATAATATCGCCAGAGGTGAACCGATGGCAGTATACAATGGCTCTCCCGAAGCTCCGATGTTTTTGGGCATTACAATCAATAATGTGAGAGTATCTTTCCTGTGTTTTGCATCGGGTATATTGACCAGCTTTGGTACAGGCTTCATTCTCCTTCAAAATGGAATCATGGTAGGGGCATTTCAGACGTTCTTTTATGAACATGGTTTGCTCAAGGAGGCTGCTCTTGCTATCTGGTTGCACGGGACGCTTGAAATATGGTCGATTATAGTAGCCGGTGCTGCCGGACTTGCTTTAGGTAACGGCTGGTTGTTTCCCGGAACCTATTCCAGGCTGGAATCGTTCCGCAGAGGAGCGAAAAGAGGGTTGAAGATTGTGATTGGTACGGTACCTGTGTTTATTATGGCAGGATTTATCGAAGGCTTTATCACCCGCCACACTGAACTTCCCGATATGTTGAGGCTCGGAATCATCCTGACATCCCTTGCATTTATTATCTTTTACTATATTTACTTACCAAATAGAAAAAAAAATGGAATCACAGAAACCTAAGGTTGCAATGTACGTGAAACGTTCCTTTGGTGAAAAGTTGAACGCTTCTTTTGACTTCATAAAAGAGAACTGGAAACTGTTGTTGAAGTTCATTACTTATCTGCTTTTGCCGGTAAGCCTTATTCAGGCATTGAGCTTGAACGGGCTGATGGGAGGAGCGCTGAAAATATCTGCAGTGGCCAGTACTACTGCCATGGCTGCCAGTCCGAGTTCCTTAGTGGGATTCATGTCCTATTACGGTCTATATATGCTTGTCTTTATGATAGGGACTATCTTATTGACTTCCTTGATCTATGCAATGATCCGGACTTATAATGAACGGGAAGAACGATTGGAGGGAATCACATTGGGGAGTTTGAAACCTTTGCTGTTTCACAATATAAAGAAATTGCTTATACTGACACTTTTCGGTATCCTGCTGGTACTCATCGTGGGGGGTGTGATAGGTGTTCTCGCTGCTTTATCCCTGTTCACTTTGTTTCTGACCATTCCTGTTATTATTGCATTCACCGTGCCGCTTGCCTTATGGGCGCCCATCTACTTGTTTGAGGACATTACCGTGATGGAGGCTTTCAAAAAAACATTCCGACTCGGGTTTGCCACATGGGGAGGCATCTTTCTGATCTCTTTAATAATGGGAATCATAGCCAATGTATTGCAGAGCGTTACCATGATGCCGTGGTATATCGCTACGCTGGTGAAATATTTCTTCTCTATGAGTGATGCGGGAAGTGAGACGACCGTATCGGCAGGATATGGTTTTCTCCTTTATCTGCTTGGCATTGTTCAGGCATTCGGCGCTTATGTTTCGATGATCTTCACCTATGTCGGATTAGCCTATCAGTATGGACACGCTTCGGAGGTAGTAGATAGCGTCACTGTAGAAAGTGATATCGATAATTTTGATAAACTCTAAACTAATATTTAAGAATAGATGCTGACATCCCCGGCTGATACATTGGTTTGCGACACCGTGCAGATTGCCAAATGGCAATCCAACCCGGCGTATGACTACAATCGTGAACTGATTACGCCTGAAATTAATGTCTTTGAATGGCTGAGTAGGCGGTTTGGGGAATTGTTACAAAAGATATTCGGCAGCCGTTTTGCCGAAGAATATTCCGGACTTATATTGATATGTCTGGCCATTGTTATTTTACTTCTTATTATATGGTTTCTTTATAAGAAGCGTCCGGAGTTATTCATGCGTTCGCCTAAAAATAAACTCCCTTATGAGGTAGAGGAAGACACGATTTACGGTGTCGATTTTCCGGGAGGGATTGCCGATGCGCTGTTCCGTTCCGATTATCGGGAGGCAGTGCGGTTACTTTATTTGCAGACGTTGAAGCGGCTTAGTGATGAGAAACGCATTGACTGGCAGCCCTACAAAACACCGACACAATATATCAATGAAGTACGGATACCCGTATTCCGCCAGTTGACCAATCATTTCCTGCGGGTGCGTTACGGTAATTTTGAGGCTACGAGGGAACTTTTTGACTCTATGAAGTCTTTGCAGGAAGAAATAGGGAAAGGGGGTAACTCATGAAGGGGAGCCGTTGGTTTATCATCTTTATAGGTGCTTTTCTGCTAGTGATGTTTGCCATAGAATATCACTTGCCGAAGAAGTTTGTATGGACACCTACCTTTAGCCACTATGATGAGCAGCCTTTCGGATGTGCTGTGTTCGATAGCCTGCTGACTGTTTCTTTGCCTTCGGGATACACGCTGTCCCGAAAGACCTTTTATCAGTTGGAGCAGGAAGATACAGCCCATCATAAAGGAATACTTCTGATAGCCAGTAACCTGCCTTTCAGTAAGGTCGATATTGATGCTCTGCTCAAAATGGCAGACCGGGGGAATAAGATCATGCTGGTAAGCAGCTCTTTTACTAAGCTTCTGGAAGACACCCTGAAGTTTGATTGCACTTATTCTTATTTCAGATCGGTCGATTTGAAGAAATATGCCGCTTCGTTATTAAAGCGGGACAGTATATATTGGATCGGTGATCCGGAAGTCTATCCGCAACAGATATTCCGTTTTTATCCGCAGTTCTGCAAATCCTATTTTCGCCAATATGACTCGTTGCCGGTACGGAAATTGGCCGAGATTGATTTGGCAAAAGATATGGGGAATGCATTGGATGAACTGGACTCTGCGACAGTTTCCCGCAATTATCATCCGTTGGTAGCTATGGTTCGTCCGTGGGGGAAGGGAGAAGTCATTTTGGTTTCCACTCCTTTGCTTTTTACCAACTACGGAGTGCTGGACGAGAAAAATGCGACTTATATATTCCGTCTATTATCGCAGATGGGAGAGTTGCCTGTCGTCCGTACCGAAGGATATATGACAGAAACTGCTCAGACGCAGCGATCTCCTTTGCGTTATTTTCTGTCGCAAAGACCGCTTCGCTGGGCGATATACCTGTCGATGTTTGCCATATTACTCTTTATGGTGTTTACGGCGCGAAGGCGGCAGCGGGCCATACCCGTAGTGCATGAACCGGAAAACAAATCCCTTGAATTCACCAAGCTGATAGGTACGCTTTATTACCAAAAGCATGACCATGCGAATCTGGTTCATAAGAAGTTTACCTATTTTGCAGAAGTGTTGAGGAGAGAGATTCAGGTAGATGTGGAAGAAGTGGCGGATGATGAGCGCTCTTTCCATCGGATTGCTCAGAAGACGGGGATGAGTGTGGAAGAAATCAGTAAGTTTATCCGCGAAATCAGACCGGTGATTTATGGAGGACGTGTCCTTTCCGGTGAGGAAATGAAGGGATTTATTGACAAAATGAATGAAATAATCAATCATATTTAAAGAAGATATTTATGGAAGAGAATACAGAACAGCGGGTAGATTTAACTCTCTTTTCCGGGAAGATACAGGAATTGAAAGATCAGATTGCTTCCGTTATTGTGGGTCAGGAACAGACGGTGGATTTGGTACTGACGGCAATCCTTGCCAATGGTCATGTGCTGATAGAAGGAGTGCCGGGAGTGGCAAAGACATTGCTTGCCCGCCTGACAGCCCGCCTGATTGATGCGGATTTCAGCCGTATCCAGTTCACACCGGACTTGATGCCGAGTGACGTGTTGGGTACCACTGTGTTCAATATGAAAACCAATGAGTTTGACTTTCATCAGGGACCGATCTTTGCTGATATCGTACTGGTGGACGAGATCAACCGTGCTCCTGCCAAAACACAGGCAGCCCTGTTCGAGGTGATGGAAGAGCGTCAGATCAGCATTGACGGTATTACTCATAAGATGGGAGAGCTTTATACCATTCTTGCTACACAGAATCCGGTGGAACAGGAGGGAACCTATAAACTTCCCGAAGCGCAGCTCGACCGCTTTTTGATGAAAATAACGATGGATTATCCTTCGCTGGAGGAGGAAGTAAATATTCTGGAACGTCACCATACGAACGCTTCATTAATTAAGCTGGACGATATCAAGCCTGCCATCACCAAAGAAGAGCTCTTGTCACTGCGTGCTTTGATGAATCAGGTATTTGTAGACCGTACATTACTCCAGTATATAGCATTGATTGTGCAGCAGACGCGTACCAGCAAAGCCGTATATCTTGGTGCTTCTCCGCGTGCTTCTGTGGCGATGCTGCAATCTTCCAAAGCGTATGCCCTTTTGCAGGGACGCGACTTTGTGACACCGGAAGATATTAAGTTTGTTGCTCCGTATGTACTTCAGCATCGTCTCATTCTGACGGCAGAAGCGGAAATGGAAGGATATTCTCCGGTAAAAGTAACCCAACGTTTGATCGATAAAGTAGAGGTTCCCAAATAATAACCGGATCTCTATAATTCGTAACTTAAAACTCAGAACCTGAAATTGTACTTAACCCGTCGTTTCTATATTGCCCTTATTCTGGTTATCCTGTTGTTGGGTAGCGGATATCTGTTTGCTCCGTTTTTTAGATTCGGGCAGTGGGCGCTCTTAGCCTTGTTTCTATTTGTGTTGGCAGATGGATATGCTCTCTATCAGACCAAAGGGATTCAGGCATCCCGTCGATGTGCTGACCGTTTCTCCAATGGGGATGATAATGAAGTGAGTATCCGTGTCGAAAGTACTTATCCGCGTCCGATCTCGTTGGAGATCATAGATGAAATACCTTTTATCTTCCAGAATCGGGATATCAGCTTCCGGACGACTCTCCAGCCGGACGAAGGGAAAATGATCCGTTATCATCTTCGCCCGACCCGTCGCGGCGTTTACTCTTTCGGACAAATCCGCGTATTTGTAACCGGTAAGATCGGTTTGCTTTCTCGTCGGTATACGTGTGGGAAGCCACAGGATATCAAAGTATACCCTTCCTACCTGATGCTTCACCGGTATGAATTGCTGGCAATGAGTGATAATCTGACCGAACTGGGTATCAAGCGTATCCGCCGGGTAGGCCATCAAACGGAATTTGAGCAGATTAAGGAATATGTAAAAGGAGACGATTATCGGACTATTAACTGGAAAGCGAGTGCCCGCCGGCACGAGTTGATGGTGAATGTTTATCAGGACGAACGTTCTCAACAGATTTACAGTGTGATAGATAAAGGCAGAGTGATGCAGCAGGCTTTTCGGGGAATGACTTTGCTTGATTATGCTATCAATGCTTCACTGGTACTTTCGTATGTAGCGATGCGGAAAGAGGATAAAGCAGGGTTAGTGACCTTTGACGAGCATTTTGATACTTTTGTTCCGGCTTCCAAACAGCCCGGCCACATGCAGACGCTGCTTGAAAAGCTGTACAGCCAACAGACTACTTTCGGTGAAACGGATTTCTCGGCTCTTTGCGTGCATTTGAACAAACATGTCAATAAGCGTAGCCTTTTGGTTCTATATACCAACTTTGCCAGCATCAGCAGCATGAACCGCCAGTTAGCTTATTTGCAGCAGCTTAATCGTCAGCATCGTTTACTGGTTGTTTTCTTTGAGGATGCCGACTTGAAGGCGTATATAGAAAGTCCGGCCCGAGATACAGAAGATTATTACCGGCATGTGATTGCAGAAAAGTTTGCTTTTGAGAAGCGACTGATCGTTTCTACATTAAAGCAGAACGGCATTTATTCGCTGTTGACAACTCCCGAAAATCTGTCGATTGATGTAATCAATAAATATCTGGAGATGAAATCGCGGCAATTGTTGTAGCAGAGTTTCGTCTCAAATTACTGGTGATTTCTTGTTTAAAAAGGGGATTGTCCCATTGCCTTTCGGGTTTCTACAAAGAAGAATACAGCCATCCCTATGATAATGACTCCCAATATGCCGTAGAAAAGCCGTGCTCTGCCACGTCCTACATTCCTGACAATTGTTTGGGCGTTGCGTGTGGTGAAGAACCAGTTCCAGTTCAATAATGAGGCTAGCAGGGAGGTGATTCCCGCTAGCGCAAAAATAGCTTGTACGATGTATTGTCCGGTCATAGTCTGATCACTCTGCTTCCGTCTTCCAGTTCTTCAATCGTAACCTTTACAGCATCCCCCGGCAGCAATTCTTCCACCAGTTCCGGCCATTCGATGAAGCAGAGGGCGCCGCTGTAGAAATAATCTTCGTATCCCATGTCATACACTTCGCTTAACTTTTTGATGCGGTAAAAGTCGAAATGATAGATCAATTCTCCGGTTTCGTCCGAACGATATTCATTGACGATAGCGAAAGTAGGAGAACTGATGACGTCTGATACACCCAGTTCCTCGCAAAGAGCTTTGACGAATGTTGTTTTGCCTGCTCCCATTTTGCCGTATAAAGCGAAAACAGTGTTATCACCCATAGCAGCGATAAATTCGCGGGCTGCTTCGTGGATACTTTCCAATGATTGAATCTTGATTTCCATATACTATTCTATTATTATGACTGTTTCTTGCAACAACTCTTTCCGATCTTGCAAACGGCATAAATCAGGATGGAGAAGAATATAATCGAGGCTCCCGAAGGAACTTTCCAATGATAAGAGATAAACAGACCGCCCAGACATCCCAGAAAACCGATACCTATGGACAGCCAGATGATTTTTTTGAAACTGTACGTGAAGAGGTTTGCCGTCATTTGCGGAATGGTGAGCAGTGAAATGGCCAGAACGATACCGACCATGCGCAGACAAGCAACGATGGTCAGGGCGATAAACATCATCAGCACATATTCGAATACCTCTACCGGAATCTTTTGAGAACGGGCAAACTCACGGTCGAATGCGATAGATACGATTGGACGGATAAACAGATAAAAGAATCCGGTCAGTATGAATGCCAGTATGCCGAGCATCCACAGGTCCGCCTGATTGATGGTCAGGATATTACCGAAAAGATAGGCTGATAAGTCCGGAGCAAATCCCGGTGACAGGAAGCTGAACATGATTCCTAAAGCCATTCCTAATGTCCAGAACACCGCGATCGCGGAATCTTCGCGCATATCTTTCCGCCGGCTCAGCCACTCCACGCCGAATGCGGATAATACGGAGAAGACGGCGGCTGACAATATGGGAGAAATTCCCGCGAACAGTCCCAGCCCTATTCCTCCGAAAGATGCGTGAGTAATTCCTCCACTGATAAATACCAGGCGGCGGGTGACAATGTAAGTACCGATAATCCCGCAGGCGATGCTTGCCAGTAAGCTGCCTAGCAGAGCATGTTGGAAGAATGTATATTGTAGTAAATCCACTTCTTTAGTTATTGATTACAAGTTATATGATAAATAACAAATTCCACGCGGCTACTATCGACCGATGACAGATGATGTGCAGGCGGTCAGGCCTCTTTGTGTCCTGCGGTTCTTCTTTCTCCGATGATCAGAAAAACTTCATCTTTGAGGTCATCCGGCAGTTCAATGCCGCGAAGCTGTAAACTGCGTACCCAGCCTGCTACATCGATATCCTGCATAGTATATAACACATCCCTGAATTGGTTTGTTTCTTCTTCCGTATAAGCATCCGCCTCTTTTCCGATGAACAGATCCAGTTCTTCGTCATCGTAGTACTCTATTTTTTTGCTGACAGCAGCCAGCAGGCTGTCCTTTTCGCACACTTCGTGTTGTCCGCAGCATTCTGCATCTACTTCTTTCACTTCCGGCATGTGATCCAGTTCGCCTCTTTCTATTTTCTTTTTCAGTCTGTTGTTGCGGATATAGCCGGCTATCAATGCAATGATACCTAGCAACACTAGACCTATAATAAGTATCCACATAGTCTGTACTGATTCAAATTTCTGCAAAGTTACTTATTAATTTGCATTCTATCATGGATGGTATCTATTTCTTTTCTTACTTTTGTGCGTTACTAACTTAAATATACATAGATGGTGAAGCATAGAAAGTGGATGATTTGCATATTTATAATATGTTTGATTGGTGGACTTTCTTCTTGTGCGGAAGATAGAAGTGTGATTGGGGATGATTTTGAGATACCAAAGTTGACAGACGAAAATACGATTGAATTTACTGTAGATGTTCTCGGTGAGTGGACGCAACTGGAAGTATTTGGCGGTGGCGGCAGAATGGCTATCGAGTGGGGAGACGGAAGACTGCAGAAGATCGAAGATCCCGAAGCGGGACTGATTACATATAAATATGGCAACAGAAGAAGTTACCGGGTGAGAATATGGGCGGAAGAGCTGGATTATTGTAATCTGGGAAGTTTGCTGCTTCCCGTAAAAGACCTTCGTATAGGGAACTTGCCTAAAATGAGAGATTTGGCTCTTACCTGTTTTGCCAATACCCGGGAAATTGACCTGAGTCGTTCCTGTCCCAATGTGGAGAATGTGAACATAGGCAATTGTGCTGATCTGGAGTATGTCGATATAAGTCAGTGTGATAGCCTGAAGTCGGTATTGATTGGCGGAAACCCGAAACTGACATCACTCGATGTGACTGATAAATGTAAACTTAAAAATCTGAATTGCTCCGGCAATCAATTGAGTTCTCTTTCGCTTAAAGACTTACCCCAGTTGAACAGTCTCGATTGTAGCTACAATCCGGAATTGAGCAGGTTGGAATTTGATGAGAAAATGGAGATTAGCACCTTGTTTATAGGTCATTGCAACTTTCAGAATCTGGATTTCCTGGACAGGCTGCCTTTGTTGCTGGAGTTTGTCTGCCGGAACAATCAATTGAAAGAGCTGGAATTGCCGGAATCTCTTTGGATAAAGTATCTGGATTGCAGCAATAATCAGCTGACTCGTTTGTCTATTTCGGAAAACTGGTTATTAACGAGGGTCGATTGTCATTCCAACCGGCTGGACAAAGAAGCATTGAATCAATTATTTGAAATGCTGGGTACGGCCAGTGATTATCCTCATTCTAAATCATATCTTTCTTACTATGATAATCCGGGCGAGTATACTTGTAATCAGGAGATGCCCGTAAGAAATGGGTGGACTATAGAAGAAAAGGGTGCTCAATAAAAAGCGCAAACAGTAAGTACGGCGGTAGAATAGTGAAGGCTATTTTTACTCGTCTGAACGGTTATTTAAAATAATCCCGTATATTTGTGATAATAAATCGGATGACTATGATACGACGTAGGCTTTGCCTCTTATTCTTTCTGACTGGGCTGACTATGTTTGCCTATTCGCAAGGGTTGTTATTCCAGGCTAATGATAAACAGATAAAGGAAAGGACTTCTCTTCAGATCTTTAGTGAAGAGGAGATACCTTGTTTTACGAAAAACTTTCAGTTAAGCTTTGAACTTTCTATTCGCGATTTTGATACTTTCGGATATGTTTTCCTGTTGAAAGAAGATCAGGGAAAGATGAAATACAGCTTTACATATACTTATCTGGACGGTGATAACAGTACGTTCAAGTTTAATACGGACGGTAAAGAAAATCATTACTCTCTGAACTTACGGAATGATGCGTTGGCATACCAGTGGATTCCGGTTTCGTTTACATTCGATTTGCAGCACGACCTGCTGACCATTCATATTGGAGACAACGAGAAAGAAATCAAGACTCTGGGATTGAAAGCACCTTTTTGTCCGCAACTTTTCTTTGGACGTCATGATTATATTCTGGATATGCCGACTTTTGCCATTCGTAACTTGAAGCTGGAAGGAGATAAAAGTTACTCATGCACTTTTCCTTTGAATGAAAATGAAGGAGAAGAGGTGCATACCTCTACAGGAAAGGTACAGGGAACGGTTGTTAATCCGGTCTGGCTTATTAACGGTTCTTATCATTGGGAGAAGCTTTTTGAATATCATTCACAAACACCCTCCGGCATCACTTTTGAACCGGACAGCCAGAGATTGATCGTTTTCAGTCAGGATTCACTTCTTACTTATAATTTGTTGAAACGTCAGTCGCAGACTAGCTCTTATGCCAACAGGCTGCCGGTAAAACTGCAACTGGCTACTCACTTTATGAATACTACCGATGGCAAACTCTATGTCTATGAATTAAACAACCTTCCTTTGGGAGATGTTACCGTAGCGGCTCTTGACTTGAATAAGTGGGAATGGGAACAGACGGGTACGGCTGCCTTGCCCGTACAACTGCACCATCATGATGGCTTCTGGGATGAAACGACCGGTAAATATCTGATATTTGGTGGTTTTGGAAATAAGCGCTATAATAATACTTTCCTTGAATATGACATTGCGACAGACCGGTGGGATACGCTATCTTATTCGGGTGACAGAATTATTCCCCGTTATTTCTCCGGTATGGCGGTCAATAAGAACCGGGAACATGTGTATATTTTCGGAGGAATGGGCAATGAATCGGGCGAGCAAAGTGTAGGCAGGAATTATCTTCAGGATTTCTATCTGCTTGATAAAAAACAGAAAACGGTAAGACTCTTGTGGCAGAATACTTCGGAGCACCGTCTCGTAGTAGCCCGGGATATGATACTGACTCCTGATGAGAAATATGTTTATGCCTTGTGTTATCCGGAATACCTCTCGGATACGTATCTGCAACTATACCGTTTGACGGTTGCCGATGGAACGGTAAAAATCTTGGGAGACTCAATTCCGATGCGTTCCGAAGAGATCATGACGAATGCGAATCTTTATTATAATTCACTGACACATGAGTATTATTGTACTACAGCGGAGTTTGACAAGGAAGGCCATACGGTCATTCGGACTTACGTATTGGCTGCTCCTCCGGTTTCGCTGGATGAGATTCGTTCTTATGGTGCAAGGTCTTCCCTCGCGCTCTCCTGGGGATGGCTTATTGCAGCAGTAGGAGGGATATCGTTGTTTGGTATCGGATTCTTATTTGTCAGAAAACGACGGAGGAAATTATCGGAGAAGATTTTGAAACAATCGCCGGCACCAGAGCCGGTATCTGCTCCGACAGAACCGGGGAAGAATGTGTCAGTGAAAACTGCTCCTTCGAGAGAAAAGATTGAAGAATTGATCGTACGTCCTAATGCGATCTATATATTCGGTTCTTTTACGGTGACCGATCGTAATGGCCGTGATATAACCCATTTGTTCAGTTCCAGATTACGGCTGGTATTTGTCTATGTTTTGCTTCATAGTACTCATAATGGTGTTTTGTCCGCTTCTCTGAATGAAGTCTTCTGGCCGGATAAACCCGATGATAAGGTTAAAAACCTGAAAGGGGTAACGATTAACCAGATACGAAAGAACCTGACCGAGCTGGACGGAGTGGAACTGGTATATGATAAAGGTTATTTCCGGTTGGTATTTACTGACTGTTATTGTGATTATTTCCGTTTCCGCATGTTGAAGAATGCTGAAGAAGTAGAGAATGAACTGGGTATCTTATTAATGCGTGGGAAGTTTCTGGAGGGTATGGATGCAGGAATGATGGATCACTTTAAGCAGAAAGTAGAAGAATTCCTGGCTTCTTTCTTACCGTTGGAAATCGAACGTTTGTATCAGCAGCACAAGTATGACGCTGTCATCCGTTTCTGTAATGTGCTTTTCCGGGTAGACCCGGTGAGTGAGTTGGCATTGGCGTATTGTATACATGCGCTTCATCATATAGGCTCTACGCAAGAGGCTATCATGCAATATTCTCTTTTTGTTCGTGAGTATAAGCAGATGATGAATGAAGATTATTCGACTTCTTATGCTGACCTGATGAGTAAAAATCCTCCATTTCATCGATGAAAAATCATTGGTTAATGATATTTATCCGCTTATTAATCCGTTATTAACCCACCACTAATAAGTTGCTTAACCTCGCTACATTAGATTTGCAGCGATGTTATTTACTTATTGTTTTATTTAAAACCTAATACGTATGAGAACAAGATTCATTATGAAACTTTGTTTCCTTTATTTGTTGGTTTGGTGTATGAGCTCGTGCAAGAGTGACAATGGCGATTCGGTACGACCGGTAGCTCTTGAATGTATGTACACCCATCTGACTGACATGACGAACATGCTTGATACTGCAAAGATCGGTACAAGCGACGGTACTTTTCCCCTGGCAAACGCCCAAAGTCTGCAAAGTGCCGTTGAAGAACTGCAAAAGGGTATTTCTAAAGGTATGGCAGGACAATTTGTATTACAGTATGAGATTGATAATTACTGTATTGCTGCCGAAAAGGCGATTACCGAATTTCAGGATTCCTATCAACAGACATTGCAACCGGGCACACCAGCCGAGCTGAAAATATTCGGTATCGATGGTAAGGGACGTATTGAATTTGGTGCCGATCCTGCCTATGGTGGCGGCAATACCTTTACGGTAGAGAGCTGGGTGAAGTATGATGCTGGTTTCTTTGAATCGGGAATCGGAAGTTTCCTTTCTACTTTTGACGGCAGACAGCCTAATGAGGGATGGATGATTAACTTTTTAGGCTCTAATCTTCGTACTACTATTGGTATGGGACCGCAGGAAGGTCGTGTGCTGGAAGAAGGCCGTGCTTATCCTGACAATTTTGGTAAATGGAATCATATTGTAACAGTTTGGGATAATACCCTTTCGGAAGGACAGCTTAAAATGTATGTGAATGGTGAGTTATTCTTCAGCAAGACGAATGATGTGAAGAATGATGCCGGTGTCTTGCAGAATTATATGCCGAATACCCGTAACCAGAATATGTGGGCATTCCAGGAACCGACGGATAATTCTCGTTGTATGACGGGCTTTATCAAGAAATTCCGTATGTGGAGTACAGCGAAGTCTGCTGATGAAGTAAAGACATTGATGAATTCGGACGTGACCGGGATAGAAAGCGGACTAGTGTGTGCATGGGACTTTACATCAGTGGCGGAGGACGTTACTAACATTCCTGACAAGACAGGAAAGCATGCGGCAAAGATCGTAGGAAACTACAAGTGGTTTAAAGCTGGAAACTAACCTTAATAAACAGACGAAGAATATGAAAAATAATATAATAAAAATAAGAGCTTTCCTGTGTCTGCTGTTTCTGGCGTGCGGATGGGTAAGCGTACAGGCACAGCAAGTGCTTACGGTGAAAGGTGTTGTGGTAGATGCTCTGAAAGAGCCGTTGCCCGGAGCCAGTATTCAGATAGTGGGAATGTCTACCGGTACGGTGACAGATCTGGACGGTAACTTCAGTATTCAGGTGCCGAAGGGAAAAAGCATTTCAGTTTCTTTTATAGGATATGTAACGCAGGAAATTCCTGTTAACCAGAATCAGACAAAACTGACAATTCAGTTGCAGGATGACTCCAAACAGCTGAATGAAGTAGTTGTGATCGGATATGGTACTGTAGAAAAGAAAGACCTTACAGGATCGATTCAATCGGTAAGCAGCAAAGAACTGAGCAAGCTAGTTACTACTGATGTGACGGAAACATTGAACGGACGTGTCGGTGGAGTACTTGTAAACAAGACCTCCAACCGTCCCGGATCAGATACGAAAATAGAAATTCGTGGTATTAACTCCTTCAATTTCTCCAATGAACCTTTGTATGTGATTGACGGTGTACCTTCACAAACAGGAATGCGTCATCTGAATGCTGCTGATATTGAGTCTGTTGATATTCTGAAAGATGCTTCTTCCAGTGCAATCTACGGTTCACGTGGCGCAAACGGTGTAGTGATTATCACTACTAAAGGGGCTAATAAACGTCAGGGATTCAACATTGACTATGCAGGCTATGTAGGATTCAAAACTCCCACACGTATTCCGGAAATGATTGGTAATATGGGTAATGGTATGGAATATGTAGATTACCGCATTGCTTTGTGGAAGAAGAAATACGGAGATGCTTCTTTGAGCCGTCCGGACTTTCTGACTGATGACGAGAAACGCCGCATCAAGCATGGTGAATATTACGATTGGTTGCGGGAACTTTCTCAGAACGCATTGACTACCAGCCATTCTCTTTCTGCTACGGGAGGAACGGACAAATTGTCTTTCTCTTTCGGATTGGGATATTTGAAGGATGACGGTATGGTAGGTGATGAAAGTTTTGAGCGTATCACAGCCAATATCGGATTGGAATACCGTTTTTCGGAAAAATTTAAGACAGGTATTAACAGCTATATATCTTTGAATAATACGAATGAAGGGGCCAATGATGCATTGATCAATGCTTACTTTTTACCACCGACGGTTAGCCCGTATGATAAAGACGGAAGTTATCTTTTCAATTGTCAGCCTACTTCCAGCAAAATCAATCCGTTTGTTCAGATTGAAAATAATAAAAGAGAAAAAGAAGCGAACTATACCAACTTCTCCGGTTATCTGGAATATCAGCCGATTAAGGGACTGAGACTGAAATCGCAAATTGCGGTACAGTATGATTCGGATATAAGCGGAGAATGGGTTGGAACCATGACACAGGCCAAGGGAGGTTTAAATGCACCGGAAGCCTACCGGAGTGAAGGACGGAATATGAACTGGGTATGGGATAACATTATCACTTATGATAAGACATGGAAAGATATTCATCGTCTGAATGCTATCGGTCTGTACAGTGTACAGAAAGAAACTCACAAAGGTTCGGAAATGCGTGGTGACGGTCTGCCTTACAACTCCGACTGGCATGCGATTGAAACTGCCGAAGAAATCCGTGATGTGAAGAGCTATTATTGGGAATCGTCCATGCTTTCTTTTATGGGACGCGTCAATTATACATTGATGGACCGTTACTTGTTCACCTTAACAGGTCGTTATGATGGAACATCCCGTCTGGCTACCGGAAACCAATGGGGATTTATGCCATCGGCTGCTGTCGGCTGGCAGATGAAGAACGAAAACTTCCTTAAAGATGTGGATTGGCTGAATAGCCTGAAGTTCCGTGTCAGCTGGGGTAAATCGGGTAATAACAGTATCGATCATGATATCACTTGGACGAAACTGGACCTGACACATTACATCTATGGCGGCAAGGGAGAAAATGCTTTTGGGCTTGGTGACCGTAAAGGTAACAAGGACCTTCGTTGGGAGATGACGTCGGAATGGAACTACGGTCTTGATTTCGGATTTCTGAATAACCGTATCAATGGTACTATTGACATTTATAGCCGTACTACTAAAGACTTGATCTTTGCCCGTTCGGTAGGTAACCTGAACGGCTATGGCTCTATCCTCGAAAACATAGGAACGTCTTCCAATAAAGGTGTGGAAATCGGATTGAATACAGTGAACGTTGCTACAAAAGACTTTACCTGGAAGACAAACCTGACATTCTCACTGAACCGTAATAAGATTGTAGACCTTTATGGTGACAAGAAAGACGACCTGGCGAACCGCTGGTTCATCGGTCAGCCGATGAAAGTGATCTATGACTTGGAGAAAGTGGGTATCTGGCAGACGGAAGATAAGGAACTGGCTGCTAAATACGGTCAGGTGCCGGGACATATCCGCGTAGCCGATCTCGATGATAATTATGTGATTGACGAGCGTGATTATAAAGTACTCGGAACCCCGTCTCCCGACTGGACAGCAGGTATGACCAATACCTTTGCCTACAAAAACTGGGATCTTTCTTTCTATATGTATGCGCGTATCGGTGGTATCTATAATGATGATTTTACTTATATGTTTACCGCATGGGATAATGAACACTGGAACAAACTGAACGTGAAATACTGGACTCCGGAAAACCACAGCAACGAATATCAGCAGATAGGTGCGCAATCTTATCATACGCAGGTATTGGGTAAGATTTCCGGTTCGTTCCTGAAAATACAGAGCATAACGTTGGGGTATACCCTTCCCGAAACCTGGATGAAGAAGATGAAGATGAAAAATGCACGTGCTTATATCAATGTGCAGAATCCGTTTACATTTACAGACTATCTCGGTCCGGACCCGGAAACCATTGGTGAAGATGTGTATAAATCTCTGTCGCTCTATCCGATGACGTTTACTTTTGGAGTGAATTTAACCTTCTAAATACTTGAACCCTTATGAAACGACTAAAAGAACAAATCAAATATGTGGCACTGCTGGCAGTATGCTTGTTGAGCGGATGCTCCGATTTTCTGGACAGTTACAATCCTTCGGCAGTAACGGATGATTTTTACAATACGAAAGAAGGACAGCAGAAATTGCTGACTGATATAAATGCCCGTTACCGCAATGTCTTTAATACAGGCGAGTTGCAATATTACGGAACAGATATCTATATGGCTATCTCCGAAGAACCTGCCGAACGTATGTTCAACGGATACGATAAGACGTTCAACTCTACCGCTCCTGTCGTGGGCGATTACTGGAAAGTGCTTTATAAGATTGTGCAGGAAAGCAATATCCTGTTAAACCGCTGTACCCCGGCTATTGCGGGAAATGATTATACTTCACTGACTGCGCAAGCCCGTTTCTTCCGGGCAATGGCCTATTATTATCTGGTCGAAACTTTCGGTCCCGTTCCATTGCTTGTCGAAGAAAATACAGATGTCATTCAACAGGCGGAACGTACGAGCGAACAAGCGATTTATACTTTTATCATTACTGAACTGAATGCTATCAAAGACCAGTTGGACATGACTACCAATTCAGCAGGAAAGGTGACCAATGCGGCAGTGATTCATTTTCTGGGTAAGATGTATCTGACACGTGCTTACAAATCTTTTGCCGAAGCGAATGACTTCTCTGAAGCAGCTACGACATTCGACCTGCTGATAGAGAATCCTTCCTCGGGATATGCTTTGCAAGAGAACTTTGCGGCTTTGTTTGACGAAAACAATCAGGCTAATTCCGAAGTAATCTGGGCGATACAGTACGGACTGGACAAGAACTATCGGGGAGGCGGAAATCCGCAACAGGCACAATTCGGATTTAATATTGTAGCATTGGAGCCTGATATGTTTACGAAGAGTCAGAGTGATTATTCTAATGCGTCCCGTAAATACTGGGTAAATCCGAAAGCTCATGAACTTTATACAAATCCGGAGATAGATACCCGGTATGATGTCACTTTTGCACGTGAATACTACATTAATAACCCGGATAATGCCGACTACGGTAAACTGGGAATCTATTTTCCCCGTTGGAATGATAAGTCGGGGATGAGTAATAATGCGAAGAAGTACTATCCGTTTAAGCAGGATGATGAATATGTATGGTATCCGCAGTCTACGGCACTGCCTGTTCTGGAAACAGCCTCAGACCGTATGCCGATGATTCAGAAGTTCCGTGACACGAAGATACAATGGGGAGAAGGCGGTTCGCGTGAAGATGTAATCTTCCGTTTGGGTGATACTTACTTGTTGTGTGCTGAGGCTTATCTGGGAGCCGGTAATAAGAAACTTGCTTTGGAACGGATCAATAGCATACGTAAACGTGCAGCCAAAGATGCCACTGCTTACGAAGCCATGAAATTGACGGATTTGGATATCAATGTGATTATGGACGAACGGGCCCGCGAGTTGATGGGAGAGCATGACCGCTGGTTCGATCTGAAGCGTACGCAGACATTGCTGGCACGTGTACCGGCATACAATCCGTTTGTGGTGAAATATGATAATTTGAATGCGAATCATCTGGTACGTCCTATTCCGCAGGATGAACGGAATAAGGTGGACGGATTATCACAGAATGAAGGTTATTGATTAATGGTTAACTAACAAATGAAAGAATTAATTATGAAAACGACTATATGTGGTGCTGCACTATTGCTCAGTCTGACGGTAGCCAGTTGCGAAGTGTACGAATCACCGGAAATAAATCAGGGTTTAGACGAAGAAAACAAGACTTCTCTTTATGTAGATGCTTACGATCCTATCAGTAATGTGGGGCAATACTACATGCCGGAGATGACAGTGAAACCGAAAAAATATTGGAACTGCGTGGAAGTTGTTACGGTCGGCAGTCGTAATGACCTGGGACAAACCGAAAAAGTACGCGGATTACAATATCACTTGATGTGTCAGTCATTGGCAGGATTGGCTAACCGTGCCGTAGAACAAGGTAAAAGCGAAATAGCCGTTTGGCTGCACGACCACGGAGGCAATGACTCTTATAAATTATCTAAGCAGGCGCTCGAAGATATGGGTATTCATGAACAGGGAATGCAGAGTGGTCTGGAACTGGCACGTAATGATTATGGACCGTCTGAAGGAGTAACTATTCAGTTGAAAGGTATGTTTGACGGATATGTGTTGACGGATATCGAGCGTAATCCGGAAAGTGGAGTGGTAGCTTCTGTGGCATCTCATGTGTATAACTCTATTATAGTGGATGTTCGTGATAAAGAATATTACGAGGAGGCAGGATATGCGATGAAGTATGATGCCAGAAACAAAACCACAGCTCAGGCATGGGCGGAATTTAAAGACAAGTGTAGCAACAAAGCCTTGGTGGTAATGCCTGTACAGACGGGTGAACTTCGGGAGTTTGCTATTAAGAATAATCTTTTTGTTCTGAATCTGAATAAACGTCAGGGCAGTTCGGCAGGTGGACAAAATACGGCTCTGCTGAAAGAAATCCTGGCTTGGCTGGAACCCAATGCACCTGTATACGGATGGGAGCAAGGGGTAAGTGAGGATGCTTTTGTTGATCTGGTGTCCAAGAGCGGCCATCCGATGATTCCTTGTGACTGGAGTTATAATCACTCGCTGACTTCTTTGCTCTATTCTCAACGTCAGCGACCTACATTGGCCCGTGTCAAGAATCCGCAATTCTTTGATTACACCCGGAAGAAGAATTTTGTTTCTTTCTTCCTGTCCGATGGCGACAATATCCAATGGATGATGAATGACTTTAAAGATTACTATAATGTTGCAGAAGCTGAGGAAGTGCGGATGACATATGGTATGCCCGCTTCCGTATTGCCAATGATGGCTCCTGCGCAATTCGACAACCTGTTGAGTCAGCAAAAGCCCAACTGCTCTATTCTGGAAATGCTGGGAGGTGGCTATTACTATGTAGACAATTATAGCGAGAACGGTGACCGGGCAAAGAACCTCAAAGTCGTGGCAGACCGGCTGGCAGCCCATATGCGTCAGCACCGTGTGAAGTTGTTGGGTGTGATGGCAATGAATGTAAAGTCGGAAGCAGCTAAGGAAGCATTTCAGGCGTATGTAGATGCCAATGATCAGTTGGAAGGTATTGTTGCTCTTCAATATAGTCCTTATGCAGGCGGCGGTGGCGAAGTAATTTGGGTAACGAATAAGGCAGGATATGACATACCTGTTATTACAGTGAAATATTCTCTTTGGAATTTTGGAAATCGTAATACAGAACGTGAAGGGACTCCTGCTTATATTGCCGGAAGACTGAAACAGGAAGCACAGGAAAAAAGTTTCTCTGTAGTCTGTGTACACGCGTGGAGTAATTTCTCAGATCACGGACAAACGGAAGATCCGCTGATAGAAAATCAATCCGGAAATATTCGTGGAGCCGGAGCAGCCAAACTTTGTGCGGGACACCTGAATGAAAACTTTGAAGTAGTCAATTTACAGGAGCTGGTATGGCGCTTGCGTATGAGTGAGCGTCCTGAACAGACAAAGAAATATTTGAGTGAAGTATTTTAATTAACCTAAGTTATACAGATTCTCCGCACCGTTTCTCTTTTTTATAGGTAGGAAGAAAAGCGATGCGGAGGTTTGTCTGACTTAAGCAAACAATAATAAGTATGGTTTCAAGATTGCTTTTCTTATCAATCTGTCTTCCTTTTCTGTTTGCCTCGTGCCAACAGACGAAGAAGACGGTAGAGTTTGTAGACTACGTGAATCCTCTGATGGGTACTGAGTCTACTTTTGCATTTTCCCATGGCAATACGTATCCTGCTGTGGCAGTACCTTGGGGAATGAACTTCTGGAGTCCGCAGACGGGAGAGAACGGTAGTGGATGGATGTACACATATACTGACAGCCTGATGCGTGGTTTCCGGCAGACACACCAACCCAGTCCCTGGATAAACGATTACGGTACATTTTCTATTATGCCGCTTGCCGGAGAGCTGAAGGTCAGTCATAAGGAACGCCTGGTGCCTTTCTCCCATCAACAGGAGAAATCTACTCCTTATAACTATAGTGTTATATTTGACAATGGAGTACAGACCTCCCTTTCAGCTACTTCCCGTGGAGCTGTTTTTGAGGTTACTTTCCCTGACAAAGAAGACCAGTATGTAGTGGTGGATGCTTATAATGGCGGCGGTTCTATGGTGATTGAGCCGGGAAACAAACTACTAAAAGGGGTATCACGTTACAATAATGGAGGAGTGCCGGATAATTTCGCTAACTATTTTATGGTTGAATTCAGTCACCCGGTGACTGGATATGGGGTTTACAATGGTGATACACTGCTGCATGAGCAGACTCATGTGGCAGCTGATTACAGTTGTGCTTATCTGAAGTTCGACGTTCCGGCAGGAGAAAAGCTGACCATCCGCACAGCTTCTTCTTTCATCAGTCCCGAACAAGCTGCTATCAACTTCAATCGTGAAGTGGCAGATGCTGACGTTAAGCTGATCGGTGGAAAAGCCCGCGAACAATGGAATAATTATCTGGGGCGTGTAGAAGCCGAAGGCGGTACGGATGATCAACTCCGTACTTTCTATTCTTGTTTGTATCGTACATTGCTCTTTCCACGTGAGTTTTATGAATTTGATTCGCAGGGAAATCCTGTTTATTATAGTCCTTATGACGGTAATGTATACGATGGCTATATGTATACCGACAATGGTTTTTGGGATACGTTCCGTGCAGTTCATCCGATGTTCACGCTGCTCTATCCGGAGGTTTCGGAACGTGTGACACAATCTATTATCAATGCCTATAATGAGAGTGGTTTTATGCCCGAATGGGCCAGTCCGGGGCATCGTGGCTGTATGATTGGTAATAATTCCATTTCTCTTTTAGTGGATACATGGATGAAGGGTATACGTACTGTCGATGCAGAGAAAGCATTGGAAGCCATGATTCATCAGACACAATCCCGTCATCCGGAAATAGCTTCAGTTGGGCGTGATGGTTTTGAATATTATAATAAGATCGGATATGTTCCTTATCCCGAAGTTCCCGAAGCTACGGCTAAAACGCTTGAGTATGCTTATGCCGACTGGTGTATAGCCCGTTTTGCCGAAACATTGGGTAAACAGGATATAGCCGGTCAGTATTATCGGAGAGCGCAGAACTATCGTAATCTCTATTATCCGGAACATGGCTTTATGTGGACAAAAGATGCCAAAGGCAACTGGCGTGATAAGTTTGATGCCACCGAGTGGGGAGGACCTTTCACCGAAGGCAGTTCCTGGCACTGGACTTGGAGCGTATTCCATGATCCGGAGGGGTTGTCTGACTTGATGGGTGGTCATGAACCGATGGTAGCTCGTCTTGATTCCATGTTTGTGGCTCCGAACACATACAATTATGGAACTTACGGATTCGTAATCCATGAGATTGCCGAAATGGTCGCTTTGGATATGGGTCAATATGCGCATGGCAATCAGCCGGTGCAGCATGCTATTTATTTATATGATTATGTCGGTCAGCCCTGGAAAACACAATACCATATTCGCAATGTGATGGACAAGCTTTATAATCCCGGCAGCAAGGGATATTGTGGGGATGAGGATAACGGTCAGACATCGGCATGGTATGTGTTTTCTGCGATGGGATTCTATCCTGTTTGTCCGGGAATGCCTGAGTATGCTATTGGCTCTCCATTATTTAAGAAAGTGACTTTACATCTTTCCGAAGGAAAAACTTTTACAGTTTCGGCGGCAAATAATGCGGCAGACCGTCCTTATATACAAAAGGCAATGCTCAATGGAGAAGAACTTTCCCGCAATTATCTGACTCATGATGAACTGTTGAAAGGGGGAGAATTGACGCTGTCGATGGATAGTGTTCCCAATACTCAGCGAGGCACACAGCCTGCGGACTTCCCGTATTCCTATTCCAAGTAATTTCAATAGGTTTTAGCATATATTTCATTGACCGGTATGGAGGAAATCCTGATGGATTTAATCTGTATCGGTCATTTTTTATCTATTTAGAGATAGATTCTGTGTTCTTTTCGTATTTTTGTATCATAGACTCTAAATGATACATCACGATGAAACAAAGTAAGTTATTGTTGGGCTTAATAGGAATATGTCTTCTGTTTGGATTCAGTTCTTGTGAGGGAGAAGATAAGAGTGTATTCGGTGATGATTTTGAAATCCCTGAATTGACGGATGCGAATACTATTCAGTTTACGGTCGATGTTACTGGTGAATGGAAAGCGCTACAAATAATTGTTGGCGGTGGAAGGATGGCTGTCGAGTGGGGAGATGGTCGATTGCAAAAAGTAGAAAATACAGATGCCAACCCTGTGATACACTATAAATACGGTAATAGTAAGACATACCGGGTGAGAATATGGGCAGAAGAACTGGAGTTTTGTAGTGTCGGAAATGAAGCAACTCCTTTTAGTGATCTTCGTTTGGGGTATTTACCAAAGATGAAAACTCTGAATCTTAATAGCTTCTTGGATACTCCGGAATTGGACTTAAGTACTTCTTGTCCGAATGTGGAAACCATTAATATTGGAAATTGGGCAGATTTGGAACGTATAGATTTGAGCCAGTGTGTGAAAATTCAAACAATAGATGTTTATTCCAATCCTGAATTAACATTACTAAAATTGGGACAACTTCCCGCATTGAGATCATTGAAGTGTATTTTTAATGATGCGTTGGTTTCTCTTTCCTTCAAGGGGCTAACTAACTTGAGTGATGTACAATGTGGTTCTAATCCGCAGTTGTCAATCATTGAAACAGGTGAAAAGATAAATGTGAGAAGTCTGTCAATAGGTGATTGTGCTTTCCGGTCCTTAGAATTTATAAATAGCTTTCCTTTATTACAAGAGTTGAGTTGTAGCTCAAATAATTTAACCTCTCTGGATTTATCGGAACTTCCACTCTTACGATCTGTTGATTGCAGTGATAATAAAAAATTGGTTCACTTGCAAATACCGGAGCAAAATTCGGTTAATCCAATATTGCAGAATTTGGATTGTAGTTTTTGTTATTTGGATGAGAAAGAACTGAATGCGATTTTTTGTGTATTACCTGTTGCTCCGAATCCCTATCCTGAATATCCAAGTGGCTATGGCATTACTTTCAATGGTAACCCGGGATCGGAAAATTGTGATCGGAAGCTTGTTGAAGATAAAGGATGGAATATTTTCGTCAATCCGGAAGATTTGATCAATAGATAATTGTGAATTGTTTTTTGCCTATTTAAAATCATGTATATTATGAAAAAGCAGGTTTTACTTTTTTCTTTGTTATGTGGCGTAACATCATTCGTGTGTGCCCAACTTCCTGTAGAAAAAGGCTTGAACACTATCAGCCGTTCTTCCGCCGAAGCGACTATCGGCTTTTTGGCAAGTGACGAATTACAGGGACGTGAAGCCGGATTCCACGGCTCCTATGTCTCCTCCGAGTATATAGCATCTTTATTGCGATGGATGGGAATACAACCTCTGAATGAAAGTTATTTCCAGCCTTTTGATGCTTATCGCAAAGAACGTCAGAAGAAAGGGCGTTTAGAAGTGCATCCGGACTCTATTGCGAAATTGAAACAGGAAGTTCATCAAAAACTGTCCATGAGAAATGTACTGGGAATGATTCCCGGTAAAAATACGAAGGAGTATGTGATCGTCGGCGCCCACTTTGATCATTTGGGAATAGACCCTGCGCTTGACGGAGATCAGATTTATAACGGAGCGGATGACAATGCTTCCGGCGTATCAGCGGTACTGCAGATTGCAAGAGCTTTTGTTGCCAGTGGACAACAACCGGAGCGGAATGTAATCTTTGCCTTTTGGGATGGAGAAGAAAAAGGCTTGCTTGGTTCTAAGTACTTTGTGCAGACCTGTCCTTTTGTCTCGCAAATCAAAGGATACCTGAACTTTGATATGATAGGTCGTAACAATAAACCGGAACAACCGAAACATGTTGTCTATTTCTATACAGCTGCTCATCCCGCTTTTGGCGACTGGCTGAAAGAGGATATTAAGAAATATAGTTTACAGTTAGAACCGGACTATCGCGCCTGGGATAATCCGGTAGGAGGGAGTGATAATGGAACTTTTGCCAAAGCAGGCATTCCTATTATCTGGTATCATACGGATGGACATCCCGATTATCACCAACCATCCGATCATGCCGACCGATTGAACTGGGATAAGATAGTGGAAATCACTAAGGCTTCTTTTCTTAATATGTGGAAGATGGCAAATGAGGTGTCATGGTAGAGCTTTTATTCTTTCTCTCCAAGTGAATTAAACATAAGTTTTGCTCCCATGCTCTCACTTTCTGCCTGTATCGCTTTGTTCATCGGCGTTTCAGCTATGGTAGCAACTGTGGTGGCAGAGTGGGAGCAAGCTGTTGCTCTCACTCTGCGTCGCCTTGCAATATGTGGTTTCCTTAATGTTATTGTTTGATTTGCAGGGTGTTAACTCCTGCTGTATCAACTGTTAATGATTGACATGCCAGTTATTAATAATTGAAAAATCAGGTGTTAATAGCTGATGCCTCATGCATTATTGGTTGATAAATGATTGGTTCTTTTTGAAAGAACAGGTGGATTGAAACTACTGTTACGACCGAGTAAACCGGATCATGCGGTTCATTAAATTCAGACGATTGGTGTTTCAAGAAGTTTCAAACGCTTGAAACACTTTGTTCCAAGGCTTGAAACACTTTGTTTCATTACTTGGAACACTTTGTTTCAAGGCATGAAACACTTTGTTCCAACGGTTGGAACTGGTCTTGGAACTACATGTTATGACTTTACCTTGTATTTTGATTTTGTTTCGTCCGATGATGACTGAGACTGGAGCTTGGGAAGTGACGGCAATAACTGCCATCACGTTGCCGTCACATCTTGCCGTCACATTGCTATCTGCTGATTATTAGTCTGATATCGTGGTTTTGTGACGGGTGACGGCAAGATGTGAGTAATTTAAAATTAGTGAGAGGGGAGTGACGAATTTACATTCTGCAGGGCAAATGCTCAATAAATGCAACATTCCCATTTTGCAAAAATCTTTCCCTCTTGTCGTTTCTCTCTCTTTCTTCTTCTCTTTGTGCCCTTCTTTATCCTCCCTATCCTATAATTCAGAAAATTTCCTTAGCTTTGCATACTATATTATATATCTACAACTATGACCATTCATTCATTTTCCCACTCAGATAAGCTTCCAGCGTAGAAAGAAGCAAACTCTTCCCAAAACGCCGGGGACGACTAAGAAAATAATAACGTCCGGTAGTAGCCATTTGATAGACTAACGCTGTCTTGTCCACATACACATAACCGTCATTTATCAGACTCTCAAAGTTCTGTATTCCTATGGGGTTAATCATAATGGGATGATATTTAAGTATTTACAACGCAAAGATAAACGATTTCCTCTCGCAGATAAAGTGAAGGGTGTTAAAAGATTGGGAATTAAAACTCTCATCCATCGTTCATGAATCCGGGAAACATCTTTTACTGTGTCTTCAGTTTCTTCTGATACTCACTGGGAGTAATCCCAAATACCTCTTTAAATGAAGTCGTAAAATGTTTGTGGTCACTATACCCCAAAGCAATGACCACTTCAGCCACAGTCACTGTTTTATTCTCCAACATCCGGCAGGCATATTTCATCTTTATATCTTTAATAAAATCCAGTGGAGTCTGTCCGGTTATTGCTTTAATCTTCCTCGATAACGTTGAACGTGACACATGGAGATGATCAGCCAAAGTAACAACATCAAGTTTGGGATCGGATATATTTTCCTCTACAATCTTCAACGCTTTTTCGATCAACTGTTCATCTAAAGATGTAAAGCCCGTATGTAAAATGAGGCCAGCCTTCGGATTATTTTTAAATTCAGTCTGTATTTTCCTTCGTTGTTTTAACAGGCTTGCCAATCGTACCTTTAACACTTTCGGTTCAAAAGGCTTCGGAATATAATCATCAGCCCCCACTTCATAAGAACTAATCTGATTTTCCGTACTAATTCGCGCTGTGAGCAGGACAACAATAATATGGCTTGTAGCAACATCACTTTTTATAGTCCGGCACAACTCCAAACCATCCATTTCAGGCATCATAATATCGCTCACGACAATATCTACGTTATGTTCTCGAATATATTCCAAAGCTATCCGGCCATTTTCCGCCGTTGCCACTTGATAAGTTTTAGCAAAAAGACCCTTCATCAAAAGCAGTAGCTCCGCATTATCTTCCACCAATAAAAGAGTATATTCTCCTTTTTCTCCTTCTTCCTCTGTTTCTGGCTCCTCGACTATCTCCTTCCCGTTCGTCTCGACAACCCGATCCTTGACGGAATCCACTTCCTTCAATTCATCAGCAGTGAAGCATTCTTTATCAATCGGTATCTCAACAATGAACAATGACCCTTTTCCCGGTTGACTCTCTACTGCTATCGTTCCATGATGCAGCTCCACCAATTCTTTGGTCAGTGAAAGCCCTATTCCATTAGACAATTCGGATTTATTATGCCTATTGCTATAAAATCGTGTAAAAATTCTATCCAGTTCTTTGGGAGCTATTCCTATTCCTTCATCCTGAATCCTGATCCGCAGATATTGATGCCTGTCGAATACATACACTTGCATATCAAGCCTCACCGATCTTCCCTGCGGAGTATACTTATAAGCATTAGACAGGAGATTAAATAAAATCTTATCCAACTTGTCTCGGTCAAAATAGCCCTTTATCTCCTCTTGTTCAGCTGAATATGAGAATACAATCTGTTTATTCTTCATCAACAGATCAAAACTATCCTCACAAATTCCCCGCACAACAGCAAGAATATCTCCATAAGAAACAAACAGTTTCATGTTCTTACTATCTATCTTTCGAAGATCCAGAATCTGTTGCAGCAACCTTTTCAATCTCCGGATATTGGTCTGAATCAGTCCAACCCGTTTCCTGTCTCCCTTATCCGGAGATTCTATTTCATCGGCAAGGCAGGAAAGTATTGTAAGAGGAGTAAGCAATTCATGAGATATGTTTGTAAAATACCGCAGTTTCATTTGCGTAACCTCTTCCATCAGCCGTTTATTGTTTTCCTGTTTAATCTGTTGAAAATAGAGATGTAGCATTGACCACAAAATACCGATTGCCAGCATCACATACAATGTATATGCCCACCATGTCTCATAAAAAGCAGGCAAACGATGAATGGTAAATTCGGTTATTTTATCACTCCACAACCCGTTCTTATCAGTAGCTTTTACCTTGAAGACGTATTTTCCCTTACCTAAATTGGTATAAAAAGCCGAGTTTTTGCCCTCTTCCGGATACACCCAATCATTGTCGACTCCTTCGAGACGATAAGCATAACGCACTTGTTCCAAGTTATGATAATCAAGGGAAGAAAAGTTTATCTCCAGACTCTGGTCATCGGGATTTATACGAACAGATTTCTTCAATGGATCTTCTGCCAACCCGCTATCCCAAATGCTCTTTCCTTTCACTGTAATATCCGTAATGTAAGTAACCACCTGCTCCGGAATACTCTCAAGTTGTTGGGAAGGAGGAATAGAAATAATTCCGGAAATTCCTCCAAAGAAGATTTCTCCTTTCCCATCATAATAAGAGGCGCGTGACAATAAACGATTTAACAAAAAATCAGACGTACCGGTATAATAACTTCTATATGCACCATTCCGGGGATTGTATTCTTTCACAGCCTGATTCGTTATTATCCATATATGATTATAATTGTCAACAATCACATTATTAATAATATCTCCTTTCATACCGCAAGCTATGCTATGTTCCGCAACTTCTTTCCGTTCGGAATCATACATCAATATCTCCCCCTCGCTTGTCCCCATCCACAGTTTGCCATCAGTCGTTACATCCACACAAGTGAAGTCCTTATTCAGAGGAAACAGTTCGGTCTTCTTATCCGGATACACCCTATAGATTCCTTTTCCTTTAGCCACTGCCCATATCCGTCCGTCACTCGTCTGTGTAATTCCGGCTACATTGCCAAGCTCATCAGATATCACCTCAAGCGTTCCGGTCGATATATGATACACATATAGCCCGGTAGTAGTACCAATCCATAAATTCTTCGCATTATCTTCAAAGAAGGAAGACGTTTCTCCCGGATTCCCGGTAACATCACCGATTTGTATACGGACTTCTTCTTTCATCTTCATGTCTTCCTGACTTAATCCGAAGACAGTAGAACCATACGGCATTGCCCAAACCCTACCGGGGATATGGGAAGGAATCAGATTACGCACCTCCCACAATGGAAGATTCCCGATGTTCTCGTTTTTTAAGTAATATCCGATCCTGTCAGTTCCGGAGTCATAGATATACAGTCCGTAACGTTCCTGGGAAAACCAAAACACCCCTTTACTGTCCATACATAAAGAGATAATAGCCGGGTTCGCCTTTATCTGCTCTCTCAAAGCAGGCAAAGTATATTTTTTTATAAAGTGTTTACGAATATCAATAATAAAACTCTCCATATCAAATGCCGATACCCATAGTTTTCCATCTCTGTCTTTATATATTTCATAAAGCATCTTGTTGCCGGGAGTAAGAAAGGAAGATGTGTCTACCTGTTCGAGCATTTTATCTTTCGTAATGCGGAAAGCAAAAAGGTCTTTTTTGGTAGTGACCCATAGATAATGGTAGACGTCATCCTGCACCATGTGATAAGTATCTCCCGTTGCCTCCCCTGTTACATCGACAGGAAGCGGTTGAGGAATATACTGACGTTCCGGAGACTGCTCTTCTGGATTGAAACGGACGATCCCTTTTCCCCAAGTGCCCAACCAATAGCACTGATGAGTTTCATCCCAGATAATCTTCTCAATATCCCGATATTCTTCATGATGGAAATAAGGTTCAAAGCTATCCGTCTCCTTATTCAATTTATACATTCCCCCTTGTGTAATGGATATTAATAAATGATCATCCTTGTTTTCGTAAACAGTATAAACAAATTGGGAAGAGTGATTATATTCTACAGGATATCGTTTGAGCAACTCGCCATTGGCGTCGTATCTGAATAAACTTCCGGATGTACTTACCCAAATCGTGCCATCCCTGGTCACATTGATGGAAAACACATTTCTGTCAGACACATTTCCCATGTTGACGGGAGTGATCCGGTATGTTGCCTTATCCAGTATATAAGCTCCCTGAAAAGTTCCGAACCAAATATGCTTCTCATGATCTTCATTAATGTAAGTGATATAATTATCATCCAGCAGCCCGTGATGAAACAAGTCAGAGCGAAACACACGGACATCATATCCGTCGCTCCGGCATAATCCGTTGAATGTGCCGTACCATATATAGCCGTCACTATCCTGAAATATCCGATGGATAGCCTTAACAGGTAATTTATCCAACGAGGGAATATCCTTAACCACTATTTCCTGCGCACAAACAGTACTCATGAACAAAGTCTGAAGCAATAGAAAGAGAAATACCTGGTTCAGCAATGAAAATTGATGCACATACCTGATGTTCATAGTATTATTCTTGAATATTTCAATGCGCAAATATATCAAAAAAGCTTCAACCTGACATAAAGACTCCCATATAAAATGAGGGTATTGCAAAAGTAAAATAATAACAGATTTCACTTTTACAACACCCTCACTTCTTTTTAAAATGACTAATACCTATTGAAAATTACCTATTTCTTATACAGCCAGATACCATAAGTAAACATATCTGCATTCTTTTCCGGTTTCTGTTCGCCCGGCCGGAACCATTGCCCGATGTTCACAAACGGAGTGAGAACAACATCTACTTTACTTCCTTTATACAACGCTTTTGTCCGATAGACAGGTCCCAACATATTGGCATAAGGTTTATTCACCACCGATGGCTTAACGTCTACATCCAATCGAATATCCTTTTCCTGATTCATGTCATCGTTACAAAGTTGCTTGTTCCACACCATATCCAGACAATAAACCACAGGTCCTCGTAAAAAAGCGTATGGAATTTTGTCTGTCGGCTCTTCTCTATACATGATCTCTCCTCTCGGAAGCGTATAAGTAGTATATTTACTATGGTGCTCACGCATCACCCATTTTTCCTCCATGGGAAAGGTAATACTAACCTTATCTCCTTTAGACCATTTACGGGATATTTTTAAATACGTTCCCGGCTGCACACCTGCCATATTCTCTCCATTTACAGATACCTGCGGAGTCTTGCACCAACTGGGAATACGCAGATTCAGAACTCTGTCGACAGCCTTCTCCGAAAGGATAGTCAACTCCATATTCTCCGCCTCCGGATAATTACCGGAGATTTCAAAAGTAAAACTCTTTCCTGCATATTGGGACGGCAGATACTGGTTCACAAAGAACTCTCTACCTCTTTCCGCATACATAAAAGTGGGCAACATGGAAATGATGCGATGTCCGCTTGCCGTACAACAGTCGGGACCGTGAAAATAGCCGGAAGGTTTGGAACCGTTCGGGGCGGTATGATAACGGCAGGAACCGGTTTCGCAATCTTGTGCGGCAAATACGTGATTAATCATCAACCGTTCCATTGCATCTGCGTATTTAGACTCTCCGGTCAGTTCCAGTAGCATCTGTGTGAGTTGCATCCACGACATAGTAGCACAAGTCTCTACCACATGTCCCGAAACCGGTTTTACGTAATCATGTTCATAATGTTCCGCCACACTGACACCACCGGTAATATACATCTGACGCTTGTGAATATCATCCCACGCTCCTGCTACTTTCCTGAATAGAGACTTGTCACCTGTGATACGATACAGGCGGAGAAAACCCATAAAATTCATCTGGAACGTATGCGAATGCACATAAGGCTGGAGCTTATCCACTCCCAATGTACCGTCGGCCACAGAATCCAATCGCGAAAAGGCATCCCAACCGCTCCATTTGTCAATGTTGCTAACGACCCATTTACTCCAATCCAGATACTTCTTCTTTCCCGTCAGTTCATACAACCGTGCAATAGGATCGCAAAGCAATGTCCCCTCCCATGAATAATGCACTCCATGTCCTGCAAAGTCTGACAAGGCATCCACTTGTTTCTGTTTATTCTCCGGGGCTCTCAAATCAGAAGGCCAGAATTCCAGTTTACCGGGTCCGAAATATTTCAAATAATAGTCTGCCAGCTTTTCAACAGCAGCCAACGCTTCTTTATCCCCTGTCTGCTCGTACACTGTAATAAAAGCATGAAAGACAAAATAGAGTTCATAGGCATCCATGCCTCTGACAGGTCTCGCGTCCGAACGGTAACTGCGGGCTGTAGCTCCCAGATAACCATTATCTTCCTGTGAGTCAATAATACGTTTCAGAACGGCACGGGCTTTCAACATCAGTTCGTTATCACCACTCTGAATAGCCGATAAATAGGCGGATTCGAGCCATTTCCCATGTTGCTCGGCTTTCGTCCAGTCCCATCGGGTATGTTGACGTTCCACAATAAAATCCACATATTTGTCTATGGGGAAGTTCTTTAAATAAACATTCCGGTTCAGTTTCATACGGTCTCCATAGAAACCGGTTATGTTTTTTACAGAAGAAACGGGTACCGGATTCTCCAGTGCCGCCACTTTATCATGACTGCGGGCGGCAAGAGAGGGAGCAGCCATCGAACCGGCTAATAAAATTGTTACAAAGCTTCTTAATTTCATATCTTTAAAAATAATATTGAGTATCTATAAATATTCGATTCATTAGTTACCACTCGTATAATCAGGATTCTGTGTCAGTTCCGGATTGGCAATCAAAGTAGATTCCGGTATCGGGAATACGCTCCGGTAATCTCCCATAGGCTTATGTGACAGCCAACTTTTCTCTGTGAAAAGTCCAAACCGTATCATATCTCTACGTGTATGTCCTTCCCATGCAAACTCCCAACAAAGTTCATCAAACAGACGTCCGAACTTTACCGGTGTACGGTCTCCCGGCTCCGTAATACTGTAGTTTTCAACATATCCCCACTGATAAGTTGAATTTTCTTTCAATTCCTCATCCGTAACCGTTGCCTTATCGGGATTATTCTTGAAGTTTCTCTGACGTACTTGTGTCACAAGTGCCCCAGCACCGGCTTTATCGGTACGTAGCAGACACTCCGCTTTCATCAGCAACACTTCGGAATAACGGATAAGAGGAATATCTGTATCACAGCTCCATTCTGATCCGGTAGCCACTTCATATTTATTCATACGGTAACCTGCCATCTCGCTCGTAAAGTTCCCATCGGGAAGCTCCTTAGTAAAAACAAGAGGCTCACCCGCCATATCATACACACCATATAAGGAGTTTCCTTCCGCATCAAACTGCTGCCCCATCAACCACGAATCTTCCAAACGCGTATCACCTTCCTGATAGGTATCGATAAACTGGGTGATACCTTTCGGGCCTCCCGCCATATTGGGAGCTGCATTCAGTAAATATTTTTTCTGTAATTCACTATGCCAGGAATTCATAAACAAGTAATTTCCGGTAATTCCACGGCTGTAATCGTAAACAATGGTAAACATAACCTCTTTCGACCCCTCTACTCCACTTGCACGGAACGGATCTTTATAATCCGGAGACAAATCACACTTTTGCTCTCTTATAATATCATCACACTGTGCCATACATTCCTCCCAGCGGGGAGTACCTGTATACACTTCCGCGTTCAAATAAACATTTGCCAATATAGCCTTTCCTGCCCATTTATTCAGTTTTCCATAAGTACTGGCGTCCTGTTCCTCTGCAAGGTCGGGAACAGCTTCACCCAGTTCTTTCACTATAAAATCATAGATTTGTGCACGTGAGGTCTTCCCCGGCAATTCCTGTGACATGGTGGTAACCAAAGGAATATCTCCGAAATTATCCATCAGAATCCAGTAATAGTAAGCACGAAGTACCCTTAATTCGGATATTCCTTGTTGCTTTTTCTCGGGGGACGGTGCGGGGATAATCTCTTTTTCCAGACGTTCGATAGCACCGTTACAGAGAATCACTCCTTTAAAGTAGTTGTTCCAAAGACTGGAAATCTGTCCCAGTTCGGAATTCCAGTTGTGAAAATGCAGGCGTTTATAAATGCCACCGTCATCCCAACCTGTGGAATTCGGTGGAGTCACGATGCAGCAGCCTGTCAATTCCTGGGTTTGCCAATAGCCACCTACATAGTCAGCATGCAATGGCTCGTAAGCACCTGCTATATTAGGGATAAAGTCATTTACTGAATAACTGTAGGTCTGTTCCGTCACACTTGAATATACTACTTCGTCCAAGTCATTACAAGAGGTGGCACATACAGCCAATGCCATCCATAATACATGTATAATATTCTTTTTCATATCAATCATTCTTTAAATCAAGTTTAGAAATTCAGGTTAACACCGATTGAAAACGTACGGGCTGAAGGATAACGATACATATTATCCACGCCGGGAGTCAGTCCGGTTACATTCACTTCCGGATCGATACCGGAATACTTGGTAATAGTAGCCAGATTAGAAATGCTTCCGTAAATGCGTACTCCTTTAATCCACTTGTTTTCTTTAATCACCGGAGTATATCCGATGGTAAGATTATCGATCTTCCAGTAATCTCCATCCTGCACATAATAACTTACATACTGCAATTCCTGATCGGCAGCCAGCGGACGTTTGCCATACACATTGTCGAATGCTTTTTCCATCACATTGCCCAGTCCCAACGACACAGGAGCCGCATAATTCATTTCCGGCATGTTCAGTATCTGGAAACCAAAGGCACCGCGCATGGTAATCGACAAATCAAACTGCTTATATCTTAAAGAGTTATTCCAATTCAGATACCACTTAGGAAGCCCATTGCCAAGCACTTGCTTATCATCCGCCTGTTGTTCTGCAATCGGTTTCGGTTTCCCGTCGGCTCCTTCGATAATCCAGTGGCCGTTTTCATCGATATCTATGCTTTTATATCCCCAGAAGTTACCGATAGCCATCCCTTCCTGCACTCTGTGAGTCTTTTGCTGGATGGGAGCGTATGTATCTCCCAAATCGGTATACCCACTGGAAGAATACTTACCATTGGACAAAGATACCAGTTCATTACTGTTTGTTGAGAAGTTGATGCCTGTATTCCATGTAAAAGATTTTGTCTTCACGGGAATGAAGTTCAAAGAGACTTCCAGTCCCCTGTTCCGAATAGAACCGGCATTAGCAGTAATCGTATTCTTCACATAAGGAGGAACCGACACGGTATAATCCCAGATTAAATCGTCCGTATCGCGGTTATACCAGTCGATACTCCCTGAGATCCGGTCATTGAAGAATGCAAAATCAAGGCCGATATTCGTCTCTTTCTTCTTCTCCCAGCGTAAATCGGAGTTCGGATTAGAAGATGCCCGGAGTAAGGTAGTCCATTGTCCGCCATAATAACCGTATCCACCGAGATCTAACGTATTCAAAGACAGATAAGGACTTCCCGGAATCGTTCCGGTTATACCATAGCCCGCCCGCAACTTCAGGAAACTCAAGAAACGGACGTTCTTCAAAAATGACTCCTCTTTCAGGTTCCATCCGATTGACACGGCAGGGAATGTTCCCCACTTGTGATCGGCTCCAAATTTGGAAGAACCTTCATGACGGATGCTTGCCGATAAATAATATCTGCCCTGATAATTGTAATTGATTCTTCCGAAATATCCCACAAGCTTATATTCCTCCTGATAAGATTTCTCTGTAGCCTTTCCTTCCTTCAAAGCTGTACCGGCTGCCATATTATTATAGGAATAGTCGTCTGTCGGAAAATTATAATTATCCATGAAAGCTTCCTGGTTATTATTCTTGTTCCAGCTATAGCCAGCTAATGCATTCAAACTGTGTCCGCCTTTGAAAACTTTATTATATTGAATAGTAAGTTCCGTCATATCCGCCTGATTCTTATGCGTTTCACGAGAGGCATAACCGTTTTTATTCTGGATAGTGGTAGAACGGTGGTTCTTTGTCTCATAATAACCGGAGAATTTATTATAAACTTCTCTGGAAAGCAACCATTTGATATCCAGTCCCTCAAGTGGAGTAACCGTAATAGTTGTATGCATCCGGAGATTTGTCGCATCATTCTTCCCTTGTGTCTCATTCAGCAATGCAAGGGGATTATAATATAAATCACGTGCTACTTCTGTCCATTTACCGTTTTCATCTTTTATCGGTTGTGTCGGATTGTAAATCAAAGCGCTCTGATATACATTAGTGTTATAGGGAATGCTATAACTTTGCTGATATCCGCTTAGTCCGGCATCTATCTTCAACTTGTCATCAAACATTCTGTGCGTCACATTCAAACGTGGAAACATTGTTTCTACTTTAGAACGCTTGACAAGTCCTTCGTTGGACGTATAGTCAAAGCTGGCTATATAATTGGTATTCTTCGAACCACCCCGCAGATTAATACTATATGTCTGGTTAAAAGGTGTCTGCATTATTTCATCCAGCCAGTTCGTCTTACTGCCGTAATCGGTAGCTCCGGTATATCCCTCTTTCACCTTTTCCAGATATTGCTCTGTCGACATCATCGGCAATCTCTTTGCAATCTTCTGAAAAGAGATATAAGAATTCACCTCTATAGTAGGCTTCATCTCTCCCTTACTGGTTTTAGTTGTGATCAAAATAACACCGTTCGTACCTCGTGTTCCATAAATTGCAGCAGCCGAACCATCTTTCAGAACGTCTATCTGCTCAATATCATTAGGAGATACTGAATTCAGTTCTCCCGGAACTCCATCAATCAAAATCAACGGACTCGTCCCCGATTTCAGGGTAGTGGAGCCGCGCAAAACGATTTCGGAAGTGGAAAGCGGATTTGCATCGGGATTAATGACAGACAAACCGGCTACTTTTCCTTTGATCAGTCCGGCAGCATCGGGAGTAGTTACCTGAACGAAGTTTTCCGCTTTTACACTCATGACCGAGCTGGTTAGTTCTTCTTTACGTTGCGTACCGTAACCAATAACCACGACTTCATCCAATGTTTTCGTATCTTCTTTGAGTATGACTTTCAATGAGGTTTTTCCATTCAATGGAATTTCTTGTGTGATATAACCGATAAAGGAGATGACAAGCGTGCCTTTCGACATTCCTTTAAGGGTAAAGTTTCCATCCAGATCCGTTATGGTACCATTAGAGGTACCTTTTAGCATGACACTGGCCCCAATCACCGGCTCTCCACTTTCTGTAATGACCTGCCCCTTCAGTGTAGCAGCTTGCATGGTTATTTGTACCTCATTTACATTTGCAAAAATAGATGATGGGGAAGCTGTACAAAGAGCTGAAATCATCATCATAGAAAAGAATCTTTTCTTTGACAAGTTCTTTAATTGATAGTTTTTCATGAATTCAAGTTTAAAATCAACAATATCTTTACTACTGAAAAGATGACGGCCACTCATCTCTTTGCTGCAAAGAAAAGCAAATAAAAAATAAACGAATTCATAGAGATGGTCCAAAAGATGGGGGATAATTAACTATTTGTATTTTGACCCATTCACCCCTATTATTTGAATAATTACTCCCCGAGTATTCTCTATTTCCGGAAGAAACACCTGTTCACCACCATTAATGCGTCGCAAGGATTGAGTGATAACCATACTCAAATCCGTAAGGTCACATTGGGTTATTGAGAGTGAATTACATTGGGTACTGGATGTGGAATTCAGAGAGGATGATGACAGAAAAACCGGGAATAGCGGGAAAGAGAAAAGCATGTGGATGGGATGAGAAAACAAGAGACAAGGTCATTGGAATAAAAACAAGCGAAAAAAGAGAGAATGATAATGTATAAATTATTGAGCGTTTGCCCTGTTTACATTCTGCAATAAAGAGCAGAAGGAATCAGTCTGAATAACCCTGCCACATATCTCCATCTTCTGGAGATGAAGGCTATCTTTTTCTTTTTTGATATCGCTCTTTTTATTTGTTTCACTGCTTTGTCGACAGGAGTAACCCAAAACAATCCTTCTCCTTTCGCCATTGCTGTATCTACAAACCCCGGGCGGATGTCTGTTGTGTAAATGGGGAAGGGCAGCTTTGCCGCTTTTTGCCGAAGTCCCTCCATGTAGTTGATTTGATATGCTTTAGAGGCATTATAAGCCGGGGCAACACCGCTGCCGCGTGTTCCGCCTACGGAGGAGATCGTAATCAGATGTCCGCCCTTTTGTTGTTCAAAATACCGGAATCCCCAATCGGCTATATTGGTAAATCCTACCACATTGGTCCGTAAAGTCGGTTCTTCGAGCTGATAGGAGAGTTGCGGATTCAGCTCCCCCGTTCCGGCACTGATAATCAGCATATCCATGCCTCCCATTTCTTGTACAAGCGTTTCCAGCGATGAAATGGTAGTTTCTGTGTGAGTGATGTCACATACCTGATAGAATAGTTTATCTTTATCTTGTGCGCAAATCTCTTTTAACAGATTCTCACGGCGGCCAGTGATGCCGATAAGGCAGTCTTCGCAGGCATATTGTTCTGCCAATCCGCGACCAATGCCGGAGGTTGCACCTACAATTATTATTTTCTTCATAAATCCAACAGACTATGTTTGCCTGCAAAGGTAGGAGAGGAGCATGAATAAAATCTTGATTGAAATCAAGAATTTACTTCTGAACTACTTTTCTCCGGATACGGCTCAACGTTTCCGGACGAATCAGGAGGTAGGAGGCAAGCTCCTTTAAAGTAATCAGTTTCAGTAAGTCGGGACAACGGTTGATAATATCAAGATAGCGTTCTTCCGGTGTCAGACTGTACATGGAAATCATCCGGTCATAGATTTCCCATAAAAGAGTTTCCGCTATTCGGCGTCCCAGTTTTTGGTGGTCGTTATTGATATCGTAGAAGTCAGCCAGTTGGGTATGGCTGATCACATATACCGAACAGTCACATAGTGCTTGAATATCTACATTAGATTTGTCCTGCAACTGAAAAGCCGGATAGTTTCCGACAAATGAATGGTCGAATGTATATCCGACAATGCTGCTTTCGCCTGAACTGTTGGTGCAGCAATAGCGGAAAGAACCGGAAACGACAAACCCCATTATCTTACAGATTTCTCCTTGCCGGACAAAGTATTCTCCTTTTTTATAAGAAATCTCTTTCCCCTGCTGTAATACGAAATCTACAATAGGGGAATAATTGATATGGGAAGTATATTTGTTGAAATCTTCCACAGCTTAGCGGCAGTTAGCCTTCGTTTATGACTTGAAATCCGGCCTGTTTCAGATCTTCCCAATAACCGGGATACGATTTGGAAACGACTTGCGGGTCGGCAATCAACAGGTTGGGGCAGGATATGACTGCCGGTGCGAATGCCATCGCCATCCGGTGGTCTTCGTAAGTTGCAATCACAGGAGTCTCTTCCGGTTCGCAACGTTCGCCGTTCCACATCAATACGCTGTCATTTTCTTCTTCGATGAGGTAGCCCAGCTTTTTAAGTTCGGTTCTCAAAGCGGCGATGCGGTCCGTTTCCTTTATTTTCAGACTTTGCAAACCCGTGAAGCGGAAAGGGATATTCAATAAGGCACAAGTGACAACGAACGTCTGTGCCAGGTCCGGGATATCAACGAAATCTTCTTCCAGTCGTTCCGGTGCCTTGCCTGTCTTTTTTATCTTCACTCCCTGAGGGGTAAATTCCGTAGTTACTCCCAGACGGGAGAAAACCTCTGCTCCCCGACTGTCTCCCTGGTAGCTGTTGTGGAATAGTCCCGGCAGTTCTATCTCTGCTTCGCGAGATAAAGCAGCGATCTGATACCAGTAGGAAGCAGCGCTCCAGTCACTTTCTACGGTGAAGGGAACACTCTGATACGGCTGCGGAGCTACGGAAATGCTGCTGGGCGAAGTCCATGCAGCCTTGGCTCCGAAGTCCTGCATTAATTGCAGTGTCAGATTGATATAAGGACGGGAAATGATTTCTCCGGTCAAGTGTAATGTCAGTCCGTCTTTCAGTACCGGGCCTATCATCAACAAGGCAGATATGTATTGGGAACTGACATTTCCCTTTAGCGAGATTGCATTTCCTTTCAGTTCTGCACCTTTGATGCGGAGAGGAGGATATCCTTCGTTGTGTACGTATTCTATCTCAGCTCCCAATTCGCGAAGGGCATTCACCAGAATCTGTATCGGGCGTTGCTGCATACGTGCGGTGCCTGTAATGGTCCGCTCTCCCGGAGTTGCACTCAGATAAGCAGTCAGAAAGCGCATGGCGGTGCCGGCTGCCATGATGTCAATCGTTTCTTTTCCTTCGGTCAGGGCTTTTATCATGACTTGGGTATCATCGCAATCGGACAGATTTTCCGGCGGATAAATACCTTTGCCCAGCGCATTGATGATGAGTGCACGGTTGCTGATACTTTTAGAAGCCGGCAACTGGATCGTCGCCTTTACCATCGAAGGGGAAATAAGTTTATAGAGCATCATTCTAAGTATATTCTTTGTTATGAAGTACAAAAGTAGAGATTTATTCGGAGACTTCCAACTGCTTCCTGCTCTTATCAAGTGAGTTGAAGTAATATCGGTATCGGTGTTTCTGCTGATATCTCATCAGCCAGGGGATGACAAGAAGAATACCTACAAAGAGTATTAAGATAAATGAAACTTCTTTCAGTTCATCGGAATGGTTGAAATACATACTGATAAATCTGAGTGCTGTCCCATAAAAGAAGATTAGATATATGATGAAATCAATATTGATTCTTTGTTCCAGTCTTTTCTTGAGCACTGCGCCGGATTCCTTTATTGAACATAGGTCTGCCGACCGTATAAGTAGTTGATAGTGTCCGATAGAAGAAAGAAGTAAAAATAATAAAAAGGCACTTCCGGTCCATAAAGAGAGCGAGGGCTGTCCCATGATGGTCATATCCCAAACGCTGGCAGCTATCGAGACAATCAAGAAAATAGCAAATAAAACAATTAATGTCTTTTGACGGCGCAACATTCGGGAAATCACATTGCAATGTTTTTTGTGTATGACTTCTTTGATATCGACTCGGCTTATTTCTATATCTGTATGAACTTCGTCCCAAAACTCTTTCAATTTATTCTCTTCCATTATTTATCTGTTTAATAAGTTGTTTCTTTATTCTATTGATTTTCACTCCGACATTACTTTCCGAAATGCCAATGACCGCAGAAATCTCTTTGTATTCATATCCTTCGAGATAAAGAAGTATGATTGCTTTTTCAATATCAGATAGCTGATTGATAGCCTGATATAGTATCTCCTTCCTTTCTGCCGAATTGCTATCCTCAGAATGATTGTCCTGTAAGGAATATTCTTTGGCGGATAACTCTCTGTGGACGGGTTGTATCGATTCTTTTCGGACAAGATCAATTGCAGAATTTAGGGCGACTCTGTATAGCCAGGTGGAAAAAGTGCTTTCCTTCTTAAATTGTGGATATGCCTTCCATATCCGGATAAGTATCTCCTGATAGTAATCTTCTCGATAAGGATGTTGGTAAAAATAGACATTACATATTTTTTGTAATATCCCTTGATACCGGTTGATTAGTCCAATAAATTCTTCTTCCACTGCTTTGAATATTAATGTATTTTGGAGAGTTAGTCGTATGATTGTTGCTGTATCTTACAAAAGAAAGAATAAAAATGATAACCGATGTCAGTTTTCCGGATAACTTTCATCTATTTGTACACATTACAAAAAAACAGGAACTCCTGAAAGTGGTTATATCATGTATTTGGTTGCTTTTGCTCCTCCATTCTTTCGTCCGATATGTAATTTATGATGATTTGTAGCAAAGAAACTTTATATTTGTAGCAAATAAAATAATCAACTATGAATATACCGAATATCCGTTTGCTGAACCAGCAGTTAGTAAATCCGCTTTTCTGCGAACCAAAAGAGTTGGTGTCATGGATGGGAGCTATGCAGGCACAAAATTACCCCATGGTGAAGTGGGCAGTGGGAATGCGTTTGAAATCAGCTACGATTCAAGCGGTAGAGAAGGCTTTGCGCGAAGGGGAAATTCTGAGAACTCATGTGATGCGTCCCACGTGGCATCTGGTGGCGGCAGAGGATATCCGCTGGATGCTGAAACTTTCGGCACAACGTATTATTTCGGCCAATGATTCTTTTGCGAAAGGATACGATCTGGATATCCCTGATGAACTGTATGCAAAAGGTCATCAACTGTTGGAGAAGATTCTGTGTGGAAAGAAAAGTCTGACAAAGCAGGAAATCGCCGAACACTTTAACCGTTCGGGAATTTTGGCGGATAACCACCGTATGACCCGCTTTATGGCACGTGCGGAGCAAGAAGGCATTATTTGTAGTGGAGAAGATAAAGGAAGTAAATGTACGTATGCGCTTCTGGAAGAACGGGTGCCGCCGATGCCCGAGTTAACGAAAGACGAGTCTTTGGCACGTTTGGCACGGAGCTACTTCCGCAGTCACTCGCCTGCTGTTTTGCAGGACTTTGTCTGGTGGTCGGGGCTGCCGGTTTCGGATGCAAAGCAGGCTATTTATCTGATAGCATCGGAACTGACAACTGAGCAATGGAAGGAGCAGACATGGTATATTCATGACGCTTGCCGGACTCGCGGCAAACTGACGGATGATATACATCTTTTGCCTTCTTATGATGAATATTTGTTGGGATATAAGGACCGGACGGATGTTTTACCTCTTGAACATTACCCCAAAGCGTTTACCAACAATGGACTATTCTTTCCGATTATCCTTCATAAAGGGCAGGTTGTCGGGAACTGGAATAAATCGGCAAAGAAGAAAGGACTCAATTTGGAATATTCGTGTTTCAGGCAGGAAGCCGATATGGATGAAGCAATGTTGCATCAGGCAAAGCAGAAGTTTGCTCAATTTCTTGGGAAATAGCTTTATTCTTCATAAGAAAAGATACTGTCCGGGAAAATAAAAGAAGGTAATCTCTATTCTTTCATTTTCTCGGACAGTATCTTTGGGAATGTGACAGAAAGGGTATTCCGCTATGTTATCCTTTTATTGGTTCTTCTTACCTATTTACTTGCTTGTTTTTTAGCCCATTCCAGTCTTCGTTGATCTGCCAGCGGAGTTACCTTGAACTCTTCGAATATAGCCGTGAATCCTTTTCCATCCGGACAAGCTCCCATCAGCCCTACCATGACCGGACAGTTATCCTGTAACCAGCAAGTACGCATCATCGTGTACTCCTTATCGTCACGGGAGAAGAAGATTTCCACTGCATCCAGCCGGCGGACTGCCTTGATCCATAAGGAACGCGGGGCATCCGGTAGTTGCACTACGCTCCAGTCGCTTGTGTGGTGTGTAACTACAGCGCTGACATTCTGCTTGCCGTCTACGTATTCAACTCCTGCCTTTATCCAGTTCTCGTGGTCGATGCGCAGCATCAATCCCATTTGGTCGAATGTGGTCACATAGTTGCCCGTTATCTTCACCTTTACTTCAAACTCCCCACCGTAAGTGGCATAGTAGAAAGGCCCGTCATCTACCGTAAATCCATAGTGGGAAATCCGCCAGAAGTCCGTCTTGGCAGGTACGTCCATCACCAAAGTTTTGCCTTCCTTTATTTCCCATTGTTGAGGCTCATTCAGCCAGTTCATTTTATTCAGACTTTGTCCCATAGAAGAAGTTGTTGCTGCCAATAACGCGATTGACATGATTTTGATTTTCAAATGTTTCATGGTCGTTTCTTATTTATTTATCTTTGTGGTGCAAAGATAGGCCATACCTGTTCGTGCGACAATACTGAATAATAACCATTTTATACGATGGACGTACTGCAAAAAGAAATAGATGAAGTTTATGCCACGCAACCGACAGCACATGAAACGCTGGATTACGGGGTAGTGGAACAACACCAGCGGTTTATCCGTTCACTGACGGAGATTAATGGAGGATGTGCCGTCATTTCCGATCTTTCGAACCGGAAGAGCTACGTTACTGTTCATCCATGGGCTCATTTTCTGGGACTCACTCCCGAAGAGGCTGCTTTAAGCGTAATTGATTCGATGGACGAAGACTGTATCTACCGGCGTATTCATCCCGAAGATTTGGTGGAGAAGCGTTTGCTGGAATATAAGTTTTTTCAGAAGACTTTCTCCATGTCTCCCGATGAACGGCTCAAATACCGGGGAAGATGCAGATTGCGCATGATGAATGAGAAAGGTGTTTACCAGTATATTGATAATCTGGTGCAGATTATGGAGAATACTCCTTCCGGAAATGTATGGCTGATCTTCTGCCTTTATTCCTTATCTGCCGACCAGCGACCGGAACAGGGCATTTATGCTACTATCACACAGATGGAAAGTGGAGAAGTAGAAACATTATTCCTTTCGGAAGAGCACCGCAATATCCTTTCGGAACGCGAAAAGGAAATACTGCGCTGCATACGGAAAGGACTGTCGAGCAAAGAAATAGCTGCGACTTTTTATATCAGTGTAAATACTGTCAACCGCCACCGGCAGAATATTCTGGAGAAACTTTCTGTCGGCAACTCGATAGAAGCCTGTCGGGCGGCGGAATTGATGAAATTGCTGTGATACTCTCTTCTTTCAGGATTTGTCCGGCAGCGTATTCATCCAAGCAAAGGTAGTAAGTCATCGAATCTTTTCACCTGTTTCAGGCGCTCATGCGTGAACGTGTCTGTCACTTCGTGCTTCCACATCACTTCAAAAGGAATATGTACCCCGTATCCGCCCAGAGATAATACAGGCTGAATATCTGATTTAAAGGAGTTTCCCACCATCAGGAGTTCGGAAGGGGCTATTTGCAGGATATTCAGCAACCGGAGGTATTCTTTCTCCGTTTTATCGGACATCACTTCGATGTGGTCAAAGTAAGGGGAAAGTCCCGAACGTTCCAGTTTATTCTCCTGGTCCAGCAAATCTCCTTTGGTGGCGACCACTAGCTTGTATTTTCCCGTTTCTTTCAGTGCTTTCAGTGTTTCCTTTACCTCCGGCAGCAGTTCGATAGGCATTTTCAACAAAGATTTCCCTAAATCGACAATTTCTTGAATGATGTCGGTGGCAATCTCCCGGTTGCTGATTTGTAGTGCCGTCTCAACCATCGAAAGGGTAAAAGCCTTGGCGCCATATCCCAGAATTTGCAGGTTGTTCATTTCTGTTTGAAATAAAGCTGCTGAGATTTCTTTGGGAGTGCCATAAGATTTCAGTAGATGTGTATATTGTTTTTCTACTTCCTGAAAGAAAGGTTCATTGCTCCACAGCGTATCGTCCGCGTCAAAAGCTATGACTTTAATAAGTTCATTCATCGGTTTTGTCATTAATAGAGAACTAAAATGAAATGATCTGCATTCCGTTTATATTTTGCGGACAAAGTTAATATAAAAGGGGGAATAAAGGCACTCATTTTGTTTTTAGAACCGAATCTTCCTGTTTTTTCATATAAATCCCTATCTTTGTTACCCATTTTAATTTTGAATTTTAACAGGAGATACAATAATGAAAATAGGAGATAAAGTACGCTTCCTCAGTGAGGTAGGCGGTGGAGTCGTAACAGGATTCAAAGGAAAAGATTTTGTATTGGTAGAAGATGCGGATGGTTTTGACATTCCGATGCCGATACGTGAATGTGTCGTGATTGAAGCGGATGATTATAATATAAAGCGTAAACCCGGTGCGACAGCTCCGAAGCAGGAGGAGCCTGTGAAACCTGTAAAACCGGAAATGCCGGTTATACAACGCCAGCCGGAGGTGCGTGGCGGAGACACGCTGAATGTGTTTTTGGCTTATGTGCCCGAAGATGCCAAGGCGATGATGACTACTCCTTTTGAAGCCTATCTGGTGAATGACAGCAACTATTATCTGTACTACACATATTTGAGTGCGGAGGGAAAGGCCTGGAACAATCGCTCGCATGGACTGGTAGAACCGAATACCAAACTGCTATTGGAAGAGTTTACCAAAGATGTGTTGAATGAGATGGAACGGGTAGCTGTCCAGCTGATCGCTTTCAAAGACGGAAAGCCTGCTGCCATCAAACCTGCCGTTAGTGTGGAGCTGCGGATAGATACGGTGAAATTCTATAAACTGCATACATTCAGTGCTTCTGACTTCTTCGAAGAGCCTGCTTTGATTTATGATATTGTGAAAGATGATGTGCCTGCCAAGCAGGTATATGTATCGGCAGAAGAGATTCAGTCGGCTTTATTGCAGAAAAAGTTTGTCGATAAACCGAAGTCACAGCCTATTGTAAAGCCGAATCACGGTCAAGGCGGGAGAAATGGAATTATTGAAATCGATCTTCATATCGATTCTTTGTTGGATGATACGAAAGGCATGAGTAACAGTGAAATACTGAACTATCAGCTGGATAAATTCCGGGAAGTGATAGAAGCCAATAAAGATAAGCGTGAACAGAAAATTGTGTTTATCCACGGAAAAGGAGACGGAGTACTGAGGAAAGCTATTCTTGATGAGTTGAAACGGAAGCACAGCAATTACCGTTATCAGGATGCGTCTTTTCAGGAATATGGTTTCGGAGCTACTATGGTAACTATTAAATAATATCGGTATACTTGCCGGAATACAGTCTGACAGGTGGGATGAGATAAAAAAAGAAGGGTGGGGAGCTCAGTCGGCCTCCACCCTTTCTCTTATTATATAATTCAGTCTGAAGGAATATTGCTGTTAAAATGATATTGAGCAAAGAAAGGTGACCAGAAATGGGACACTGAAATCAACGACAAAACCATGAAAGATAGAAATGATTACGAATTCTTTTCCGGAACATCGGGTGATAATAGGAAGAGTAGTGTCCATGGTGGTAGCTCCGCCTACGGAGATAGGAGCCAGTTTACCGAAATACTTCACAAGTAACGGGGCACCCAGCAATGCTATAATTTCACGCATGATATTGGATAGCAATGCGATTGTTCCTAATTCCGGGCCTTTATATTCGGTGATGAATATACTGGAGAGGGAATAGTAACCAAATCCGGCTCCCACTGCCATACAGTCTAAAGAGGTTCTTTGACTCATGAAAATCCCCGCTACGGCACAACCTGCCAGCGTTCCCAGTATCGTCATGACAGGAAGAAACATCAGGCGGGGATTCAGGGAACGGAAACTTTTCAGTGTATTGGGGTCATTACCGATACTGATGCCTACGCAGAACATCAGTCCGCAGAGGGCATAATAACTTAGTTTGCTATCGGTAAAGTCATAAGGAATCAGATGGTAAAATCCACAAAGAGTACCAATGATAAAAAATGAGACGATAATCAGACTTCCTTTCATGCTTCTGTCTCCTTTCTCCTGTTTCTTATATATAACAGGTACCAGAGTCCCCATGCACACAGGACACTGCCAGTCACTGCTGCCAGTGTGATAATGATTGCTTCGAGTCCCAATGTATGTAATCCTTTGATGATAGCCTCGTTTCCTCCCACATCAATTCCGAGGAGAAAGAGCAGGGTCCATATCAGGAGAGTGATTATCTTATGTATCCATAATAGCCTTTTATTACGCAACAGGTAGCCGACGAGCATCCCGGTTAGCATAATTCCAATGATAATAAACATAGTAAAACGTCAGTTTTTGATTTTGCTGCGAAGGTAGTAAAATAGTTAACGCTGCCATGTCCTGATCCGTACTTTTTTACTGACTTCCGTGCTGATTCCTACCATTCCGGTACCTCCATGTACATTACTGGGGTATCTGATGGGTTCGTTGATCGTTTCATCGTAAACATCAGAATCTACTAAATTGAGAGCTTTCAGGTAGTAATATTCCGTTTCTGTGATGCTTAATAAACGGATGATGACATCCAATGAATCATAATATCCATATCCGTCGGAACCAGAACTGCTATTAACACTGGGACTGTTGTAAACCGTCATGGTGTAGGATGAGTTTCTGAACCGTGAATCATCAAATACGCCGTAAATGTTTTTGGCTGTGTCGAATAGTCCGTTGTCTTCGTCATCTCCTGTTGACGGTTGTCCGTCTGTCAGCACAACATCTTCGCGACCGATAAATGAATAGCCAAGCTGTCTTGTCCAATAAATATAGTCCTCTCCTCCTTCCTCATGGTTGTATCCCCATAGTGTCAATTGCTTGCCTACTACTATACGGTAGTAATTCTCTTCGTTGGGACGATCGCGGAAAGTAATTTTGTAACGCATGTAGTCTTGAGTGAAGCCATTTTGTGTTAAGGGGACAGTGAGCGTATCAATGTTTTCTATTTCATCAAGACGCTGTGGCACGGTAACTTCTGCCCAGGCATGATATTTTCCGTCATCTGTAAGGGCATCGATGCGTACCACGTCACCGGGAGAAAATGTCCCGTTCATGTTGAAACGGCATTGCTGGTCATAATCTGTTTCCGGAGGGAGAGGACGCAGGGTCTCTCTGATTTGTCCGTTGACGCGCACTTCAACTGTGGCATTTTCAATGTGGGTGCTATTGTCTTTTCCCGTAAGGTTGAGAAATAAGACATTGGTCAGGCTGTCGGCATTGATAAAGGCATTCATTACCAACTTGGGAGGATTATCTTTTATATTAAAAGGAAGCTCGTTCTCACAAGATACTGTTGACAGTATGATAACTAATAGGATAAGTGGATGATATGTATAAGTTCTCATGTTGGTTCAGAATTTATAAGTGTAGGTAAAAGACGGAATACAGGGCAATAGGGTGTATTTTTTGATGACGGCTTTTCCATCATAATTATATGCACGGTATACCCATGCCGGATTCATGGAGTTGTATGCATTATATAAGCTAATATTCCAGATACGCATTCCGTGTTTGGTCTTTCTGTTGAAATTGATTCCTATATTCAGTCGGTGGCTTGCCGGTAACCGGTAATTATTGCGATGTTCTACATAATTAGATTCTCCGATATTGGGAGAGTTGTTGTAAGCAGGATTGTAGTAGTCCTCGTATCCTGGAGTATAACCATTGTTTGCCCCATTGCCGGGACGGATTATGGCGGTCTTTTCTTCGGGAATGGTACTTGTCCCTCCCGTATAAAACACCCATGAAGCACCGATGTCAATGCGTTCGTTGAATTTATGATTGACTGTCAGGTTTATGTTGTGGCGGCGGTCGTATTTGTATGGAAAACGTTCTCCATTGTTTATGCCGCCTTTGGCAAATTTGCGGTCGCTTTTGGATAAGGTGTATGACAGCCATCCTGTTGTCTTTCCAAGTGTTTTCTGTGCCATTAACTCAATTCCTACCGAGCGGCCTTTCCCCATTTCCACTTTGTTTTCCCATCCGGTGGAGGACCCGAAGAAGCTGACTCCATCCTTATATTCCAGCACATTGCGCATATCCTTGTAATATCCTTCCACCGAGAATTCCCAACCTTTAATTCCTGTATAATATCCTCCCAGAGAATATTGATGAGATTGCATCGGCTTTATTTCTTTTGTTACAGGAACCCACAAATCAGTCGGCATAGCTATCGGCATGGATGAAAGTAAATGTACATACTGACTCATTTTGGTATAAGATGCTTTTAGCGTTATGTCATCCGTCAGTTGATAACGGGCTGATATGCGTGGCTGTAGCGAAAAATAGCTTTGTTTTTGTACATGAAATAAAGAAAAATGCAGTCCGAGATTCAGGCGGAGGCGACTGCTGATCTTTAGGTTATCTTCTGCATAGGCGGATACTTCGTGTGCGTAAATCCGGCTATTATTCATGTTATGGTAAGTGGTGTCACGGTATGTCTGATCATCTGTCCTGTCAGAAATCTTGGAAGTCATTACTTCCGGACGGAAACGATGATAGATGTATCCGGCACCAAACTTGACATGATGTACGGGCGAGGGGTTGTAATCAAAGTCTATCTGATAGTGCCAGTCGTTAATGCCGGAGCGGTAATCGGAAGAATATCGGTTGGTAAAGGTTTCGTCATTGCCGAGAGCATATTGATTGCTCGTATATGCGTTAATGTCGAATAAGTAGTTGTTGTAAGAAACGGTTGTATTGCTAAACAGACGGTTATTGAAAATATAGTTCCATCTGGCGGAAATGATTGTGTTCCCCCAATTCATCTTACTGCCGTCCTTATAATCTGTATTGCTGTCGTAGTCAGCAGCAAAATGGTCTTTTCCATTGTAAGCACTTAAATAGAGGCGGCTTCGGTCGGAAAATTTATGGTTGATCTTTGCATTGATATCATAAAAGTAATAACTGTATTTCTCGTCATCGGGCATGAATGGTTTGGCTATTAAATCTGCATACGAACGTCTTGCGGATATGTTGAATGACGTTTTGTCTTTCACGATCGGCCCTTCCAGATTTATCTTGCTGGTCAGTAAGCCGATACTGAGTGTTCCATGATACTTTTTCATATCTCCATCATTGGTTCGTACATCAATGACAGAGGAGAGACGCCCGCCAAAACGTGCAGGAAAGGAACTTTTAAACAGAGTAACCTTTTTGATAGCTTCGGGGGTAAAGACGGAAAAGAATCCGAACATATGATCTACGTTATATACCGGGGTCCCGTCAAGTAATATCAGATTTTGGTCAGGACTGCCACCGCGTATGTATAATCCCGCCGAACCGTCTACGCCTGCCTGTACTCCGGGCATTAACTGGATAGCTTTCATTACATCTGCTTCTCCCAGTATGCTTGGAGTGTTCTTGATCTGAACCATTGGTATTTCAATTGATCCCATCTGTGTAGCTACTGTACCTGCTTCTGCTTTATCCGAAACGACTACTACTTCCTGTAATTGTGCGTTTCCTCTCATACGGATATTCAATAGTGTATCTTGTGAGAGAGTGAATTTATGTGTCTCTGTGGCGTATCCCAAATAGGAGAAACGTAATTCCGTTTCTCCTTCGGGTAAAGTAATACTATAAAAGCCGTAAGGATTGGTAGTAGTGCCTTGATATTGATGACTCTCAATGATATTAGTACCAATCAACGTCTCGGAAGACGTTCCGTCGGTAACATATCCGCTGATAGTAAACTTGCGGCTTACCGGCTTTTGCTTTTTCTTCTTTTGCAGGAGGATATAGCGCTCGGAGAACTGATAACTTATCGGTTCATCTTTGAATACGAGATCCAATATTTCATGCAAAGGCATATCTTTCACTTTCAGGTTGATTTTATGACTGATGTTGATTTCTTCGCCATAGATAAAGGAATATCCTGTCGAGTTCTCGATCCGCTTAACGAACTCCTTCAATGTAGCATTTCGCAGCGTGAGCGTGAGTCGGGCATTGGCATTTTGTGCGTATGCCTGTGCAGTGATAAGGATCACCATACCTATCAGAACGAGTGTTCTGACAGGCAGGTGTCCTTGAGGAATAGTTTTCATTTAGTCTAGTTTTGGAGTAATAGTAATCTGTTGAGTGTTTCGTGAATAGTTAAAATAACCGGCATTGTGCAATACAGACAAAATCGTTTCCAGATCTTCTCCATTGCGGAATCGTGCTGTGACCCGATAATTTCGCAGGGTGGAATCGGCGATGTGGATAGTTGTTCCGAACGAGTTGGACAGTTCGCGGGCAATCTCCTGTAGAGGTAGGTCGTCGAATATAAACTCTCCGTGGCGCCAGGAAACTTCGTCTCCGGCATTTTCCAGTACCTTGCGGGTAAGCTTTTGTTCCACCTTATTATATATAGCTACTTCGTTTGGTTTCAAAACCATGTGTACTGAGTTGTTTTTATTGCTGACCGCTACCGATCCCGTTAGTAAAGTCGTCTTTACATCCGGATTGTCAGGATAGGCATCGACATTAAAATGAGTACCTAATACTTGAACGTCAATCGTTTCAGTCTGCACTATAAACGGGTGTTTTTTGCTTTTGCTTACCTCAAAATAGGCTTCTCCGCTCAGCTCCACTTCCCGGTTATCCGATTTGAACTGTTTCGGATAGGAAAGGGAAGAATAGTGGTTTAGCGTGACAGAAGTACCGTCGGGCAGAAGGATGGTGCGTGTTTCTGCCAGGGTGGTAACTGTCTGTATGGATACCGGTTGCATATATAGATAAGCTGCCCATACCGATAGACAAAGTAAGACTACTGCTGCCGCTGCCGCAAATGTGCGTACCGGATATAACCGGTGATGATGGAATTTCAGCTTCTTCTCCAGTTGCGGATAGCTGGCTGCTGCTGAAAAACGTCCTCTCGGTGAGCGGGTGGAAGCTATGAGCTTGTTCAGTATTTCTTCTAATTCTCTATCGGTATATTTCATATTTTTTCTATTTAGCTTTCTTTCTACTTTCGTTTTAGCAGAATTGTCAGTTTGCTGATACCGCCCTCTTTCCATTGGGGAGTACAGGATAAGGTAACATTCTGTTGTTTCAGTATCATCTTTTGGGGATAAAACTTGATGGTGGTCATAGCTGATTTCTGTCCCGCCTTGATGGTTACTTTGTTTTCTGTCAGTTTCATGATAGGTGCCTGTCCCGCAGGAAGAGCAGGAGTAGTGAGCAATACTGTCCTGTCCTCTTTTGATTTGTCGGCAGCTATAATTTTAATCTGCAACTCACTTTCGGATTGATTCTTGTCACACTCAATGGTTCGGGTGGATTTCTCAAATCCTACATAATCCTTGGGGAAGTTGTCATTGTCGTTGTTGCAGGAAAACAGACTCAGACATGTTGTTAAGAGGACAAAGAGCCCAACGTTTGTGTCATTAAACTTTTTCATCATTTCTGTCTTTTTTAGTGATTAATAGGTTTGTTTGCTGATAAAGACAGGGGATTGACAGAAACTCCCTACGCACTTTTTGCAAATAAACGTTAATATAAAAAGAACCGGTTTAATAACGTGCAACTGGGGGTGGTTGGCTGTTTTAATCATCCACTTGACAGAATCATCTCTTTCAGTCGGGTAACAGCTTTCTGGAGTTGGGCATCCACCGTCTTTATGCTGATATCCAGTTCTTCCGCTACTTGTGCATAGCTTTGCTTCTCTTCACGAATACGGATAAATACTTCCCGACAACGTTCCGGAAGCCGGTCGAGTGCTTTCACATAAATTGCAAACAATTCTTCGCTGATTAATGACTCTTCCGGAGAATAGCTTTGTTCCTGTGGTTCCGGCAAAGAATCGGAATGAATGGTGGTGTACTTTGATTCTTTTTCCAGATAATTGAGAGAAGCGTTCTTGACCAGAATAAAACAATAGTCCTCGATGTTTTTTACATCAAGGAGGGTGTCGCGCTGCTTCCATAGTTTCAGGAAGATATCGAGCACGATTTCCTGCGACCATTCTTCCTGTTTCACGTAATAATAGGCTATGCGGAAGAGTCGGTCGTAAGTCATGTTATAGAAGTCGCGGAAGGCTGTTTGTGAGTCCAGTTCCTTCATTTGCCGTAATAACTTTCTTACTTCTGATTCGGTCATCAGCTGATCTTTAATATTTTAGTTAACCCAAAGCAAGTCGCTCATAATACTGTCGGAGATGAAAATTCCTTCTCGTGTCAGGCGTAAGGCCCCTTCGTGCATTTCCAGTTTCCCATTTTCCAGATAGGGGGCAGACATCTTCCGGCAATATTCCCACAGTTCATTACCGAACTCTTGTTTTAGTTTTTCTATAGGGGTACCCCATACGGTGCGTATGGTGGTAATGATAAATTCGTTGTAACGGGTCGTCTGATCCAGATTTTCTGTTTCAAAGTTACGCCGGTCTCCTTCTATACCTTTTATATATAGGTCGATGGAAGACACGTTCCATTCGCGTGTTGTTCCATTGAACGAATGTGCAGACGGTCCGCAGCCCAGATATGGTATTCCTTTCCAGTACGAGGTATTGTGACGGGAGTATTTGCCGGGACGACAGAAATTGGATATTTCATAATGCTCGTATCCCGCTTCCTGCAAATGTTCGATCAGCAGTGTAAAGAACTGTAAGCTGGAATCTTCATCTACTTCCTCTATCTGGTGCTGTTTCAACATATTATATATAGGTGTATCTTCTTCGTAAGTCAGATGGTAGGCGGAAATGTGCTCTACGTTCAGGCTGGTGGCTTGGCGGAGATCATTTTCCCAACGTTCTTTGGTTTCTCCGGGCAGTCCGTATATAAGGTCGATACTGATGTTTTGAAACCCTGCCTCTCTGCATCTGTGGACTGCCTCGATGGCTGTCCGGGAAGTATGGCGGCGTTTCAGCAATTGGAGTGTCGTATCGTCGAATGTCTGTATTCCCATACTGATACGGTTGAATGGGAGGGAAGCGAGCATTTTCAGATAGTCCGGTGTCAAGTCATCGGGATTGGCTTCTAAGGTTATTTCCCGGCAATGTTCCATTCCATATTGTTCGCGGATGACATCAAATATAAGTATGAAATCTTCTTCTTCCAACTGGGACGGGGTACCTCCTCCGAAATAAATGGTTTCTACATATTCTCCTTTCAGGTATTTTTTTCGCATTTCCAGTTCACGGCAAAGGGCACGTACATAACGTGTCTTCAATTCGCTGCGGGTAGTGGAATAGAAATCGCAATAGATGCAGCGGGTTTTGCAAAAGGGAATATGAAGATAAATACCTGCCATAATTGCATTGTTTAAGAGTTCTAGCTGGCAAAAATAAGGCTATTTATTGGATAACTTAGTATTTTTTCAGGCATTTGTTTGTTTTTGAGTCGTATTCCGGAATTCGTTCTATAGTTGTTTCCCTTTAGTTCCACTATTGTTATCCTTTCGTTCCATAGCTGTGGAACGAACCGACTGCTGTGACTTGAAGAAATGAAGTATGCGATGGTGGATAATTAGGTATCGGGGGTGATTGTTTATTTTGTTCAATAAGGGGTTATGTTACATAACATTGTTTAGTAACACTGTCATAAATATTGCTTTTCCCCCAATAAATCCCTAATTTGCGCGTCACTAAATTAATGGTATGTGAGAAACATACTGAGTAATTACTAAAATCTTATATATTATGAAAGTATATCAGACTAATGAAATCAAGAACATTGCCTTGTTGGGAAGTTCTGGCTCTGGGAAAACCACTCTCGTGGAAGCAATGCTTTTCGAGAGTGGTGTTATAAAACGTCGCGGATCTGTTGCCGCAAAAAACACAGTTAGCGATTATTTCCCTGTTGAACAAGAGTATGGTTACTCCGTTTTCTCTACCGTTCTCCACGTAGAATGGAACAATAAAAAACTTAATATTATAGACTGTCCGGGATCGGACGACTTCGTTGGCAGTACGGTAACTGCACTTAATGTGACCGACACAGCAATTATACTTCTCAATGGTCAATACGGCGTCGAAGTCGGTACGCAAAATCACTTCCGATATACTGAAAAATTGAATAAGCCAGTTATTTTTCTAGTCAACCAGCTTGATAATGAAAAATGCGACTATGATAATATCCTTGAACAACTGAAAGAGGCATATGGCTCTAAAGTGGTTCCTATCCAATATCCTATTGCTACAGGTCCGGGCTTTAATGCTTTGATTGACGTATTGTTAATGAAGAAATATTCGTGGAAACCCGAAGGTGGTGCTCCTACGATTGAAGATATTCCGGCAGAAGAAATGGATAAGGCTATGGAAATGCACAAAGCATTGGTAGAAGCTGCTGCCGAAAACGATGAAGGTCTGATGGAGAAATTCTTTGAACAAGACTCTCTGACAGAAGATGAAATGCGGGAAGGTATCCGTAAAGGTTTGATTGCCAGAGGTATGTTCCCGGTGTTCTGCGTTTGTGGTGGTAAGGACATGGGCGTTCGCCGTTTGATGGAATTCTTGGGCAACGTTGTTCCTTTCGTCTCTGAAATGCCGAAAGTCGAAAATACAGACGGTAAAGAAGTGGCCCCGGATGTTAACGGACCGGAATCTTTGTATTTCTTTAAGACGAGTGTCGAACCGCATATCGGTGAGGTATCTTACTTTAAAGTAATGAGTGGCAAGGTTCGTGAAGGCGATGACTTGCTGAACGCTGACCGTGGTTCGAAAGAACGTATTGCTCAGATTTATGTCGTAGCCGGTGGTAACCGTGTGAAAGTGGAAGAACTTCAGGCCGGTGATATCGGTGCTGCTGTAAAACTGAAGGATGTGAAAACAGGAAATACACTGAACGGTAAGGACTGCGATTATAAATTCAACTTTATCAAATATCCGAATTCTAAATATTCCCGTGCTATCAAACCGGTGAATGAAGCGGATGTAGAAAAGATGATGACTATCTTGAATCGTATGCGCGAAGAAGATCCGACATGGGTGATTGAACAGTCGAAAGAGTTGAAACAAACACTGGTTCACGGACAAGGAGAGTTCCATCTGCGTACATTGAAGTGGCGTCTGGAAAATAATGAGAAACTTCAGGTGAAATACGAGGAACCGAAGATTCCGTATCGTGAAACAATTACGAAAGCTGCCCGTGCTGACTATCGTCATAAGAAGCAATCCGGTGGTGCCGGCCAGTTTGGTGAAGTTCACCTGATCGTGGAACCTTATAAAGAAGGTATGCCTGTGCCCGATACTTATAAATTCAATGGACAGGAATTCAAGATTACCGTGAGAGGTACCGAGGAAATTCCATTGGAATGGGGTGGTAAACTGGTATTTATTAACAGTATCGTAGGTGGTTCTATCGATGCCCGTTTCTTGCCTGCTATCATGAAAGGTATCATGTCTCGTCTGGAACAAGGTCCGTTGACTGGTTCGTATGCGCGTGATGTGCGTGTAATTGTGTATGATGGTAAGATGCACCCGGTAGACTCAAATGAAATTTCCTTTATGCTTGCCGGACGTAATGCCTTCAGTGAAGCCTTTAAAAATGCCGGTCCGAAGATTTTGGAACCGATTTATGATGTGGAAGTGTTTGTTCCGTCTGACAGAATGGGGGATGTGATGGGAGATCTTCAGGGACGTCGTGCCATGATTATGGGTATGAGCAGCGAAAAGGGATTTGAGAAACTTGTTGCTAAAGTACCTTTGAAGGAGATGTCTTCTTACTCGACAGCACTTAGTTCACTCACCGGTGGACGTGCTTCATTTATCATGAAGTTCGCTAGTTATGAACTTGTTCCGACAGATGTTCAGGAGAAGTTGATTAAAGATTTTGAGGCTAAACAAACGGAAGAATAAACAATAATTCTCTCAAAACTGTTAAAACCGTTGCCTTTTTTAAGTAAAAGGTGGCGGTTTTTGTTTAACTATGATTAATAAAGATGGAAAATCGCAAGGAAAAGATTTAATTTTTTATTAAATTTGCAAACCAAAGAAGGAGTTATATTGTTGTAGTAATCAGAATACAACCTAAATAGCTCTTTACGGTTAATTTCCGGGAACTTCCGGTTAAATCAAGTTAATGTGCTAGGAGTGTTAATTAGGGAGTGTTAATTTTGTTGCTATGAAGAAGTCAACAATTTGGATATTAAGTATTGTAATGGGGCTTTCTTTCCTTAGTCTGTTGTATCTGCAGGTCAGTTATATAGAGGAAATGATGAAAACCCGGAAGGAACAATTTGATGCGGCTGTGCGCAACAGCTTGGATCAGGTTTCCAAGGATGTGGAATATGCAGAAACAAGACGCTGGTTAATCGAAGATATTTCAGAAGCTGAGAGAAAAGCGTTGACTGCGAACAATTCTTCCATACAACAAAACAATTTGATTCAGCAAACGCAACGTTTTACAGTAAAGTCAAAAGATGGCAGAGTGTATTCGGACTTTGAACTGAAAGTGATGACTACCAAACCATCTGAGCTTCCTAAAGCTATGATTTCTCCTTATAGAGGCTCAAAGACGATTCCGGAAACTTCGCGTTCACTGGTAGAAGCTATTAAAAACCGATATATGTATCAACGGGCATTGCTGGATGAAGTAGCCTGGCAGATGATTTATCGGGGAAGCGACAGGTCGATTGGCGATAGGGTACGATTTGGAGACTTAAACGGGTATCTTAAATCGAATCTATATAATAATAGTATAGATCTGCCTTTTCATTATTCTGTGATTGACAAGGATGGACGTGAAGTCTACCGTTGTGCGGATTATGAAACAAAAGGAAGTGAGGAGTCTTATCAGCAGGCATTGTTTAAAAACGACCCGCCTGCAAAGATGAGCATTCTGAAAGTACATTTCCCGGGAAGGAAGGACTATATTTTCGATTCGATCAGTTTCATGATTCCGTCGCTGATATTTACGCTGGTGTTGTTGGTGACATTCATCTTTACGATTTATATCGTATTTCGACAGAAGAAGTTGACGGAGATGAAGAATGACTTTGTCAATAACATGACGCATGAATTCAAGACTCCGATATCAACTATCTCGTTGGCAGCGCAGATGTTGAAGGACCCCGCGGTAGCAAAATCACCGCAAATGTTCCAGCATATATCGGGAGTTATTAATGATGAAACCAAGCGCTTGCGCTTTCAGGTAGAAAAGGTGCTGCAGATGTCAATGTTTGACCGGCAGAAGGCAACGCTGAAGATGAAGGAAATCGATGCGAACGAACTGATATCGGGAGTGATCAATACCTTTGCACTGAAAGTGGAACGATATAATGGTAAGATAACATCGAACCTTGAGGCTGCCGATCCTGTTATATTTGCAGATGAAATGCATCTTACCAATGTGATCTTCAATCTGATGGATAACGCGGTAAAATATAAAAAAGCGGAAGAGGATCTGGAACTGAAGGTGAAAACGTGGAATGAATCGGGTAAACTGATGATTTCGATACAAGATAACGGTATTGGTATCAAGAAGGAAAACCTGAAAAAGATATTTGAAAAGTTCTATCGTGTGCATACGGGTAATCTGCACGATGTGAAGGGGTTTGGACTGGGATTGGCTTATGTGAAGAAAATTATTACCGATCATAAGGGAACCATTAGAGCGGAAAGCGACCTGAACGTGGGAACTAAATTTATTATTGCATTACCTTTATTAAAAAATAATTGATATGGACGAGAAACTGCGTATTTTATTATGCGAGGATGACGAAAATCTTGGCATGCTTTTAAGAGAATATTTACAGGCAAAAGGTTATTCTGCTGAGTTATATCCTGATGGAGAAGCCGGTTATAAGGCTTTCTTGAAGAATAAATATGACTTGTGCGTGTTTGACGTTATGATGCCTAAAAAGGATGGCTTTACGTTGGCACAGGATGTCCGTGCTGCGAATGCTGAGATACCTATTATCTTCCTGACTGCAAAAACGCTGAAAGAAGATATTCTGGAAGGATTTAAGATTGGTGCGGATGATTATATCACTAAACCATTCAGTATGGAAGAGTTGACTTTCAGAATTGAAGCTATCTTGAGACGTGTTCGTGGAAAGAAGAACAAAGAAAGCAACATCTACAAAATCGGTAAGTTTACCTTTGACACTCAGAAACAGATTCTGGCTACAGAAGGCAAGCAGACCAAGTTGACTACCAAAGAGTCTGAACTTCTCGGACTGCTTTGTGCACATGCTAATGAGATTCTGCAACGTGACTTTGCTCTGAAAACTATCTGGATTGATGATAACTACTTCAATGCCCGTAGTATGGATGTGTATATCACGAAGTTGCGTAAGCACTTGAAAGAAGATGATTCTATTGAGATTATCAATATCCACGGAAAAGGCTATAAGCTGATTACACCGGAAGTTGAATCTTAATGAGTATTCGGATAACCACAAATAAAAAATCCCGGAAACATTCGTTCCCGGGATTTTTTATTGATTTCTAATAAATTAATCAGCGATCTTCTTATTAATGATAATATAAGAAATGAGTCCCAGTACTACAAGGAATACTGAACTGCCCAGAACCGCGTTGTTGTTTACATTGCCGGTAAAGGAACAAGCCAACAGGATGACCACTCCGATCAAGATTAATATCAATCCCAAATTCTTTAATAAGCCTTTCATGCGTGTGTATTTTAATAGATTATAATATTCCAGTCACAAATTAAAGCATAATTCTTTAACGGGCGAAATAATTTAGGTGAAAAATCCATTATAAAGACAGATTTAGTGGATTTTATGAATTAAATGATTGCTTTTCTGCCTAGTCCTTGGTATTGTAGAATACCTTTTTTAAGACTTCCTGTCCAATGCTCAGTTCTTCCAGGGTAATGCCATGAAGAGCTTCCTTCAAAGTCTGTCCTGCAATGATGCGCGCTTTTTCTTCCAGTTCTTTTCCGTCTTTTGTCAGGTGGATCAGATTGGTACGGCGATCTTTTTTGTCAGAAATGCGCACTACAAGATGCTGCCGTTCCATGTTGTCTATGAGGCGGGTCATGCTGGGTTTGTCTTTAAAAGTTGCATTGCACAACTCTTGTTGCGTAACGCCGTCCTTCTCCCATAGAAAGATGAGTACCGTCCATTGCTCAGGGCTGATTTCCAGACCGTTCTGACGGAAATTACGATATAGCTTCCGGTTGATTGCAGCGGAAACCTTACCATTTAAGATGGCGAATATAAGCCGGATATCGAAATTAAATTGCTCTATCATGAAATTATTGTTTAAACAACTTTGCAAAGGTAAGCCTCTTCCCGGATAATTCCTACATTCGGATACAAAAAAAGATTAAATATTTGTAGTTCAAAATAAAATGCCTAACTTTGCACCCGCAATTTAAAATAAAATAAATTATTTATTTAATTAAACGAGTATGAATCAATACGAAACCGTTTTCATTTTAACTCCCGTTTTGTCTGATGTTCAGATGAAGGAAGCGGTAGAAAAATTCAAAGGCATCCTTACTGCTGAAGGTGCTGAGATTGTAAATGAAGAAAACTGGGGACTGAAGAAGCTGGCATATCCTATCCAGAAGAAGTCAACCGGTTTCTATCAGCTGATTGAGTTCAATGCAGAACCTACTGTCATTGAGAAACTGGAAATAAACTTCCGTCGTGACGAGCGCGTTATCCGTTTCTTGACTTTCAAGCAAGACAAGTACGCTGCTGAATATGCTGCGAAGAGAAGAAGTGTTAAATCAACTAAAAAGGAGGATTAATCATGGCACAACAAGTTCAATCAGAAATCAGATATTTAACTCCGCCCTCAGTAGACGTTAAGAAGAAAAAATACTGTCGTTTCAAAAAGAGCGGTATCCGTTATATCGACTACAAAGATCCTGAATTCTTGAAGAAATTCTTGAACGAACAAGGAAAAATTCTTCCACGTCGTATCACTGGTACTTCTTTGAAGTTCCAACGTCGTATCGCACAAGCTGTGAAGAGAGCTCGTCACTTGGCATTGTTGCCTTATGTAACTGACATGATGAAATAAGAAGGAGGAAAAGTATGGAAATTATATTGAAAGAAGACATCGTAAACTTGGGTTATAAGAACGATATCGTAAACGTGAAATCCGGATACGGTCGTAATTATCTGATCCCGACTGGAAAAGCTATCATCGCTTCTCCTTCTGCAAAGAAAATGTTGGCTGAAGACTTGAAACAGCGTGCTCACAAACTTGAGAAGATCAAGAAAGATGCTGAAGCACTGGCTGCTAAGTTGGAAGGCGTTTCATTGACTATCGCAACAAAAGTTAGTTCAACAGGTACTATCTTCGGTTCTGTTAGCAATATCCAGATTGCTGAAGCATTGGCAAAACTGGGTCACGAAGTTGACAGAAAGATCATCGTTGTAAAAGACGCTGTGAAAGAAGTTGGTAACTACAAAGCTATCGTAAAACTTCACAAGGAAGTTTCTGTAGAAATTCCTTTCGAAGTAGTTGCTGAATAAGAGCAAATTTACTTCTTATATAAAAAAGCGATTTGTTCTGATGGATAAATCGCTTTTTTTTATCATCTTTGCTGATAATATGAAATTCAACCGTTGTTATCTGAAGAGAATCGTTTTGCTGCTCCTGGTCTCTCTGGGAATTGGCAATGCTCTTTATGCGAATAACGAATTGAAAATACTGGCTGACTCTCTGCATAAAATGATAGATGCGAAGCCTCTATTTGTGCAGAAGAAGGAACAGCGGATTGCCCGAATTAAATGTTTGTTGAAAGACTCCGGGCTGACTCCCGATCGGGAATACAAAATTAATCTTCAATTATACAACGAGTATAAGAAATTTAATATTGATTCTGCCATTCATTATGTCGACCGGAATCTTGAAATTGCTCGTCAGCTAAACAGAAACTACCTGAAATACCAGTCGTCTTTACAACTCAGTCTCGTATATTCTATGTGCGGCAGGTATAGGGATGCGGAATTACTCCTCGAAAATATAAAACCATCAGAACTTCCTCGTTCATTATTAGCTACTTATTATGATACATATGCCCGTTTTTGGGAGTATTATTCGATTTCTGCTACCAATAATCAGTACGGAAAAAAACGGGAAGCCTATCAGGATTCACTGTATGCTCTTATGGATCATACTTCCTTTGACTATAAATTGTCACGGGCTTATTCTTATACAGGACGCGATTCAACAAAGGCGATCAAGATTTTGGATGAGTTGCTGAATGCTGAGGAGGTAGGAACTCCTAATTATGCGATGATTACTCATTCGTATGCCATGCTGAGCCGCTATTTGAAGAGAGAGGATGATGCAAAGAAATACCTCATGATGTCTGCCATTGCTGATATTCAGAATGCCACACGTGAAACGGCCTCCTTACAGGCACTTGCACTGATACAATATGAGGAAAATAATTTGGCGGATGCTTTCAAATTTACACAGTCGGCTATTGATGATGTAGTTTCCTCCGGTATTCATTTCCGGGCAATGGAAATCTATAAATTCTATTCTATTATTAATACAGCTTATCAGACGGAGGAAGCCAGATCTAAATCGAATCTGATTACCTTTCTTATCTCAACCAGCGTTTCTCTTTTTCTTTTAGTCGTATTGGTGGTGTTCATTTATATTCAGATGAAGAAGACACTGCGGATGAAGCGGGCGTTGGCACAAAGTAATGAGGAACTTTTGAGATTGAACGACAAGCTCAATAGTATGAATAGTGAGCTGAATGACAAGAATGATGAACTGTCTGAGATTAATAATATAAAGGAGCATTATATAGCTCAATTCTTCGATGTATGTTTCAGTTACATCCATAAAATGGAGAAATATCAGAATATGCTTTATAAGATAGCCATTAATAAGTGTTATGAAGAACTGATTAAAAAGCTGAAATCATCTGCGCTGATTGATGATGAACTTGATGCTTTATATACTCGCTTCGATAGAGTCTTTTTGAATTTATATCCGACTTTTGTTTCAGATTTCAATGCCTTGCTGAAAGATGATGAGAAAATTATTCTCAAGCAGGATGCATTGTTGAACAGGGAGCTACGCATTTATGCTTTGTTGCGTCTGGGTATCACAGATAGTGGTAAGATCGCCAACTTCCTCCGTTGCTCTACAAGTACTGTCTATAATTATCGTACTAAGATGCGAAACAAGGCTGCGGTAGACCGGGATGAATTTGAAAATGAAATTATGAAAATCTGACCAGTATAGACGATTTTGTGCCATTTCTAAGGAAAAGCCCTTTCCAAACTATCTACATTTTTTAGATAGGTAAATATAGATAAGTGTTTGATATATAGAGGTAAATGCGTTTTTTGAATCTACATAAAGTTGTGTAGACTCCATAAAGCGTTATTTATTTGGCTAGTTTTGCGATATCGGTTTTCAGACAATTTGCGAACGGATGAAAATCGGTATCTTATATATTGTTTGTACTTAAATTCGCCATGTTTTATGAATACACAATTTTCACTAGACACAAAAATAAAGGTAGGAATAATCGGTTTCGGTAGAATGGGAAGATTCTATTGGGAGGCGATGCGAAAGAGTGGGCGATGGGAGATTGCCTATATTTGTGATACGGACCCTACAACACGCGAACTGGCAAAGAAATTATCTCCTGAATCTCGTGTAATAGATAATGATCAGAGAATTTTTGAAGACGAGAGTATACAGGTTGTCGGACTCTTCACATTAGCAGACTCAAGACTTGAACAAATAGAAAAGGCTATTCGATACGGAAAGCATATCATTGCGGAAAAACCCGTTGCAGATACAATGGAAAAAGAGTGGAAAGTAGTAGATATGATAGAGAATTCAAATGTACTTTCTACGGTGAATTTATATCTGCGAAACTCCTGGTATCATAATTTGATGAAGGAATATATTCAAAAGGGAGAAATTGGGGAGTTGGCTATCATCCGTATCTGCCACATGACTCCGGGATTGGCACCGGGTGAAGGGCATGAGTATGAAGGACCGGCTTTCCACGATTGCGGAATGCATTATGTTGATATTGTCCGCTGGTACGCTGAAAGTGAATATAGAACATGGAATGCCCAAGGCGTGAACATGTGGAATTACAAAGACCCTTGGTGGGTACAATGTCACGGAACTTTTCAAAATGGTATAGTCTTTGATATCACGCAAGGCTTTGTCTATGGGCAGCTATCCAAAGATCAGACACATAATTCTTATGTAGATATTATAGGTACAGAAGGTATTGTGCGTATGACGCATGATTTCAAAACCGCTGTTGTTGATTTACATGGAGTGCATCAGACACTTCGTGTGGAAAAACCTTTTGGTGGGAAGAATATTGATGTACTGTGCGATTTGTTTGCTGATTCAGTGTTGACCGGTAAACGAAATCCCCGTCTGCCGTTAATGTACGATTCGACTATCGCATCCGAATATGCGTGGAAATTCTTACAGGATGCACGTATGAATGATTTGCCGGCTATCGGTAACTTACAGACTCTTGAGCAGATACGCGAACGCAGAAAAAACATGAAAAATGGATATGGGTTGCTACATAGTAATCCACCACAAATAACTAACTCCTTAAAATAATAAAACCATGTCAGACTTTTCAAGAAGAAAATTCCTTAAAACGGGAGCCGCCG
>OBYG01000044.1_pt1 | contig 164889 bp, 144 predicted proteins | sample 1538201 | NCBI WGS metagenome assembly OBYG01 (sample SAMEA2580177, study PRJEB22360) | human gut metagenome | biome: human gut; feature: human-associated habitat; material: faeces | place: Denmark | collected 2008/2010 | reverse complement strand
ATTACTTATTCAGAACTTTCGAGGATGTGTTTCACTGTTTAATTATCAAGGATCTCTGCCGTTCCGACTCGGATCAGCTCATTTATTTTATCACATAGCTTTTCGTTTGTCAAGAACTTTTTTAATCTATTTTTCGAAGCTCTTTCGAACTTCTTTGCTGTTCTTTCGATCAGCAACTCGTTTATTTTATCAAACTCATCTGCTTTTGTCAAGAACTTTTTTCAAGTTTTTTGAAGCAGTTTTGACAACCCGCGGCAGCCACCCGGCTCCGAACTAGGTTTTTCTGTTTCAAAAGAACTCATTCACTGCAGCTCTCGCTGACAGCTTAGTTATAATAACACCCCCGAAAGCAAAAGTCAACACCTTTTTTCGAATTTTCTTATTTTTAGAAAAATACGGTCAATTCTGCATATTCAGTATTTTATCTGACTATTTTTTTTTACTCCATCATCAAAATCTTTTTCGGCTGATATCGTACAATCTGGTATACCATAACCATAGAAGAAGCCAGCACAACCCCCATTCCACAAAGATACAATATTATAATCTGCTGTGTCTTAATTGCAGCCTGCACACCGTTCGAAAGATCTACAGCTATTTTTATCACATTCGCCAAAGGATAAGAAAAAATTACCCCCGCTGTAATTGCCAGCAATACCGGGCAAAAAGATTCCATCAACATCTGCAGCATAATCCGCATCTTTGTTTCTCCAACAGAAAGAAGAATGCCAATCTCAAACATGCGATCCCGCAAATTCATAAGAATCAAAAAACTTAATGTGATAGTTCCAAGGATCACGGAAACTATCACCATGAGATTCGAAATCCCTGCCAGGCTCTTCAGGCTGTCGGCCACCGCTTTATAAGCTGAAACATTTACCGTATAGTCCATATCATATTCTTCTTTGATATATTCCGGCATTTTTTTCGCATCTTCAGCAAACGCTCTTCCTTCTTCCGGGTCCTTCAACTGCAATGTAATTTCTTTTACATTATCATTTTCATTCATCTCATAAACTGGTGTATCCAGGGTATAGATAGCATTTGCTGGGTTATTATATACCGCATTTCCACTGTAAGCTGCCTCGTTCGTACTGTAAATACCACTGATTTTAAATGTATACCGCTCCTTTGTGTATGGTGAAAGAACAGCTATGGTATCTCCTATTCCCAGTCCATTCCGTTCCGCAATCCCATCACTGACTACCGCTTCTTCTGCATTCTGCGGTACATGTCCCGAAATCAGTGTAACTACAGAAGAAACAGAACTAAAATACTCGACAGGATCAGATGATCCCTCCACATAAATATTTTCTGTTCCATTTTCTTCCTGTCCGTCCATAATTTCAGCTGTAAAGTTATCCGCCAGAGCAGCTGTCACCGTATTACAGCTGCCAAACCGAATTCTTTCATCAGCGCAGAGTTCCAAATATTTTTGATGTGAAATCGAATTCACACCGCGCGGCTCTTCACTGTATATCTGACGCTCATTCGATACAAGCACGCTTCCTCCGATGCTCGTCCGAATCTCCCATATCCGTTCCCGACTTGCCGCGCGGATACATAAGCCAAACAGGATCAGGATGGATAAAATCAGGAAACTTAAAAACATCAGAATTGTATTTTTTTATGATAGGAAATACTGCGAAATGCTCTTTTGATCCAGTTCATAAAAACTTTCCCTCCCCCCCATGTTTAATCCTGCAATTTTTTCTTTTCCAGCCGTACCACCACATCTGCCTCCGCGGCAAATGCTTCCGAATGTGTAACTGCTATTACACATTTCTTATCTTCATGAGCCAGCTCTTTGAAAATTTTCACAATGCCAGCCGCCGTATCAACGTCCAGATTTCCCGTCGGCTCATCCGCAAGAATCACCTCTGCATTTGTCGAAATCGCACGCGCAATCGCTACGCGCTGCTGTTCGCCTCCTGAAAGTTTATTGATATTGCGTTTCATCTGATCTTCTGTAATTCCCATTCGTGTCAGAAGTTCCCGCGCCCGTTCTTTTTTGTTTTTAATCGGATTTGACGTAATTTCCATTGCCGCCAGCACATTCTCCAGCGGGGTCAGATAAGGCAGCAGATTATACGCCTGAAACACAATTCCAATCTTGCTGTTTCGATATCTTGTATAGCCAATTTCCCGGATATCTTTTCCTTCAAAGCACACGCAGCCGCTCTTAGGTTCTTCCAGCGCACCCGCCAAAGTCAGCGTCGTTGTTTTCCCCGATCCAGAAGGACCAACAATCGTGTAAAGAGTACCCTTCTCAAATGAATAGCTGGCTTTATCCAAAATATCAATTCTCTTTCCGCCGCTCTCGTAAAAATAGCTTACCTCTTTTAATTCCAGTTCTGCCATATTGTTCCTTTCTACTATAATCTAGTCGCCTCTACATTTTTCCAGTTTATCATAATGATGTGTAATAAAAATCACAGATTTTTCCGGCATTTCTTCTGTTATAATTTTATAAAGATATTCATTGGCTTCTACATCAAATCCACTGGACGCTTCATCAAAAAGCATAACCGGCGCATCTTTCAATAGTGCCCGTGCAACCACAAGCTTTTGTCTTTCTCCTCCTGAAAGAAATGCTCCATCATCTCCTATTTGTGTTTTTTCTTTTTCTGGAAAACGTTGCAAGTATTTTTTCACGCCACTTTTCCTTAGTACCTCATTCAGTTTTTGTCTGTCTGCTTTCCCCTCCAAATCTATATTCTGCACAATGTCCCCCAAAAACAACGCTGATTTCTGACTCACAACAGAAAAAAGGCTTCGGTATTCTGATAATTTTAGCACTTTTATATTTTCACCATTACATAAAATTTCTCCTTCTTCCGGTTCATAAAATCGTAATAGTAATTCCAAAATTGTTGATTTTCCACTTCCATTTTTTTCCAATAATAGCCACTTTTTCTCCCGGCTCAAGTTTAAAAGATACTTTCTTTAACACTTCCCTATCCTTTGTATACTGAAATCTCACATTTTTAAATTCTAATATTGGCGAAATCTCTTTTTCCACTCTTTTACTTCCACTTCGTTCCTCTTCCATATTCAAAAATGTATAAAGTCGTTCAGCGGACGGTTTGACACTTGCAAAATGCATACGCAGATCAATTAAACTATTTACCGGTCTTGTAACATAAACAGTTCAGGACTCAACAGCATAAGTCCAGCAAGTCCACTAATTACACGAAAAACATACGAAAAGCTCATCACTACATATCTATCTGTCATAGACGCAACCTGAGATACATCGCATTGTAACATTTGCACTATTTCCATACTATTTTTCATTTGAAAATAATGTTTTTTTAAATGCAATAATTTTCGAAATACATTGCAATACAAGTTCTTATAGAATGAATTATGTATTTCTGCAAAAGTTTTTGCCTGCACAACTTCAATCATTAAATATACCAGCACACAAACAAATAAACCGGCTACTCCATTAACAATTTGGGGCATATTTTTTTCGAGTATTCCGATGTCTGTGATCTGTTTTATCAATAATGGTTGCAGAAATACAGTTACTGTAGAAACAATAGTGCTTATACTCAAAATACCTATTTCTTTTTTATATTTGAGTAACTCTTTTAAAAAATATAAACATTTATTATTCTCTATTATTTTCTTCATTGTTCACAAATATAATATTTTTAATCCTTTAAGCAAACACTGATTCCTATTAGTCCAACCATACACACCCCAAGAAATATGTCCATCCAGACTATTTTCCCACTTTGCTTTTCTCCACTCGAAGGAGCCTTAAAAAATACTTTTTCAAAGCCTGTATCATTTTTATCAAAATATTTTTGTCCTATAACCTCTTCTTTCGTTTCATTCTCCTTCTTCTCAAGCCAATACTGGATCGAAATTTCCTGCATTTCTTCACCACCATATTCGGCTCTTTGATTATCTTTTGCAAGTTCTTCCGCTATTTTTCCGCCAAAAATCTTCATCGCACTATCTTGACTTTCTTCATAGGGTTTTCCAGCTCCCAAAAATAAAAATTGTCCTACTTTCTCCACGCTATCTGGAATCCGTATTTTTGACAAAGAAGAGCAATACATAAAGGCATTATCACCAATGCTCTCTAAACCATCATAAAAATAAATCTGTGTGATTCTAGTTCCCTGAAATGCGCTTTTTCCTACCTTTTTTAGTGTTTTTGGCATTACAATGCTGATAAACCCAGCAGTTGTATCACTGTACTGACCATCTTCCGCAAAGGCAGATTCCCCGATTTCAACAATGCCTTCGGATATCTGCACTGCCCGAAGATCCGTTTTTCTCAAAAAGCAGGAATCTCCGATTCTCGTCACTTCTTTCCCACCTACTTCTTTCGGTGTGACAATCACGCTTTCCGTCCCGATATAGTTTCGTAAAGTTACAGTTTCATCTTCTTCCACGCTATACTGGTAATCTCCCTCTTGGAGCCAGTCTGCCTGTAGCGAAACCTGTGTCGTTCCAGATTCCACTGCAAAAACGTCTTCCCGCCATACCAGCACCAGAACCATCGCTACGATCATTATCATTCTTTTTTTCTTCATGAACACCTACTTTCTGTCCAGCAATATAGATGCCGGGCTTTCTCTAGTTATTTTGCCGACTTGCAGAATTAATATCAAAAGGAAAAGATCTAAAATACCAAGAATCATCCCCGTCATGATTTTCCAGTTCCACTCAATGGACAAATCCGTATCAACAGTTACTCCCGTTGATTCATACGCAGCTATTTCGCTTGTCGGGAGCGCGTTTTTAATATTTCCCGACAGATCTTCATTTTCCTGCTCCACTTTCTCAGCCTGATTCGAAATCATCCGATCTGCGAAATACTCTGCTGTTGGTGTCGCACACAGCGCCGCAAAAACCAGGGCAATCAAAACCGGAACCAAATTCTCCAAAACGAACTGTCCTAAAATCCTTTTTCTGTGTTCCCCCATCGAAAGTAAAATTCCAATCTCACGTTTTCGCCCTTTGACTGACAGGCTGGTCAGAATGCCGAACAGTAAAATTCCGGCAGTCACAAATCCTACGATCATATATCCTATCAGACGATTCAATTTTTCAACAGGTTTCGCAACCATCTCATACCATTCCTTGTTTCGAATCAACTGATAGGACCATTCTCCAGATTCCAAATCCTGCTGTGATATTACCATTGGCTTTACGCTGGAACGTATTCCATTTTCATCGGTCTGTACAACATCATCCACACTTCCTATTTTTATTTTGTTTTTTGTTTCTTCTATGAATGGTTCAACTGATTTTGTATCTTTCAAATAGACCGTAACTGTATTAAATCCCACATTTTGAATTTTTAATGCTTTCATAGAATACTCGCAGAAAATATCCAGTGGAATAAAAATTAAATTATTGTGCCAGTCATTCACAACGGAATCGGACTGATAAACCTCTGGAGTTCTGTAAATGCCTCGAATTTTGAAACTAATTTCTTCCGGGGCACTTACTTTATAGTATTCGATCGTTCCCTGCTCCATTTTATATTTAACAGTATCGCCCACATGGAGATGATTTTTTTCGGCGTATTTTTCTCCTACCACAGCTTCGTATTTGCCCCGTTCTCCGTAGCTCAGTCCGCTTCCTTCCACAATCCTGTAACCCTTTGCCAGAAAATAGGTATCGTATGCGCAGTCCAGTGTTCCAACAGCCGTCATCGTATACATGCCTGAATCTTTCAGATAACCTTTTAGGCGCTGTTGTGTCTCCTCGCTGATATATGTTTCCGTATCCACCGGATCAAGCCAATATGTTCCCGCTTCCATGGTGTACCCCTGAACATAATTGCTGTCAATGAACTTTTCTACGATTGCGGACGGGATCGCATATACAGTACATGATTTTCCAGCTTCTCCCTCGGCCGGCCCGCGCAGAGTAATAGAGTTGGCCAATGTTTCCTGTGCTCTTTTCACTTTATTTCCACTTGCAATTCCAATCATCAGCATAGAAAATATCGCCAGGAAAAGTACTAAAAACAGTATGATATACATCAATGTTTTCGCAGGAGTACTTCTTAATTTTCTGCTTGCTCTTTTCAACATATTCTTTCTTCCCCCTATATATTTCAAAATGCGACAAGCTTATGTTTAATTTTCAAGTGTCCAAATAATCCTATCGCTCAATTTTTCTATTTGAGAATCACTTTTAATATCAACAACTGATATTTTTTTCAAATGCTCAAAATCCCTTTCCTTGTCAATTAATTTTAAAAAACACATCTTTTTTTGTTTAAAACTCGCGACCACGCTTTATTATTCACAATCCCATTCCATTCCAATTCTTTTTCATAGATACATTTGTTTATATGATTCATAATAAATTTTTTTGCATCTTGGTATGAACCTTTTTTATTTTTCCTTAAATAACATATCAAAAGCACAGTAATAATCGGAGCTGCAAAACTATTTGATTTGTATTCTTTCCCAACAATCTTCTTTAAAACGTCATCAAAATTTAACTGTATCGAATTCATTTCCGAAAAAGGAAATGATTTAGACACCGAAATTTCTTTTTCCTGCAATTTAGCAATATAATTTCTTACCCCGAAAACCCCATCAAAGCATGCCGGCCATGTAGGAAAGTTTGTATTTGATAGCGCTGCACATAATATCATTTTATTAGAAACCATTTGTTTTATAATATTTTCTATCTTTTTTGCATCTATATAATTTGTTGTTCCAACACTCATATGCACAAGTTTTATCTTTTCTTTTAAGCACCATTCTAACGCCGCTTTGAATGAATCAATGCTACCTCTTTCCCCTGTTTCCATAATTTTTATAGAGATAAATTCTACCTCTGGGCAAAAATATTTGATGATACTATAACACTTATCGCCATGTGTTAGTTTATATCTCTTTCTAAACAGATTATCTTTTTTTTCAGAATTGCACAAAACAACTTTTTTATTCTCATCAACATAGTATTCATTCTCACTCAGAAACAGCCCCCCTGCTGTCCCGTCATCTATAATTACATATTTTCCATCGTTTTTTTTATTTTTCATATGCAAATAGTCTTGTTCAGCTTTTCTTTTTCGTCTACATACTTACATTATATCTATATTTCTTCTTTTTTCAATGTGCTTTTTGTACATATTTTCAGTTTTTATTCATTATAAATTCACATAAATATTTTTTTCACAAAAACATGTAATTTTTTTTATATAAATACGTATATTTATAGATATTTCTTTTCATATCAGTTCAACCCCCATATTTTCCACAACTCTCAACTTTTTCCACTAATATCCTATTTGTTCTTTCATTTCCATTCTTATCCCCTTCTATCTAGCAGATTCTTCCGCTCTCAACTTCAGAGAAAAAGCGGTCGGCGTGTGGGCGGCGGATGCTTTTCCTCGTCCCCCCTCCCACCAAAAAACGGCCCCACAAGGAACCGTTTTTTCTCATCTTATAATACATTCTTCAACAGCATCAGCACCGGATTATTCTCCCGAATCCATGCCAGCGCCATATCGCCCTGGATCTGCTTCATGCATACATTCCCCCAGTGTGTCGCCTGAAAGCAGTACACCACCGCAAAGAAAATCCAGATCCACAGCACCGCACGCACGACACCAAGTCCTGCTCCTCCCATGCGGTTCAAAAAGCTGATCCCCGGAATCTCCGCAATCAATTCCACAATTTTCACCGCAATCGTCACGAAACCAACGGCCAGCACCAGTGTCAGAAAGAAAGCGATTCCTTTCATAATCTTTTCCGATACCGCCTTCGCCGCGTAGGATGCCAGACTGTGCAGCTGTTCCTCCTGGTACTCCCGCACCGCGCCGCTTCCGAGGATCTGGTTCACCAGCTCCTCCGGCACGCCCATGCTCTCCAGCCATTTCTTCTGCACATCCTGGTTTTCCCCCGACAGAAATTCATTGTTTTCAAATGTCTCTAAACATTTCTTCTCCACATACTGCGGCAGCGTTGTCCGCTCATTCAGCACATCCGTTACATACGGATTCATCCAGATCGCCAGTCCTGTCACCAGAATCAGGGACACCATGGACAGCACTGTCCGGACCAGCCCCTTTCGATATCCAGCCAGCGCGGAAAGAATACACACCGCAAGTAATACGTATCTCAGCCAATTCATGTTTTTCTTCTCCTATTTCAGCCGGATCATCGAAACGCCGTCCTCCTCCGCGAGCAGATACCGGTTCTGCCCCATGCCGAGGATCTCGTGAATCTGTGTTTCGCTGACCACTCCGCTGTACTTCTTTCTTCCATTTAAGGTATATACACACAGCTCCTGCCGGTTCGTCAGCAGAATCTGTTTTTCTTCTATCTGAAGATTCTGGTAATAGAAATCCAGATTTTCATCCGCAAGCTGTTTTCCTTTCAGATTGTAGATTTTCATCCGGTAAGGATGATCGTCGCTCTCCCCGCGCAGAATCAGAACCACGCGGTCGTCCGCATACGCGCAGCTTAAAATTTCTCCATCTTCCGATACGCTCACCGTTTCCTTCGGCTTGTTTGTTCCTTCATAAACGCGGAAGCCGTTGTCAAAGAAGGCAACCCATGAGGATGTTCCCGCGGTTTCGATCTGTGGGCACAGCATATCGGTGTAGCTCGACGAGCTTGCAAGATTGTCCACCAGATCCTCGCCCCTGCTTCCGAAATTGTAGAAAGCGACCTGTGATTTCATCTTGCCGCCGTCTTCGTAAGCGTAGGAAACCGCCATCCAGAGTCCGTCCGCGGAAAGTGAGAGATCCATCGGATAGCCCGGGCTGTCCATGTTCGGGTGAGAGGAGGCGATCTCCGTTCCATCGGTATTATAGTATTTGATCCAGCTCTCCCCGTTGTTTTCCAGAATCGCCGCAACGACGCCCTGGCCTGCAACGGATGCTTTCACGATCGGATACGACGCGGCAATTTCGCCGGCCTTTCCATCGGCATCGTATACAACAATTTTGGTTCCGTTTTTATCGTAAATGGCAATTGCATCGCCGCAGGATATCATCTGCGGATTTTCCATGGTATAATGATCGCTCCAGAGGGTCTGATTTTTCCGGTCGCGCAGTTCGATGCCGTCGATACCGTAACGCACGATCTTATTTCCGGATTTCTGAAACATATACGTATCGGTGTCCTCGGTCTCTGTTGCCTGTACTGTGTCATATCCCTGAAAAGTACGCAGCTGAAGCCATACCCCTGTACCAATTCCGGCCGCGAGAATGGCTCCTGCAAGGATTCCAACGGTGATCCGGCGTCTGCGTTTTCTTTTTCTGTTTTCTGCTTTATACTCCTCAAGATCCCGGACTTTTGCTCCGTTCTCCTGTTCTTCTCTGTTTTTTCCGTCCATTTTCATTCCCCTTATGTTCTTTTCGGACTTATTTTCTGCCGCCCTTTCGGCCGCAGTTTGATTCCGCTCTAGTGTACCATATTTTTCTCTATTTTGGGAGGTATATTTTCTGCCCCGCATATATGAGATCTTCCACCGCGATCTGGTTCAGTTCGCAGATATCTTTCACTCTGCTCATCGTTCCGTAATATCTCTCACTGATTTTCGAGAGGCTGTCCCCCTTCTGTACGGTGTACTCCTGCCAGACCTGCGCGGCGGTTTCTGCCGTCTCACTGCCGGAAGCAGTTCCCGGGGCGGACGATGGCTCTGCTCCCGGTGCTGCATCTGTCTGCGCCGTACCGGTATTGTTCTCCGCTGCACCAGTCTGCTCCCCGCCGGATGCGCTTTGCTCTCCGCTGCCTGCCGGATCCGTTCCGGATAAATTCTGCTCCTCACTTACCGCCGCGCTCCCGCTCTCATTTTCCGTTTCCAGTTCCGTTCCTGTGCTTTCCGGCGTCGAAGTATTTTCCCCTGTGTTTCCCTCTTCCGCCGCTGATGCTTCCGCTGCACTCTCAGCCGTCTGTGTCTTCTCTCCCTGTACGTTTCCCGCCACTGCTACCGTCTGCTCCTTTGTTTTCCCCGGAAACGACAGCGCATCTCCGTATTTCTGCGTCACCGTCACAAGAAGCGCCGCAGCCGCGCATGCTGTCATCGCATAGAGGATCGGCTTTCTGTGATCGTGTTCCGGCTCCTCCCCGCTCTTCTCCTCAATCATCTTCCGAAAATCGCTGACAGCGCGGTCGGGCACGCTCTCTCCGTTTTCGATCGACCGGTTCTGATTCTGATCGATCAGATACGACTGCATCGGCTCATTCTTTTCATAATAAATGTAAAAGCCTCCCGTGCTCCGCAGGGTGCCGCCCTCGTACGTATAGAAAGTTTCCTCTTTTTCCTGTCCGTTGACGCGGAACAGCGTCTTGTCATTTCCGCCGAAGTGGTTCAGATGCGCTCGGATGATCTGTTCATTCAGATCCTCCCCGTATCCCGGAAGAGAAAGTGCCCAGCCGAGGATCTGCTGGTTTTTGAAATATTTTTCCATCACATCGTGGACCTCCGTCCATACTGCATCATCGAAGACCAGGTGATCCGGCGCCGGCTCCATCGTATGAATCGCGGCCGCGCTGCGGATAAAAAAGTAGGAAATTCCGTCCGCCCACTTAAATTCGCCGAACAGCATGGCGGCACGTCCCTCCGGTGCGGAAAAATATTTTTTCAGAAAGGTTCCGACATAATCTTCCAGATAAATCCGCTCCCTGCCGTTCGTATCACCGACCTGGCGGATATTTTTCGGCAGATGAAAGTATCCCTCGTTGCCGTTCGCCTGCTCTTTGTTTTCTTTATAGACAATCTCAATCATGCTTTTCACCCCTTTTTGCCTACTTTATCACGGATGTTCCGCGAAAAAGATCGTTTTGGGGCAGGGCTGTCACGGTTTTTTCCGACTGTTTTCCCGTTTTTCTGCACCGGAGGGCATGTCATGTTTTTTTCATTGCAGGAATAGTTTATACCATATACGGTTAAACTGTGGATGATTCTTCTGAAAGGCAGGTACCGGTCATGTTTCGAAAAAAAGACGCCGAAGTTTACTACATCAATGAGCGAAGCCGCAGCGCCAGCGAAGAGCTGGCGTCGCTGTTTTCTTACTGCATTCAAAAGGACGGACGCATGTTCCGTGAACTGGTATTTCTCTGCATCGGAAGCGACCGGATCACTGGGGATTCCTTAGGACCGCTGATCGGGTACCAGCTTTCGCCGTACTGCAGCCGCGTTTTTCATGTCTATGGAACGCTGGATGACCCGGTGCACGCCCTGAATCTACCGGACCGGATTTCGTACATCCATTCCCGCCACCCGGAGGCACTGCTCGTTGCGATCGATGCTTCGCTTGGTTCGCGGCGTCATCAGGGATACATCACGATCGGAAACGGGGCGATCCGGCCGGGCGCGGGGGCAGGGAAGACGCTGCCCGAGGTCGGGGATATTTTTATCACAGGTATTGTGAATGTATCGGGCAGTTTTGAACAGCTTCTTCTGCAGACAACCCGGCTTGCCACGATTTTCCATATGGCGGAATCCATCTCTCAGGGAATCCTGCTCGCCTGCCGGGAACTTGAGGCGGCCGGGACAAGCGAACTTCTGCTTTAAGAAAAACTGCAGACAACAAAACAGGCAGAGACTGCACCGTTTTCCGGTGTGGCCTCTGCCTGTTTTCTTTTGTCATTTATTTCGAAAAATCTTATTTACAGAACTCTTTTACCTGCTCGTAAACGCCCTCGCCGTCGAGTTTGTATTTTGCAAGAAGAGCGACTGCCGGGCCGGACTCTCCGAAGACGTCCTGTACACCGATTTTCTTCACCGGAACCGGGCATTTCTCTGCCAGTGCGTCGCAGACTGCGCTTCCAAGTCCTCCGATCACCGAGTGCTCTTCTACGGTTACGACTTTGCCGGTCTCTTTTGCTGCTGCAACGATCAGCTCCTCATCCAGCGGTTTGATGGTGTGGATGTTGATGATCTTGGCATCAATGCCGTCTGCGGCAAGTTTCTCTGCTGCTTCCAGAGCGGAGCTTACGCAAAGGCCTGTTGCAACGATGGTGACATCCTTGCCTTCACGGAGAACAACGCCTTTTCCGAGTTCAAATTTGTAATCCGGTCTGTCGTTGATCACCGGCACTGCCAGACGTCCGAAACGAAGGTAAACCGGTCCGTTGTATTCATAAGCTGCTTTCACGCAGGCTTTTGCCTCTACATCATCTGCCGGGTTCAGGATGACCATACCCGGGATGGTTCTCATCAGGGCGATATCCTCGTTGCACTGATGTGTTGCGCCGTCTTCTCCTACGGAAATTCCGGCATGGGTAGCACCGATTTTTACGTTCAGATGCGGGTATCCGATGGAGTTGCGTACCTGCTCAAACGCACGGCCTGCGGCAAACATCGCGAAGGTGCTTGCGAACGGAACGATGCCTGTGGTGGAAAGGCCGGCAGCGATTCCCATCATATTACATTCTGCGATACCACAGTCGATGTGGCGGTCCGGATATGCTTTTTTGAACACACCGGTCTTGGTTGCTGCTGCAAGGTCAGCGTCGAGTACGATCAGATTGTCATGCTCTGCGCCAAGCTCAACCAGTGCATTACCGTAACTTTCTCTTGTTGCGATTTTCTTTACTTCTGACATAACGCTTCACCTGCCTTTTCCAGTTCTGCCATAGCAATTGCGTACTCTTCATCGTTCGGAGCTTTTCCGTGCCAGCCTACCTGGTTCTCCATGAAGGAAACGCCTTTTCCTTTTACGGTCTTTGTGATGATGGCGGTCGGCATGCCTGTTACGGTGCGCGCCTCATCAAATGCAGCTTTCAGCTGATCGAAATCGTTGCCGTCCGCTACGTTGATTACGTGGAAGTTGAATGCCTCGAATTTTTTGTCGATCGGGTACGGGCTGTTGACATCTGCTACGTTTCCGTCGATCTGAAGTCCGTTGTTGTCTACGATCACAACGAGGTTGTCCAGATGTTTTGCTCCGGCAAACATGGCTGCCTCCCAGACCTGTCCTTCCTGGATTTCACCATCGCCAAGAAGTGTATAAACACGAAATGCTTTGTTCTGCAGTTTTGCACCGAGTGCCATTCCGACTGCTGCGGAGATTCCCTGTCCGAGGGAACCGCTTGACATATCAACGCCCGGGATATGTTTCATATCCGGATGTCCCTGCAGGTAAGAGCCAAGGTGACGAAGGGTCAGCAGGTCTTCTTTCGGGAAGTAACCTTTTTCAGCCAGTGCTGCGTAGAGTCCCGGCGCTGTGTGGCCTTTCGAAAGTACAAAACGATCGCGGTCCGGATCTTTTGGATTTTTCGGGTCCACGTTCATTTCTTCAAAATACAGATACGTGAAAATATCGGCTGCAGACAGAGATCCGCCCGGATGGCCGGCCTTTGCTGCATGAACGCCGCTGACGATCCCTTTGCGGATCTCATTGGCCGTCTTCTGAAGTTCTAACTTGTTCATGTCTTTTCTCCTTGTTTAGTTGGATCGGAATCAAAAGCTGGAAATATCGCTATTGTTCACTTCGTTCACAATACCATATTTCCAGCTTTTATGCAATCATGTTTAGGTCTTATTCGCCGAATACAGCTTTGTAGTCAGCCTGGAATTTTGCAATTCCGGCGTCGGTCAGAGGATGTTTGGTCATCTGTACGATTACGTTGTATGGAACAGTTGCAATGTCTGCACCAGCCAGTGCGCAGTCGGTTACGTGGATCGGGTTGCGGACGCTTGCTGCGATGATCTCGGTGTCGATGCCGGCTACGTCGAAGATCTCAACGATTTCACGGATCAGATCAACGCCGCGGGTGCTGATGTCATCGAGTCTTCCAAGGAATGGGGAAACATAAGTTGCACCTGCTCTTGCAGCCAGAAGTGCCTGGTTTGCGGAGAAGATCAGGGTTACGTTTGTCTTGATGCCCTCTGCGCTCAGAACTTTAACAGCTTTGAGTCCTTCTACGGTCATCGGGATTTTAACAACCATGTTTGGATGGATGGCTGCGATCTCACGGCCTTCTTTGATCATGCCTTCTGCATCTGTTGTGGTAGCTTTTACCTCGCCGCTGATCGGTCCGTCTACGATCTCGGTGATCTCTTTGATGACCTCTTTGAAGTCACGTCCTTCTTTTGCGATCAGGGACGGGTTGGTGGTAACGCCGCAGATAACGCCCATGTCGTTTGCCTTTTTAATGTCCTCTACTTTTGCTGTGTCGATGAAAAATCTCATGTTGTTTTTCCTCCCATATTCATACTTTCGTAAGGTTTCGGGGCCTGTTGTTTTCCGCAGAACGGCTCCGTTTTTCTGTTATCTCCAGTATAGATATGTTTGGTTTTTCCGTCAAGTCGGCCTCATTTTTATTAATTAATTTTATCATTTATAAATACCATTTTATAAATTACTCTGGCGGATTTTTTCTCATTTTTTCCGGTTTTTCCTTTTCTTTGTGTTTTCCCGGTTTGCGCCGGAGCTGTTTTATTCAAAATTATTAATAATAATTTCAGCCGTCCTATTTATTTTTTAATTTTTCGGTTCTTGCATACGAAGTGCTGCGCCGCACGATCAGTTTCGGCTCATACTCGACATGATACGTGCTTAAGGGTTCATTGCCGTCCTGGCTTTCCCGAAGAGACTGGATTTTCCGCAGGATGATATCGCACGCATCGCGGCCCTTCAATGGCACATAGTGGTCGATCGTCGTCAGGGAAATCGAGCGGAAGCTGGAATAGACGGTGTTGTCACATCCCACTACGGAAATATCCGCCGGAATGCGCAGTTTGCTCTTGAGCACGGCGTCCATGATCCCGAACGCGATCATATCATTCATGCCGACGATTGCCGTAAGGTTCTTGTCCTCCCGCAGCAGTTCCTTCGTCAGATAATAGCCCATCTTGTACTCAGAATCCATGCTCGGGATCACTTCGTCGAGGTCCTCATCCGCCGATTTGACGATCACGCCGTCGCCGTATCCTGCCTCCTCAAACTCGCGCACAAAGCCTTCCACGCGTTTCAGGCGCTGACCCTGTTTGGAAGTCAGCGGAGGTGAAACAAACGCCACATGCCGGTGTCCCAGTTCCAGCAGGTGGCGTGCCATCAGCCTGCCGGGTTTTGCATTGTTCAGCTCGACCGCATCAATTTCCAGCAGTTCTTCCCGGTTGTTGATGATGACAAGCGGAATCTCCGCGGCCAGCTCCTCCACTTTTTCCTTGCAGCTTCTGCTCGGATTGCAGGTGTAGATAATGCCGCGCGGGCGCACACTCTTCATCATCCGAAGATAATTCTCTTCGATTTTCAGGTCCCTCTGCGTATTGCAGACAAAGACCCCGTAATTCTTCTCTTTTGCAACTTCTTCGATGCCGTGCAGCAGCATCACATAGTAAGGATTCGTCAGCGTCGGACAGAAGACGACGATCAGCTTGTTGCCGTTCGACTCTCTTCTCATCTTCCGCCGCGGAATCTGGTAGCCCAGCTCTTTTGCCGCCGCCTCCACTTTTTCCACCGTTTCCCGCGAGAATGAAACGTTTTCTCTCCGGTTCAGGATCATGGAGACCGTCGCCTGGGATACGCCTGAGGCTGCCGCGACATCGCTGGATGTCACTTTTTTTCTGCCCATAATTACAGCTCCGTTCTGCCCTCTAACGCACGCAGAAGGGTGACTTCGTCAATATTTTCCAGATCGCCGCCCACCGGAACGCCGCTCGCAATCCGCGTCACCTTGATGCCGGTCGGCTTGATCAGCTTGCTGATGTACATGGCCGTTGTCTCGCCCTCCAGACTGGAGTTTGTGGCAACAATGACCTCCGAGACATCGCCCTGGAGGCGCTGCATCAGCTCTTTTAACCGGATGTCGTCCGGCCCAATCCCCAGCATCGGGGAGATGGCCCCGTGCAGGACGTGGTAAACGCCGTCGTATTTTCCGGTTTTTTCATATGCCGCAAGATCCTGCGTCGTCTCCACCACCATGATCACGCTGTGGTCGCGCTTGACATTTGCGCAGATCGGGCACAGCTCTTTGTCGGTCAGGGTCTGGCAGCACTTGCAGTACTGGACGTGGGATTTTGCTTCTGTGATCGAATCAGCCAGCCGTTTTGCCTGGTCGGCCGGCATATTCATAATATGAAAGGCCAGTCGCTGTGCGGTTTTCACACCGATGCCAGGCAGACGGGACAGCTGCTCGATCAACTGATTGATGTATCCGCTGTAGTAATCCATCAGAACGGGAATCCTCCGCCCATGCTGCCGAGTCCGCCGGCAAGTTTGCCCATAGCTTTGGCTGCCTCGTCCTCAACTTTGCGCAGTGCTTCGTTGGTTGCTGCCATGATCAGATCCTCGAGCATTTCTACGTCGTCCGGATCTACGGCATCTTCGCTGATTTTAACTTTGGTTACTTCTTTTTTACCGGAAATGGTTACTTCTACGGCTCCGCCGCCTGCTGTCGCAGTGAACTCTTTCTCCTCCAGTGCTTTCTGGTTCTCTTCCATCTGCTTCTGCATTTTCTGAGCCTGCTTCATCAGATTGTTCATGTTGCCCGGCATTCCTCCCGGGAATCCTCCTCTTTTTGCCATGGGTAATATCCTCCTGAAAAATTTGTTTTTAATCTATTCTTCCCCGTCGTCGAAGTCGCTCTCGTCGTCCTCCTCGACCGGGATTCCATGAATCGCCTGCGTCAGTGCATCATCCACGGAAATCGTGGAGAGCGCGGCGTTTGCATGCTGGTCTGCTAAAATGAGCTGGACCTCTACGGTTTTTCCAGTCATCTGTTCAATAATGGTGCGGATCTCATCGGCTGCCTCCGGCCGCTCAACGTAGATGGATGCGAGCTGGTCTGCAAACTCAACAAACAGTTTGGCGTCGCCCGTCTCGCTGTTGTATTTCGGAACGGCGCCCTGCAGAAACTGGCGGAACATGCCGCTTGTCTGGCCGACAATTGCCTTCCAGGACGCGCTGATGCGCTGTAAATCCGCTGGTGCGGCTTTCACTGGTGCCGGTGCACTCTGCGGTGTTTCTGCCGCCGCATAGCCGTCTCCGGCCGCTCCGGAGCCTCCTGCACTGCCGTTTCCTGCTCCCGGTGCATTTGTCACCATCATCGGGATTCCGCGCTCCATTTTTTCTTCGAGAATCCTAAGACGCTCCAGCACGGATTCGAGGTTCTGCTCCATCTGCGGTTTGCAGAGTTTGACGAGCGCCACCTCAACGAGCACGCGCTTCTGCGCCGCATAGCGGAGCTGGCCGGAGAGCTCGGATAAAACGCGGATATAGTGGATCAGCGTCTCATCGTCTACCATCGTGCTCTCTTCTTTTAAGAGCTTCAGGTTTTCTGTAGAGACGTCGAGCAGTTCTTCGGTTTCATCTGCGCTTTTTACCAACAGCAGATTCCGCAGATACCACGTAAAGTCGGTAACGAACTGTCCCAGCTCTTTTCCGCGGTTTAAAAGGGTTTCCAGCGTGCGGATGCTTCCCGTTACATCTCCGGCGAGGATCGTGCGGAGCATCTGGCTGAAGATTTCGGCATCAACAGTTCCGAGAACTTCAAGGACTTTATCGTACGTCAGCTTCTGCCCGAGGTAGAAGGCGATGCACTGGTCCAGGAGGCTTAACGCGTCTCGCATGGAGCCGTCGCCCGCCTTTGCGACGTAGCGGATGGCTTTTTCTTCGACGTCCACGCCCTCTTTTTCCATCAGTTCACTAAGACGCGCCGCAATGGTGTCGATCGTGATGCGGCGGAAATCGTACCGCTGGCATCTGGAAAGGATCGTCACCGGGATTTTGTTTGCCTCTGTGGTCGCCAGAATGAAGATGACATAGGACGGCGGCTCCTCCAGGGTTTTTAAGAGTGCATTGAACGCTCCGGTAGAAAGCATATGCACCTCATCGATGATATAGACTTTATACCGTCCCTGTGTCGGCCGGTAGGCTACCTCCTCACGGATTTCACGGATGTTGTCGACACCGTTGTTTGATGCCGCGTCGATCTCGATGACGTTCGTGGAAACGCCCGCCAGAATCGCCTTACACGTCGGACATTCGTTGCACGGGCTTCCGTCCACGGGATGTTCGCAGTTGACCGAGCGGGCGAGAATCTTGGCGATCGTCGTTTTTCCTGTTCCGCGGGTTCCGCAGAACAGGTACGCATGACCGATGCGGTCCGCGCGGATCTGATTTTTTAATGTTGTTACAATGTGATCCTGTCCTTTTACATCCTCAAAGGTGGAAGGACGAAATTTTCGATACAGAGCAGTATAGCTCATAAAATTTTTCTCCTTTTATTGCATCGGCATGGAAGCCTGCCGCCGGCAGTTTCTTTTGGACAGCAGTGCAGCAGAAGAACGGAGACCTTGTTCTTCTTGCTTTAAGGCCTCCGTTCTTTTTCCTTGCCTTTTTCGGGAACGCATCAATCGCCGAAGCTGATTCCCATCCGTTTTGCCTGCAGGACTTCCTGTGCATTCGGATCTACGGTCTTTAATTTTCCGGCGCACTCGCCCAGCGGAATTTTCTTTACTTTTCCGTTGACCATTCCGACCATGTAGCCGTACTGTTTGTCCAGAATAAGCTGTGCTGCCTCGGATCCGAGTCTTGTGGAAAGGACACGGTCATACGGACACGGGCTGCCGCCTCGCTGCATGTGGCCCGGTACGGTGACACGGATTTCCATGCCTGTCTTTGCCTCGATCTCTTCTGCGATCTTGTAGGATACGGACGGATATTTCTTTGCGATTTCTTCCTGACGTTTTTTCAGTTCTTTCTTCGGAAGTGCTGCGTCTTCTTTTGCAATTGCACCCTCGGCAACGGCAAGAATGGTGAATCCGCTTCCGCGTTCTTTTCTCTTATTGATGGCTTCGCATACTTTGTCGATATCGTATGGGATTTCCGGGATCAGGATGACGTCTGCGCCGCTTGCGATTCCGGCGTACAGGGTCAGCCAGCCTACTTTATGGCCCATGACTTCCACGATGAAGACTCTCTGGTGTGAGGATGCTGTCGTGTGGATGCAGTCGATCGCATCGGATGCAATATTGACGGCACTGTAGAAACCGAAGGTCATATCCGTTCCGTAGATATCATTATCGATGGTTTTCGGAAGATGGATAATATTCAGTCCTTCCTCTCTCAAGAGGTTTGCTGTTTTCTGGGTTCCGTTTCCGCCAAGAATGACAAGGCAGTCCAGAAGAAGCTTGTGGTAGGTATGCTTCATTGCTTCCACTTTGTCCAGACCGTTTGCATCCGGGGTACGCATCAGCTTAAATGGCTGACGTGAGGTTCCGAGAATGGTTCCTCCCTGTGTTAATATACCGGAAAAATCTTTTGCACTGAGCATGCGGTAATCGCTGTAGATGAGGCCTTTATAGCCGTTCATGAATCCGTATACTTCGAGATCTTTTACATTGTTTGCAAGGCCTTTTACGACTCCGCGCATGGTCGCATTTAATGCCTGGCAGTCTCCGCCGCTTGTTAACAGACCAATTCTTAACATATGACTTTTCCCATCCTGTTCTTTATTAGATTTTCACGACTGCTTCTTGTTTCTTGGCAGTATTATGGAATGTTTACATTATACCCTATTTTTTTCGTTCTCACAATAGTTCGGGGGAAGAAAGCGCGGGAGTTTCTATTTTTTGTACGAAAAAAGGAAGTCTGGGGTTCAGGCTTCCTTGGATTTTCTTTTTTATGCGCGCCGCACTTCGAACTCTCACCACAAACGTTACTCCTACAGCCTACTCGGCCCAGGCACCCTCACGGCACACAGGAGGTTCCACTTAGTGCTGCTGCATTCCTGCCCTGACACGGTTCATGGAGTCCTGTTGCGTAAGACCCAGACGTCAACGTCACTTATAGAAGGCAGCTTCGCAATGAAAGAGCCCTCGGATTGGCATCACCCCCGCTGTAGCGGATTGCGGGTACAGGGCACCGCTATCTCCCCGGCTGCGCATTGTTTAGTATACGGGATTTCGGAGGGGATGTCAAGGAATTTGTGAATTGAAATATTGATATAGCACGAGTATAATTTATAGTAAGGCCAGAAAATAACGCAAAAATTCAGTACCGCAGAGTGTGAACGACTGCTTTTTTCATTATTTTCAAGATTTGCTATCGATAATTTTTTGAAAATGATACATTTTTTTCTTATAGAAGGAGGATGGACGAATGATACGAGTTACGGTCTGGAATGAGTTTCAGCATGAGCGAACGCAGGAGAAAGTGAAAGAGATTTATCCGGACGGGATTCACACCTGTATTGCAAAGTTTCTGAGACAAGAGGAGGAGCTTTCGGTTCGGACGGCTGTGTTTGACGAGAAGGAGCATGGGCTGACGGAAGAAGTGCTGGCAAATACCGATGTGCTGGTGTTCTGGAATCATATGCTGCAGGAGGAGTTCTCGGACGATGTGGCCGAGCGGGTTCGGCGTCATGTGCTGGCCGGAATGGGGCTGGTAGTTCTGCATTCAGGGCATTATTCCAAGATTATGCGGAAGCTTCTCGGAACAAGTATGACGCTTCGGTGGCGGCATGGGGATCGTGAGAGACTGTTCTGTACGTGTCCGACCCATCCGATCGCGCAGGGAATTCCGGCATGGGTGGATATTCCGGAGGAAGAGATGTATGGGGAGTTTTTTGATATTCCCAAACCGGATGATGTGGTATTTACGGGATGGTTTGCAGGCGGTGAGGTGTTCCGCAGCGGATGCACCTTTACACGTGGGCTGGGCAAAATTTTCTATTTTCAGCCGGGACACGAGGAATACCCCATTTACCATATGCCGGTGATTCAGAAGATTATCAAAAATGGGGTACGCTGGTGCGTTCCTGTAGTACGAAGACCGGCACCACTGGATAATGCATGGGTGAATCCATCTACGGAGGAAGTGTATCTTTCTTCACACCAAAAATAGCAGCTGCAGTTTACCGATATCTGTATCCCGTTTGATTTTTTCAAAACAGGGGTCTGATTTCACGATCAAAAATGTTCTGCAATACACGGATGGAATCTGCGTACACATTGCATAAATCAGGAGGAAATGTTATATGAGAAAGCTTTCCGTTTTTTACGAACACATTCTACAGGCGTGTGAGCAGTCCGGTAAGACGATTCCGGAAGTGCTCGCGTTCTGCAGGGAGCAGGGAATTTCGGCTGTTGAGATGAACTACAGTCTGTTTGCATCAGAAAGAGAGGTCATTGCCCCGATGCTTTCCGATGCGGGGCTGGTGATCAGCTGTATGCATGAAACCTTTGATTTTTCCCATGATACGGATCTTGGCAGAGCACAGCAGATGCTCGATACTGCGGCATCACAGCAGGTTTCGCGTGTCCTGTTTGTTGCAGGCGCGCTTGAAACTGCCGAAGCGGCAGAGCTTGCAGCCTGCAGCAGCACCTATGAGGCAACGAGTACTTTTATGGCCGAAAACAAATCGATTCAAAATATGGTACATGCGCTTTCCTCACTCGCCGAATATGCGGCTTTGCGTGGCGTTACGATTACCTTAGAGGACTTTGACGGTTTTTTACAGCCGTTTGCACGCACATATCCGCTGCTCTGGTTTATGGAGCACGTGCCGGGGCTGCGGTATACGCTTGATATCGGAAATTTTGCTTTCAGTGATGAGGATGTTTCGTATGCTGCCTGGCTTCTGAAGGATTATATTGTCCATGTTCACTGTAAGGATCGTGCCGAAAGTCCGCTCGTTCACGGACGTTTCTGCCGCGGCCTTGGCCAGACACCGGCCGGAACGGGATATCTGCCGATGGCAAAGCTTCTTACAGATTTAGAAGCGTGCGATTACGACGGTTATCTCGCCATCGAGCATTTCGATGCGCCGGATCAGTTATCGTTCATCGAACAGTCCGCAGCGTTTCTGCGCCAGTGGGTTTCCAAATAATTCCGCCTCTTTCATAAGCGCTCTGATTTTCGGAAAATTTCGTATTTCCGGGGAGAAATTCAGCAAGGAAAATATATCGAAAAAATTCTTTACTATCTTTGGTTTTTTCGTATCTTTTCCTTGCTTTCCATGGAAAACATGGTAAACTAAATTTGAAGCTTTTTGAGAAGGCATGATTCGAAAAGCAAATCTAAAACAAGAGGGTTTTAAAGTAATGGGAGAAATTATTATTCCGCAGGGTTACAAATCTGCATTAAACCTCCACGATACACAGGTGGCGATTAAAACAGTAAAGGATTATTTCCAGCATGAGCTGACACATCGTCTGCATCTGCTCCGTGTAACAGCTCCACTTTTTGTACAGCCGGAAACCGGCTTGAATGACAATCTGAATGGCGTAGAACACCCGGTTTCTTTTGAGTTAAAGGATCAGGGTACCAAGAAAACTGCTGAAATTGTTCAGTCTCTGGCAAAATGGAAACGGTACGCACTTCACAAATACGGCTTCTCTGAGGGAGAAGGCATCTACACCGATATGAACGCCATCCGCCAGGACGAGGTGACCGACAACATTCACTCCGTTTACGTGGATCAGTGGGACTGGGAAAAAATCATGTCCCCGGAAGAACGCAATCTTGATTTCTTAAAGAGTACCGTAAAAGATATCTATGAGGCACTGAAAAACACGGAAAAACATATGGCAGACCAGTACGACTACATTGAAACCATTCTGCCGGATGAAATTTTCTTTATCACTTCCCAGGAACTTGAGGATCGCTATCCGGATCTGACTCCAAAGGAAAGAGAGTATACAATCACCAAAGAAAAAGGTGCTGTCTTTATTATGCAGATCGGCGGCGTGCTTGCTTCCGGAGAGCGTCAGGACGGACGTTCCCCGGACTACGACGACTGGTCCTTAAACGGCGACCTGATCGTTTATTATCCAGTGCTTGACATCGCTCTTGAGCTCTCCTCCATGGGTATCCGCGTCAACGCAGATGCTCTCCGCGCTCAGTTAAAGGAATGCGGATGCCAGTCCCGCGTGAAGCTTCCCTTCCAGAAATCCATTCTGAACGGCACTCTCCCGCAGACAATCGGCGGCGGTATCGGACAGTCCCGTATCTGTATGTTTTTCCTGCGCAAAGCGCACATCGGAGAGGTACAGTGCTCGGTATGGCCGATGGAGACACGAGAGGTGATGGATGTGATGAATATTCAGCTTCTGTAAGATTGGTTTCGAATAGACTATTACTGTAAAAGGGATACGTTTCCTGTCCGCCCGTTTTCAGGGTATGACAGAAACGTATCCCTTTTATATTTTCCTGCATTGCTGCTGCATTTCGTCCTTACATCAAATCTTTTTCTGCTTTTCGCAGTTTCAGAACCGTTCTTCCAAAAGCTCAAGCAGTTCCTCTCTCTGAAAGGATGCTGTCTTAATTTCATCACCGGAAAGGATCTCTTCCGCCAGCTCTTTTTTCATCTGCTGAAGCTTGATGATTTTTTCCTCGATGGTTCCTTTTGCAATCAATTTGTATACCGTCACAACATTTTTCTGCCCAATACGATGTGCACGGTCTGTCGCCTGATTTTCAACAGCAACATTCCACCATGGATCGTAATGGATGACGATATCCGCGCCGGTCAGGTTCAGGCCGGTTCCACCTGCTTTCAGGGAAATACAGAATACAGACGTGTCATCCCGGTTGAACTGTTCCACCATTTGTGCACGCTGCTCTTTTTTCGTGCTTCCCTGCAGGACAAAGCAGCTGATGCTTTCTTCCTGCAGACGCGCGGTCAGGATCTCGATCATCGAAGTGAACTGGGAGAACAGCAGGATTTTGTGGCCGGATTCCACGGCACTCTGAATCAGCTCGATGCAGAGATCGAGTTTTGCCGAACCGCCTTCGTAATTTTCGTAAACAAGCGCAGGATCACAGCAGAGCTGACGCAGCCGCGTCAGTTCAGAGAGCACCTGGAACCTGGAATCGGCAAATTCTTCCTCTGTCTGGTTCTGCAGCATAAGCGCCAGCCGCTGGGCATGTGCATGATACAGCTCCTTCTGCTTCTGTTCCATGCGGGCAGCCATATTTTTCTCAATTTTGTCCGGCAGATCCTTCAGCACTTCCTTCTTCAGACGGCGCAGAATAAACGGACGGATCATCTTTTGCAGACGTTCTAATCTTTCTTCGTCGCCGTTCCGCACAATCGGAAGTTCAAACTGCTCGCGGAATTTCTGATATCCATAGAGGAATCCCGGCATCAGATAATCAAAGATGCTCCATAGTTCACTTAACTGGTTTTCTACCGGTGTTCCGGTTAATGCCAGGCGGAACGATGCATGGATCGTTTTCACGGCTTTTGCTCCCTGCGTTGCGTGATTTTTGATGAACTGCGCCTCATCAATGATCTCGCAGAAGAACGGGAGATCCTGATACAGTTCGATATCGCGGCGGAGCAAATCGTACGAGGTAATCAAAATATCCTGCATACCGGCATTTTGGATCATCTCTTTCCTCTGTTCCTGTGTACCGGCGACGAGTCTCGTCTGCAGCTCCGGAGCAAAGCGGGCACATTCGCTCTCCCAGTTATAGACGAGAGATGCCGGTGCAACGATCAAAGAACGACGATTTGCATCTTCGGGTGCTTCCTGCATTTCAGATAAGAGAAAGGCGATGGTCTGCAGCGTCTTTCCAAGTCCCATATCATCCGCCAGAATACCGCCAAAGCCGTTCTGGCATAAGGTTTTCAGCCACCAGAATCCTGTTTTCTGATATTCACGGAGCTGTGCCTGCAGATTGTCCGGAAGTTCAAAATCGTTCTCCTCTGCAGTTTTCATATTTCGGATCAGCATACGGAACTCGCGGTTTTTCTCAACCTGAAGATCATCCTGCTCTTTTAAACGGGTATCGAGGTAGAGTGCTCGGTATTTCGGAATTGTGATCTCGCCGCTCTTCAGCTTTGCCTCGGAGATCTGCAGATTTTCCCGCAGTTCCGAGAGAACGCGGATACCGTCCTCGTCCATATCCATAAATTCACCGGTCCTCAGGCGGTAAAATTTCTTTTTCCGGTCATATTTTGAAAGAATCTCTGCCAGTTCCTCCATGTCAAAATTGCCCGGATTCAAATGAAGTTCCAGTACATTTTCTGCGAGGGATACACCGACAGAAACTTTCGGGGACGGGATGACACGGATCGCTTTTAACCGGTCAGAAACAAAAATTTCGCCCAGTTTCTGCAGATCTTCCATACCGCTGCTTAAAAACTCATACATCTCATCGGCTCCCTGGAGAAGCATCTGATGTTTCCGCGCATCATAAGCGCTGAAACAGGATCGAACGAGCTGGTTTGCCGCTGCTTCTTTCCGTACATCACGGCCATGGGAAAGCTGATGGATATCGTTTGCATCTGCAAAAACATTGTATTTTTTCTCGCCATAGACAGCCAGAAGTTCGCAGATAATCATATCATGCTGCGGCGCATCCAGATAAATCTGAAATTCCACCTGCGGCGGAAGATACTGCTGTAATTCCAGCTTTTCTTCTTTTTTTACCTTAAAATGTTCCTCCAACACCGGGAGAAGTCCCTGGCAGAAGGTCGGGATATCTTCTTTTGCAATTTCACAGACTCCGTCCGGACATCGCTCCATATATTCCAGGAAGTCGCAGACTTCTGCTATCTCTTCCCTTGGGACTCGGTAAATTGTATTTTTTTCTGAAAGAAAATACAAATATTTTCTGCCATAAAAAATGGGATCCGCGTACATCTGTACCTTTAGGCCATCTGCTTTCCGTAAAAGCTTCATTTCATACTGCGGCATCCCCTCCTGGCAGTGCCACAGTTTTTCTTCTCTCCAGTTCGTACGACAAAAGAACTCCTGGCTGCCAACAGCCTCAAAAAATTCATCCATATTCTGCACAGAAATCATCACATAACGGTCATCAAAGCAGGACGCATAGCTGCCGGTACCTATCTGATAGCATGAGCCGCGTTCCATGGTATATGCGCTCAGAAATTCTACCATCGGACGGCTTTCTTCTTCAAAAGCATCCATACAGTGCAAAAAAGAAAGCTGTGCACCGTAGCTGACCGTTTCCATATTTTTTACAGCTGCTGTCATTTTGGAAACACTTTTTAATACATACATCCTTTTGCTTCCGATTTTAAATTCTGCCCGAAAGGAATCGTCAAACTGGCTCTCCAGATGAATTTCCAGTTTAACCTGACCTGCTTTTGCTTTCGGCAGAAAAGCAACCTGATCCCGCATCACATAATGTGAAAGCAGTTCAGAAAAACCGGGGCTTGTCTCTGCTTTTGGTGTTGGTTTTACTACTTTTCTGACAATTTTATGTTCTCCCTGGAATTCTTCCATTCCTTTTTTCACGCCGACAGCACGAAGAAGCTGCTCCAGTTCCTGATGTTCTTCGTCATTTCTCACTTTTTCTTCCAGTTTTTTTCTCTCTTTTTTCCGCCATTCAAGATAGTACAGCAAAACAGCGACACAATGTTTGCACAATCCCCAGTACTGCTCATGTGCCGGACAATCACAATCATCTTCCATAATTTCAGACATTTCTTCATCTACAGAAACGCTGACACAATACATATTTTTTCCGCTTCCGTCTACGACAGCTGTAATTTTATGCAGTTGATATCCGAAAATATCCTCCATTTCCTGTACCTGAAAAGCATGCACTTTCTGTTCTTCATAGATCTTTTTTCCACGGTTATATGATACGGAATTCGTCTCCTGTTTGATGTCCGCCTTTGTAATCATGCTGGTAAAATCCTTTCTGTTCTATCTTTTCCCATCATTCACAATTCGTATTTTACAGATTCTGGTTTTGATCCCATCCGGGTCAAGATCTCCACTGTAGTAAATGGGAATCCCACTCTGTACGATCAACGAAATCAGTTTTAATGCTGCATACCGCGGCTGTCCCGACGTACACAGCAGCGACACATTCTTTCCCTGCACCTGTTCCATAAGATAGCTGAATACCATTTCGTTTTCCACAATGTATACACACGTTCCGACAGGCCGTACTTCTGTAATACCCTTCAGATTTTCCATGGTAAGCACATACGGTTCCCCGCATCGGCAAAAGGCTTCATATGCCGGATGCCATATCTCCTGTTTTTTCAAACGAATTCCAAACGCATGTACCAGGGAAGAAATGTTATCCGGCACAATTCCCACTCACTGCAGCAGTTCTCTCCATTGCATTCGGTACTGATAAATAAGAGGTTTCATCAATTGCCTCCAAGTAGTCCATCTTTTTTTCCTTTCTTATTCTCTTTTATTTCAACTAATAAAAATTATATCATATCCTGCTATATATGATAAGTTTCTTTTGGTTAAAAACAGAAAAACCCCGGCCGCCTTACGGCGCCGGGGTCTCTTACGTTTGAGCACAAGTATCTTTCGATACAATTATATTTTATTTCCCGCAGTGCTTTCCTCGATTTCGCTTCGCTCCATCTCGGTCGGGCTGTCGCCCTATAAATTCTCCGACTAATGCCCTTGTGTGAGCAAGCTCCCACCGGTCATTACTCTCCGAATTTGCACTGCTCATAGATAACCGAAATTAGTCGATCAGAGTAGCAACACGGCCTGATCCAACGGTACGGCCACCCTCACGGATAGCGAAGGTAAGACCCTGATCCATAGCGATCGGGTGGATCAGTTCGATGGTCATCTCTACGTTATCGCCAGGCATGCACATCTCAGTTCCTTCCGGAAGAGTGATAACACCTGTTACGTCAGTTGTACGGAAGTAGAACTGCGGACGATAGTTATTGAAGAATGGAGTATGACGGCCACCCTCGTCTTTTGTCAGAACGTATACCTGAGCGGTAAATTTGGTATGGCAGTGAACGGTACCTGGTTTAGCCAGAACCTGTCCTCTTTCGATCTCTGTTCTCTGAACACCACGAAGCAGAGCACCGATGTTATCACCAGCCTGAGCCTCATCGAGGAGTTTACGGAACATCTCGATACCAGTTACAACAGTTTTCTTGGTCTCTTCTTTCAGACCTGCGATTTCAACTTCCTCATTCAGATGAAGAACACCAGCCTCAACACGGCCAGTAGCAACAGTACCACGACCAGTGATGGTGAATACGTCCTCTACAGGCATGATGAAGTCTTTATCAGTGTCACGCTGCGGATCCGGGATCCAGCTATCTACTGCATCCATAAGCTCCATGATTTTATCTCCCCATGGGCCAGCCGGATCTTCCAGAGCTTTCAGAGCAGAACCCTGGATGATCGGAGTGTCATCTCCCGGGAAGTCATACTCGTTCAGCAGCTCACGGATCTCCATGTCTACCAGCTCAAGCAACTCTTCGTCGTCTACCATATCGCATTTGTTCATGAATACAACGATGTAAGGTACACCTACCTGACGGGACAGAAGGATGTGCTCTTTTGTCTGAGCCATAACACCGTCTGTAGCAGCTACTACAAGGATAGCTCCGTCCATCTGTGCAGCACCAGTGATCATGTTCTTTACATAGTCAGCATGGCCTGGGCAGTCAACGTGTGCATAGTGTCTTTTCTCTGTCTGATACTCAACGTGTGCAGTAGAGATTGTGATACCACGCTCTCTCTCTTCCGGAGCTTTATCGATATCTTCGAAGTTCTCAGCAGTGTTTCCTTCTACTCTGGTAGAAAGTACTTTTGTGATAGCTGCGGTCAGAGTTGTTTTACCATGGTCAACGTGGCCGATGGTACCAATGTTACAATGCGGTTTTGTTCTTTCAAATTTAGCTTTAGCCATTTTAAAATGTCCTCCTTAAAATTGCGCCCAGTGGGCTTTTTTGAGACTAAATTGGTGGCAGGAACCCACCTGAATCGTAAACCTGCTAAGTCTGATTATATTGCATTTCCGTCTTATTTGCAAGGGAAATCTCAGAAAAATAATACTTTTAGGCTGTGCAGCCTTTGACAGCTGCACACCCGATTATTTTTCTTACATTATTTTGCTTTTGCAGACAGAACTTTTTCCTGTACGTTTTTCGGAACCTGCTCGTATTTATCAAAGAACATGGAGTAGTTACCACGTCCCTGAGTTTTAGAACGAAGGTCTGTTGCGTAACCGAACATTTCAGCCAGCGGTACGAATCCACGGATCATCTTTCCGCCGCCGATGTCATCCATACCCTCGATACGACCACGACGGGAGTTGATATCACCGATAACATCACCCATGTAATCTTCCGGAGTGGAAACTTCGACTTTCATGATAGGCTCAAGAAGAACCGGAGCACCCTTCTGCATAGCTTCCTTGAATGCCAGAGAACCAGCAATGTGGAATGCCATCTCAGAAGAATCGACCTCATGATAAGATCCGTCGTATACATTTGCATGAACACCGACTACCGGGAAGCCTCCCAGGATACCGGCTTTCATAGCCTCTTCGATACCTTCGCCTACAGCCGGGATATACTCTTTCGGAATAGCTCCACCGACAACGGTAGACTCGAATTTGTAAATCTCTTCGCCGTTTGCATCCATAGGCTCGAATTTAACTTTACAGTGACCATACTGTCCACGTCCACCAGACTGTTTTGCATATTTGCTGTCGATGTCTGCCGGTTTGGTAATGGTCTCTTTGTATGCAACCTGCGGAGCACCTACGTTAGCCTCTACTTTGAACTCACGAAGCAGACGGTCAACGATGATTTCCAGATGCAGCTCACCCATACCAGCGATGATGGTCTGACCAGTTTCCTGATTGGTGTGTGCACGGAAGGTCGGATCCTCCTCAGCCAGTTTTGCAAGGGACTCGCCCAGTTTGCCCTGGCCTGCTTTTGTCTTAGGCTCGATAGCCAGCTCGATAACCGGCTCCGGGAACTCCATAGACTCAAGGATTACCGGATGCTGCTCGTCGCAGATGGTATCACCTGTTGTGGTGAACTTGAATCCGATTGCAGCTGCAATGTCACCGGAGTAAACTTTATCCAGCTCCATACGTTTGTTTGCATGCATCTGAAGGATACGTCCAACACGCTCTTTTTTATCTTTTGTTGCATTCAGTACGTAAGAACCGGAGTTCATGGTTCCTGAATACACACGGAAGTATGCCAGCTTACCAACGAATGGGTCTGTCATAATCTTGAATGCCAGTGCGGAGAACGGCTCGTCATCGGAAGAATGTCTTACGATCGGGTTTCCGTCCAGATCGGTACCCTCGATTGGCGGGATATCGGTCGGAGCCGGCATGTACTCAAGAATAGCGTCCAGGAGTTTCTGAACACCTTTGTTTCTGTATGCAGAACCGCAGCATACCGGTACAGCTGTACACTCGCAGGTAGCTTTACGCAGAACTGCTTTCATCTCGTCTACAGACGGGATATCATCATCCAGATAACGCATCATCAGCTCATCATCCAGCTCGCAGATTTTCTCTACCAGCTCGGTGTGATACAGCTCAGCGTCGTCTTTCATATCTTCCGGGATATCAACGATGGAGATATCATCGCCCTTATCGTCGTTGTAGATGTAAGCTTTCATCTCGAACAGATCGATAATTCCCTTGAATTCATCTTCCTTACCAATTGGAAGCTGAAGGCAGATAGCATTTTTACCAAGTCTGGTCTTGATCTGATCTACAGCGTTGTAGAAGTCAGCACCAAGGATGTCCATCTTGTTGATGAATGCCATACGCGGTACGTTGTAGGTATCAGCCTGACGCCATACGTTCTCAGACTGAGGCTCTACACCACCTTTTGCACAGAACACGCCGACAGCGCCGTCCAGTACACGAAGAGAACGCTCTACCTCTACGGTAAAGTCAACGTGGCCTGGGGTATCAATGATGTTGATACGGTGCTCAAGAGCGCCCGGTTTCGGCTTGCAGTTCTCTTCCAGAGTCCAGTGGCAGGTTGTAGCAGCTGAAGTAATTGTGATACCACGCTCCTGCTCCTGTTCCATCCAGTCCATGGTAGCAGTTCCTTCGTGAGTATCACCAATCTTGTAGTTAACACCGGTATAGTACAGGATACGCTCGGTCAGGGTTGTTTTACCTGCATCGATGTGAGCCATAATACCAATGTTTCTGGTTCTCTCTAATGGATATTCTCTTCCAGCCAACGGATTTTCCTCCTCTTAGAATCTGTAGTGAGCAAATGCCTTGTTAGCCTCTGCCATCTTATGAACTTCTTCTTTCTTCTTCACAGAAGCACCTGTGTTGTTAGATGCATCCAGAATCTCGTTTGCCAGTCTGTCTTCCATGGTACGCTCGCCTCTCTTACGAGAATAAGCGGTCAGCCAACGAAGGCCAAGAGCCTGACGTCTGTCCGGTCTTACCTCGATCGGTACCTGATAAGTAGCACCACCGATACGTCTTGCTTTTACTTCAAGAACCGGCATGATATTGTTCATTGCTTCTTCAAATACTTCGATTGCTGGTTTTCCAGCTTTTTCTTCTACTTTAGCAAATGCGCCGTATACGATTTTCTGGGCAACGCCTCTCTTACCATCCAGCATGATGTTGTTGATCAGCTTGGTTACCACTTTGTTATTGTATAACGGATCTGCTAAAACATCTCTTTTCTGAGTATGTCCTTTACGTGGCACGTTACTTCCCTCCTTAACCATCATTCGATTAAATCATCGGTACTCACACTTATTTGCAGTATGTCCGCGCGTGTAAATTCTCTATAAATCCGCAGCCGTGGGGATTTATGGAATAACGCACAACATTTCGCTTTTTTGTGATACTAGATATATCTCGAACTCGTTTTACTTAATTATTTCTTTTTCGGTCTCTTAGCACCGTATTTAGAACGGGCCTGTTTTCTGTTAGCAACACCTGCAGTATCAAGTGTACCACGGATGATGTGGTATCTGGTACCTGGCAGGTCCTTAACTCTTCCTCCACGGATCAGAACAACGCTGTGCTCCTGAAGGTTGTGACCTTCTCCTGGGATGTAACTTGTTACTTCGATTCCGTTGGAAAGACGAACTCTGGCGATTTTACGAAGAGCTGAGTTAGGTTTTTTCGGTGTAGCAGTTTTAACAGCTGTGCACACACCTCTCTTCTGAGGAGAAGACATATCTGTGGATTTCTTTCTCAGAGAATTGTAGCTTTTCTGCAGTGCCGGCGCGGTAGATTTCTTTACGGAAGTCTCACGGCCTTTTCTTACTAACTGGTTGAATGTTGGCATTCCATTTCACCTCCTGATAGATTTCTCCGTGTGTCCCACGGGGTTTCATACGGCTGCTTTAGTTCAACATAATTGCTTTGCAGCTTTTGCGCGCACAAAAAACAGTCTTTTACGCACGCTCGTTTATTATAGCGTCTGTCCTTTCAAAAGTCAAGGGGGAAATTCGCAAAAAATCGCGTATTTACGCGGCTTCTGCGGATTTCCCCCATTGATGCATTACTGTGCAAAAGTATTTTTTCTTCCTATTATAATCTCACCAGATTATTTTCTGACATTTTCTGTTTTTCGTTAAAGCGGACGGTTCCTGAAGGCCGGACACGCATCACACCGCTTCGGCTTCTCCTCGCTCTGTGCATTGCCCCAGAGGTCACGCGCTTTCTCTTCGGCACACCCTTTGCACCAGGGAAACATGCGGACATTGCTGATGTAAAATTTCTCAAAGTTTGTCTCGTCGTTGTTGATGTCAAACTGCTGCTTTCTCGACAGCTCTTCCGTATGTTCTGCAATCCAGGCCTTCTGCCCTTCGGTTGCCGGATACCCCGGTCCGCCGAGGACGTAATCCATATCGGCATGGAGATTTTCCGGTTCGCCTGGTTTGTGGAATCCTACAAATAAAATATAACCGCGGCGCAAAAGCTCCTGGATCGGCTCGTCCGTCTGGCCGTCCGGACCTAAAATCGCCCGCGCGGTCTGCGCATGAAAATTTTCTGTTTTGGGATAGAATTTCCCAGTTGGTGCTAAAAATCCATCTGCCATTTTCTTTTCTCCCATGTTCTCATTTGCTGTATGCTTTTCTATACCATAACCGATTTTTTCAAAACAGGCAAGGTTTGTTTTACTGGATTTTTTTTTTTATCTGTGCTATACTCTTGCCCGTGCATTTATGCAATCGGATTTTCCCGTCTTTTTGCGGGTGTCCGGACTGGTTCGTGAACTTCCCAGTATAAAAAACCAAGTATCTCAAAATTTTCATCAAAGGAGATTGGAAAATGAATGCAAGAAAACTGATCATCGACTGTGATCCGGGCATCGACGATTCTCTCGCCCTGATGCTTGCCGCGGCTTCGAAAGAGCTTGATCTTGTCGGCATCACCACAGTCAGCGGAAATGTACCCGCTTCTATGGGCGCTAAAAATGCCCTCAAAATTCTTTCTATGATTGGAAAACCAGATGTCCCGGTTTATGTCGGCGAGGAGACGCCTCTGGTCCGCGACTACGTGGACGCGATGGACACCCACGGCATGGACGGTCTCGGCGAATCGGGCTGGCCGGATGCCGAAGGCCTTACGCCAAACAAGGACGCTGTTTCTTTCCTGATCGAAACCTTAAAAGCAACCCCTGATGTTACCATTCTTGCCCTCGGACCGATGACGAACCTTGCAAAAGTCATCTCCCGCGCACCGGAGTGCCTGACAAACCTGACGGCTCTTGTCTCCATGGGCGGAAGCTATAAGAGCCATGGAAACTGCTCCCCGGTTGCCGAGTACAATTACTGGTGCGACCCGGATGCCGCAGCCGAAGTATTCCGCGCGTTTTCCGAGCTGCCGCAGCTTGCAGGCAAAAAGCTTCATATGATCGGGCTGGATGTCACACGAAAAATTGTCCTGACGCCGAATCTTGTGGAATATATGAAATGCGTAAATCCAGGAGTCGGAACCCGCATTGAGGAGCTGACGCGCTTCTACTTTGATTTCCACTGGAAACAGGAAAAGGTCATCGGATGCGTGATCAACGATCCGCTCGCGGCCGCTTATCTTGTGGATCCGTCGCTCTGCAGCGGTTTTGATGCGTATACGCAGGTAGAAACCGGAGGCCTCTGCATCGGACAGACGGTTGTGGATGCCATGAATTTTTATCAGAAAGCACCGAACAGCCACATTCTGACGCAGGTCGATGTGCGCCGTTTCTTCCTGATGTTCTTTGAGCGCGTTCTCGGCGTGCCGCAGGAGGAATCCGCACCGGTTCTCGACCAGATTCTCACCGCACCGCCGGTCTTCCCACATGAGACGATGTTTCAGAAGGGAGGCGAGGCATGATGAATACTAACCGTACGTTAAAGCTCACGACACTCGCGCTCTGCGGTGTCATCAATATTCTCGGCGGTACCATTGCTCTGCTGCTGCGTCTTCCGGTTTATCTGGACTCCATCGGAACAGTTCTGGCAGCCGCTCTGTTCGGACCTGCTGCAGGCCTCGTTCCGGGACTGATCTCCGGACTCATTTCCGGCATGACGAGTGATGTCTATGCGTTTTACTATATTCCAGTGCAGCTTGTCATCGGTCTCGTTGCCGGCCTTGTATTCCGCAGACTCCGCCCGTCCCATACGGCAGAATCCCGCAGCGAGAGTCTTTCCCTCCGCTCCATGGGCTGGAAGCTGTTTCCGGCAGCGCTTGTGATTTCGCTTCCAGGTACTGTGGTAAGTTCCACAATCACTGCGGTTGTTTTCGGTGGAATTACTTCCTCCGGCTCCACTGTGCTGGTGCAGCTGCTTCACAGCCTCGGTATGAATCTGACTCTCTCTGTCTGCGTTGTACAGGCCATGACAGACTTTGTGGATCGAATGATTGTCCTTGCGGTCGTCCTCGTGATTCTGCCCGCCGTTTCTTCTGCTTTCGGCAGTCTTTCTATGAGAAGCAGAAAATAATCTGTACCAATAGCACAAAGAATCCTGCAAAAAATTCACTTTCTTTTTTGCAGGATTCTCATATTTTGGCATAACAAGAACTCCGGAAAAAAGGGGAGGCTGCATCAGGAGCCATCCCTTTTCCGGAGTTTTTTATTTCTTCTTTAATAAAATCATTCACATGCGCGGATCCATACCTGCATTTCGCCCTCACCTCGGTTGTTCCACATATAATATGGAATCAGCTTCAGTTTCGTCTTTTCCTCTTCCTCTTTCTGATACAGATGATACAACGGCTGTTTTTCCGCATCGCCCAGCTTCATGCGACGTCCCTCGGCCGTTACGCGCACAAAGTGCTCGCCCAGCTCATCGGCTGCTTCTGCGGTTTTTTCACCATTCACACAGAGTTTTGTCAAATGCAGATTCTTTCCGTTGTCTGCTTCTTCCATACAGTAAACAACCGGTCCTCGTTTTACGGCAACACGGCCGGCGTCCTCGCGTACAAGCGGATTGGATGCCAAAAACTGGATTTCCATCGGGAAGTTCAGGCGGATCGTCTCACCCTTCGCCCATACTTTTGTCACATACAGATACCCGTCTTTTTCTTCCACTTCTGCGCCTTTTGGAATCTCTTTTTCATAAGAAGCACACCATCCCGGGATGCGGAATGCAAAGGTGTACGGCTCTTTGGTATCGCTCTCGCAGGTCACGGAAACATGGCCGTCCCACGGGAATTCGGAAGTGATGGATGCTTTTACTTTTTCTCCTTCCACTGTTCCACCCATGTACAAGTGGACAAACAGGGTTGTGTCGTTTTCCGTGTATGCGTAAGATGCAACTGAGCTTACCGTTCTTGCCAGGTTCGGAGGGCAGCAGGCACAGCCGAACCATTTCTGGCGGATCGGTTTTACATGGAATTTCCGCTCATCCTTGTGGCATGCCTCCGGCAGTACTTCCAGCGGGTTGACGTAGAAGAAGCTCTTTCCATCGAGTGCCATGCCGGACAGAACGCCGTTGTAGAGGGCTAATTCCATCACATCCGCGTACTCTGCTTTTGCCTGAATTTCCAACATGCGGCGCGCAAAGAACACAAGACCGATGGATGCGCAGGTCTCTGCGTAAGCGGTATCGTTTGGCAAGTCATAGTTGAAAGAGAATGCCTCTCCTATATGAGTAGCACCGATTCCGCCGGTGACGTACATTTTCTGATGCACCATGTTGTTCCAGAGAGTTTCACAGGCTTTCAGCAGGCTCTCATCCTGCGTTGCCCTTGCCACATCCGCCATGCCGGAATAGAGATATACGGCGCGTACGGAGTGCCCCTGCACCTCATCCTGCTGACGCACCGGGCGGTTTGCCTGATTGTAGCTATATCGTTCCTCGCCCTCCGGGCAGGTCAGACCGCGCTCGATATCGTAATAGTATGGTTTTGTTCCGCGTTCATCGATGAAGTATTTCGCAAGATCAAGATACTTCTGCTCGCCGGTCAGATCATAGAGACGCATCAGAGCCATCTCTGCAATTTCGTGACCAGGATAACCTGCTTTTTTACCTTCGCCGTGACCGAGTTTGCTGGCAATAAAGTCCGCGAAACGCTCTGCTGCTTTTAAGAGATGGTCTTTTCCGGTCGCCTGATAATAGGCTACGGCGCCTTCCGTCAGATGACCGAAGCAGTACAGCTCATGGTTGTCCTTAAGGTTTGTAAAAATCATATCCTGATCGTTGATCAGATAGTAGGTATCGAGGTATCCGTCTTCTCTCTGTGCTGCGCAGACAGCTTCAATTGCTTCATCTGCCGTTTTTTCCAGCTCCGGATCGGGATGCTGTGTCAAGGAGTACGCAACTGCTTCCACCCATTTGGTAAAATCGGTATCCTGGAACAGGAAGCCATAAAATCTTCCGTCCATTTTGCCATCCTTCGGCAGTGTCTCAAAAGTATCCAGCGGATATTTGATCTGAACAAATTTGTCTCCTTTTGCTTTCCGCTCTTTTTCAACTTCACCGGCGCGGCGGTAGTTCCGCATACAGAAGCTCGGTGCTGCTCCCGGAACATTGTCATTTAAGGCATTCCACTGATACGGAATTACTTCGGTGCGGACAAGCTCCATCTCTTTTTTCCAGAATGCATCGGTAACCTGGACTTTTGCCAGGGATAATGGTTTGCTGAAGTTTTTCTGATCCATTTTTTCGGTCTCCTTTTTCATTTTCTTCCGCCGCCTCCTGGTTTGAAAAAGATATTTTCCTTGCTTTCAGATATGGGAAGCGTTACACTTCTTTTGACGGCTGTTTTCCTGTTTTTCTATAGTTTTATTTTAGCAAAACGGACCGCCGTTTAAAATACAAGAATGTTTGAAAAGGTTTGAAAAAGTCATATGATCTCTGTTTTATTTCCAGATGCCGCCTGTTTTACCTACGACCTCTGCGGCAAATTCCAGTCCCCGTCCCCGGAGTGGATGCACCTGACACGGAATCTCGTCAATTTTGAACTGATGGTTGTGACGGAAGGAACGCTTTTTATCGCGGACGAACGCCGCTCTTACGAAGTCCATCCTGGCGAATATCTTCTTTTGCCTCCGACCGTCCATCAGCACGGCTCGAAAAAAGGAAGCTGCGCTTTCTACTGGCTCCATTTTATCCCTGGTATCCCCTCCGCACCGATCATCGCTCCTTCTGACCCGACCGCCGGATCGGTTCTGGATGAGTTTCATGCTGCACCGCCATCCTCCTACCGCCTTGAGGACCTCGCTCCCGCCCAGCTTCCATCCAACTACCCCGAAACGTTATGCATCCCGCGCCAGGGAACGCTTTCGTCCCCGAACCGCGTCATCATCCTCATGAAGCAGCTCCAGGACACTTCCCTGCGTTTCCACAACACGTTCCTCAACAACAGCCTGACTGCCGCTGTTCTCGGCGAAATCAACTGCCAGAGCCCCTTCTACCGCACCTACACTTCCGAAACGCAGCGGACACAGATCCTGCAGGACATCATCAGCTACATCCAGTACCACAGCAGCGAGTCCCTCAAAGTCACCGAACTCGCCCGTTATTTCGGCTACAACGACAAATACCTCTCCTCCCTCTTCCACGAGGGCACCGGGATGACACTGAAGCAGTTCATCCTGAAATCCAAAATGGACAGCGCTATGGCCGAGCTGACGGACACAAATCACACGGTCTCTCAGATTGCTTATAATGTGGGATTTCAGGATGCGCATAATTTTTCCACGGCTTTCCGAAAACTCACCGGGATGACGCCGGGACAGTACCGGAAGAGTTATGGGAACCGGAAACTTTCTTTTGAATAGGACGGGAGGATACGACCCCCAGTCACAGCGGAGCGTCCGCCCCCACGGTGCTGTTTCGGAGGGAAAGAGGCTGTAAGAGGCCGAAAATTTGCTAAAACCGGAACCGGGCTCCGCAAACTCCCTTCGGTCAGACAGTGCTGCGCCCGGTCCCAACGCAAATTTCCGCCCTCTAACATCCTTACCCCTCCTGCAAATGCACCGCGGGGGGCGGACGCTCCGCTGCGCCTGGGGACCCATCTACGTTTTGGCGAGCGGAAGTGATTTACTCAATGGATGGATTCACTTATTCTTTAGAAATTTACTGTTTCTTTTAGAAAATAGACATACTTTGCTCACATTTCTTCCCTATACTATAACTTAGATAGTTGATGAACCACTCAAAACTATCTCCCCCCTCATTATGAAAGAGCAGCCCGCATATCCGCGGGCTGTTCTTATTTTTTGTCTTTTTGCACCCCACGTAACGTAAATGCCGCCTGCGGTCGGGGAAAACATCCCGACCGCAGGCGGCCTCACAATCTACCGTGGAATCACATTACTCTTCCGCAGCCTCAATCGCCGCAGTCTCAATAATAAACTTCACGCTTCCATCCATTCCATTTGCCTTACCACTGTAAGAAGTATAAGCGCATTTATCCGAATTCAGCGCCTGAATCCGATCCAGTACATCTCCCAGATCATCCTCAAAGGTACTCTTCAGCTTGCTGGTACCCTCTTCTTCAAACTTCTTCGTACCGTCAGCCAGTTCTTTCGCACCATCGGACAGCTCGTCAATACCATCAACAACCTTGCTGCTTCCCGATTTCAGATCAGAAGCTCCGTTTGCCAGAGAAGAAGTTCCATTTGCCAGTGTAGAAGCTCCGCTCGCCAGAGTAGATGCTCCGCTTGCCAGCGTAGAAGCTCCGCTGTTCAGTTCAGAAGCTCCGCTTGCCAGGGAAGAAGTTCCGTTTGCCAGTGTGGAGGCTCCGCTTGCCAGCTGGGATGCTCCGCTTGCTACCTGAGAAGCACCGCTTCTTAAGCTTCCGCTGTTTGCAGAAAGTTTTGCAGATCCATCGCTTAACTGGCTTCCCAGCTGTCCAAGACCTGCGGTCAGCTGTGTCGTGCCGCCCTGCAGAGTCGTAACACCCTCAACCAGCGCCGGTGCATTTGCTTTCAGCTGGCTTGCGCCGGAAAGCAGCGTATCATTGTAAGCACTCAGCTGAGTAAATCCTGCGTTCAGTGCATTGATGCCTGCTGTTGCTTTTGCAAAACTCTCATTTGTGCTGCTGTACAGCTGGCTCACACCTGCGGACAGAGTACCGATGCCCTTGTACAGAGCGCTTCCGCCTGCATCAAGCTGTGCCACACCTGCGGTCAGTTTCTGCATTGCACCAAGATTCTGCTCAACAACTGCTTTATTATCGGTGATGGTCTGCATCTGTTTCTGCATGGTCTCAAGCTGCGGCATCAGAGCTGCAACCGTCTTCTGCAGATCACTGTACTGACTCTTGATGTCGCTCATCTTCTGCTGCATTGCTGCAAGACCGGAGAGATCCGGGCGCTCGATTTCGAAGTTCAGTTCCGGAAGAGTAATCTGCGGGGCTGTAACCGGAGTAACCGAAACGGTTCCTGCTGAAGCGGAAACGCTGACACTTCCGATCTGGTTTCTTGCTTTACTTAAGGAATCAGCAAGCTCTGTATTTCCAGCGCTCTTAGCTGCGGAAATCTGTGCATCCAGTGCAGCCGCTGCTGCAGAGAGCTGATCATTTGCCTGTTTTGCTGCATCGGCGGATGCCTGGCTTGCTACTGCATCCGCTGCGCTCTGTGCTGCTGCTGTTGCTTCCTGGTTCAGCTGTGCTGCTGCTCCGTCTGCCCATGCCTGAACCTGTGCTGCCATCTGGGTTCCCATCTGCGTTGCCTGATTCGTGATCTGTGCCTCCAGACCGCTTAAGTAGCTCTCAAGTCCTTTGGACAGCGTATCCATCTGGCTCATCAGCTCGTTGCCGTTTGACATCATGTTGTTGACAGATCCTGCGATTGTGGTGTTCAGAACCTCGGAGAGCGCCTCGGTCTCGGAGATCAGGGTAGAACCGGTGCTGGTCATGCCGTCTACCATCGTCAGAAGGCTCTGTACATCGGTGCTCTGCAGCTGCTCGTTCAAACTGGTCAGTCCTTCGGAGAGTTGTTTTGCTCCTGCTAAAATATCATTCTCATCTTTTCCGTCGAGTGCTGCGTTCAGTGTTGCGATTGCACTGTTTACCTCGGTCAGGCCGTCTGCCAGAGGCTGAAGCTGCTCAGCGCCTGCTGCAAGCTGTTTCTCGCCTGCTACATAAGAAGCAACGCCGTCGGACAGCTGTGTTGTTCCGTCGGTGTACTGTTTTACGCCTGCAACGACTTTATTCACACCGTTTACATACTCGGTTACGCTTCCAGTCAGCACACCGTTCTTTCCAAGATACGTCTGGATTGCTTTATTCAGGGTATCAGCGCCCTCGGTGTAAGAGTTTACGCCGCTTGCCAGGGAAGAAGCTCCGCTGCTTAAGGTGGATGCTCCGTTGGACAGGGTAGCTGCTCCGCTGTTTAAGGTAGAAGCTCCGCTGTTCAGAGTAGAAGTTCCGTTTGCCAGAGTCGATGCTCCGCTTGCCAGTGTGCCGGCTCCGCCTGCCAGTGTGCCGGCTCCGCTGTTCAGCTCGTCAGCGCCGTCTTTTAACGTTCCGATACCGTCATCCAGCTCTTTGTAGCTGTCTTTTAAAGTATCCACACCATCGGAGAGTGCCTTGGAACCGTCAACCAGTTCCATTGCAGCATCCTCAAGATCACTCAGTGCATCCTTCAGGTCATCGTATCCGGTGATGTTGTCGGTATCGATGGTGTCGAGAACATCATCAAGTGCAACGGTGAAGGTAGAATCCAGAGAGAAGTTCTCCACATCTGCAGTGATCTCCAGGCTTTCCGGCAGTTCGAAATTGCTGTCACCGGATACCAGATCTTCAAGGGAATCGGAATTTAATCCCAGGCTTTCCTGCAGGCCCGGCATACCAAATCCGATTACGATGTTTCTGCTTCCATCGGAAATGACTTTACCATTGTCGATCTTGACATTGGAGAAAGTATCCTGCGGAAGAATCATTCCGGTCATCAGGACGAATGGGGTGTACATCGTCTCTTTCTTGCCGTTGATGTCAACCGTTGTCTTTGTGTTGTTTGTATAGTCAACTTTGATTTTCAGTTTTCCGCTCTTTCCGGCCAGGTCATCCGGTTTGATTTCCTTGCCGTCCAGATAATAGGTGAACTTCACGGAAACCGGAGGCTCTTTTGTGGTTGTTCCCTGATAATAGATATCCTCGCCGTCTGTCTGCCAGGTCAGCTTGTTTCCGCTCTGGGTGAACTCCTCGTCGCCCTTTACGTTTTTGATGTCCTTCAGTTCACTCTCATCTTGCAGGTTCTTTTCCGTTCCTGCGTTCTTCAGCCAGTTGGATACGGTAATCTGATCTTCCGATCCGTCTGCATTTGCATTTACATATACGGTTTCTTCTTTGGAAACCGCTGCGTCCTCTCCTGTCGCTGCATAAACCGGAGCAGCTCCCATAACAGCAGCCATACCAACAGCAAGACCAGACATCATCTGTTTTCTCAGTTTTCTGTTTCTATTCATTGTGATAAACTTCCTTTCTGTGGTTTTTATAATGGTTTTTTATGATGAAATCCAGGATCATAAGAGAAGTAAAACCCGCTCGGAGTAAGATACTGCGGGATACCGTTTCCCTCAGATCGAGGATGTTTTTCCTATGCCTTTCAATCATCTAATGTTATAACGCAAAAATGACTCTTAGTCAATATTAAATACTGCACAAAATTGACGATCGGTCATTTTTTTCTTCGTGCATAGTCACAAAAATGAGAAAATTAGTCATTTTCCCTTTGACAGTTTCCATGTATGATACCTATAATTATAGGCAGGATAATGACACACGTTTTTGATATCTTTCAGGAAAGGAGACTCTCTGTGGGAAAAATTGATAATAACAAACAAATGAAGCGTGAGTCCCTTCTGGACTCTGCTTTCTCGCTCTTTATCGACAACGGCTTTAATAAAACCTCTATTTCGGACATCGTGAACAACGCCGGCGTTGCAAAGGGCACTTTCTATCTTTATTTCAAAGATAAATACGATATTCGAAATCATCTGATTGCGCACAAGGCAAGCCAGATATTCCAGGCAGCCTATGCGGATCTGCTGCGCCATCCGGACATCCAGGATTTTGAGGAGCAGGTGCTTTTCATCACCGACAATATCCTCGATCAGTTTGCTGCCAACCACAGCCTTGTGACGCTGATCTCCAAGCACTTAAGCTGGGGGTTCTTCAAAAATTCGCTTACATTTTCTCCGTTCAGTGACGCACCTGCTATCTACACAATTTACGAATCGCTGCTCTCTCACGCGGCATATACGTACCGCTCACCGGAGCTGATGTTCTATATGATTCTGGAACTCGTAAGCGGCACAAGCTACAATGCCATCCTGTATCAGCAGCCAATCCCGCTTGAGGACTTAAAGCCGGAGCTCTACGACGCCATCCGCGGCATTTTCAAACAGTTCCGGATCCGTAAAAAACGGAACGTAACAGAAAGTACGGAAAAAACAATTTCGTCAGCACAGCAGCCTGATCATCCGGCTCCATTAAGGGCAGCGCAATAAAAAAATACTTTCGCGGAATCTTCCAACCAAAGAAACCACGAAAGTATTTTTTTGTCTTTTTTATGATACCTGCGTTTCCAGATATTCGGCAATCCGCTGCTCCATCACCGGGACGAGCCACTCAGCGTAGCCGGCCTTCATCGGATGGATCGGATCCTGGAGATACAGTTTCCGTTTTTCCGGCGAAATGCTGTTGATCCGTTCGTCATTCCAGAAATCAATCACGCCGATCTGCCATTTTTCCTGGATTTTCAGAAGTGCTTCCACCATCTTTGCGTACGTATCGGAATCATACTGTGGGTTAGTGTAGAACATGACCCGGCAGTGCCACGTTTCTTTTGCATACGCAATGATGTACTCGATCGCACCGCAGACGGTTTTGACATCGAAGCTGTCCAGATCACGGGATTCCGAAATTTCGCCGAGCGGGCTGTTACGCGTTGCATCGTTCGTGGAAAGCTGGCAGATAAACAGATCCACCTGACGCTCCGGGTCGAGATTGTCGCGCATGCGCTCGATGTAGGAATCCTCACAGTTATCAATCAGTGTTGTTCCATTGACCGCTTCTTTGATGCAGATACAACTGTCTTTTTTCGCTATGTACTCCGCGAACGCATTGTTGTGGGCCGCAAATCCCTTCGTCACGGAAGATCCCAGGAAGACAACCGTCTTTCCTTTTAACGGACTCGTCTTTTTAAACGGGATCCGGGAAACATCGTACCGGACGGAGTTTCCTTTTTTGAAGTAACCAGTTTTCTTATTCATTCTATATACGCCGCCGGCAGCTAAGGCTGCGCCTCCTGCTGCCAGGATTCCGGCTATGATTTTTGCATCCATGGGTAACCCTCCATTATCTGAGTCAGTACAGATTTACAGATCCTTTCGGATCTTTTTTCGAATACCCCTATCTTACATCATTTTTTCGAAAATGCAAGTAAACTTTGTTGTCGATTTTGTTCCGATTTTGTTAACAAAGTTCGGCTTTTCTGTGTTTTGGTCGAATCCGCAGCGGTTCTGGCGAAAGCTTTCACCGCTTTTTTCCAAAAAAGATTGACTCTCAAGTGTACTTGAGTGGTATAGTGAGAGTAAGATTTTATTTTATCACAAAGGAGAATTCTGTCATGAAAGAAACGGTTTTAGGCAGTCATCTGAGAAAAGTTCCTTCGATTGCAGTCGGATGCATGCGGCTTTCCGAAAAATCGAAAGACGAGATGAATCATTTCATCCATTCCGCGCTGGAACAGGGCGCATATTTCTTTGATCATGCTGATATTTACGGCAGCGGCATGAGTGAAACAGTTTTCGGTGATGCATTTGCCTCCGATCCTTCCCTGCACCGCGAGGATGTTCTGATCCAGTCCAAATGCGGCATCCGCCAGGGCTGCTATGATCTGTCGAAAGAGCACATTCTGGAATCGGTGGACGGTATTTTAAAACGGCTGCAGACCGATTATCTCGATCTTCTGCTGCTCCACCGCCCGGACGCCCTCGTAGAGCCAGAAGAAGTTGCAGCAGCGTTTGATGTTCTGTTTGAGAGCGGAAAGGTCCGCCATTTCGGTGTTTCCAACCACAAGCCGATGCAGATTGCACTTCTGCAGAAATATGTCCGCCAGCCGCTCGTTGCCAATCAGGTACAGTTCAGCATTCCGGTTTCCAATCTTGTCGCCAACGGCATGGAAGTTAATATGGAGACACCGGGCTCGGTTGACCACGACGGAAGTCTGCTCGACTACTGCCGGCTCCATGATATTACGCTTCAGGCGTGGTCGCCATTCCAGATGCCGTCATGGAAGGGATGCTTCCTTGGAAGTGACGAGTATCCGGAGCTGAACCAGAAAATCCGCGTGCTGGCCGAAAAATACGGTGTCAGTGATACCACGATTGCAGCGGCGTGGATTCTGCGCCATCCGGCGAATATGCAGCTCGTCACCGGTACGGCAAGCGAAAAACGCCTGAAAGAGATTATCGCGGCATGCAATATTACGCTGACGCGGGAAGAATGGTATGAGCTGTATCTGGCGGCAGGTCATCCGCTTCCGTAAGTTTTTCTGTCCGCCCGTATGCGAAGCAAGGCTAAAATCCGTTTTTCGGATCCGGGATTGATTTATAACATCGGAAAAGCATTCCTTTAGATCTTGTCGATCTTCCGGAATGCTTTTCCCTTTTTCCTTTTCTTTTTTCATGCAGCTATCTGCAATCCGCATTTGCTGCCTGCCCATAACCAAACAACTGCTCTGTGATTTATCAGATCTCTCCCACCAAATATCCCTGTTTTCCGTCGCGCAGGAAGATCGGCAGTGTTTCGATCGGCGCCTCGATTTCGTAGGCTTTTCCGCCCTCATAAACATCACCGGTATTTGCCAGCGTCCAGGACGCACCGGCCGGCAGATAAACGGTACGGCTCGTTGCTTTTGCCCGGACAATCGGTGCTACAAGGATGTCGGAGCCGAACATGTAAGCATCGGAGATGTCCCAGCACGCTGCATCCTCCGGGAACTCATAGAACATCGTTCTCATGACCGGTGTTCCTTTTTCGTGTGCTTCTGCCATCAGGATTCTCGTGTAATCGCGCATTTTTTCGCGGACACCGATGAATTTTGTCAGGATTTCATAATTTTTCTCTCCGAAGCTCCATACCTCGTTGTCAGCTCCGGTTCCCTCACGCACTTCGCCAGCCTTGTTGATGATCTCTTCTCTCGGTCCCCGGTTTCCGTGAATACGCATAACCGGGCAGAAGGTACCAAACTGGAACCAACGCACAAGCAGCTCCTGGAAGTCCGGATCTTCGGTCACACCGCCGTGGAATCCGCCGATATCGCTTGTCCACCACGGAATGCCGCACAATCCCATATGAAGGCCTGCGCAGATCTGTTTGCGGAAGTCCTCGTAGGTTGAGAAAATATCGCCGGACCACACAAGGGCTCCGTATTTCTGGCTTCCGAGCCATGCGCAGCGGACGAGGTTGACGATATCCTCCTGGCCGCTCTCTTTCTGGCCCTCGTAGAACATGCGGGAATACTCTCTCGGGTAAATATTTCCGATCTCTTCCACCGGGCCTGCGGCGTAGCGGTAGCACTCGTACTCATAGGTTGAAAACTCCGGTTCAGCCTCATCGAGCCAGAAGGTGCGGATGCCGAGATCTGCATAGTTTTTCTTTACTTTTTCCCAGACGTACTTTCTCGTTCTCGGATTCGTTGCATCCAAAAAGACATTATTTCCATGGAACAGCATCTGAACATCAACACCTGCATTACTCTTCACAAGAAGTCCCTGCTGTTTCATTTCTTCGTAATTTTCACTTCTCCAGTCGATCTGCGGCCAGATGGAAACCATCGTCTCAATGCCCATCTCGTGCAGCTCGTCGATCATTGCCTTCGGATCCGGGAAGTATTCCTCGTCAAAACGGTAATCACCGCATCTTGGCCAGTGATAGTAGTCGATCACAAAAACATCCAGCGGAATGCCGCGTTTTTTGTACTCGCGCGCCACGTTCAGAACCTGCTCCTGGTTGTAGTAGCGAAGCTTGCACTGCCAGAAGCCAAGGCCGTACTCCGGCATCATCGGAACTTTACCAATGGCATCTGCAAAGTGCTCTTCAATTTCTGCCGGGGTATCGCCTGCGGTTACCCAGTAGTCGAGCTGCTTTGTGGTGCGTGCCAGCCATTCCGTTGTGTTCGTTCCGAAATGAACCTCACCGACCGCTGCATTGTGCCACAGGAAGCCGTAGCCAAGGCTCGATACATAAAACGGAATGCTCGCCTGCGAATTACGGTGCGCCAGTTCCAGGTTGCATCCCTTCAGGTTCATTCTCTCCTGCTGATACTGTCCCATACCATAAATCTTCTCATCCGGGTTGGAATCGAAGGATACTTTCAGCTGATAAGCGCCTCCCTTTAATGCACGGTAATCGTGTGCGCGCAGGCAGAGCGCTCCGCCGTTTGCGATCTCGGAGAGCAGCACCTCGCCCTTCTGATTCAGGAACGTAATCCGCAGCTTCTGTCCCCACGGCTGAAGCTCGAGAACCGCCTGGATTTTACCGTTTTTGATCGTCGCTTTCAGTTCATCCACCAGCTCAATTTCCGCTTCCATCGGTTCCGGATCAAGCAGTGCAATGCTTCCCTCTTCTATCTCAGAAAGAAGCGTACCTCTCACCCGAAGACTGTCCTTCTGCCACGGCTCCACCCGGACCGTCTCCCCATCCTGCCGGAAAATCAGCGCATTTCCCTGTTTTTCAAAATACTGCATAAAACCCTCCCTTTCCAGAACCCGCCGTTCCAAACGCATGCATGGGCTCTGCTCTTTTCGTTTACTTTCTACTTAGCATTATACTAACATTTCCGGCAGAATACTTGATCTTAATTTTCATGTTCTAACACTATTTTGATCTTTTTCAATTATTTCCCATTGAAATAAAGCTCTTTCTTAAGGAATCGGAATTCACCTTTCCCCTGCGTCCGTTTTTCAACGCAAAGAACCCCCGGAGCCATTACAGCCCCGGGGGTTCTCAGTATTTCATTTATTATGCAAGCTTCAAAGTATTAACCTTAACTCCAGGTCCCATAGTAGGAGCCAGAGTAACGCTCTTCAGGTACTGTCCCTTCAGAGTAGCCGGTTTTGCTTTGTTGATTGCACCGATCAGCGTCTGGAAGTTGTCGCTTAACTGCTTCTCAGTAAAAGAAGCTTTTCCGATTGGCACGTGGATAATGTTTGTTTTGTCAAGACGATACTCAATCTTACCTGCTTTGATCTCTTTAACGGCTTTGGTAACATCCATAGTTACGGTACCAGCCTTCGGGTTTGGCATTAAACCTTTCGGTCCAAGTACACGGCCCAGACGACCAACAACACCCATCATATCCGGTGTAGCAACAACAACGTCGTAATCAAACCAGCCATCGTTCTGGATTCTCGGGATCAGCTCCTCAGCTCCAACGAACTCTGCACCTGCTGCAACAGCCTCATCAGCTTTTGCGCCTTTAGCGAAAACAAGTACACGAACCTGTTTTCCGGTACCGTGCGGCAGAACAACTGCTCCACGGATCTGCTGGTCTGCGTGACGTCCGTCACAACCAGTTTTGATGTGAACTTCGATTGTCTCGTCAAATTTAGCAGTAGCTAATTTCTTAACTGTGGAAATAGCATCTGCCGGATCGTACTGAATGCTACGATCAACTGCTTTTGCAGCCTCTAAATATTTCTTACCATGTTTCATTGTCTAATAACCTCCTGGTGGTAGTTGCGGGAATCTCCCTCCCACGTCAATACGAGAAGATGTAAACTCTTCTTCTAAATTAGTCCTCTACAACGATACCCATACTTCTTGCGGTACCTGCGATCATGCTCATAGCTGCCTCAACAGTTGCTGCATTCAGGTCTGGCATCTTCATCTCTGCGATCTCACGAACTTTGTCCTTAGAGATAGTAGCAACTTTCGTTTTGTTCGGAACGCCGGAACCAGATTTCAGGTTGCAGGCTTTCTTAAGCAGAACTGCTGCCGGAGGAGTTTTGGTTATGAAGCTGAAACTTCTGTCTGCATATACAGTGATAACTACAGGGATGATCAGGTCTCCCTTATCTGCTGTTCTTGCGTTGAACTCTTTGGTAAACTGTACGATGTTTACTCCGTGCTGTCCAAGTGCAGGTCCAACCGGTGGTGCTGGTGTTGCTTTACCAGCAGGAATCTGTAATTTGATATATCCTGTAACTTTCTTTGCCATTTTACGGCACCTCCTAAATAAATGTGGTAATTGCGGGAATTTCCCTCCCACGAAACGCCCCTGGGGCATTTCTTACATCTTCTTGACTTCTGCGAAACTTATTTCTACCGGCGTTTCGCGGCCGAACAGCTCAACATTGATGGTAACCATCTGTTTTGTATCATTGATACTCTGAATCAGTCCGGTTGTATCCTTCCATGCGCCGCCTGTTACAACGACTGCATCGCCGACTTCAAGGTCAAGCTCAACCTTTTCCTCACCACCGGTGATTCCAAGGTTCACCATTTCCTCATCCGTAAGCGGTACCGGCTTGGATCCCGGTCCTACGAAGCCCGTAACACCTCTGGTATTGCGGACAACATACCAGGTATCGTCGTTCATGATCATGTTGATCAGAACGTAGCCCGGAAACAATTTCCGGAGTACCTGTTTCTTGGTTCCGTTCTTGACTTCAACAACTTCTTCCATAGGAACACGTACTTCCAAAATCTGATCCTCAAGATGACGGTTCTCAATTGTTTTCTCAATATTGGCTTTTACTTTGTTTTCATAGCCCGAATAGGTGTGGACTACATACCAGTTTACTTCTGACATTCTGACACCTTTATCCTTATTTGATCAATAAATTGACGAACTCGATTACAGCGCTGTCAACCAGGGTGATTAACCCGCAGGTTACTGCAGAGATCGCTACGACTGCAACGGTCTGCTTGCCCAGCGTTTTGTTGTCAACCCAGATGATTTTTCTGAACTCTGCTTTCAAGCCCTTGAACCAGCTCTTTTTGGATGCTTTTTTTTCAGTTTCTGCCATTGGATCACCTCTTACCAAAGATTATTTGGTTTCTTTGTGCATTGTGTGCTTTTTGCAGAATCTGCAGTACTTCTTTGTCTCCATTCTCTCAGGATGGTTCTTTTTCTCTTTTGTCATGTTGTAATTACGCTGTTTGCATTCAGTACATGCCAATGTGATTTTTACGCGCACGACTTCCACCTCCACTGTGTATTTGCGTTATCGCTTGTGATCCTTGCGGATCAGCGGCGGTCTCTTCATTTCTGCCCTGTTTTTGCTGCTCGTACTTCAGCAATTTCAGGCATAAAAAAAAGACCTTCTTCCATGTCGCTGATTTATTGTAGCACAGGAACTGCCTGTTGTCAACAAAATTCACCAAAGTACGCTGAGATTTTTTATCAGGATCGTATCGTTCACTGGTTTCCGGCGAACTGTAACACCCTGTTTGTTCGAGGCGGTTCCGGACAGGAAATGATTCTGCGCACAATTTTTCCTGCGCGCAGAACCATTCTCTTATTCTTTCCCTGAAAAAGCCTTACGCATCCGATCTGGAATACGCGTTTTTCATCTGGTTGCTGAGTTCAAAGAGTACCTTGTGCAGTGTTGCACCCGTCTCTTTTTTCAGCATTTCAGCGATTTTGTTGTTTGCTTCTTCTCTCAATTGTGTCTGTTTTGTTTCGTCTGTCTCCCCTGCAAGCAGCGCATCGTACTGATGGATCAGTGCATGGCCTTTTGCCATCACCTTTTCCTGATACCGCTCAATGTGGAAGATAGAAGACTTATAGGACGCATCTGCCATTGCTGCCACCATGCGGCTTGCCCAGTAGAAGTTATCTGTGGAAACCTCTCCCGTTGTGTTGGAAAGATACTCCGGTGTTGTCGTCACATCGGTGTAGAACGGAACCAGCACATTGAATGCATTTGACGCAAATGCGATCCACTGCAGAATGCCGTTGTCTCCTTTGTGATCCGGGCGCATCTGGATGACAGAAAGGAAATCGGTCCGGTTGACACCGATGGAGCGGTATGCCCCTTTCCACGATTTATCGCCGTATGCGGCATACGGGTCGTACGGTGTTCCCTGATAGTGGGAGGACAGTACGTATTTCACATCCTCTACGGTGATCTTCTTCTCCGGAACCATCATCCATGGAATATCGTCGGATACCGGTGTGTAATCGGCATCCGGTCCGTCCCATTTTTTCGTGTGCGGGTTCAGATAGCGCTCCATGAACCAGGCACGCGGTGTATTGTAAACGTGATCGGAATCATCGTGGCTTCCAAAGGCATCGCGCGGATTAAAATTTCCATCCATAGAGAGATCCAGATGATATGTTTCAATAAATTCTTTCAAATCCGCTGAGCACATATATTCCTTCTGCTCGCCGAGTGCATCCTCCAGATCAAAATGGTCGATGCCGAGCTGGTTCGGCATGGCCACATAATGGTCATCCGGCACTTTCACTGCCATCCAGTGATGGCCGCCGATCGTTTCCAGCCACCAGATCTCATCGTGGTCCTGAAATGCAATGCCGTTCATCTCGTATGTACCATACTGCTCCAGCAGACTGCCCAGTCTTTTGACACCCTCTCTGGCGCTTTTAATATAAGGAAGAACAATATAAACAAGGTCCTCCTCGCCGATTCCGCCCGGAACCTCTTCTTTTCCGTCTTCCGCCGGCTGATAAACAACAAGCGGATCAGCACCCAGTACACGCGGATTCGATGTGATTGTCTCGGTCGCAGTCATACCGACCTGCGCTGCATTCACGCCGCTTGCCGCCCAGACCCCCTCGCCTTTTTCTGCGTTTGGCACTGCAGTGTACCGCATCGGATTGTCCGGAAGCTCAATGGTCAGATGAGAAATCTCGGTTTTATAGGTTCTCGGCTGCTCCTCCGGGTGAATCACTGCAAATTTTTTCGATGTATAATGGCCTGCACCGGAATCGTCGTTTCGCGCGATCATGGTGGAACCGTCATACGATGCTTTCTTTCCAACTAAAATGGTTGTACAAGGCATAGCTATAGCCCTCCTTTTGCTGTCTTATGCTTCCGATTATGACACTATAAACTGCGATTTGCAAGCACCATGTTATCTGTCATTTTTTTCGTTTTCTTCCTTTTTTACAAAATAAACCGTATCAATTCCTTCTCCCCTGTCATCCTTCAGCCGCCGGACAAGACTATATCCCAGCTTGTCCAGGATATGCTCCTGGGCCCCGTTCGTGGACCAGGTACGGAGAGTAATCCGGCTTCCCGGAAATTTTGCTGCGATGTCCTTTTCTGCTTCTGCATACATTACCTCCGAAATTCCCTGTCCGCGGTAATCCGGCCAGACGCAGAGGGTGGTCAGATAGCAGGAATCCGGATATGCTTCCAGATTCTCACAGTTAAAATGATCCTTCCAGGTCATAAAGGCCCGCACGACTCCCTCTTCCTTCCACAACACTACATGCTGACTGCAGATATTCTCCAGATATTCTGCAATTCCATCCGTCTTTTCTTCTGTCTCGGCCCAGTTCGTCTGGGATGTACTGTTGCGGTGGGAAAGCGGCGGAACGAAATCCTGATCGCACAGCTCCAGCAGCTGCCGGATTTCTTCTTTCTCTTTTCGATCCTCTATCCCGTCCCTTACAACGACTCTGCTCTCGCAGCACATCCACGGAAGCCGGCATACGAGTGCTACGGCTGCACACATGCCATCTTCTACGCTGGCGGCATCGAGCCATTCTTCTCTGGTATGCGCTCCCCCGCCCCGGCAGAAACCGACACAGATGGCAGGAATATGCCGCGACAATGGGATATTACAGTCTGTGGATGCCTCAGAGCATATCGGCTCTTCCCCGTCGGCTGCCTTTAGCGTTTTCTGTGCACACCGCGTCATACGTGCCATCTGGACAGGATCGGTTTCTCTTGCGCACGGCCGCTTTCCGACGAGCTCACAGGAATACTGTACCTCCTCACTCTGGCGTGCTGCTATGGTCTCCTCCAGATATGTTTCGCAGGCTTCCAGGCTCCTGTAATCCTCCGAACGGAATTCAAACAGCATGGAGGCATCCTGCGCAATCGTATTGACGGAGGTTCCTCCCTCTATTTTTCCTACATTGTATGTTGTATGAGATGCTGCATCTGTCTGAAAACAGTAAAGCTCTCCGATCAGACCCGCAAGCTCTGCAATGGCATTTTTTCTTCCGAAATTCAGGAAAGAATGACCGCCCTTTGTTTTTGCCGAAATCCGATACCGGACAGACCCGATGCAGATGGGATACATTTTATCCCGATACAGGTCAAAGGCTGCCATTCCACACAGATTTTTTTCATAATGGTCGACAAGCGCGCGAACTCCGCACAGATTGCCAAGCCCTTCTTCTCCCAGATCCGCTGCAAAAATCAGACCGCATGGAAGCTCCGGCTCTGTCTCATGAACGTATTTTGCCGCCATCAGAAGCATCACGACATTCACGGTATCGTCTGTGATGCCGGGACAACGCCAGATCATTCCGTCTTCCTTAATCTCCAGCGGTTCCTCCAGCGAAAACACAGTGTCCAGATGCGCCGTATACAGAACCTTCTTTTCCTGTTCCGGCCGATACTCCCAGATTACATTTCCAAGCTCATCCGTATGAACCGACTCCATGCCCTGCTGTTTCATCCATTCCATGCAATATGCGATTCTCTGATCCTCTTTTCCCGTTTCCGTCGGGGTCAGTGTCAGCTCCCGCAGCGTCTGCAGCGCAAGTTCTTTGTTGTTCCGGCAAAAGTTTCGGTATTCTTCTTCTATTTCCCATTTTTTACGCATGAAGTACAATCCTTCCTTCTTTGTATTCCCATTCTGTTCCATATCTCTTGCTCACACGGGTGAGATATTCTGCAATTTTTTCTGCTGTTTTTTCGTCTGCCACGTATGGAATATTTTTTTCTGCGTTTTCCCTGTCCATACCAAGCTCGACCGGCAGAAGCTCCAGATGTGTGCATTTCCCCTGACAGATCTCGAAATACGGCAGCACACTCCGATAGACCTCCGGAATTTCGTAGAGGGAATGTGAGGACTGCTCCTGCCGCCTGGCGATTCCGATGGATGCTGCCGTGTGAATATTCAGACCATATTTTTCCATGTAGTCCGCAGGCAGAAGGCGTACATACTGATTTTCAAAAATAAAATTTCCGAGGCAATAGAAAATCGGACAGTCATGATACAGTTCGATTCCCTTCAGCTGATGCGTTCCGCCCCCGATCACCGCGCTGGCGCCCGCATCGATACAGGCGTGTGCAAATTCCTCCAGAAAATAATCCGCTTCCTCGTCATTGTCCTTACGGATTTCATGTGAATGTACCATAACCAGGACTGCCTCACATGTCATCTTCGCTTCCCGGATTGCATCGACGGTGCGTTTCACATCGATCGGATTCGGGCTGGAGCTTCTTCCCTCTGTTCCGTCCTTGCTGATTTCAAACATTTTCCCGCCAAATTCCATGACACCCTCGGGAAGCGGAGCTATAAATCCCTCCTGCCGGTGCAGATCCCGCAGTCCGTTGATTCCGGTCACCTCTGCAATCTTTGCAAGATCCTGCGCATGTTTTTCCGTAATGGTATATTTTTCCGAAAAACGCAGCGGATTTAAGCCCGGCCGGCCCGGCTGCCGTTCCGTCTGACTTCCCGCCCTGGCTGCATTTTCAAAGGTAGAACAGATATCAATCACCGCAATCTGTCCCGCTGTTGTGTCCAGAATGGCAGGACGCGATGCTTCGTAAAGATTTTTGCCTGCTCCGGCATATGCCACATCCTTTTTTTTCAGTTCGCTGATCGTAGATGCCAGTCCTTCGTAGGAATAATCCATCGTATGATTATTCGAAATCCCAAGAAAATTAAAACCGTAACGCAGGGTATCTTCCAGACACTTCGCATCTGCCGTAAGCCATGTTCCGCCGGAATACGCCGATGCGTAGCAGCTGCCGTCCGATATCGTTGTTTCCAGATTCGCCATCCGAACCTCTCCCTGCATCAGAAATTCGCGAATCGGCAAAACATCCTGATATCCCGGCAGAAGCCGTTTCATAATCAGAATATCTCCCGCCGCCGATACTCTTATTGTTCTGTTCATTCTTTTTTTGCCTCCCGAACGATTCCTGCTCTCTGCTTTTGGAATCGCATCTTTATCCATTCTTATTTTTTCGTAACGGTTCAAAAGTCCCATCCCGGTTTTTCTTTCCTTTTACATAGCTCCAAATCGTTACCTTTTCTCTCTGTATCTGCTGCTTCTTTCTACCAGATCCGCAAAAAGGCGGTTCATCTCCGGCGCTGAGTGGATCAGCCCTTCCGGATGCCACTGTACGGCCACAATCTGTCCGTTGCGGCTTTCTATCGCCTCGATGGTTCCATCCGGCGCCGTTGCTGAAACCACGATGTCCTCTCCCGGCGTACGCACTGCCTGATGATGCATGGAGTTTACCGCATGGGTTCCCGCCCCAAGAATTTCTGCCAGATGGGTCCCCTCTTTAATTTCCACATGGTGATGCAGATACGACCGCTCCAGGGACTGCAGATGCAGAATTGTAGTTTCCTTCTGTGTATAGATATCCTGGTACAGATCACCGCCGCACAGGACATTTAAAAACTGAATTCCTTTGCAGATGCCAAGCATGGGCATTCCCATCTCTTTTGCTGCCCGTCCAAGTGCAAACCATGCCTCGTCGATCTCCGGGCGAATGGTCTGGATCTGCGGTTTTGGCTCTTCTCCATAATACCACGGATTTAAGTCCTCTCCGCCGGGAACCAGAATTCCGTCGCACACAGCAAGTATGCCTTCCGGATCCGCTTTCATGGCAACTGCCGGAATTGCCATAGGAATTCCGCCGTTGTTCAGAACTGATTCGATATAATCGCTGTTGACATACATTCTCTCCGCACTTGAAAAAAGTCCCGGCTGTGTTTTATACGTATTTCCCAAGATTCCAATGATCGGTTTTCTCACTTGTAAACTCTCCTTTTTACCAGATATGCCGAAAACGGCTTCACCTTTCCTGTGAACCCGCTTCCGGCATGCTTTTTCTTTCGTTATCGAATATTTTACAGTACATCCTGATGGCAGATATGACGGATCTTTTCCTCATCTAAAGCACGAATGACATTGGCTGCCATTGCGCTTGCTGCCTCCAGGTCTTCTTTTGCACAGAAATTATAATGGCTGTGCGCATAGCGGGATGGAACACCAAGCACCAGACACGGAACTGCTTTTCCTGTCACGCTGATTTTTGCTGCGTTTGTGCTTCCGCCTCTTCTTACGCTCTCCTGGTATTTAATTCCGCATTTTTCTGCTACTTCCTCGGCCAGTGAAATAAACTGCGTATTGGAAATATAGCTGTTGTCCAGAATACGAATCTGAACTCCCTTCTTCATGCAGCCCTGTGCCTGTCCTGCGCTGATGAAAAAGTCATCGGAAGGAGATCCCTCAAATACAATGGCAAGGTCCGGTTTTACAATCTGGCTCGTCACCACAGCACCGCGGGTTCCGACCTCCTCCTGTGCTGCAAAGGCGCCGACAACATTAACCGCAAGAGAAGCCTGCTCCTTTTCCAGCTGTTTCATCGTATCTACGATGCATGCGCAGCCGGCCCGGTTGTCAAATGCTTTTCCGAAGCAGATCTCATGCTCTGCATCGTATTCAAAGGTTACATCCGGCATCATCGGATCACCGATATGGATTCCGAAAACATTTTCAACCTCCTCGCGGCTGGTTGCTCCGACATCCACATACATTTTTTCAATTTCAAGAGTCTGACTGCTGCGTTCCGCTGTTGTCATGAAATGAACCGGTTTTGCGCAGATAATACCATGTACCATCTTTCCGGATCTGGTGCGGATCCATACCGCATGTGCCGGAAGGCTGGTCAGATGAAAGCCGCCAAGCATGATAATGCCAAGGCATCCGTTGTCCTGGATATTCTGTACCATGAAACCGCATGCGTCCAGATGGGCATCCAGCTGGATGACCGGACGGGAATCCTTCTCTGTTCCCGGCATCCGCACATACAGGTTATTCATTGCGTCATTTTCTACATCAAATTCTTTGCAGTAATCTGCGATGGTACGGATGACATCCTCCTCAAATCCACTTGGTCCAAATGCATCGGAAAGCTTACCAAACATTTCTATATCCATTGTTTTATCCTCTTTTCTTTGGGTTTCTATCAGATTTATATTCTTAATATACAACAAAGCAGTGTGCTGTGACAATATCCATCCAGCGATCTGTCTCCAGCTTATTTGTGAAGGTATCTACCTTCTGCATTCCCGGATAAAACGACATCGTGTACGCTTTTTTCCAGTCTTTATAGGTTACCTCATATGTAAAGTGCTCCGGAAGAGCCACCTGACACTCTTTTTTCTGTCCGGCAACTGCCTTTTTTACCCCTTCCCGGATTTCGGATATCACTTTTCCTTTCGCTTTGCACCACGTTGCCGCACCGACACCATGCTTCGTTTCCACTGTCGTAATGCCCGGAATCAGTTCTTTGGCCTGACGGCAGATCTCTTCATCTCCGGAAAGAAACAGCACCGGTACGTGATGTGATGCTGCTGTATAGCTGTTCAGCATGCACTCACTCATCACTTTTCCATTCAGATGAATATACAGGCTGTTTCCTGTCGATGTGTGGCTGATCGAAAAATTGGGATCTCCTGCCGGTGCATGGTATCCAAGATACAGTACTCCGTCATAGCTGTCGTCGATACCATACATCATATTATACGGATGACCACTCTTTCCCCGGATCAGGGTGACATACTCCGGCATTTTCAGCGGGTCAATGTTGGATGCATCTCCGTGACCGTCCTTTACGACAATCTCATCCGCGCCCGCTTCATGTGCTGCTTCGCATGCCGCAACGACCTCTTCGGTCATCTCCTCTGCAAATCTCTGGTATACGCTTTCCTTCTTATGTGTTTCATCGGTCAGTGCCACTCCGGCACATCCCTCGATGTCTGCACTGATAAAAAGCTTCATTTCTGCTGTTCCCTTCTTTCTTTATCATAAAGATGACAATATACGTAATGTCCGTCATCCACTTCATACCGCTCCGGCGCCTGTGTTTTGCAGCATTCCATGCATTTTGGACATCTGGTATGGAATTTGCAGCCTGTCGGCGGCTTGTGGGCGGATGGGATGCTTCCCTCAAGCAGAATTCTTTCTCTTTTTGCCGTTGGATCCGGAACCGGAACTGCAGAAAGCAGTGCCTGCGTATACGGATGCATCGGATTGCTGTAAATTTTCTCTTTTTCTCCGACCTCCACGAAATTGCCGAGATACATAACGCCGACACGGTCACTGATGTATTCCACAACGCTCAGGTCATGTGCAACAAAAATATAGGTCAGATCCAGGTCATGCTTCAGTTCATTTAAAAGATTCAGAACCTGCGCCTGAATAGACACATCCAGTGCCGAAACCGGTTCGTCTGCGATGATCAGAGACGGTTCTACCGCAAGTGCACGGGCAATTCCGATTCTCTGACGCTGACCGCCGGAAAATTCATGTGGATAACGGTTTGCATGGTAGTCATCCAGTCCTACCCGGTGCAAAAGATCCAGTACTTTCTTTTCCAGATCCGCTTTATCCTGATACAGATGATGCACCAGCAGCGGCTCTGCAATGATATCAAAAACGGACATTCGTGGATTCAGGGACGCATACGGATCCTGAAAAACCATCTGTACTTTTTTCCGGATGGAACGCATTCTCCGGTCATTGTACTCTGTAATATCTTCGCCATCCAGATACACATGGCCTGATGTCAGATTTTCCAGTTTGCAGACGCCTCTTCCCAGTGTGGATTTTCCGCAGCCGGACTCGCCTACAATTCCGAATACCTCTCCTTTTTTCACCTCAAAGGTAACTCCGTCTACCGCTTTGACGAATTCCTTTTTCCCAAATCCGCTTCCGGCAACCGGATAATAAATTTTCAAATCCTCTACTCTAAGTAATGTATCCGACATCCTAGTCACCTGCCTTCTCTACGTGATCTGTTTTGAGCTGTCCGCTTTCGCAGAGCCAGCATCTGCTGATATGGCCTTCCTCGATCTGGAAAAATCCCGGTTCTTCCTCGCGGCACTTTTCCGAAGCGTATGGACATCGCGGCGCAAATTTGCAGCCTTTCGGCATATATTTCGGGTTTGGAACGTTACCCGGAATCGACTTCAGTTCTTTTCCGGCGTCTCCCAGTCTCGGAATCGATCCCAGCAGTCCCTTCGTATACGGGTGGGACGGATTGGCGAAAATTGTTTTTACATCTCCGCGCTCTACCACGCGGCCGCAGTACATAACGGCAACATCATCGCAGACCTCTGCAACAACGCCAAGATCATGTGTAATAAACAGGATGGATGTACCCGTCTCTTTTTTTAGCTGGTTCATCAGATCCAGTATCTGTGCCTGAATCGTTACATCCAGTGCAGTCGTCGGCTCATCCGCAATCAGGATTTCCGGCTTGCATACAAGTGCCATGGCAATCATGACCCTCTGTCTCTGGCCGCCGGAAAGCTGGAACGGATACTCCTTCATCATATGCTCCACACGCGGAACACCCGTTTTCCGGAGCATGTCCTCTGCCTTTTTCAGTGCCTCTTTTTTTGATATTTTTTCGTGCTGCAGAACGCATTCTGCCACCTGGTCTCCAATCTTCATGACCGGATTCAGACTGGTCATCGGTTCCTGGAAAATCATGGAAATTTTGCTTCCGCGCAGCTTTCTCTGCTGTTCCTTCGTCAGCTTTACAATGTCATCGCCATCCAGCAGGATTTCGCCATCAGCAATTTTTCCTTTCGTTCCGGCCAGTAATCCCATCACAGAGAGGGATGTCACGCTCTTTCCACTTCCCGACTCGCCTACGATGCCAAGTGTTGCGCCGCGTCGAAGCTCCACATCGACACCGTCTACTGCTTTGATCACACCGCCATCGGTATAGAAATACGTATGTAAATTTTTTATCTCAAGTACGTTACCAGTAGCCACTTCTGCTCCTCCTTATCAATCGGAAAGTTTCGGATCGAGTGCATCGCGAAGTCCGTCGCCTAACAGGTTAAAGCTCAGTACGGTAAGGAAAATCGCAAGACCCGGGAAAATCGTCACATACATTGCGCTCGTCATATAGTTTCTTCCGTTGGAAAGAAGCAGTCCCCATTCCGGTGTCGGCGGCTGTGCTCCCATTCCCAGGAAGGAAAGGCTCGATGCCGTCAGAATGGAAGATCCAAACGACATGGAATACTGTACAATGATGTCCGGAATGGCTCCCGGCAGAATGTGGTGAAACAGAATTCTCGCATCGGAAACACCGATGTTCCGTGCCGCCAGGACAAAAACGGAATTTTTCAGGGTCAGCGTTTTGCTTCGGACAAGTCGTGCGAAGGTCGGTGTAGAAAAGACAGCGACCGCAATCACAACGTTTGTCATGCCGCTTCCGAGGATTGCCACGATGGCGATTGCAAGAATCAGTCCCGGAAAAGCGAACAGGACATCGCAGATTCTCATAATAATAGAATCAATCCATCCGCCGTAATATCCGGCCAGAAGTCCGAGAATGGTACCACAGACTGCACCGACCGTAACAGCGCCGAATCCGACTGCAAGTGAAATCCGGGTTCCACAGACGATACGGGAAAACAGATCCCGTCCAAACTCATCCGTTCCAAACAGGTGCTTCATACTTGGTCCCTGCAGAATCGCATTATAATCATACTCATTGATTCCGTACGGCACAATTTTGCTTCCGAAAAACGCAAGGAAAATGAGAAAAATGATAAAACAAAGCGCAACTACTGCATTTTTCTGTTTTTTAAATTTTCGAACCATCTCAGAAAACGGAGTTTTAATTCTCTCCTGGTTCTCGGTCTGTACTTTTTTCTTTTCTTTCATTCCACTCATCTCCTACTGAAGTTTAATTTCCGGATTCAGAACCGCATAGAGGATATCGACAATCAGGTTGATGACGATAAACTGCAGCGAAAAGATCAGAATCAGGGACTGGATTGCCGGATAATCTCTGTAATTGACCGATTCAATCAGAAGGGAGCCAAGGCCAGGATAGGCAAATACCGTTTCTGTGACAACAGAACCTCCCAGCAGAAAGCCGAACTGCAGACCCACAACCGTCACGACGGAGATCATGGAGTTGCGGAAAACATGCTTCCAGATCACAACCTTTTCTTTGATTCCTTTTGCTCTTGCTGTTCTGACGTAATCTTCTTTTAAAACCTCAATAATGGAGGATCTTGTAAATCGTGCGATCACGGCTGCAATTCCGACGCCGAGCGTGATTGACGGCATAATCAGACTTTTCAGGCTTGTTCCGCTTGTTGTCGGCAGAATTCGCAGTTTTACCGCAAACAGCATAATCAGCAGAAAGCCGATCCAGAACGAGGGGAGCGAAATACCTGAGACCGCAATCGTCATTCCGGTATAATCCTGCCATTTTCCCCGGTGTGTTCCGGACCACACACCAAAGAGCACACCAACAACCGAGCTCCACAGCAATGTGACAAATGCCAGACGAACGGTATTTCCGAATCTTCCCGCAACCTCCTTTGTAACTGGCTGCTTTGTGCGAAGGGAGGTTCCGAGATTTCCTTTTAAAAGTCCTGTCACATAGGTAACATACTGTGTCGGAATGGATTTATTGAGGCCAAGCTCTTCTCTTACTGCCTCTACGTCATCCTGTGTTGCCTGCTCTCCTGCAACGAGTCTCGCCGGATCTCCCGGAATCAGGCGGACAAAGAAAAATACAAATGTAACAACAATAATCAGTGTGGGGATCGTACCCACAATACGCTTCAGTATATATTTTGGCATATTGTATCTCCTACTTTCATGCTTATCCTACAGGTACAATCCCACGGATCACTGCCTGCTTTCCTGTTTGTAAGAAACCGGCGCCCTCTTTTGATGGAAGGACGCCGGGGTCTTTTTCATATCCTTGTTTCAGTCTGCCGTTATTCGGCTGCCATTCTGGCATTTCTCATGCCGATGCTTCCATCGCCTAACAGATATACTCCGGTAATGTTGTTGCTGGTTGCCCAGATGTTTTTATCGCTTGCGATGCAGAGCAGCGGGAGATCCTTCCATACGATATCCTGTACTTCTCCATAGATCTCACCACGTTTGTCTTCATCTGCAGTTGCAAGACCGTCTTTGAGAAGCTGATCTACTTTTTCATTCTCATAGTAGCTGATATTGAAGCTCATCGGCGGCTCAGACTCGGTTGCCAGCATCGGGCGAAGTCCCCAGTCAGCATCACCGGTGGAAGTAGACCATCCGCTTAAGTAGCAGTCAACCTCGGCATCTGCTCCTGCGCAGTCAGCTCCCTGAACCTTTTCATTCAGAACGGCATTTTCCATTCCGTTCAATTCCAGATCAATACCAACCTCAGAAAGCTGCTGTTTGTAGAACTCTGCTTTTTTCTGATTTGCTGTCGTGTTGCTGTACATCAGTGTTGTGGTAAATCCATCCGGATATCCTGCTTCCTTTAACAGCTCTTTTGCTTTTTCCGGATCGTAGGAATACGGATCATTTCCTTTGTAGTGCTGTACTTCTTCTCCTACCATAGAAGTTGCCACAGAACCGTAACCGTTCATAACGACCTGGATATATGCCTCTTTGTTGATTGCATAAGCCATTGCCTCACGAACCTTAACATCGTTGAACGGTGCTTTCTGTGTATTCATGAAGAAGTACCATACGGCGATGCTGTCGCCCATTCCAACGAATACGTTGCTGTCACCTTTTAAGGTGTCAACGCTTTCGGTCGGTACAGACCACATAATCTGTGCGTCACCTGCCTGAACTGCAGATACACGGGTAGCACTTTCTGCAACCGGTTTGAATGTGATGCTCTTAAATCCTGCATCTGCATCTGCCAGAGCAGTTCCGCCGCAGACGTCTGCGTCATATCCCCACCAGTCTTTGTTCAGCTCTACCTTCATATGGTCACCGGCAACCCACTCAACAAATTTGTACTGGCCGGTTCCTACCGGTGCCTGTGCACAGGCATCTTCTCCTGCTTCAATCTGTTTCGGACTCATGATCAGCGTAGCCGGATGTGCCAGGTTGCTGATGAAAGCACCGAATGACTGTGATAAATAAATTTTAACGGTATAATCATCTATCTTCTCTGCATGATCCAGAACATTGCAGAGGAATGTAGTACGTTTCAGTCCAAGGCTCTTATCTGCCCATTTATTTACGTTTGCAATCAGGGCGTCTGCATTCCACGGAGTTCCATCGGTAAAGCTTACACCCTCACGAAGATGGATCGTATACTCGGTTGCTTCATCGTTTGCTTCGTAGCTGGTTGCCAGCATCGGAATGATCTGCATATTCTCATCGAATCCAAACAGACCGTCCATCATCATTCGCTGTACACCACCGGAAAGTGTATCGGAAGTATCCATCGGATCCATGGTGGTAAAATCTACAGCTACCATTGCCGTAACATCTGAATCCTGGGATACCGACTCGCCTGCCGGGATCGTGATTTCATTCTCTGTATCTGCTTCCGAACCGGATGAGGTCGATGCAGCGGACGTTGTTGATGCTGCTGTCGATGTGCTCTTACTTGCGTCAGAAGAACCTGCCGATCCGCATGCTGTCAATGCCAGCGCTGTTGCTGCTGCAACCAGAGCACGCATTACATGTCTTTTTTTCATTGTTGTCTCCTCCTTTTCTGCAAATGCTGCTGTTTTTCTTTGTTCTTTTTTTCACAGATAACAGAACCATGATATAAAAAAGAGCAAAGATGCCTTACCTTTATTTTACAGCCCCTTTGCTTAATCGGTATTATAGATGCAATGCATTACTATGTCAAAGCATTCTTCCTGATTTTTTATTTTCTTTTTTGTCTTTTTGCATTTAGGTTGTTTATTTTCGTCAAAAATGGTATAATTATCCTAATTTTTAACCTATTACCACTTTTTAGCAGGAAAAGAGGCCCTTTATGAACAGAACACAAAAGCTTGGCAACGTATTGATCATTTCTTCCCGGAAACGAATGCTTTCCGAATTTCAGTCTTATCTTCACTCCGTGCTCGGTGAATATCTTACCTTCAATACCCTTTTAAGAGAACAGGCCACAGACCCCTCTCTCTTCCGGGGATACCAGTGCGTCCTTTTTCCAACCGTCCGCGCCATGGAAACCTTTCCGCTTACCCTTGACTCCTCCATTTTGCAGCTCCCATGCGACCGCGTTTTCAACCATATGTTCCTGGATAAAATCATTCAGATTCCGCCGCACGAACGTGTCTATCTGGTAAACGATGATAAATATTCCACTCTCGATATCATTTCCCAGCTTGAGGAATGCGGCATCACACAATATGACTTTGTTCCGTTTTATCCCGGATGCAAGGATACCGAGTCTGACATTCAGTTTGCCATTACCGCCGGCGAGCCGCAGCTCGTTCCTTCCCGCATTCCGAATGTGCTGGATATCGGCAACCGTATCATCGATATTTCCACTATTTTACAGCTCTGTGAATATTTCAACATTCCTCTGCAGACCGTAAACCGTGTATCGCGTAATTACGTCAATCAGATTCTTCACACCGTCAAGACCTCAGAAACTTACTATACCAATTATGTGCAGACCGAACAGCTCATGCAGGTGATCCTGTTCTCTCTTCCCATTGGCATCTGTCTGTTTGGTGCGGATGGCCGCATTCAGTTTATGAATACTAAATTTGCACATGCCTTCTCGCTTCCCTCCTCCAACTTTGAAGGACAGCCTTTTTCGGAATGTTTTCCGCCTGCCTACGCGGATACGGCTTTCGACCGCAACGGTGACTGGACTATTCTCCTTTCGGATCAGAAAACACAGATCACGTTAAGCGTTCTCTCTATGGTTTTTCCGGATACAGAGCCTGTTTTTCTTGCGTTTCTTCCCGAGGGCAGATCCACAGAAATGTCGGTTCCGAAAGACGAAAAAACGGAAGAAAGCACTTTTTTTGCTTCCTCCCGTACCTTTTCACTTTCCCTGTCCCACGCAGATTCCGTCCAGAATCTGATGGCGCAGGCCAGACATCTTGCACTTTTTGATTTTCCGATTCTGATCCAGGGAGAAAGCGGTACACAGCGCAGGACACTCGCACGTGCGATCCACAATTTTTCGCGCCGCCACCATTATCCGTTTTCCGTTCTTCATTCTCCCGGAAGCGATCTGACCGAAGCCTCCCTGCTCCGGCTTCTTGCCGAAACCAACCATGGCACACTCGTCCTTTCCCAGGTGGACCGTTTTCCGCTTTCCATTCAGGATCTGCTGGTCAATGTTCTTACCAATGTTCATGGTAACTTCTTTTCCGCACCGGAAACCCGCCGTTTCGATGTGCGGATCATTGCCATTGCGGATGATAACCTTTACAAAAAAGTAGAAAAAGGAACCTTCCTGCGGGAACTTTTTCACCTTTTAAGTGCTTCAGAGCTTCAGACTGTCCCGCTCCGCAGACGCAGGGAGGATATTCCCGATCTTCTCAATTACTTTCTGCTTCAGTTTTTCCACAACACCGATATGACCTGCGACCGGATCTTTTCGGAAGGGCTTCTGCGCTTTCTGAAGGAATATGCGTACCCCGGAAATATTCATGAGCTGTACAATCTGTCCTGCAGCCTGTTTACCCGGTACAGCAGCCATAAGCTGCAGCTTTCCGATCTGCCAACGTACCTCCGCTCCCGCCAGATGGCTGACGTTTCCCTCACCGACCTTCAATATCAGGTTCTTTCTTTCGTATCGACGCATCCGAAAGCAGGCCGCCTGGCAATCAAAAACGGACTGGCCGATGGAGAAACCCTTGTATCCGAAGCGGCTCTGCGCACCGTGCTCGGAGAGCTTTCTTCCGCCGGTTATCTCATCGTGCACCGGACAAAAGGCGGATGTGAAATTTCCGAGCTGGGGCGTATGGTTCTGGAAAAATAATTTATTTCAGAAATTCCGGTATTTCCAGAAATTCGGCAAGGCTGCGGTATCTGGCTCCGTCCAGGCCTCTTTTTTCCTTTGCGGTTACCATAGAGTTCAGGATCGCTTCCTCCGCAGCCTCTGCCGCTGCTTCAAATGCCTCGTTGATTTTTTCTTCTTTTATCCGGGCGCACGCTTCCACCTCACATGTACTCTTTGTGTCTACGCGGTTTGCTGTTGTAAATCCGATCATGATTTCACCGCTTCCGTGTCCGGTGTAGGCTCCTGTTCTGGCGATTCCGACTCCACAGCGGCGGATAATCCGGTACAGCTGCCGCTCCGATACCGGAAGGTCTGTTGCCAGAACCGTCATAATCGATCCCCGGTCTTCGGCGCTGCTTCCGCATTCTTCCTTCCGGATCCGCTCCAGAATCTTCTCTCCTGCCGGTTTTCCACTGATTTTCAAATCTCTGGTTGCTCCGAAATTTGACTGTACCAGAACACCAATGGTATATGTTTTTCCGTCAAGCACCAGCGTGCGGGATGCCGATCCGATTCCCCCTTTCAGCCCATAGCAGATCGTTCCTGTTCCGGCACCGATATCACCTTCCGCAAAGTCTGTATCCGCCTGCTCCAGTGCATGATACAGCTCTTTTTCCCCCACTACCCGGTTACAAATCTCATTGATTCTCGAATCATTACATTCTCCGACAACCGGATTGATGGAAAAAACATCTTCCCCTTCTTTTCGGGTCTGCTGTATCATCCATGAAATCATGGCATCCGCCACTTTTCCGACATTCAGTGTATTGGTCAGGGCAATGGGCGTTTCAAGAGTTCCGAGCTCCTGTACCTGCACAAGACCGCACGTTTTCCCGAAACCGTTATGCACGTAGGCAGACGCCAGGTACTTTTTCAGAAACGGATTGCCTTCTCCCGGCACAATCACCGTCACTCCGGTATGCTGATTTCCGTCTTCCACCGTCGCATGGCCTACCCTCACCCCCGGTACATCCGTAATTTTGTTTCGCGGCCCACTTTCATGGTGTCCGATCCGATATCCGTAATCACTGATTCTTTTCTGTTTCATCCTGTTTCCTCCTTATCTTTTATGTACTCTCGGACTTTTTCATTTCTTATAACTACAGGCACAAAAAAGACTCCGAAGATGCATTTTTCTCTCACTTTACGCTCTCTTCTCTCTTCTGTCCATACCTCTTCCCACAATTTTCTTCTTTTCTTTATATTTTTTCCATTTCTTTTAGAATTTGGACACACTTTGCTCACATATTCCTTTTATAATAAAGATCGGATAGTTGATAAACCACTCACTATCTCCCCCCTCATAAAAAGATGGCGATATACTTTTGTATATCGTCATCTTTGTTTTTACTGACAAAAACGCCCCCGGGCGGAAAACGTAACCACTTCCGTTTTCCGCCCGGGGGCATTCTTTCTTCCTTTTTGCTCAGGCCTCTGCAGCATCTTCCTCTGCTTCCGCTTCTGCCATCGCCTGTTCGTACTGTTTCAGGATAATGGTCTGAATTTTTTCTCTGGTTCCGGAGTTGATCGGATGTGCGATATCACGGTACTCCCCGTCCGTAGCCTTACGGCTCGGCATAGCGATAAACAGTCCTTTTTCTCCTTCGATCACTTTGATATCATGTACGACAAATTCGTCATCGATTGTGATAGACACAACCGCCTTCATTTTTCCTTCTTTTGTTACCTTGCGTACTCTCACGTCTGTAATGTTCATAAACTTTTATGCCCCTTTCACCCCATAATCAGATGGCGTATCTTTCGTTTTTTTCGACAACAATTTTGATGCCGTCCTCCCCACAGTGATAGGAGTTTGCACGGATGGTGTCCCTGCTCTCCACAATACAGTTTTCAATGTGAGTGTTGTCTCCGAGATATACATCATTTAAGATGATAGAATTTTTAATCACACAATTGTTTCCAACATATACCTTCTTGAACAAAACAGAGTTCTCAACCTGTCCGTTGATGATACAGCCGCTGGATACAAGAGAATTTTTCACTACACAGCCAGGATTGTATTTTGCCGGCGGAAGATCGTCGATCTTGGAGTAGATGCCCGGATACTGGCCGAAGAAGTAATCTCTTACCTCCGGTTTCAGGAAATCCATGTTGGTTCTGTAATAGGAATCTACGGTAGCAATGTTGCTCCAGTAGGTATTAATCTTGTATCCGTAAATCCGTTTCAGATTTTTGTAACGGATTAAAATATCCTTTACAAAGTCATAGCGGTCTTCCTGTGCGCTGCGCTCAATCATTTCGATCAGCTGGCGACGGCGGATGACATAGATACCGGTAGAGATCACGTTGGAGCTCGAAACCATCGGTTTTTCCTCGAACTCCTCGATGCGGCAGTCCTCATTCATCTTCAGGACGCCGAAGCGGCTGGTATCTGCTTCCTTTGAATCCGTGCATACCACGGTAACATCCGCACGTTTTGCAATATGATATTCCAGTACCTTATTGAAATCCAGTTTGTATACGCCATCTCCCGATGCGATGACTACGTACGGTTCATGGCTGTTTTTCAGCCAGCTCAGGTTCTGACTGATCGCGTCTGCCGTTCCACGGTACCACCAGCTGTTATCTGATGTAACGGTTGGAGAAAATACAAACAGACCGCCATGTTTTCTTCCGAAATCCCACCATTTGGAAGAGCTCAAATGTTCATTTAAGGATCTGGCGTTGTACTGCGTCAGGACAGCCACCTTCTGAATATGAGAGTTTGCCATGCTTGACAGCGCAAAATCGATGCTGCGGAAGCTGCCTGCGACCGGCATAGCTGCAACGGCTCTTTTATTGGACAGCTCTCTCATTTTGTTGTTGTTACCGCCTGCAAGAATAATTCCCAATGCTCTCATATTACTCACCGTCCTTTTCTACAATTGCTCCGCCGGACGGAAGTGTGCCATCCGGGTAATCCTCAAGGGAAGTTTCGCCGGAAATGCAGACATTCTTTCCAATGGTTACGCCATCCGGAATGACTGCCTTTTCTCCAACGGTCACAAGTCCGAATCCGTAAATATTCGGTTTTAAGACGTTCGGCGCTTCCTCGCCAACGCCCATCACAACATGTTTGCCGACATGTACGTTTTCTGCAATAATGGCCTTATTGACCTGGGTTCCCTCGCCGATTGTGCTGTGGCGCATAATAATAGAATCTCTTACAACAACACCCTTTTCAATGCGCACATCCGCACCGATGACGGAATTATGTACCTCTCCGTAGATTTCAGCGCCCTCGCCGATAATACAGCGGTCGATGACAGCGTCCCCGGAAACATACTGCGGACGGATGATATCACCTTTGGTATAGATCTTCCAGAATTCCTCATATAAATTGAATTCCGGAATAATATCGATCAGCTCCATATTTGCTTCCCAGTATGAGCCAAGCGTTCCGACATCTTTCCAGTAGCCGTTGAACTCATACGCAAACAGACGTTTTCCGTTGTCGCGGCAGTACGGCAGAATGTGTTTTCCGAAGTCACAGCTCGGCTGATCCTTCAGGGCTGTCAGAGATTCCTTTAATGCTTTCCAGCTGAAAATATAGATGCCCATAGAAGCGAGGTTGCTTCTCGGGTGCTCCGGTTTTTCTTCAAATTCGGTAATTCTTCCGTTTCCGTCTGTGATCATGACACCGAAACGGCTTGCTTCTTCGATCGGTACCGGCATACATGCGATGGTCACATCTGCGTGGTTTGCTTTGTGATAGTCAAGCATCACCTCGTAATCCATTTTGTAAATGTGGTCGCCGGAAAGAATCAGAACATATTCTGGATTGTATGTTTCCATATAAGCCATGTTCTGGTAAATTGCATTTGCAGTTCCTGTATACCATTCGCTGTTTGTACTTTTTTCGTATGGCGGCAGAACGGTTACGCCGCCTTCGTTTTTATCGAGATCCCACGGAATACCGATTCCGATATGGGTATTCAGCCGCAGCGGCTGATACTGGGTCAGTACGCCTACCGTATCAATTCCCGAATTGATACAATTACTGAGCGGGAAGTCGATGATTCGATACTTTCCGCCAAATGCTACTGCCGGTTTTGCCACTTTCTCCGTGAGCACACCGAGACGGCTTCCCTGGCCGCCTGCCAGCAGCATTGCTATCATCTCTTTCTTAATCATGCAATCACCTCTTGTCGTATCTAAAGATTTGCAGTAACTGTAAGAATGTACGGCATACTTCCTGTCTGCCTTCAGAAATGATCCCCTGTCGGTCCTGGCTTTTCATATCCACGCACTTCTTTGATAACTACAAGGTAAATTATACCACACTTCCGTCACATTGTGAACGTTTTTTATAATTTTTCTTTATTTTTTTCTTATATTTTATTACTTTTGACTATACATTTTTCAACTTGCCAGAATCGCATCATGATTTTCAACAATTTTCGACAATCCGTTTATTTTTTTTACCAGTTTTTGTCACTTCCCGTCGTTTTCATTTTGCAACATTGCATTTTGCACATAGTCTGCTCCATAATGTTTATTTATTATTTTTTATTTCATTTTCATTTTCCTTTGCTTTTTTTCTTTTACTTTTCCGGCAAATACGTGTATACTATTAGCCAGAACAGTTCCGGCCGGATTCCGGGGAAACGGCTTTGGATTTTACTCTGTTCTTTCCTATGATTAATTGAGAAAATTTCCCCAATTCAGTGAAAAGACACATTGAAGGAGATACTATGTACGAAGTAGATTTCAGTAAACCAATCCATATACATTTTATCGGCATCGGCGGCATCAGCATGAGCGGCCTTGCTGAAATTCTTTTAAAAGAAAATTTTACGATTTCCGGTTCCGATGCAAAGGAAAGTGACCTGACCCGCCACCTGACTTCTCTTGGCGCACAGGTTTTCTACGGCCAGAAGGCGGAAAACATCATTCCTGGCATCGACCTTGTCGTTTACACCGCAGCGATCCACCCGGACAACCCGGAATTTGCCGCTGCCAAAGCTGCCGGCATTCCGATGCTGACCCGTGCTGAACTGCTTGGACAGATCATGCGCAACTACAATACGCCGATCGCCGTTTCCGGTACCCACGGAAAGACGACGACAACCTCCATGCTCTCCCACATTCTGATGGCAGCCGACTGTGACCCAACGATTTCTGTCGGCGGTATTCTTCCGTCCATCGGCGGAAATATCCGTGTCGGCCATTCCGAAACTTTCCTGACCGAAGCATGTGAGTACACCAACAGTTTCTTAAGTTTCTTCCCGAAAATCGGCATCATCCTCAATATGGATGCGGATCATCTTGACTTTTTTAAGGATATTGATGATATCCGCCATTCCTTCCGCGAATTTGCCCGTCTGCTCCCGGCCGACGGCATGCTGATTATCAACGCCGATACGCCGAAATACGATTACGTAACCGAAGGCCTTGGCTGCAAAATTGTCACCTACGCGCTGGAGAATCAGGCTGTCGCTGATTATACCGCTGCCAACATCACCTACGATGAGTTCGATCACCCGTCCTTCGACTGCATCTGCCGTGGCGAGCTGCGCGGTCGCTACACGCTGATGGTTCCGGGACTTCACAACGTTTCCAACGCCCTGGCTGCCATTGCACTGGCCGATGAACTGCAGCTGCCGGAAAACGCCATCCATGAAGGCTTTGCCACCTTCCGCGGAACCGACCGCCGTTTCCAGTATAAGGGTACATACCACGGAGCAAAGGTGATCGACGATTATGCGCATCATCCAACCGAAATCCGTGCAACGATGGAAGCCGCTGAAAACTGTGCGCACAGAACACTGTGGTGCGTCTTCCAGCCGCATACCTACACCAGAACAAAAGCGCTGCTCGATGATTTCGCCGCCGCTCTTTCCCTGGCAGACCATGTGGTTCTCGCCGATATTTACGCAGCCAGAGAAACCGATACGCTCGGCATCTCCTCCAAAGATATCCAGGAGCGCATTGTAAAACTCGGCACTGCCTGCGAATATTTCCCATCCTTTGCGGAAATCGAAAACTATCTGAACGAAAATCTTGCCGAGGGCGACATGCTGATCACCATGGGTGCCGGAGACGTTGTAAAAATCGGTGAGGAGCTTCTTGCTTCCGAAAAATAAAATCATTCTTTCGCTTTACCTGCTCCCTGTGGAAAATGGAGTTTTCCTTTTTCCACAGGGTCTTTTTTTGCTCCGAATCCACACAATCTGTCTTTTCGCCAAATAGTTACGCACATTTTTATTCACAGCTATTTTCCTGTATTTTCGCCTGTTTTCAGAGTTATCCACATTGTCCACAATTTTATACACATTTTTACGATCCACACAATGTGGATTCCCTGTGTATAACTTTGTTTACATAACGATATCACCAGAAAGTCCTATACTTCCCTGTTTTCCTCCATTTTTCAACATTTTTGGTAGATAATAATATTTCACAAAATGGATTTCTCCACATTATCCACATTGTCCACAGTCCTTTTTCATCCACCGTGCCTTTTTCCCGGAATGTTTTTTCCGCAAAACACCTATTCACTTGTCGAAAATACTGTGTTATACTTGATTGTGTATGAGAAGGCAAGACGTATAATAAAAAACAGATCGCTAAAAGTAAAAATCTGCCGCACGATAAGAACAGGATGGTGTAATTTTGAGTATGCTGACATTAAACAATGACTGCCTGGCCAGTGTGACTGCTGTGCCGGATCTTTTTCTGGAACAATATATGCCCGCAGCCAACGGAGAATTTGTAAAAGTGTACCTTTATCTGCTGAAGCTGGTCAAAGACCATCAGCAGGATTCCACTCTGTCATCGATGGCAGATTTTTTTTCCTGCACGGAAAACGATATCGTCCGTGCGCTGAAATACTGGGAGAAGCAGGGAATCCTCTCGCTCTCCTACACCGCCGGGGAAAGCGTTCCGACCGGAATCGCCTTTCTGCCGCTTGTCCGGAAGGAAGAAAGCGGAATCCTTCCAACACCGGAATCCTCGATTTCCGGCCCGATTGCGGCTGCACCGGCTGTTTCTGCTGTATCCGTTGAAATCCCGCAGACGGAACAGACCCCGGCTCCATCACCACAGCCGGCCGTTTCTGCCCCATCTGCCTCTTCTCCGGCAGATGATCTTTCCAGTTCCGGTATTTCCGGACAGTCAGCAGAAAAAAAACACGCTCCCGGCAGCCGCGAAGAACTGCAGCACGTTCTTTACGTTGCGCAGACGTATTTCGGTCATCTTCTGTCGCCGACGGAAATCGAATGCATCATGTTTTTCTATGATGATCTCCATTTTTCCGCGGATCTTCTGGAATACCTGGTGGAATACTGTGTTTCGAAGGGAAGCACCAGCATCCACTACCTGAAAAAGGTAGGACTCGCCTGGCAGGAAAGCGGAATCCGCGATGTTGCCTCTGCCAAACAGGAGACCACGACATTCAACAAACATTACTACACAATTTTGAAAGCATTCGGCATCCGCAACCGCGCACCGGTGGAAAAAGAAGCCGAGATGATGGACCGCTGGCTGAATACCTACGGTTTTACGATTGATCTTATCACCGAAGCCTGTCAGCGCACCGTTTCCAAGATCGGCCAGCCGAGCTTCCAGTACGCGGAAGGCATTCTCTCCAAATGGAAGGAACAGGGCGTCCGCTCCATGGCAGACGTCGAACAGCGCGATGCGGAGCACCAGAAAAGGAAGAAAACCGCTTCTGATCAGAATGCGGCACGAAAAACCGCTCCTGCTGCTTCAAGTAACCGCTTCAACAATTTCCATCAGAGAGAATACGACTACCAGAAGTTAGAAGAACAGCTTCTGAAATAACGCCCGGAGGACGAAACAACTATGGCACTGACAAACCCGCAATACGATGCGATTATGCGCATGTACAACGAACGGCAGCTCCGCCACCAGAGAGAACAGCAGGAGCACATCCGCATTGCTTATGAAAAGATTCCGCGCCTTGCGGAAATCGACGCCGAGATTGCATCCCTCTCGGTTCGGAAAGCAAAAGCGATGCTGAACGGAGACGCTTCCATGGATCTCGACCTGAATGCTGCCATCCGTGACCGTTCCCAGGAACGCGCGGCGCTCCTTTCCATGCACGGCTACCCGGCAGACTATCTCGAGCTGACGTATGACTGCCCGCTCTGCCGCGACACCGGCTACATCAACGGCACGCAGAAATGCGCCTGCTTCAAAAAAGCTGCCGTCGATCTTCTGTACCGGCAGTCCAACGTGGAGGAGCTTCTGAAAGCCGAAAATTTCAGCCAGTTCTCTCTGGATTACTACTCGGACAGCCTGACCAGTACCGGAACACCGCTCACTTCCCGCGAGGCCGCTGCTGCCGCGCTCGAAAAAAGCCAGGCGTTCGTCCGCAATTTCGGCTCGTCGTTTGAAAATCTCTTCTTTTACGGCGACACCGGTGTCGGAAAAACGTTTCTTTCGCACTGTATTGCCCGCGAGCTGATCGAGCAGTCGTTCTGTGTGATTTATTTTACTGCATTTGATCTGTTTGACCTGTTTGCACGCTACACCTTTTCCAGTTCAGAAGAAGCAAAAGACGCTCACGCCAATATCTTTGACTGCGATCTTCTGATCATCGATGATTTAGGTACGGAACTGACCAACAGCTTCGTCTCTTCCCAGCTCTTTCTCTGCATCAACGAACGCATCCTGCGGAAGAAATCGACGATTATCTCCACGAACCTGCCCCTTGACCGCTTCATGGAGACGTACTCGGAACGTACCTTTTCACGAATTTCAAGTAACTACACCATCATTAAACTTTTTGGAAACGATATTCGAATCCAGAAAAAACTTTTGGGAGGAACCAAAGCATGAGTAAGGGAACTGAAGGACATTTTGACACACTGCCAATCGGAAGACTGGGACTGATCCCGCTGAACAGCAGCGCCGCACTTGGAAAAAAGGTCGACGATTATCTGGTCAGCTGGAGAAAAGGACGCGGCAATGAATTTGCGGAAAAATATGTCGCTGCCTATGAAGGATATGAGCGTGACAGCTACATTATCCAGTCTCAGGTTCCGCGTTTCGGTTCAGGCGAGGCAAAGGGTATCATCAACGAATCTGTCCGCGGTGACGATATCTACATTCTGCTCGATGTCTGCAACTACAGCCTGACCTATTCTCTGTGCGGCTACACCAACCACATGTCTCCGGACGACCACTTCCAGGATCTGAAGCGTGTCATCGCAGCCATCGGTGGAAAAGCCCGCAGAATCAATGTCATTATGCCATTCCTGTATGAGAGCCGCCAGCACAAGAGATCTGGAAGAGAGTCTCTCGACTGCGCACTTGGTCTGCAGGAGCTGACTGCTATGGGCGTAGAAAACATCATCACCTTCGACGCTCACGACCCGCGTGTCCAGAACGCGATTCCGCTGCATGGATTTGAAACCATCCAGCCGGCTTACCAGTTCATCAAAAACATCCTGCGCAATGCACCGGATATGAAGCTCGACAAGGATCATCTGATGGTCATCAGCCCGGATGAGGGCGGTATGGGCCGTGCTATCTACATGGCAAACAACCTCGGTGTTGACATGGGTATGTTCTACAAACGCCGCGACTACTCTACCATCATTGACGGACGCAACCCGATCGTTGCCCATGAGTTCCTCGGTGCTGATGTCAAAGGTAAGGATATGATCATCATCGACGATATGATCTCCTCCGGCGAGAGTATGCTGGAAGTTGCCAAACTCTTAAAGGATCGTGAAGCACGCAACATCTACATGTGCTCGACCTTCGGACTGTTCACCAGCGGACTGGAGAAATTCGACAAGGCTTATGAGGAAGGACTCTTCACAAAAGTTCTGACCACCAACGTCGTATACCAGACACCGGAGCTTCTCTCCCGCGAATATTACATCAGCTGCGACCTGAGCAAATATATCGCTCTCATCATCGACAAGCTGAATCACGACGCCTCCATCAGCGGACTGCTGGATCCGGCGGATCGTATTCAGAAAGTTATTAAGAAATTTAAGAATCACGAGAAGATCTGATATTCCAGGGTTCAAAGTTCGAAAGCTGTTCGTGCTTGCACGATAAAGCGTTCGAATTTGGAACCCGCCAAACATGAGGAAGCAGCGCCAGCGGATTCCGAATGTTTGCAGAATTGCGGAGCAATTCGTGAATATTCACAAACGCCGAAACTGTCACGAAAACGGTTTCGGCGTTTTTTTATATTTTTAGCAAATTCTTGCTAGTTTTTTCTTTTTTCGGCTGTATAATGAAATTACATTGTACGACGAAGGAGGTATCACACATGCAATTTGGACATTTTGATGATGCGAAAAAAGAGTATGTCATCACAAGCCCGAAGACTCCGCTTCCGTGGATCAACTATCTGGGATCTGAGAACTTCTTTTCTCTGATTTCCAATACCTGCGGCGGATACAGCTTCTACAAGGACGCAAAACTTCTGCGTCTGACCCGTTACCGTTATAACGATACGCCGCTCGATCAGAACGGACGCTACTACTACATCAAGGACGGCGATACCGTCTGGAACCCGGGCTGGCAGCCGACCCAGACGCCGCTCGATTCCTACGAGTGCCATCATGGCCTTGGCTACAGCCGCTTTGTTTCTTCCAAAAACTTAGTTGCCGCTGAACTGACCGCTTTTGTTCCGCTGGCAGATTCCTGCGAAGTAAACCGTCTCATGCTGACCAACAACGGCACCGAAGAAAAAACACTGGCTCTGACTTCTTTTGTAGAGTTCTGCTTCTGGAACGCCATGGACGATATGACCAACTTCCAGAGAAACTTCAGCATCGGCGAAGTTGAGATCCAGGGTTCTGAGATTTACCACAAAACTGAGTACCGCGAGCGCCGCAGACATTACGCTGTTTATGCAGTCAACTGCCCGATCGACGGATACGATACCGACCGCGACGCTTTCCTTGGCGCTTACCGCGGAAATGACCGCCCGGAGACCGTTCTGCGCGGCACTGCAGGCAACACCGTTGCCAGCGGATGGGGTGTGATCGGTTCCCACCACATCGACGTTACCTTAAAACCAGGCGAGTCCCGCTCCTTTATCTTCGTTCTCGGCTACTGTGAGAATGCAGCGGATGACAAATGGGAAGCTCCTGGCGTGATCAACAAAAAACCGGCAAAAGAGATGCTCTCCCACTATCAGACTGACGAGCAGGTTGACGCAGCACTTGCAGAGCTTGCTTCCTACTGGGAAGGCCTGCTGGCAAAATATGCGCTCTCCTGTGCAGATGAAAAACTGGGACGCATGGTCAACATCTGGAACCAGTATCAGTGTATGGTTACCTTCAACATGTCCCGTTCCGCATCCTACTTTGAGTCCGGCACCGGCCGTGGCATGGGCTTCCGTGACTCCTGCCAGGATCTGCTCGGCTTCGTTCATCTGATCCCGGACCGCGCAAGAGAGCGTCTGCTCGATATTGCCGCTACCCAGTTTGAAGACGGAAGCGCATACCATCAGTACCAGCCACTGACGAAAAAAGGAAACATGGATATCGGAAGCGGCTTCAATGATGACCCGCTCTGGCTGATCGCCGGATGTGCCGCCTACATCAAAGAGACCGGAGATTTCTCTATTCTCGACGAGCAGGTTGATTTCGACAACGATTCCACCAAGGCACAGCCTCTGATGGAGCACCTGAAACGTTCCTTCGACTTTACCGTAACCCATCTCGGACCGCACAAACTGCCGCTCATCGGCCGTGCAGACTGGAATGACTGTCTGAACCTGAACTGCTTCTCTGCAGAGCCGGGCGAACCGTTCCAGACGACAGGACCTTCCGAGGGACCGGTTGCTGAGTCCATTTTCATCGCCGCTATGTTCGTGAAATACGGCAAAGAGTACGCAGCCATCTGCCGCCGCAGAGGCAATGAGGAAGAAGCTGTTTACGCAGAAAAAGAAGTCGAAAAAGTTTACCAGGCAGTCCTTGATGCAGGCTGGGACGGCGAATGGTTCCTGCGTGCTTATGATGCAGCAGGCGAAAAAGTCGGCTCCAATGAGTGTGAGGAAGGTAAGATCTACATCGAGCCGCAGGGCTTCTGTGTTCTTGCTGAAATCGGTGTCAAAGAAGGACTGGCAGAAAAAGCCCTGACTTCTGTCCAGAACATTCTGGAAACCAAGTACGGCGTTGTTCTTCTGCAGCCGGCTTACACCAAGTATTACCTGAATCTTGGTGAGGTTTCCTCCTATCCGCCGGGATACAAAGAGAATGCTGGTATCTTCTGCCACAACAACCCATGGATCTCCATCGCTGAGACCGTTGTCGGCCACGGAAACCGCGCATTTGACCTGTACCGCAAGATCTGCCCGGCTTACATTGAGGACATCAGCGAGATCCACCGCACCGAGCCGTACGTCTACTCTCAGATGATCGCCGGAAAAGACGCTGCTCACTTCGGTGAGGCAAAGAACTCCTGGCTGACCGGTACTGCCGCATGGACTTTTGTCAATGTTTCCCAGTACATCCTCGGCATTCAGCCGGATTACGACGGACTGACCTTAAATCCGTGTATTCCGTCCGATATGGAAGAGTTCAAGATCCGCAGATACTTCCGCGGTGCATGGTACAACATTACCTTTAAGAATCCAGAGCACAAAGAGAAGGGCGTTTCTTTCCTGACTGTCAACGGAACTGCTGTAGAAGGAAATCTGATTCCGATTACCGAAGGCTGCACGGAGTATGATGTTGTTGCAGTGATGTAATTTTTTTTCAGACCACAAATCTCCATACATAACATACAAAACGAGCCCCCGAAAAAGCAATTGCTTTTTTCAGGGGCTCGTCCCTTTTCTATTCTTTTTCCTACTGTAACTGCCGTCTCTCCCTGACTCCGGAAAGATCCTTGATAACCTCTCCTGCCAGAATCAGGCCTGCTACGGACGGCACAAATGCGATGCTGCCCGGAATGTCTCTCCGCTCGGTGCATTTTCTTGCAGCACCCGGCGGGCAGATGCATTGCGTTCTGCAGCTGATGCTCATGTCCTCCAGCGGGCGGATGGATTTCTCCTCAGAATAAACAACTTTCAGTTTCTTTACGCCGCGTTTCTTCATCTCACGCCGCATGACCTTTGCCAGCGGGCACATGTTCGTCTTGTAAATATCTGCCACACGGAACTTCGTCGGATCCAGTTTGTTTCCGGCTCCCATACAGCTGATGACCGGCACGTTGCACGCTTTGGCGCGCATGATGATCTCGATCTTTGCCGTTACCGTATCGACAGCATCGACAACGTACGAATACTTCGTGAAATCAAAAGCATCCGCATTTTCCGGCAGATAGAAGCATTTGTATGTTTCCACCTCTGCTTTTGGATTGATGTCAAGAATCCGCTCCTTCATCACGTCTACTTTATATTTTCCAACGCTGCTTCTTGTCGCAATAATCTGACGGTTGATATTGGTCAGGCAGACTTTATCGTCATCCACCAGCACAAAATGGCCGACACCGCTTCTTGCCAGCGCCTCCACGGTATAGCCGCCCACGCCGCCGATACCGAAAACGGCAACGGTCGCATCCGCCAGAAGATCCATGCTCTCCTGACCCAGCAGAAGCTGTGTTCTGGAAAACTGATTTAATGCCATTTGTTTTCCTCCTTGTTTTTTATAATCTCTAGTACAATGATAGGTTATTTGCTTTTGTCTGTCAATACCTTACGGAACCAGCTCTGCGGGAATTCGAAGACGAGGAGAATGCCGAGCACGATCGCCACCGCATCTTTGAATGTCAGAAACCCTCTTGCGCCTGCCTGCTCCAGATCGTTTGTCACCACGTAAAAGGCAGTCCAGTAGATGCCGCTTCCCGGCACCAGCGGAAAGATTCCTGCGATCAGAAAGACCGTCACCGGGCAGCGCTTGTATACCGCGAAGCTGCGCGACAGAATGATGACGAGCACGGTTGCAAAAAAGATCGAGACCGGCTCCGTCGTATACGGAAGGATCAGTTTGTAGCAGATCCAGCCGCAGGCGCCCGCAATGCCGCAGTACAGATAGTATTTCCGCGGAACCTGGAACAACAGCGCAAACGCGATCGTTCCGACGCAGGCGGCGAAAAATTCTGCGATTAAACGAATTGTATCACTGCTCATAGCTGCAGCCCTCCTGCCAGTTGATGGTAACCTGTGATAATAAGGCCGACGCCGAGCGCGATGCAGAACGTCACGAGCAGCGCATCGAGCATCCGCACAGAACCCGCGATATAGTCCTGGTCGGCGATATCACGGATCGCGTTCGTAAAGTTTACGCCCGGCACCAGCGGAATAATCGAACCGATGATGACCTTGTCCAGATGATGGCCGATTCCCGCCTGGTACAGAAAGACGGCGATCAGCGTGACGAGTGCGCCGCCGGAAATGTTCGTTGCAATCTTCGACATTCTGCCTCGCAGCAGATACAGCAGGTAAACGTACAGGACAAAGCCCGACAGAAACGCCACCATGCTGTCCACCACATCGCCTCCGAACAGAAAGCAGAAGCAGGCGCTTCCGACACCGGACGCAAGGACCTGATGCATTTTAGGTTTTTCCGGCATCCGCTGGATGTCGAGCAGCCACGCTTTCGCCTCTTTCGGCGTGTGCAGTCCCTCCTCGATCTCGCGGGAAAGCTGGTTGACCGCCGTTACTTTATCGAGCCGCGCCGCCGACAGCGGGATGTGGCGCACACGGGCAAATTCCTGTTTTTTTCCGCTTTCTGCTGTCAGGAAAATGCCGCTGCTCAGTACAAACGCATCGCTGGATTTGACGCCGTACGCCCGCGCAATGCGGTCGATTGTCTCCTCCACACGGAAGATTTCCGCTCCGCTCGCCAGCAGAATATCGCCTGCCAGCGATGCCACATCGAGCGCTTCTCTCGTTGATTCTGCGTTCATCGTTTTCCTCCTTTTTCAAAACCGTAGACCCATTTTCCGCGCAGGAACAGATACAGGAAAATGGCAGAACTGATGCTCCAGGTCAGCGGGTACGCCCAGAAGATCACGCGGATATCCGGGATCAGACGGACCGTCACCGTGATGTAGCTGACGCGGAACAGGCACCAGACACAAAGCATGACGAGCATCGGGATCGATGCGTTTCCGGAACCGCGGAGTACGGCCGCGATACAATGAGAAAACGCCAGCAGGAAGTAGAACAGTGCAATCGTTCTCGCCTGCATCACACCATAGTGAACGACTTCTGGATCGCTGTTGAATGCCGCGATCAGGGTCGGCGCTGCTGTATAAATCACAGCTCCGATCAGCTCGGCAATAATGATGGAACAGAGGATGCCGAACCGCGCACCTTTTTTCGCACGGTCGTACTGCTTTGCACCAAGGTTCTGACTGACAAATGTCGTCAGCGCCATCGTAAAGCACGTAACCGGAAGGAACGCAAAGCCCTCGATTTTTGCATACGAACCGCAGCCTGCCATCGCCATCTTTCCGAAGGCGTTGATGTTGGTCTGCACAAAAACGTTCGCAATCGAGATTACGGAGTTCTGAAAGCCCGACGGCACGCCGTTCCGGATGATCTCGCCGAGCACTCTGCCGTCAAACCGGATTTTGCTGATGTGAAGCTGATACTCTTCTTTCGTCCGCATCAGGTGGATCAGGCAGAGAATCGCACTCGTAAACTGTGAGATCACCGTTGCAAGTGCCGCTGCTCCGACACCCATGCCGAGGCCCGCGATGAAGAAGAGGTCAAGTACTACATTGATGCACGACGACAGGATCAGATAAATCAGCGGGTGGCGGCTGTCGCCGACGGACTGCAGGATTCCGACGAAAATATTATACATGACAAAGCCAAGCGATCCTGCGAAATACGTACGGAAATACTCGACTGACTGCGGAAGCACATCGGACGGTGTTCCCATCAGCACCAGGATTTTCGGTGCCAGATACATACCGATCGCAGTCAGGGCAAGTCCCGCCGCAAGACCAAAAGCCACGGTCGTGTGAATCACCTTCTGCAGATCTTCCCTGTTTTTCGCTCCGTAGTACCTCGCGATGACGACACCGGCACCCATCGCGATACCATTGATGAAGCCGACCATCAGAAAAATCAGATTGCCCGACGAGCTGACTGCCGCCAGCGCGTTGCTGCCAAGAAAGTTTCCCACGATCAGGGAATCTGCCGTGTTGTACAACTGCTGAAACAGATTTCCGAGAAACAGCGGGATGGCAAACAGGATGATCTTCCGGGAAATACTGCCTTCTGTCATTCTTGTTTTGCTCTCTGCGCTCATGATACAAAACCCCCATTTGTATTTTATTTTCCATTGCTGTCATAATCTGTTTCTGTCCAAACAGATTATGACAGCGAAAACCGGCCACCTTCAGGTTCCCGTCCGGAGCACTGCGAAATTATGTTATCCGCTATGCACCGGAGCTCACCCGAGATGACCGGTTCTGGAATATCCTTTTCTTTATTATATCGAACCTTTCTCAGAATGACAAGCCACAAATTTGTTCAACAGCCTGTCCATTCACACTTTTTAAGATTCTTTTACCTTAAAAGCAGCCAACGACTGGCGCGGTGAAATACCGAGTCCCCCAACGCTGATCAGCGTATCCTCTGCCTCTAACAGCAGCTTTTCCTCCTGGAATCTGACGATCATGCGGCCGCCGCTTAAGCCATCCATCCGGCGAAGCTCCATCTCAAGCGTGTTGACGGTACGCCATGCAGCAGAGCCTGCGTAAATATGGCCGTCTGCTTCACTGTAGGCGAAATCCCGGCGCATGGAGAGGACAAATTCCTTTTCTTTGCCGCCTTCCTGTACTTTCCAGTACATCTTATCACTGCCAAAGGAGAATCGCATCTCCTGAATCGGACTTGTCTCCAGCGAAAACAGGCCGCTTCCGCCGATCAGAATTTCTGCAGAATCCGGCAGCTGCTGGTTGTCCATCAGCGGAACAGATACATAAACATGCTTACTTACCTTTTCTTCCATAAACGGATTTCTCGTTCCTCTGCGCGGCGGCAGAGCCAGATCTGCGGTACGCTCTTTTACTGCACCGGCAAGTGGGGACGGTGGCAGCTCTCCTGCCTCTTTCTTCACATACGGGATCAGTTCCTCCTGCAGTGCGCTCAGTTCCTCCTGTGTCTGCTCAGTTGCTGTTGTCAGAATCACAATCAGATCGAGATCCGGGAACACAACGCCGAACTGACCGTACGCACCATCTGCGCGGAAGGAGCCCGGATAACGGCACATCCAGCACTGATAGCCGTAGCCCTGCGCCCAGTCTTTTACGTGGCCTTCCGAATCGCCCTCCGTCTCAATCTGTTTGCGGCAGGCGCGTTCAAACCATTCTTTTCGAAGCAGCTGTTTTCCTTCCCACTCGCCCTGTCTGGACAGAAAATACGTGAATTTTGCCATATCCTCCGTCACCATCTTCATACCGCCTCCACCGAGCTCCGTTCCGTCTCCGAGCAGCGCACAGGTAAGGGATGTGATGCCAAGCGGCTCCAGCAGACGGGATTTCAGAAACTCTGTGACGTTCTGTCCCGTTTTTTTCCTCAGAACGGCAGCCAGCATGTTAGTTCCGGCTGTATTGTATTTATAAAACGTTCCCGGCTCATGGAGCACTGGATGATGAAGAAAGGTAGAAATCCAGTTTTCGGAATTGTCCATAATCTCCGTCTCGTGACCACAACCCATAATCAACAGGTGATGCAGCGTGATTTTTTTGAGATTTTCGGATGGATTTTCCGGCAGCAGGTCCGGAAAGATATCGACAATTTTCTCATCCAGCGATAAGATTCCCTCCTGCTCTGCAAAACCAATCGCCGTTGCTGTCAACGATTTGCTGAACGAATACAGTGGATGACGAAATTTTTCATCATACGGCTTCCACCAGCCCTTCGCTGCACACTGTCCATGGCGGATCACCATAAAGCTGTGCAGCTCAATCTGGTTCTCTTCGATTCGGTCGAGAAAATTCAAAATTCCTTTGGAGCTGATTCCAGCTGATTCCGGTGTCACATCTTTAAAGTATCCCATTTTGCTTTTCCCCTTTCTCGCAGCCCTTATGCATCAATTTCGTAAAGTTCAACAGAAAGATCACCCTTCCAGCTTATACGGTCGTACGGTGTCTCCGGATAAACCACTGTAGAAATAGCATCTACGCCGTCCTCAGCAAACAGTTCCAGAATGGAAACATCAAAAACAAGCTCCAGATTCCATGCTCCGTCTTTCTTTCTCGCTGCGGTGCTGATGGAATATTTTTCCGTCATGAAGTGCTCACTGAATTCTTTGTAGCCCGCCATGGTACGGTCAACCGTGATTTTGGTGTCAGTTACATAAATCTTCAATTTCTGTCCCACTGAGTTTTTCAGACAGATTTTCGCATCTCCTTTTCCGGAAACCTTCAGTCCAAAGGTCTCTGTGCGGATCGTTGTGTGATTCTCGATCGGATAGCTGCTGTGGCGGAATTTTTCCAGTCCGGCCGGAGCAGCCGCAAGGGTCAGAGCACCATCTACTTCTGTCAGGGACAGTTTTCTTGCCAGAGTTGCCTGTCCACAGTACCCTTCTGTCGGAGTCTGCGCTGCATACTGCCAGTTCATACCCCATCCCATCAGCAGAACATCTTTCGCATTCTGGAATGTAACGGCTGCATAGTTGTCGAAGCCTTCATCCAGCCATCTTGGCTCATCGGATGGATAGGTGCAGAGGAATTTTTCTCCATCGAAATCACCCAGGAAATACTGCATTTTGCAGTGGTCATCTTCGGAAGCTTTCGTCATGCTGACAACGAGAACCCATACATTTTTTCCTTTATACTCAATCGGGAACAGATCCGGGCATTCCCATACACCCTTCACATGGTTTCCTTCCGGTCCGAATTCTCCAGTTTTCTCCCAGTTTTTCATATCCTGGGATGCGTAGAAGAAGACACGGTCCTGCGCTGCAAGAACAAGACTCCAGCATCTTCTGACCGGATTCCAGAACGCTTTCGGGTCACGGAAATCGGAAATTCCCGGGTTTTTGATGACCGGATTCAGATATGACTTTTCAAAATGCCGGCCCTTATCATTGCTGTATGCAATACTCTGCTGTTCCAAACCGTCCTTGTGATGGCTGGTATAAATAGCAATGATTGGCGGATTTTCATTGGTACCATACTCAGAAGAATTCTGCGTATCATACACAGCACTTCCCGAAAAGATAAATCCAAGTTCATCCGGATAAAGTGCGATTGGCTGATGCTCCCAGTGAATCAGGTCGCGGGATGTTGCATGCCCCCAGTGCATCGGTCCCCAGCTGGTATCATACGGGTACTTCTGATAAAAGAAGTGGTACACGCCATCTACATAAACCATGCCATTCGGGTCGTTCATCCAGCCTTCTTCCGGTGAAAAGTGAATTTTCGGTCTGTAATCTCTTTTTTTCATCATTTTTGTAAAACCTCCCAAGATAAACAACGGTCTGCAAAACCACTTCCATCGGCTTTGCAGACATCCGTCGTTTTTATTTATAGTAACGCTTCAGAGTCCCATCTCGATTCTGCCATGCTGCATCGTTACCGTTTATAAATGTTCCATCCCCTATTTTTTAATAGTGTACATTTTCACTTCCAGATCTCCGTCTGTGGAAACCACCTGATACGGAGCATCCGGGTAAACGCATACGGAAGCGGTCTCCAGACCACCATCTGCATAAATCTCCAGATAGGAAACGTCAAAAATAATCTCCATGTTGACATTTCCGCGCATGTAACGTTTTGTTGTAGATACCAGCAGATCCTCTTTTTTGAAGAGCTTCGGATCTACATCATCAAAGTAACTAAGGTCGCCGCTCTTAGAGCGGTCCACCGTGATGCTGTCCACCGTTACCTCGATGACTACTTCCTCACCTCTGCTGTTTTTCAGCGCAATTCTTCCGAAATTGCCCTGCACGAGAAGTCCAAAGCTCTCGGTCAGCAGCGGCTTCTGATTTCCGATCGGGAAGGCACCCGCACGGTACTCATCGATCCCGAACGGTTTTGTTTTCAGGCGGTAGCCCTCCTCGGTCTCACAAAGTGAAAGTTCTCTTGGCAGTGTCATCAGACCGGAATACTCACCGGTCGGAACAAAGTTCGCGTAGAGCGGATTAACGCCCCATCCAAGGTAAACCGGACGGTCGTAGTTTCCATACGTTACACCGGCATAATTGTCGAATCCGAAATCAATCCACAACGGCTCGTCTGTGATCTCGGTGCACTGGAAGGTATCTCCGTCAAAATCACCGACGAAATACTGTATATTGGCACGGCCTTCGGTTCCCGGATGTATCATGCTGACTATCAGAATCCATTTGAATCCGTCAAATTCATTTCCTGTTTTAGCACGGATCAGATCGGTGCATTCCCATACAGTCGGCACTTTATTGACACCGACACCGAACTCGCCTGTTTTCTTCCAGTTTTTCAAATCCTGGGATGCGTAAAACTCTGCGTGGTCGCCGGATGCCAGAACAAGGCTCCAGCAGTCCTTTTTGTCATTCCGGAAGACGCGTGGATCACGGAAATCCGGTGTGCCCGGGTTTTCGATCACCGGGTTGCCATAATATTTTTCAAAATGCTTTCCCTGATCCAGGCTGTATGCAATACACTGCTGCTCCAGGCCCGTTTCCATATTGTGCGCCGTGTAGACAGCCACCATCGGTTTCTCACCGTATTTCGCAAATCCGCTGGTGTTATTTTCATCGTATGCCATACTTCCGGAGTACATCGTTCCGATCTCATCCGGGTACAGGGCGACCGGCAGATGCTCCCAGTGAATCAGGTCTTTCGATACTGCATGACCCCAGTGCATCGGTCCCCATACAACGTCATTTGGGTTATGCTGATAATACAGATGCCAGATACCATCGATATAAATCAGTCCGTTCGGATCGTTGTTCCAGTTTTTCTCCGGTGTAAAATGAATGTTCGGTCTAAAATCTCTTTTTCCCTGTTTACTCATAGGATCCCTCTTTTCCTGTTCTCTCTTTTCCTATTTTATCTTTTTCCATTTGGAACTTCAACAAAAAAGAAATAAGAACGAAATAATCTTCTTTTTAAATATGGCCATGTTATATGGGATACAACATGGCCACATTTGGAATTTCTTTAGTTATAGAACATTAATTGCAAATCGTTTACGTTACTGTTTTTTCGTAATCGCTTTTCGCCCGATTTTTAGTTTGCTGCAGAAGCTGCTCGATCTACTGCGCCCTGGTAAATCTCAACCAGTTCGCTCAAACCAGCGCCCTCAAGCTCTGTCTTATAGGACTCCCAGCTTGCATCATCAACGCCGCCGGTTACCCATGTAGTGATGTAACGGTCAACGATATCGGAGACGGTCGGCTGAATCTGTGCCAGACGCTGAATCTCTTCCTGGGTCATCAGAACACGCGGAATGGTGTCATACTCTTCCATGATGTCATCTTTACCGTTTTCTTTCTGCATCTCGAGAAGTTTTACAGCATCGAAGGTGTAGCCGCAAACGGTGTCATAGTACTCGTTCTGAACGATCATAGAACCACGGCAGGTTGTGGAGTTTACACGAGCCTCACCAAAGTTCTTATATTCCGGATTCAGAGGTTTGTAGTTTCCGTTTTCATCGAGCGGTGTACGAAGAACGCCGTCTTCGTCTTTCTCATAGTTGTATCCGATTGCGCCCCAGTTAGATGTAACAGAGATTTCCGGATCGCCTACCATGTAATCTACAAATCTTGCAACAACGTGCGGGAATTTGCAGGTCGTTGTGATTGCTGTATCGGAAGAATCCTGCAGCTCAGAGTAGTTGCACTCGAAACCGGTCATACCGTCTTCGCCCTGCAGTCTCGGAACTGCTACGTACTGATCATGTACTTCCTGGTTTGTAATTTCCTGATCGCCCCAAACACCGAAGGAACCGATCTTTGCAACATTCTCTTTGATCAGAGAAGATTTGAATGACATACTTTCATCTGCCTCGAAGGAACCGTTCCAGATCAGTCCTTCTTCATACAGCATGTTGAAAAATTCTGCTGTTTTCTTGAATGCTTCGTCTGTTGCAGTGAACGTAACTTTTCCGTCAACCATTCTTAAGTGATCCGCATAGGAGTTTCCTCCGCAGTAGGAGTCAGCGCATCCGAATGCACCTGTGAAACGATAGAACAGGTTGTAGGAACCAAAGGTATCGGTTGCGCCGAACCAGGTTGCCATCGGGATTTCATCGTCTTCGCCGTTTCCGTTCAGATCGCCGCCGTCGCGGATTGCTTTCAGGCAGTCTACCCACTCGTCTACGGTTGTCGGCACTTCTTTGCCTACTTTATCCAGCCATGTTTTGTTAATCACGAATGGTCCAGGTGTTAATACAAGACCTTTCATTTCCTCTACGTACGGGAATCCATATTTATGGCCGTTCGGAGCGGTGATCTCAAGCTGATACTGCTCATTGTCATCGAGGAATGCTTTCAGGTTCGGCATATACTCTTCGATCAGGCCTTCAGTCGGAAGGAATACATCCTGGTCTGCGTACTGAACTACGGTGTTTCCGGATTTACCATCGCCGAAGTTCCAGAATACATCCGGAAGATCCTGTCCGGAAGAAAGCATCAGATTGATTTTCTCTGTTGCGCTCTCCTGCGGGATCGGCTGCCAGTCAAACTCTACTCCTGTGTCCTCGAACCATTTCTGGCACATAGCCAGGTCGCCTACTTCTACAGTTCTGTCTGCAGAGTTTACGATCAGAGCGGAAATTTTTCCGTATTTCTCTTCGAATTTTGCCGGATCTTTGATGATCGGAAGAGTACCATCGAGCTGGATGATTCCCTCATCTACTGCTTCCTGCTCTTCTGCTGTGAGACCTGTGTCACCTGCCTCTGTACCGGATGCAGATGTGGTGTCTCCTCCTGTGCTTCCTGCACCGGAGCTGCTTGAGCTGCCTGAGCTGTTTCCACAGCCTGCAAGCATGCTGGTTACCATAAGGCTTGCCAGTAATACGGATACGATTTTTTTCTTCATGTTGTTCCTCCTTTATTTTGCTGCCTTTTCGGCAGTGAAATACGTAAATATTTTTGTGTTTCTACTATAAAATCATGTCTGCTGTAGCCATGAACTCTGTAACGATAACTTTTCTGTTCTGTATCAGCCCTTGACTGCACCGATCGTAACACCTTTTGCGAAGTATTTCTGCAGGAAAGGATATACGCACAGCAGCGGGAATGCGGAAACAACTACAACGCAGTATTTTAACTGCTCAGCCAGTTTCTGTTTTGTTACCATCTCAGAAGCACTACTTCCCATCTGGTTGGACTGGTTCATCAGTACCAGGTTTCGAAGAACGACCTGAAGAGGCATCTTGCCATCATCCTGCAGGAACATCAGTGCATTGAAGAACTGGTTCCACATTGCGGTTGCATAGAACAGACACATAACTGCGATGATGGTTTTTGACAGCGGAATTGCAATTTTGAAGAAGAATCCAAAATCGCTGCAGCCGTCGATTTTTGCTGCTTCGAGAAGCTCGACCGGAATACCGCTTTCAAAGAAAGAGCGGCATACAATCAGGTTGTAAGCAGATACTGCTACCGGAAGAACCATTGCCCATGTTGTGTTGTAGATGTGCAGCTGCTGTACGGTTAAGTACATCGGAATCATACCGCCGCTGAAGAACATCGTGAAGGTGAACAGGAACATAATCGGTTTTCTTCCTACCATATCGTATCTGGAAAGTGCATATCCGGCCGGAATGGTGCAGACCAGGGAAATCAGCGTTCCTACTACGGTATACTTGATGGTGTTTGCATAGCCGGTCCAGAGCGGCTGATATTTCAGTGTGGTCGTATATCCGTTGGTGTACCATGCTTCCGGGTAGAGAAGGAATTTACCGGAGCTTACAACAACCGGGTCTGTAACAGATGCCAGAAGCACGTAATACAGAGGATATACAATTGCAATGCAGACAAGGATCATGATGATGGTATTGATCACGGTAAAGACCTTGTCTCCCGTACTCATTTTTACTTTTTTCTTTTTCACAGTGTTATTATTTGCCATTTTTCAAGCCCCCTGACTCTTAGAAAATACTGATATCGCTGGTCTTCTTTGCAACTGCGTTTGTGATAACCAGAATAATGAAGTTTACAACAGAGTTAAATAAGCCAACGGCTGTCGCAAAACTGTACTGTGCGGTCTGGAGACCTACTTTGTATACGTATGTCGAAATGATCTCACTGACGGTTGTGTTGGTACCGTTCTGCATCAGATAAGCTTTCTCATATCCCACGTTCATAATGTTACCTACCTGAAGGATCAGCATCAGGATGATGGTCGGCATAATCAGAGGTAAATCAATGTAAAGAATCTTCTGAAATCTGGAAGCACCATCCATCGTTGCTGCTTCGTAATATTCCGGGCTGATTGCGGTCAGTGCTGCGATGAAGATGATGGCGTTGAATCCCATCGTCTGCCAGATGTTACTTCCGATGAAGAGCTTGCGGAAGTACTCCGGAAGGCTGGTGAACATGATTGCTTTTCCGCCGGCTCCCATAACCGCGTGGTTTACAAGACCGTTTGCGGAAAACAGTACGGAAATCAGGCTGACTACAACTACGTTTGACATAAAGTACGGCGCGTAGGAGATGGTCTGGATGATTCGTCTCGGTCCGCTTCTCTGTACCTGGTTCAGTAAGAGTGCGAAGATAACCGGAATCGGGAATCCGATGATCAGGCTCTCCAAACTGATGATAATCGTGTTCTTGATTGCCGTCATGGCAATACTGGTACTGAAGAACATCTTGAAATACTTGAAAATCGGATCTGCCCACGGGCTTCCCATGATTCCCATGCGGCCTTTAAAATCTTTAAAGGCGATGATCAGGCCGTACATTGGATAGTAAGCAAAAACGATCAGCCAGATCAGTGCAGGAATCAGCAGGATGTACAGCTGCCAGCACGAGAGCGCTTTTTTCAATTTTCCACTTTCTGCCGTTTTCGGCGATGACGTTTTTTTCTTCATAGTTCCCTCCTTATTTCTCTAAAAGCTTTACCAACCGCTTTTCGTTCCACATTTGCATCGTTTCCGTTTCGGCACTTTGTATTGTGGAACCTGTTCCATATCTGTATCATAGTACGCAGTTCTTCTAATGTCAACGATATTCCAATATTTTTTCGTCATTTTCAACATTTTTACAATTTTGTTTTCGTTTTTTTTGTGCAATATGCACCCTGTTTTTCATAAAATCCACACTAATTTTCTTTTTCCTCGCATTCCACTGTGCCACATGTTCCGCTGTTCCATGCATTTTTTGTTCCATATGTTCCACTTTTCTGTTTTTCACTATTTTTTCGACAATTGCAACTATTTCTGTAACGTTTTCACGCCTTTTTGCGCAGTTTATCAGAAGGAGCTTACACTCCTCCTGATACAAGCAAATCCCAACCCACTGCTTATTGCTTCACGCAATAGAAGCAGGGGACTTGCTTGATTCGGTTAAAAAAGCTCACAAAAAGAGACACCCTTTCTTTTCAGATCGAGTGTCTCTGATATCTGTTCTTCTTCTGTTTTATTGCATTCCCGGAAAATAATCCAAAATTCAGTGCTTCCCTGTTTCGTTATTTTCAGATACTTTCCCCTTTTCGGAAGGTCACATCCACAATCTGCTCCATCTCCTCAATCTTCTTTCCGTCAATCATGCGGATGACCGTATCTACGCTCCGCTTGGCAATTTCCGGCACATTCTGACGAACCGTTGTCAGCTCCGGTGTCAAAAAGCGGGTAAAATCCAATCCGTCGTAGCCGACCACCTTCAGCTTTTTCGGAATCTTGATTCCTTTTTTCTGCAGCATCTTCATGCACACAGCCGCTGTGACATCGGCTGTAAAAAGTCCATCAATTCCATCAAAGTGGCTGATATATTTTTTCCAGATCATCGAGCCGGTCTGAAAATTTGGAATTTTGCTTCCGGCATCAATCGCTGTAACTTTACATTTATGCTGTTTGCAGACTTCTGCAAACCGTCGGTAACGATCCATCGAGTAACCACGCTCTGTTGCACTCGATGTAAAATAGATCACGTTCTTACATCCGGCGCTCAAAAGTGCCTGCGCCGCAAGCTCACCGCCGCGCTTATGGTCGGAATGCACACACGGGATCCCCTCGGCGACGTAGCGGTCAACCATGACAATCGGACGGTGAATTTCCGCCAGACTGACAGAAGGCGGAATATCCGCACAGCAGATAATGCCGTCCATGACATTTCGCTGCAGCATTTCCACAAATTCCTCGATGCGGTTCGGGTTGTCCCCAACCTCGCAGAGCATGCACTTGTAGCCATTTGTGTACAGATTGTTCTCGACATGCTTGACCAGAGATGCCATGAATGGGTGTGAAAGATTCGTAACAACAATTCCGACAAAACCGGACTTGTTGTGGAACAGGTTCTGAGCAAGCTCATTTGGTTTATAGTTCAGTTCCTCCACAGCCTGCATAATCTTCTGTTTTGTTTCATCGGAAATGTACCCGCTTCCATTGAGTGCACGGGATACCGTTCCGATTCCTACTCCCGCTTTGATTGCGACGTCTCTAATACTTGCCATAGTTTCTCCTAACTCCCATTCTGACACTGGGCTGTTTTCTACTGATTCGTTCCGGCTTTTCCCCCGCTGCCGGTCTGTGGAGCCCGTTCCACAATGCTTTATTACTTTTATTTTAAAGCACCGCAACCTACAAATCAAGTTAAAAACTGCGAATTTAAGCACAAAAAACAAGCGACTATTTTGATCGTTTCTCTTTTTCTTAGTGAAACCATCCAAACAGCCTCTTGTATTTTTATCACTTTTGTTTTATTTTTAAAAACCATTCATTCATGCAAGCATGATTCGCGATTTTTCCGGAATTTCATATGGCTCTGAACCGTCACAAACGCTTAATCGTTTTCCATCGAGATATCACCATCCTGTGTCATCAGTTTGATTCTGCCCGCAGCCTGATCTGGTTCATAAGAAAAGCTCTGCTCGTCCTCCTCTTTCCGCAGCAGATTTTCCATGGTATCCGGTACATCGATCTCCCCAAACTCTGTCTTTGCCGTAATTTCCAGCTGTTCCAGATCTTTTTCACCCAGTTCAAGGTCAATATCGCCGTAGGAGTTTTTGACCGACACGTCTCCTGAAAGCTTCGTGTTTTGGATTTTCGCATCGCCATCCTCCAGCGTGATCGACCCATTCTCCCACGTTCCGCTCTTCAGTTCCACATCACCGTAATCTGCTTTGCATTTGATATTCTGCATGTCACATCCGAAAAGTGTGATATCTCCATCCGCATTTTGCAGGCTTCCGCTTTCTGCCCGGATGCCATTCATCTGCACATCGCCGAATCCCATCGTTACCTCTATTTTTTTCAGTACCTTCTTTTCCGGTACATACAGAATCACTCCTGTTTCCGACTCTTTACCGCCGCTTAGGATTTCTTCCGCAAAGTCAATATTGATGTAAATCGTATCGGACACTGCGCTTGTCTCTTCGATGCTCAGAACACCGTCCCGCACGCGATATTCCACTGCAGTCTCTCCTTTTTTCGACGGAATCCGCCAGGCGAGATAACAGGAATCGTCACCGGACGGAAGGATGCGCAGATCACCGATCGCAAGATCTGTCTGCAGTTCATCAAAATCATCAAGTTTTATCTTTTTCTGTGTGGAAATGCCGTCTTCCTTCTTCGCAGAACCGCTCATCGCATTCAGATCATACGTTTCCGCGTATGCTTTTCCGCCGCTTGCCCATCCGCTGAACATCAGCACTGCACCGGCAATACAGCAGGCACATCCTGTCAGTAATGCTGTTTTTGTCCATTTTTTCATGATCTGCTTCCTCCTTTTTTCGTTACCTTACGTGTACACCACACGAACAGCCGTCCCATCCATTTTGCAAAGTATACGCCGAACACCGCGCACAGAATACTGATTCCCAGCATGAAAACGCCCATTCCGGTAATAAAGCAGAATCCGCCGAAGGAAACCGTAACTGCCAGAATGCCGCGCAGCAGCATTTTAATTCCGGCGACCACGCCGACAACTGCAATCAGAAAGACGCTCATATCAAGCAGCGCCACGCAAAGCGCCACGCAGAGCAGAACGATGAGAATGCTGATCAGAATCGGGGCTCCGATCGGGGCTGCAAACAGGGCGAGAATCGCGATCCAGACGACGTTAGCGCCTGTCGTTTTTTTCTTCTCTTTCCGTTTTTCTTCCTTTTCCATTGCCTCGCATTCATCTACTTTTTTGTCCAGAAGATTCCGCATCAGCTCGGCGGCTGCCTGTTTCGGTGTTCCGAGTTCTTTGATCACGGCCTGCTCATTTTCCGGACCGGCATCTGCAAAATACTCGGTGAAGTATTCCATCGCATCTTTATAGTCGCTCTGCGGAAGCTTCCTCAGATACTTTTCCAATTGTTTCAGATATTCCTCACTCGTCATTCTTTTTTCCTCCCCTCGATGATGTCGTCAATGGTGTCACGGTAGGACTTCCATTCGCCCTGCAGGTACGCCATCTGTGTTTTTCCCTCTTCTGTAATCGAATAATATTTCCGTTTTCTGCCCTGGTACTCTGCGGAATACGTCGTTACATAACCGGCTTTTTCCAGTTTTTTCAGGATCGGGTACAGGGTCGACTCTTTGATGTCGGCAACCAGCTTGATGGTCTGGCTGATCTCATATCCATAGGAATCTTCCCGGTTCACGATCGACAGGATCATAAATTCGATCAGCAGTGCTGATACCGGAAAATACATAAAAAACCACCTCCGTAAGTTTCTGATATGTAAAATATTTATATATATAAATTTTATACATATCATAAGACTATGGAGATGGTTTGTCAAGTAGAATATATAAAATTTTTATATATTCAGAGTCCTTCTTTTCTTACCGCTTATTTCAGCGCCTTGCCGGAGCCGAAAGCATCGCCGACTTTGTCGCCCATGGCGAGGTAGGTGTTGTTGACCGGATCGAAGGCGATCGGTTTCAGTTTTTTCGGATCGATCTTTCCGTCGGTCAGAACGCTCTCGTCTGCGCAGACATTCACGATCTCGCCGACCAGAATGCCGTTGTCAAAGCTTTTCACTTTGCACTCCAGTGCCATCGGAAGCTCGTCGATCAGCGGCGCGTTGACGAATTCGCTCTTCGTTGCATGGAAACCGGCGCGTGCAAATTTATCCGGAACTTTTCTGCCGGACTCGATGCCGACGTAATCGCAGCCAACAACAGTATCCTCGGTTGCCATGCTGACGGTGAAGGCACCAGTTGCGGCAAGGTTGTCTGTTGTCTTGTGGTCGCCCATGCTGATGGAGATCTCATTAAAATCTGTGACTACGCCCCATGCAGCATTCATGGCATCCGGGTTGCCATCTTTGTCGTATGTTGCAATAATCAGAACCGGAAGTGGATACATGTTTGGTTTTGCTCCAAAATTCACTCTGCTCATTGGTTGTTCCTCCTGTTTTGCTTGATTTTCTTTATTATAACGCTTACAGCAAACTTTAACACAAGAGATTTTCTCTGCAAATTTTCTTAATCGTTTAATTTTCTCGTCATATCATGCCATTCCTCGCCGCCCCAGGTGGATGCGGAGATTCCCTCGTCGCGGAAATTCATCTTTTTGTACATCTCCACCTTATCCTGCAGGCAGGTCAGAATGAGCTGTTTTCTTCCGTTTTTCTGTTCCCGACGGCTGTACTCTTCCATCAGCGCGCGGGCGATTCCCTGGCCGCGGTATTCCGGCAGGACACTAAGGCCCAGCAGCATAACGTTTTCGCCCGTCGGCTCGTACAGACTGATCTCATCAAAAAAGGCATCACGGAATTTTGTCTCGTTTGTTGCAAGTCCGTTCAGCGTTCCGGCGATTTTTCCGGTTTCTTTGTCTACTGCCGCCAGAAACAGCTCCGGCGCGTACTGCACCCGCTCGCGCATGCTCTTTTCGGAGCACGCCTCATTCGGCGGAAAGCACGCCAGCTCAATGGCAACGCCCTGTTCCATTTCATCCTGGCGGATGGTTCGAAGTTCATATCGTTCCATTTTATGGTATTCCTCCATTGCCCGCTCAAAAAACTGCAGAAAACCGTCTTCCACGGCAAGCTGATCGAGCGCGGCTTCTTGCTCATTCAGATCGTAATAATATTTTCCGGTCCGCAGATCGATCGACAGACGGTCGAGCGGAAAGCCTTTTTTGCTCATCGAATGGGGTGTGCTGACCATGCGGAAAGGAGCGCTCTCCATTGACGGGTCCATCGCGTCATAGCGGTGGTCCGCATCAAGAATCAGCGAAACTGCGTTTTTGTAGCGTCCCGTCAGGCCGCCGTACTTTTCCGCAAGGGCGGCGTAATGCGCGGTCATTTCTTCATCGGACAGATACTTTCCGTTCACGGTCCGCACATGGACGCCGGGCTGGTCGTCCTCTGCCACGTTGTCAAAATACAGACCGGAATCACAGGAGAACACCGGCATATGAAGCGCGTTGAAATACGCCTCCGCCTTTTTCCTGGCATTTTCCAGCGGCGTTTTTCCATCCTCGATAATCTCTGGCTGCTTAACACCGCCAAGATCTTTCAGCCCGATCAGCTCAATCCCAAGACCGGCAAGGCGGTGACGCATCGCGTCGAGTTTTGCCGGGTTGCCGGTTCCGTACAATAACTTCATTTCTGCCCCCTTTTATGCCTCGATGCCGAACTCTTCCGGGCGGAAGCGCGGGCAGACATTTTCCGATGATGTGATGACGGATGCAGCAAGACGCGTACCGATTTCAACTGCCTGGCCAAGCGTTTTTCCATAGGTCAGACCGGCGGAAACACCTGCACAGAACGCATCACCGGCTCCTGTTGTATCTTTTACCTGTACTTTCTGCGCCGGGCAGAAGCCGCTCTCTCCGTCTGCTTCCGCATAAACCGCTCCGTCACCGCCCATTGTTACGACCATGGCCGGAACATTTGCCGCTTTCAGACGCTCGGCGAGAATCTTTTCCATCTCGGCCGGTGTTTTTTCGCTGTAATCATCGGAGAAGAAAACGCCTGCCTCGAGCTGGTTGCAGATCAGGCAGTCAAATTTCTGCAGAAGATCTCTTCTGCTGACCGCGATGTTCATGTTGCTGACAACGCCGTACAGTTTTTTATCGTATTTTTCACAGAGCTGTACCAGCTTTTTGATGATCTCTTTGTCCATATCGATCTCTGCCACAATGGAATCGCAGTTTTCGATAATTTCATCTCCGTTTTCTTCCAGAATATCGAGAATCGGCATCAGGTTCGGGCGCTGGGAAATGGAGCCCGCCAGGTCACCGTTGTGATCGAAGACAGCAAGCCATGTTCCCATACCGTTCGGGGTTTCTTTCATGTATTCGGTATTGACTTTGTGGCGCTGCAGTTTGCGCACAACATCCTCGCCGAGTGCGGTATTATCCGCGATTCCAAGGAAGGTCGGGCGCAGTTCCAGGTTTGCGATATCCTCCACCACGTTTCGGCTCACACCGCCGTGGATGTATTCGACATGGCCGGCGTTTCTGCCGTCCGGGACGTAGATGTCCTCTGGAAAACCTTTGATATCCACAAAAACTGCTCCTAATACTACGATTCCATTTTTATTTACTGCCATGTTTCTTTTTTCCTCTCCTGTTTTTTCATTCCTTCTTTTTTCAGACAAGCCTCTTCGTCTGTTTCACGAAATTATTTTCTTCTGTTGTATTAAGCCTTCTTTTGCGTTAGTAAACAGACTGTCTCCACATGCTCCGACCACGCGAACATATCATACCCCCATGCCTCTTCTGCCTTATATCCGTGTTTCGTCAGATACCGCAGGTCTCTCGCCAATGTCTCCGGATTGCAGGAGACGTAGACCACTTTTTTCGGTGAAAGGGTTACGACAGAGAACAGAAAGGCTTCATCACTGCCGCCTCTTGGCGGGTCCATGAAGACGACGTCGGCTTTTTCGCCTTTTTCGGCCATGGAGACCATGAAGGTGCCGGCGTCGTTCTGGTAGAAAGAGACGTTTTTGATTTGGTTTCGTTTGGCGTTTGTTACGGCATCGCGGACGGCGTCCGGGTTCAGTTCGACGCTGATGACTTCTCTGGCATCGCGTGATGCGATGAGGCCGATGGTTCCGATTCCGCAGTAGGCGTCCATGACGCGCTCGTTTCCGGTGAGGCCGGCCAGGGAGATGCCTTTTTCGTACAGGTTTTTCGTCTGAACCGGGTTGACCTGGTAGAAGGACTGCGGGGAGATGCGGAAGGTGCAGCCGCAGAGTTCATCCTCGATGTAACCGCGTCCGAAGAGGACAATGTCGCGTTTTCCGAGTACCATGCTGTCGGTGCGGTCGTTGACGTTCAGTACGATCGTGGTGATCTCCGGGTGGAGTTTGCGCAGGGCCTTTACGAAGTTGTTTTTTGACGGGAAGACTGGTGATACGCAGACGAGGACGACCATGATCTCGCCGGAAGCAAAGCCGGTGCGCACCATGACATGGCGCAGGAGGCCGTAGCCGCTGTCCTCGTTGTAGATCATGATTTTGAAGCTCTTCAGCAGACTGCGGATATCGCGGATGATGGCATCGGCACGCTGATCCTCGAGCAGGCACTCATCGACCGGGACCACTTTGTGTGTGCCCTTTTCATAAATACCGGATATGATCGTTCCGTCTTTTTTGCGTGCAAAGGCGGAATTGACTTTATTCCGGTAATGATAAGGATTTTCCATGCCAACCATGCCTTTGACCGGGACGATGCCCTTCAGAGTCTTCTTCAGGAACTGCTCTTTTTTCGCGAGCTGCTCTTCGTAGGAGAGGTTCAGATATGTGCATCCGCCGCATTTTTTCTGATAAGGACATTTCGATGATGATGAACTTTTTTTCTGCTTTCCTTTTTCCGGTGCCACGCTCTTTGTTTTCTCTGTACGAACGGCTTTCTTTTTATTTTCCCTGTCGAAATACGTCTTTTTTCTTCCGTCAGCTCTTTTATTCTTCTCTCTCGTGTTTTCCACTTTCTCTTACCTTCTTCCTCTATTTCGCAAACCCGCGCAGCAGCGCGATCTCTTTTGCATATCCGTCCAGCTCATTCGGTGTTTCCAGATAGAACGGCAGTCCCGCCAGCGCCGGATGTGTCACGATCCGCTCAAATGCCGCAAGCCCCAGCGATCCCTCGCCGATCTTCTCATGGCGGTCCTTATGGCTCTCAAACGGATTCTTGCTGTCGTTCAGATGAATCGCTTTCAGCTTCGAAAGTCCTACCACGCGGTCGAACCCCTCAAGCACATCATCGAGGTGATCCACAATATCGTATCCCGCATCGTACACATGGCACGTATCCAGGCAGACACCCATATGGTCTTTTAATTCCACGCGCTCCAGAATCGCCGCCAGCTCCTCAAACGAGCGGCCGACTTCGGTTCCTTTTCCTGCCATCGTCTCGAGCAGCACCGTGGTCGTCTGCTCCGGTTTTAAAATTTCATTCAGCATCTCCGAAATCAGACGGATTCCCTCTTCCGCCCCCTGTCCGGTATGGCTGCCCGGGTGGAAATTGTAGCAGTTTCCCGGTGTATACTCCATCCGTTTCAGATCATCCGCCATCGTCATCCATGCAAACTCTCTCGTGTGCGCATCCTTCGAGCACGGATTCAGCGTGTACGGTGCATGTGCCAAAATGCGCTCGATTCCATGCTCCTTACTGTAAGAAAGAAACGCTGCGACATCCGCCTCGTCGATGGCTTTCGCCTTGCTTCCTCTCGGGTTTCTTGTAAAAAACTGAAAGGTATTCGCCCCGATGGACACCGCCTCTTTTCCCATGGCAAGATATCCTTTGGACGATGATAAATGACATCCTATTGTCAGCATAACTTCTATTCTCCTTTATTTCCAAACCACAACTCACCGATTCTCTGCGAGCCGCATTACTTAAAGCACAATTTTCCGGTACGGAATTCCCATCTCCGAGAGTGCTTCCTCCTCCCGCTTCTGACACGTAAAGAGCAGCACCTGCGTCCGGTTTTCCGCCAGCCATTTCAAAGTTTCTTTCAGCCGGTTTTCATCGTAAAACGCAAACGATTCATCGAGAATCACCGGCAGCTCCTCCTCGCCGCAGAGCACATCCATCGCCGCCATGCGGAGCGCAAAGTACGCCTGCTCGATCGTACCGCGGCTGACCTGTTCAAGCGGCACATATTCGTCTGCGGTGTGAAGGCCGATCCGCAGATTCTCATCCATATTCACCTGCAGATAGCGGCCATTCGTCAGCGATGACAGCGTTTTTGACATCTGCTGTTTTAAGCGGTCGCCGATCCGGCTCTGCATCTGTACGGAGAGACTCTGGATCGTCTCCCCCGCCAGGGAAAGCGCATCGAGTTCTTCCTGCAGATGATCTTTTTCCGTCATGGAAATGCAGAGCTCTTCGTATTCACTCTGCAAGTTCGACAGCACCGTCTGTTTCTGCCCCAGCTCCTGCTTCAGGCGGTCCACATTCCACTGCTGGCGGCGGATCGCCTGCTCCTCCGGCTCCGTCACAACCTGCTCGACCTCCGTTTTCCGGTGACGGAACAGACTGTACGCCAGATACAAAAGCGCCGCAATCGCAAGCCCGAGTCCCGTTCTCGTCAGCAGCGAATCAATATGGAAGAACTGCAGAATGCATAAGAATAAGAGAAATCCAGCCAGCGCCACGCACGCGGCACCCCATTTGCGGCTCTTCCGAGATTCTTTTTTCATCTTCCGCACCCGTTCGATCGGCACATCCTTCTGATAAATATCCCGCTTCATCTGCTCTTTCGCCTGCTGCAGATTCTCCTCGCTCTGACGGCACTCCTCCGTAAAAACGGAAATTTTCGTCTCAAGTTCTTCCTTCCGTTTTTCCAGTCCCGCCAGCGTCTTTTTCTGTTCCTGCTCCAGGCGCTTTCTCTTCTGCTTCAGCAGATCCAGCGCCGCCGCCACATCGAGCTCGCCATCGCTGCTCCCCTGGTAATTTGCCATATAGTTCCGCAGCTCATCCGCAAGCCCTTCCTCGGTTCTGCCTTTTAACTGCCCGATCGAAGCCGTATTATCATACACAATCTCACTGACACCGCCGAGCAGCATGGAAAGATCGCCGTCCCCCACGGAGAGCACCTCGCCGTCCGTCAGGCACACCAGCTTTGCATTGGCGTTCTGCCGCCCGAAATTCCGTGTCAGGCGGAACCGTTTGCCACCGCTTTCAAGCACCATCTCTCCCGCATAGTATGCCGGATTTTCCCATGGCTCATAACGACTGTAGACATCATTTTTTGCCGCCCGCCCCCGGCCGCGTGTCATGCCGAACAGCATGCTGCGGATGAAGGTATGGACGGTCGATTTTCCGCTCTCATTTTCCCCGCTGATGAGCTGAATCCCATCGGAAAATTCCAGTGTGCGGTTCTGCATTTTTCCAAAATTGCGGATTTCCAGTTTTTCTATTTTCATCTTCTACGCCTCCCGCAATCTTTTTTTCAGCCGTTCCTGCGTGCCGCCAGCAGCGCCTCGAGACCATAGTCGAGCGCCTTCTGTGACTGCGCATCCATCTTTGTTTCAAATGCTTCAATATAGGCGCTGATCAGACTAGCGCCATACGTTTTCTTCAGCTGTTCCAGATCGTACGCCGGACGTGTTTCATCCTCCACGGAGATGACTCTGCCGCAGTCCAGCAGCCGTTTCGGAGAAAATTCCAGCTCGGCGGCACGGTGTCCCACAAGTTTCAGGCGGATGATTTTTCGGATCTTCCCATCCTCCCGCAGCGCCAGCTCCTGTTTCAGCTTCGTCTCCAGCGCATACTGTGTCAGATCCTCCGTCACGTTCAACACCAGATCTTCGTACTCATATCTGGCAAACGGCACAAACTGAATCCGCGTGCCGTGCTCGTCCACCGTTCCGCGGATGTAGCCGTGCGGCCCCAACTGCGTCTCATCCGTCGGTTCGAGTGCGCCTGCGTATGCCATTTTGCCGGGAATAAGAATCCCCGGCTTATGAATGTGCCCGCACGCAATATAATCAAACCCTGCCTGCGCCATGCGGCCCGGATTCCACGGCATGTGGCGGGCATCGCCGCCGTGCGCGAGCAGCAGATGATATTTCATTTTTCCCTCCGGCCGCACGCCGTCCAGCCGGTTTTCCAGGATCTCTTTTTTGTCGTAACTGCATCCGTACACCGCCGTCCTCTTCTCCGGGACTTCAACACACTCCGGCTCCGGCGACAGGAGCATTACCACGTTGTCTGCCCAGTCGAAACCGCGGTAAAAGCTCTCCCGCTTCACATAATCGTGGTTTCCGGCAATCAGCACGACGATCGTCTCCGGGATGGAAGCAAAGAGATCATTAACCTCTTTCAGTTCCCGCAGCAGCGGCTGACGCTGGAACAGATCTCCCGCGATCAGCAGAAAGTCCGTCTTTTCCCGACCGGCCAGGCGGATGATCCGCCGGAAGCTCTCCCAGATGGCCTCCCCGCGCTCCTCGCTCCAGGGAAATCCCGCATCCGGCTGCATGCCGAGATGCACGTCCGCAATATGAATAAACCGCATAGGCGCATACCCCTTTCTGGATTCATTTTCTCTATTACTACAATACGGACGTCAGGCGCACCAAATCCACATTAGATTCCACTGCACCCGGCATCCGTATTTTTTAAGTTTCTATATCACTTTTCGTAATTACAGCTCGCAGTTGTTTACTGTTCTCGGGAACGGGATGACGTCGCGGATATTGCCCATTCCGGTCAGATACATGACGCATCTTTCAAATCCCAGTCCGAATCCTGCATGGTGGGTAGAACCATATTTTCTGAGGTCCAGATAGAATCCGTAATCTTCCTCAGCAAGTCCCAGCTCTTTCATACGGCCAAGCAGTTTCTCGTAGTCGTCCTCACGCTGGCTTCCGCCGATGATCTCTCCGATGCCAGGAACCAGACAGTCCATAGCGGCAACGGTCTTGTTGTCATCGTTCAGCTTCATGTAGAACGCTTTGATCTCCTTCGGATAATCGGTAACGAAAACCGGTCTCTTGAAGATCTGCTCGGTCAGATAACGCTCATGCTCGGTCTGCAGATCGCATCCCCAGTATACTTTGTAATCGAATTTGTCGTTGTTTTTCTCCAGAAGCTCGATAGCCTCGGTGTAGGTTACACGGCCGAACTCAGAATTTACGACATGGTTCAGACGCTCGATCAGTCCCTTGTCCACGAAACTGTTGAAGAACTGCATTTCTTCCGGTGCATGCTCCATAACGTAGCGGATGACATATTTCAACATTGCCTCAGCAAGCTCCATATCGTCCTCCAGATCAGCGAAAGCAATTTCCGGCTCGATCATCCAGAACTCTGCTGCATGGCGGGTGGTGTTGGAATTTTCTGCACGGAAGGTCGGTCCGAAGGTGTAGATATTGCGGAATGCCTGTGCAAAGGTCTCGCCGTTTAACTGTCCGCTTACGGTAAGGCTTGTCTTCTTTCCGAAGAAGTCCTGTGTGAAATCAACAGCGCCGTCCTCGGTTTTCGGAATATTGTCAAGATCCATGGTGGTTACCTGGAACATCTCGCCGGCTCCCTCGCAGTCGCTTCCGGTGATCAGCGGGGTGTTCACATAAACGAAGTCTCTCTCCTGGAAGAACTGATGGATCGCATAGGCGCAGAGGGAACGAACACGGAATACTGCCTGGAAGGTGTTGGTTCTCGGACGCAGATGGGAAATGGTACGAAGGTATTCCATGGAGTGGCGTTTTTTCTGCAGCGGGTAATCCGGTGCGGAAACGCCCTCTACGGTAACTTCTGTCGCCTGAATCTCAAACGGCTGTTTTGCCTGCGGGGTAGCAACGAGGATACCTTTTACGATGATGGCTGCGCCGACGTTCATTTTGGAAATCTCAGCGAAGTTTTCCATCTCATCGTGGTATACGATCTGCAGGGTTTCGAAATAGCTTCCGTCGTGCAGAACGATGAAACCAAAGGTTTTGGAATCACGTACGCTGCGCACCCAGCCGCCTACGGTTACTTCTTTGTCCAGGTATGCTTCCCGGTTTTTATAAATCTCTCGGATGGTTGTAAGTTTCATTGTCTTTTTTCTCCCTAAATATTCATAGTGCTTTCTTTATTCTAGCACTTTTTTCGTCATTAGAAAACCCCGCAAATCACTCGATCTTTACTTTTTTAATATAACTGATGAAGACATTGCCGTTCTGTGCGAACAATGCATCGCTGTCATCGTCAGAAAGTGCGGTTGTCTCGCCCGTTGCCGGATTATACAGCCAGGAATTTCCAAAAATATCGTATCCGGTCAGAAGCAGACTCTCGTTCGCGCCGGTCTTTACAACAACGCCGCAGCCGCTGCTGATCATGTAGAGAATTTCTTCTCTTGTGCAGCCCGTCAGGTTCAGCAGTTCGTAATCATCACCAAGTGACTCCTTCAGCACGTTTTCGTCCAGAGATGCACTCTGGAATCCCGACGGCATCGTTGTCTCGTCGAGGCGCATGCCCTGCTGGCGGTTTCCGCGCTCCCACACATAGGACTGGCTGCTGTTCAGCACAACGCCGACATTCTCATCGGCAAGCTGTACGGCCTCGGCCGGGGAGCTTAAAATAGCGATCAGTTTTCCTTTTCCATATACATAGTAAAGATCTGCGCTGCCCGTGTCGTACGACATCGTAAGATCGGTCCGTAAGGTTGAATAGATATATTTCGGTGTCAGTGTCAGAAGCGACTGTGTTTTGCCGCTCGTCGAGAATTCCAGAAGGAACTGCTGCTCTCTTCTGTCGTCCACCGTTGCCAGGCGGCCCGTCACCAGTTCCTGGCTCTGCTGCTCGCCGTTCATGATGTGATCCTCCGGCGCATCCGCATAGCCGTTTTCCTGGCGTACCACGCGGTCCAGCTCCAGAAGGCCGTCCGAAATCGACACGCCTGTCACATAATAGCCGTCCTGGTGATACTCTTTTTTCACGTTTCCGTCGATGCTGACAATCCGCACCGTATGCATAGCGAAAACTTCATTGCCGGAAATATCTTTTAAAATATCGCTGTCGTTTGCCATACCATAGACAAAGTCTTCATTGATAAAGCCAAGTGCCCGGATCTTCTGTCCGTCATCCACCGCAAAACGCTGCGTTTCCCCGCTCTCCAGATTCATCACGGTGATGTTCATCGCACTGCTTGCATTGTCCGCATCCATCCACGCGATGCTCTCCTGGCTTTCCGATACTACAAAGCAGTCCTCCGGGATACTTTCCCGGACCACCGTCGTCGTGCCGGTTTCAATATCTACCTTACACAGGTTCTCATTCAGATAGAGATACATCTCTCTCTGCTTGTTGACGTAGGAGAGGCGGTCGAGCTGTTTTTTCAGCATCTCGTAGGAAATATCCGCCGGAACGAAAATCTCCTCGGTTGCCACATTCCGCTCGGCGCGATAATAGTAAACGGCTGCTCCCACTTCACCCTCGTGGTTTCCGCGGTTCATATAGCCATAAACAACAAACGTCACATCGCCCGCATCATCCACACGCACAATGTTGACATCATGCTCTCCGTGCTGTTCCCGTTCATCCATGCTGCCGTTCTCACGGAAGCTGAAAACGCGGATCGTCTTGTTGGCGCTGCGGTTGTAGCACCAGAGATCACCGTTTACTACAAATGCGACAATATCACCTGCCGTATTCGTCACATACTCGGTATTCTCGCCGGTCACACCGAGGTTGATGCCGGATTTCGTCAGAACACCAAGCTCCGGATCAAAGATCTGCTGTGCGCTCCGCTCGAAGTCCAGCAGAATAATCTCTCCGTCGGACTCTCGCATCCGGTAGAACTCGCTTACGGTATAATACTCCGTCTGTCCGTTCTCATCCTGCGCACTGATCATGTACTCCTGTGTGATGCTGGTCGTCGTCTCATTCGCTTCTTTGATCTGCTGCACCGGCTGCTGTACGATCGTCGGTGCGAGGCTTCCCCAGGAAATCTGGTCGAGGCTGGAATGAATGTTGACATTGAGGAACGAAGAATTATCCCCCGTCTCATCCGGCTCAAGCTGCGGAACGAGCGCTTCCGCCTGCGTTTTATCCAGGCATGTCTGCGCAAACATCTGCGTGTAGGCCAGATAATCGCCGACCTCCACGCCGTTGCGCTGTACAATGCGGGTGTAATACCAGGCAGACTGGCCGTCCCCGTAGGCAACCTCGAGCTTCAGCGTATATTCCTGATTCATCAGAATCGCGGTCTCTAACTGGAAGTCTGCTTTCAGATAGCTTCCGTCCTCGTCAAACGATTTCAGCACCGAGTTTTCAATCAGCGCTCCGCCGTCTGTGCTTTCCACCGTATAAGTCACGTTTTTAATTTTCTGTCCCTTCGCATCAATTTCAAGCGTAAGCGAACGGTCCGTCGGCAGCGGTGTCAGGTTTTCTCTTGTCGTTACGCCGTTCATCTCCTGGCGGTATCCGTACATGCGGTTCACTGTCGTGTCCGCGGTCTTCATGTACAGCACCGGAAGACTCGCTGCGTCCAGATCGGTCGCATTCTCCGTCGTCTCGTGGCTCATCAGGTGTGTGAACACACCGACTGATGCGGCAAAAACAAGAAAAAGGATCAGAATCCTTGCTGCTCTTTTATTCATCACGGCTCCTCCTTTTCTGTGAGGAGGTCTGCCAGTGTCGGCTTCACATGGTACGCTTCCATGCACGCTTTCAGTTCTTCCGGCAGTTTTTTCGAGCCTTCCTGGCGTTTTACTGCGCGGATCAGAAGGTTCTTCGGCGTATGCTCCATGTCGATGAACTCAAGAATCTGTGTCTCATAGCCTGCATTCTCCAGAAGCTTTGCCCGGATTCCGTCGGTCAGAAGCGCCGCCATGCGCTCTTTTAAGATACCGTAATCCATGATCGGATACAGTTCTTTGTTTGCAATCTGGCGGTTCAGCTCATGCTGGCAGCACGGAACGGAAAGAATAACTTTTGCATTCCATTTGACGGCCTTTTCCAGCGCATAGTCAGTCGCCGTGTCGCACGCGTGCAGCGTCACCACCATATCGACCTCGTCGCGGCCGGTATAAGAAGCGATGTCACCCTGATAGAAATGCAGCTTTTCATAGCCATATTTCTCTGCCAGTCCGTTGCAGATTGCGATGACATCCTCTTTCAAGTCAAGTCCGATGATATTGACATCCAGTTTTTTCAGTTCGCGGAAGTAATAATACATCGCAAACGTCAGATACGATTTTCCGCAGCCGAAATCGAGAATCGTGATCTCGCGGTCCGATGGGAGCTGCGGCAGGATATCTTCGATGAACTCCAGAAAGCGGTTGATCTGGCGGAACTTGTCGTAGCGGGTCCGCACGATTTTGCCTTCTTTTGTCATAACACCAAGATCCTGTAAAAAAGGAACCGGGATTCCTTCTTCCAGAATATACCGTTTCTTCCGGTTGTGCGCCAGATTGACGGGTTTGCCGGTTCCTTTCATATGCGGTTTCTTTTTGATCGTCATCGTTCCCTTTTTGCTGACCAGAACAGATGCTGTGCAGATGTCGGATTCGAGCTGCATCTGCTTGAAGGTTCCGTTCATCCAGTCGCTGATCCGGGTGATCACGTCGTCTTTTGTCATATTTTTATGAAACTCCTTCGTGCCGACGGTCTCCTGGCACTGAAAGAGCAGTTTTCCTTTTATTTCAACCGGGCGTATTCTCACTTTGGACACTTCACTGTCCCCTCTTGGGCCGCTGATCGTGATACGGTACAGCCCTTCCCGGATTTCATCCTGTAATAATTTCTGTAATTCCATTTATACTCTCCAAACTTCCTGAATCGTTTGTAAACATGTGTAATAAAGCCCCTTACAACCCCGCTAATATTGTAATCTGTTTTCCGCAAAACCACAACAGAAAAATTATTAAAAATGTGTTACCCTCTTATTACTTTATGGCGCGGTTTAAAGCCACAGATTGTAATAATGTTTCCTCCTGCTCCGCCTCCGGAACATTTCATTATAAAAAAGAACGCCGATCAAATCGAGCAGTTCCTCTTCTGCCGTTTTCTCATCCTTCCCGCCGTTTTCCCTGCCGTACTGACGTGCGATATTCCGGCAGGTGTGCTCCATCATAAGCCGGTCCGGGAATTCGTCGTACATCATGCTGCCGCGGTAATCCATGCGGTCACACTCTGCCTCCACCAGCCGCTGCAGATCAGATGCCGTCCGGGAATAATACGACTGCATCCGCTGCCGTTCCCGCGCTTCCTGCTGCTCCTCCATACTTCTTCCCCATAAGGGCTGTGCCGCAAAAAACGGCTCCGGCCGCTCCATCGGATTTCCCTGATAGGAATTTCTTCTATTTTCATACACTCTATCCTGATTCATGCCTGTTTTATTTCCTTTTTGCTCTTCCTTATACCATATGCACACCGCCGCCATTCTGCCGTTTCCCAGATCTCAAACACAATTTCACTTGCCAAAACCGCCGTTCCGTACTAAAATACAACCTGTATCTATTTTTCCGATACATCATATAGGAGTGAATATCATGAATCTGAATATGCAAACTTTCAACATCAACACGCTGCTTGGCGGTCTCGATAAAGTCCGGGACGTCATGGGTGTTTACCAGCAGCAGCTTCTTCTGATTGTGATTGTTTTTGCCCTGCTGAACTGTTTCTTCGGCTATGCGCTCCGCAAGCTCTGGAGCGTCATTCCCGGATTTTTTCTCGGCGCGGCCGCCGGTTATGCAGCGGGTACCTACACGAATCAGACCACGACGATCACCCTGGCGCTTGCCGTCGGCACCGGTCTTCTGACCGCAATCATTGCCTTCGTCCTCTACCGGATCGGACTTTTTCTTCTGATCTGCGGGCTCATCGGCTTTTGCCTCTGGCATCTCGTCAATCCAAACGATATCACAGGTTATGGACTCGTCGCCCTCGTTGCTTTCGTGATCGGCCTGATCTGCGTTCCGTTCGAACGCATTTCCGTAATCCTGGTCACCTCCATCTGCGGCGCCCTCACGACGATCCGCATGGCATATTTCTTCAAGGACCTCGATCTGAACATGATGTTCTGGATTGTCTCTGCCATTCTCGCCGCAGCAGGCATGCTCTTCCAGTTTAAACCGTGGAAAGAGGCGGACTACTGGGAGGATGACGACGAAGAAGAACGCGAACACCGTGCAAAAGCGCGCGCCAGACGGAAGCGCAGATCCGGTTTCGATCCTCTTCCATCCAGAAAGAAGAAAAAGAAACGCCGCGGCTCCTCTTCCTCTTCTTCCGGCAACGCAAGAGATCCATACCGCAGCTATCAGAAACCGTCAAACCGTACCCGTGTTTCGCAGAACACCATGTACGATTTCCGTTTTGTTCCGGAAGAACCTGACGATGACGACGATGAGGAAGATCTTCCAAAAATCATCCGCCGCCGGCCATCCGCAAAACCGGCCGCTCCGGAGGAGTTTGACGAAGAAGAAACATCCCCAAAAGCTTCCATGGGCGACACGAAGCCGTATACCTCTCCTTCCAAACCGCAGATCACCGAGGACGGCATCCCGGATGTCGATCTCTCCGCGATCCGGCAGCAGATTTCCGAAGAGGTACAGAGAATTTACGAAGACGATCAGAACTCGTAATCCGCACTGCAGCGCAGAAAACCCGGCAGGCAAAGGAACATTCCCTTGTCTGCCGGGTTCATTTTTTATCCTGATTTTCAGTTATAAAGATACTTCTGATTTGTCTCCAGATCGATCGTGTCTTTGTCGAGCCACTGATATCCCGTATCGATCTTCTGATCTACCGGAAGTCCCTGAATCGCGCGGACGGCCGCCACGATTGCCGCATAGCCAAGACCGTACGGATTCTGCGTTACGGTACCGTACTCGCGTCCCTCCTGAATCGCTTTCTGCTGTTCTTCACCGGAATCAAAACCGACAATCTGAATCTGCTCAGTATTTTCCATATCCGCCAGCGCATCCAGTGTCTGGTCTGCCATGTCTTCGTTCGTGCAAAAGATGCCCTTCAGAGCCGGGTAGGTTTCAAGTGTATTTTTCAGCATGTCCGCGATGGATTCTTCTCCATCTCCGTAATTCACCTGAACCACTTTCACGTCGGTATATTTTTCTTCGATCTCTTTTTTAAATGCTTCCACGCGCTCTGCGCTGCTCTCGGTGTTGTACTGATGTGCAACAATCGCAACCTCTCCGCTGTTGCCGATGGCCTCGCAGAGATGATCTGCCGCAAGCTTTGCTGCCGCTGCGTGATCAGTCGCACATGTCGAGGTGATCAGATCACTCTCGATACCGGAATCCGCGATGATGACTGGAATCTGGCTGTCGGAAGCCTCTTCCATCTGTGCCTGTCCCGACTGCTGGTCAATGATGCTGAGGATCAGCGCGTCCGGATTTTCCGAAATGACAGAGTCGATGATATTGATCTGAGAGTTGGTGTCACTTTCATTTTCCGGACCTTCAAATGTCATATAAACTTTGTCGTTTCCGGTGTAGCCAAGCGAGGCGTTCAGATCGTCAAGTGCCTGCTGCGCACCGGCTTTTACGGCTTTCCAAAAACCGGCACTTAAGTCTTTTGCAACCACAGCGATGTAAGAGCCTTTTTCAACGGTAAGTCCATCCACGGTGTCGTACAATGCTTCCATGCCGTCTTTGTGCGGAACGGTGATTTCTATTCGTTTTTTGTCTGCTTCTTTTCCTTCATCTCCAGAGCTTTCAGAAGATGTGGATGCACTGGCTGACTCTGCTGTAGAATCTGCGCTGGACGATGAAGCCTCCGGGCTTTCTTCTGCCGCCGGAGTTTCTGTCACTTCCTGAGACGACGATGCTGCGGTGCTCTTGTCTGTCACTGCTTCTTTTCCGCATCCAGCTGCCGAGCACAGCAGGATTCCGGAAAGCAGTACTGCAATCATTCTGCGTTTCATAATTCTCCCTTTCTGCTTTGCCTGATGAATCATTTTCCATTACTTTTTACAGTTTTGTTACATAACCTTTCTCTATTATACACAAACCGTAAAAATAGTCCAGTCCTGTTTTCTTATGATTTTCTGAACTTTTTTGCAATTTCACATAGCTCTGAATAGTTACACAAAGCTGTGGAAGATTTCACCTTCTGGTTTTACGGTAAACGAAAGCCGTTTGCCTGTCCGCGGATGCTTCAGCTCGAGATGATGCGCGCACAGCGCCAGAGATCCTTTCTCTTTCGCCCCATATTTTGCATCCCCCGCCAGCGGATATCCCGCATGGGAAAACTGGACGCGGATCTGGTGGTGGCGGCCCGTTCCGAGGTGGATCTGCACCAGGGTTCGGTTCTCCTGTGTCCTTATCACTTCATATTCCAGCACCGCTTTTTTCGCTCCAGCGGTGCCTGGCTGTACGACGCGGGATGTGTTGCTCCGTCCGTCTTTTACAAGGAAATCCTCAAACTTCTGCACGCCCTGTTTTTCGATTTTTCCCTCACAGACGGCGAGATACTCTTTCTTCATTGTCCCGTCCTTCACCTGCCGTCCCAGTTTTCCTGCGGCGTCTTTGTTTTTCGCAAACACCAGCACGCCCTCAACCGGCTGATCGAGCCGGTGAACGACCGCCAGATATGGAATCTGAGTCCGCGCCTGACCCGGTGTTTCCGCCCTTGCCTGCTTCGCCAAATAATTCAGCAGCGCATGCTCCAGATCCATCTGTCCCATCCGCGCATTCTGCACTGCCATGCCCGCGTGCTTGTGAACAACAAGAATATCGTTATCTTCCATTAAAATATCTTCTCTGCACAATCCAGCCACTTTCTTCTCCTGTCCTGACTTCTCATTTTCGATACACGGATTTCTCCGCTGTTATGCTTTAAGAAGTATGCACCATTTCCGCCGCATCTGTCAAGAAAAACATGCCCGGCGGACGAATTACACAACACAAAAAGCGATCGCCATACCAATCATTTTTTCTGATACAGCGACCGCTTTTTCTTTATTTTCCATATTCAGTTTTTTCTCTACTTTCAAGGATTTTCACTGGTTTTCTTTCTTTACCGATCTGTGATCTTTGTTTTCGCTTTCGTTTGATATTTCAAAGATCGTTTCTCTTCCATTTCCCTGTTGTAGATTTTCTTTTTTTCGGGAAGATGTTCTTTTTCAGAGGCTTTTCCTTTGCGGTTAAGATTTCCACTCCGAAAATCTTTTCCTTAGGATTTCCTAAGATCTGCTCTGATCTCATGTTTATCAAAAGGTTTTCTTTCGAACTTCTTTTGTATGGATCTTTATCTCAGGTTTTCTTTCCTTTCGGAAGTCTCTCATCTTAAGAACATCTTCCTTTTCCCTTTTTCCTTTTTCCCATTCTTCTATAGAAGATTTCTCGTCTCTTTCTATGAAAATGGTTTGTTCTCTTGAAAAGGGGGTCCCAAGTCTTTCTCTTTGTACCTCTTGGTTAGGTTTTTGTTTTCTTGTTTCTTTGTGATTTTAATATAACAGATCCGCCAGTATTTGTCAACACATTTTTAAAATATTTTTATTGTTTTTTTATATCGCTTTTTCTTTTCTTAATTATTGTGTTTATTTTCTGAATTTTATATTGTTTTCTGATATTTTGTTTCAAATAAGTGTGCAGAAAAAGAGCTATGAAACAGACTTTTCTTCTGCCACACAGCTCTTTCTCAAATACTTATCCTCTATAATAGTTGATCAGGCATCCCTTGCGGATGATTTCTCTCTCATCATCGGTCAGCGCGCCTAACGTCATCTCGAACGGAACAAGTGCTCCGTCTTTTACAACGTACGCTTTGATCACATCGGCTTTCTCTTCCACTGCTTTGCGGATCTCCGGTACAAAGATGTAATCTCCGTTTGTAAACGGCAGATCTCCCTCCGGGATCAGGAATGGAAGCATGCCCCAGTTGATCAGGTTGGAGCGGTAGCGCTTCGTTGCATACTCGTTGGCGATGTTTGCCCAGCCGCCTAATACCTTCTGGCAGGAAGCTGCCTGCTCACGCGCAGAGCCGTCGCCCGGTTTTACAGCGAAGATGGTGGATCCGACACCGACGTTTGTCTTGTCGATATCCGGGTACTGGGTATGGATGGCTGCGAAGACCGGTTTCAGTTCCGGAAGTGCCTCTGCCGGGCAGTTTCCTTCCTGGATGGCTTTCTCTGCGACCTGTACTTCTTTTGCACGTCCCACGTAAGCCGGATCTTTTCTTGACAGGGTGAACTCTGCCAGTCCGAGCGGGTTGGAACGGAAGGAAGAAGTCTCGCCGGATGGAATCAGCTCGTCGGTTGTCGTAACCGGATCGTGGATCTCGGAAACAACCTTCAGAATCAAGTTCTCGGCAAGCTGCGGCATAGCCGGCCAGTCTTTGATGTTCGGTCCGAACTGGATTTCTACAGACGGATCTGCCACACCCTTGCTGTCGAAGACACGGTTCTCGTAAATCTTCTTGTCGAAGTGGTATGCCGGTTTCGTGTATGTTCCGGTGAACTCGTCTGCTGCGGTCAGGAATCCTTTGTTTGCTGCGGTTGCTGCAATGGAACGTGCATCCATCAGGGCAACGGAAGAAATCTGGCCGTTCTGGATCTTGGATCCCTCGCGGTTCGGGAAGTTTCTGGTGGAGTGACGGATTGAGAACGCATTGTTTGCCGGAGTATCGCCTGCGCCGAAGCACGGTCCGCAGAATGCGGTTTTTACGATCGCACCGGTTTCCAAAAGGTCTGCCAGTTTTCCGTTTCTTGCCAGCTCCATATAGATCGGGGTACTTGCCGGGTAAACACTTAAGGTGAACGCATCGTCGCCAATGCTGTGGCCTTTCAGGATATCGGCTGCGTCGCAGATGTTCTCAAATCCGCCGCCGGCGCATCCTGCGATGATTCCCTGGTCTACCAGGAGTTTTCCGTCGTGTACTTTATTTTTCAGAGTGAACGGAACTTTTCCGTCGAGGCTGATGGCTGCTTTCTTCTCTACATCGTTCAGGATGTCATCGAGGTTTGCTTTCAGCTCTTCAATGGTATAAACATTGCTCGGATGGAACGGCATCGCGATCATCGGTTTGATCTTGTCGAGTTCTACTTTTACAACGCCGTCATAGTAAGCAACCGCGCCAGGATTCAGCTCTTTGTAATCTGCGCTTCTGCCGTGGATCTGATAGAACTCGCTGATCTTCTCATCGGTTCTCCAGATGGAGGACAGACACGTTGTCTCGGTTGTCATAACGTCCACACCGATCCGGTAATCTGCGCTTAAGGAAGATACGCCAGGTCCTACGAACTCCATAACTTTGTTCTTTACGTAACCATTTGCAAAGACTGCACCGATGATGGCAAGTGCAATATCCTGCGGTCCTACGCCCGGCTGCGGTGCGCCTGTCATGTAAATTGCGATCACTCCCGGCATAGCGATATCATATGTTTTGGAGAGAAGCTGTTTTACCAGCTCCGGTCCGCCCTCGCCCATGGCCATGGTTCCGAGTGCACCGTAACGGGTGTGGGAATCGGATCCGAGGATCATTTTTCCGCCGCCGGCAAGCATCTCGCGGGCAAACTGATGAATTACTGCCTGATGAGGCGGTACATAGACGCCGCCGTACTTTTTCGCACAGGTAAGACCAAACATGTGGTCATCTTCGTTGATGGTTCCGCCGACTGCGCAAAGGGAGTTGTGGCAGTTGGTCAGCACGTACGGTACCGGGAATTTTTCCAGTCCTGACGCGCGCGCGGTCTGAATGATTCCAACAAAAGTAATGTCATGCGATGTAAGTTTGTCAAATTTGATCTGCAGATTTTCCATGTTGCCGGAAACATTGTGGTCTTTTAAGATTCCATAGGCAATGGTTTCTTTTGCAGCATCCGCCGGACACGGCACAGCGCCGGTACGCGCTTTGAGTTCCGCGCGGCCTTCTTCTGTATCCGGGATGATGTCGATTCCGTTGACAAGGTATGCACCTGTGTTCAGTAATTCAATCATGTCGTTCCTCTCCTCTTGTTGTTGATAAAATGTTAGGGTCAAAAAGTCTTTTGACCCCTTCGATACCCGGATTGCTCCGTGCTTTGCACTCCCGCAATCCTGTACGGCTCTGAACGGTTTTACAGATTTTCGCTGTTGTTCATATACGTCATGTAGCTTACGACCATCATGGCAATTTTAAAGGTCAGCGCATCGTCAAATTTACGAATGTCGAGTCCTGTGCTCTTCTCGAGCTTCTCCAGACGGTACACCAGAGTATTTCTGTGTACATAGAGCTGACGGGATGTCTCGGACACATTCAGGTTATTTTCAAAAAATTTATTGATTGTGGTCAGTGTTTCCTCATCGAACGTATCCGGCAGATTTTCGCCGAAGACTTCGGTCATAAACATTTCGCACAGCGGAATCGGGAGCTGATAGATCAGACGGCCGATGCCGAGGTTGTTGTACGGTACCACGTTTTTGTCTGCGTAGAAAATTTTTCCTACTTCGAGTGCCATCTTCGCCTCTTTGTAAGAACGCGATACACTCTTGATCTCGTTGACCGGATTTCCGTAGGAAACGCGCACCTGGGACATGGCCTCCGCATTCAGCATATCCACCAGCATTCTTGCGGTCTGGTTCATATCTTCGAAGGTGTCGGTGTCTTTCAGTTCTTTTACAATAATAATGCTCTTCTCATCGACCGCGGTGATAAAATCCTTCGGTCTCGATGCGAACAGGCTCTTTACGGTTTCCTGCGCGCTGATGTCTTTTTCCATCTTCGTTTCTACCATGAAAACAACGCGGCGCACGTCGGTGTCGATGCGCAGCTTTTTCGCACGGTTATAGACATCCACCAGAAGGAGGTTGTCAAGAAGAAGATTCTGGATAAAGTTGTTTTTGTCCAGACGCTCTTTGTATGCAATGATGAGGTTCTGAATCTCGCATACTGCAACTTTTCCGATCATGTAAGCGTCATCGCTGCTGCCTTTGGAGATCAGAATGTACTCTACGTTCTGGTTGTCATATACTTTAAAATAATGATATTCCTGTACAATCTGGCTGTCCGCAGCGGATAATACAAAAGAACGGATGCTTTCTGCATCAATCGCGGTTTCCGGGAATGTGGTCACCAGCAGAACACCATCCGTATTCGTCACACATAAATCAATTCTCGTAATATTTCTTAATTCATCAAGGGTTTTCTGTAATACCTGACTTGATACCAAATCTGCCACTTCCTTTCTCCTGTCGTATTTTACTCCAGGGTGCATCTTATTTATAACTATAGCTTATTTTTTTCTCATTGGCAACTATTTTTTGCTTCGCAAAAGGAGGGCGGTGCATATGCAGTTACTGTTCACTCAGCAGTGAAACACTTGCTGTTTCGCTGCGTAAGAAAGTGATTCAGGCGTGAGCAGCCCTCCTTTTGCGAAGCAAAACTTTAAATGAGGGCTGCGAATGTTACAGTTCGCTGGGAACCAGTGAACTGTAACCATATGCAAAAAGGACCGGCATCCGAACGGATGTCGATCCTTTTCTCTATGTTTGCGCATACGCGCTGATGTTCATATGGATTAGTTGGTAATGGTGATCTCTGTCTCTTTGTCGAACAGATGAACTTTCTCCATATCCAGAGCAAATTTAACGGTATCACCGCTTCTTGCAGTTGTACGAGGATCTACGCGGGCTGTCATTGGGAAGCCTTCGCAATCGAAGTACAGGTAAACTTCTGCACCTAACAGCTCGTATACGTTGATCTTGCACTCAACTACGCTGTCTTTGGAAGTTTCGATGAACATCTGAGAATCATGTACGTTCTCAGGACGGATACCCATAACAACAGTCTTTCCGTCATATCCGCCGTCGATAACAGCTTTTGCTTTGGAAGCCGGCAGTTTCATGTTGTATTTACCAACAGTAAGAGTAACGTCGTTTCCGTTAACTTTTACTTTTGCATCCAGGAAGTTCATCTGCGGAGATCCGATGAATCCTGCAACGAACAGGTTGCCCGGTGCGTTGTACAGGTTCTGCGGGGTATCTACCTGCTGAACAACTCCGTCTTTCATAACAACGATTCTGGTACCAAGTGTCATAGCCTCGGTCTGGTCATGTGTTACGTAGATGATGGTAGCGCCCAGTCTCTCATGCAGTTTGGAAATCTCGGTACGCATCTGTACACGAAGTTTTGCATCCAGGTTTGACAGAGGCTCGTCCATAAGGAATACTTTAGGATCACGTACGATGGCACGTCCCATAGCAACACGCTGTCTCTGACCACCGGAAAGAGCTTTCGGTTTACGGTCAAGCAGTTTCTCCAGGTCAAGGATTTTAGCTGCTTCTTTAACCTGTTTGTCGATCTGATCTTTCGGAACTTTTCTCAGTTTCAGGCCGAATGCCATGTTATCATATACGGTCATGTGCGGATACAGAGCGTAGTTCTGGAATACCATTGCGATATCACGGTCTTTCGGCTCTACATCGTTTACTACTTTATCGTCAATTTTCAGAGTACCATCGGAGATCTCCTCAAGACCTGCGATCATACGAAGTGTTGTAGATTTACCACATCCAGATGGTCCTACGAAGATGATAAACTCTTTGTCAGCGATTTCCAGGTTGAAGTCTTTTACTGCTTCAAAACCGTTCGGATATCTTTTTGTAATGTGCTGTAAAGATAAACTTGCCATTTTTGAATCCTCCCTAAATGAACATCATGCGTTTTATTATGAGTTTTGCATTTGCATCTCTCTTGCTTATGGGACTAGTATACCTTTTCTACCCGCATTCGACCATGCCACAATTACACAAACTTTCCTCCGGCAGATTGGCAATTCTGCTTTCGGATTTTCTCGAACCGTTCTCTTCTGTCCACTTTGCACAAACAAAATGTTCACTCTTATACAAAATGACGAAACGAAAAGTTTATATTCTCTTCATTGCATTTTTCTGAAAAATTCGCTATACTTTTCTATGATGTCTGCCAGCCGGAACGTTAATCGGCGGCACACTTAATTCAACAGAAAAGAGGAACAAATTATGAGTTTTTTCAGCCTGGACAGTAAGTTCTCGCAGATTATGGGCCGTGTCTTCGACCTGATGATGCTGAACATTATTTTCCTTATTATGTGTATCCCGATTGTGACAATCGGCGCCAATTTCACAGCAATGTACTACGTCACGCTGAAGATGATCAAAAATGAGGAGACGTATATCTTCCGTACCTACTGGAAATCCTTCCGCGAAAACTTCAAGCAGGCAACTGCCATCTGGCTCATCCTGCTGGCGGTTCTGATTGTTCTGATTCTTGATCTTCTGCTGGTCATGAGAATGCCGGGTACCATCACCTACCTGCGTTTTGTTTTCCTGGTACTGATCTTTTTCGAGGCCATGGTACTTTCCTATGTATTTCCGGTACTGAGCCGCTTTGACAATACTGTAAAAAACACGATCAAGAACTCCATCCTGATGGCAATCCGCCACCTGCCGTGGACCATCATGATCCTGCTCGTCAATCTCTGTCCGCTGCTGATCTATGTATTCTCCACGACAAAGATTGTCAGCTATCTGATTCTTCTGATGTTCCTTCTGGGCTTTTCCACGGTAGCGCTTGGATGCTCCTGGTTCTTCGTAAACAAAATCTTCCCATTCTATATGCCGGAGGAAGAAAAAGAGGTTCTGACCCCGGAAGAAGAATCCTTGCGGGCACTGGAGGCCATGGACAGACCAAGTCCTCTGACTGAGCACGCTGCGGTCACAGAAGAAAAATCTGATAAAGAGACAGATAATTCGTCAAAATAGCAATTACAAGCAATTCAACTATGAGAAACACGCTCCGCGAGTTTCTCAAGTTATCGCGGCAGTCGCCAAGGTCTCGTGCAAGCACGGACTTTGGCTCGTTACTCGCGTAAATCAAAACGCCCTGCCGGAAACACACAGAATATGTGGTTTCCGGCAGGGCGTTTTTTCTTTCATTTTGTATAGCTCTGAACAGTTATGAAATTTTTATTCTTCTAGATCGTGTCTGAAGAAGGCTTTTCCAGATCTTCTTCCGGCATTTCCGGCTTTGCTGTGTACCCGGAAGCCTCCGGCTTTTTCTCTTTTACAGCCTCATCAAACGTAATCGTCACCTTGAACAGATCGCCATCCAGATAAATATCAAACGTGCCATGCTGCAGAACGGTCAGGTTCTTTGCAATGGAAAGCCCTAAACCACTGCCCTCCGTACTTCGGCTGACGTCACCGCGGATAAACCGCTCCGTCAGCTCATCCGCCTCACAGTTCAGCGCATTTTCTGATATATTTTTGATGGAAAACTGTATTTTCCCATCCTTCCGGATCGCGTCCACATAAACTCTTGTCCCCGGCATCGCATACTTGCAGACATTTACGTACAGGTTTTCCAGCACACGCCAGATGCGGCGGCTGTCCGCACAGATCAGAAGCGGCTCCGGCTGAAGAATACAGATCAGATCAAGATTACGGCTTTCAAACCGCTCGGCAAACTCTCCGTTCACCTGCTGTACAAGTTCGTTCAGGTTCAGGTTCATAAATTCCAGTTTAATGTTTCCGGAACTGATCTTCGATGCCTCGACAAGGTCCTCCGTCAGCTGTTTCAGGCGCTGTGATTTTTCGTCGAGTACGCGGATATAATCTTTCGCTTTCTCGTTTTCAATATTTTCCCGTTTCAGCAGATCGACATAATTAATAATAGAAGTAAGCGGTGTCTTGATATCGTGGGATACGTTGGTGATCAGATCCGCTTTTAAGCGCTCGCTCTTCATCTGCTCCTGCACTGCCGCTTTCATTCCCTCTCCGAGCGAATTGACAATTCCGGCAAGCTGAAGGTTGTCTTCCCCCGGCAGCTCCGTCAGGTCAATCTTGTAATCCAGATCGCCCGCAGCAATCTCTTTTAAGCCATGTTCAATCTGTTTTCTTCCGGATGCCTCGCGCAGCAGAAGAAGCAGCACTGCGGCATCCATCACCAGGGTAAGGAATACGCCGAACATTCCGAAGCCGCAGCAGAGAATGATCTGCACGCCGCAGAAAACGCAGAACATAAGGATCGTTCGCTCCGACTCCTGTCTGCCTTCATAGAAGGTTCTTCCGGCAGACACGAGCCGGTGGCCGACGCAGTACAAAAACGACTGTTTCCAGACGTTGCGTGCTTTGATCCGGCGCACCAGTGAGCAGTACGGAATCAGTGTGATCAGAAATCCGGCGAGGATGCCCGATGCGGCCACCAGGCTTCGCCATGTATCTGCTTCATTTCCATAGGATCCGCTGTAGATGTAGTTTCCGTCAAAATTCTGGATATAATGAACGCCGCCGTAGGAAAGTTCGATGCAGACAGCAACGATTCCAACTGCTCCCATCACAATCAGGATGGCGGCTGCAGCTGCGATTTCCGTGTACCACTGATCGAAAAAGTAAAGGCGGATTTCTTTGTTTTTTCCATTTCTTCCTGCCTGCAGTGTGGACAGGACCAGGCAGACCAGCGTTCCGATTCCGCCAACTGCAATCATCAGAAGAAGGAGCTGCATTTTCGGAAGCCACTGGCTGTAGATCTCACTGTACTGGGAGAAATAGTCGCTTGCTGCCAGATCCGGATCCAGTGCAACAAAGATCTTCTGATAATTATCTGCAATCTGATTGTTCAGCAGATAGCTTCTCGCTGCTTCCACGGCCGGGCTGTTTTTTCTTGTTGCATAAGAACGGACTTTGTCGGCACCGCCGGTCCGGTCAACAGCAAAGGCGAACGGATAGGACGATTTCTGCGCAATGGCTGTTGTGTAACCATTTTTCCAGGAATCCACATTCGTATAGATATTTCCTTCTTTATCCTCCAGACAGTACCAGAGATTGGCATCGTCCGCATCGACGCTGATGCCGCTCTCCTGGTTTTTAAAAGCAGCAACTTCTTCCGTGACCCCGGAAAGTGTCATATACAGATCGCGGATGGATACCTTTTTCAGATTTGCCGCCGCGTACTCATAGAGGTACGTTCCCGCTTTCGTTTTCTGCGTTTCCAGGCTCATTCCCTGATCGTATAGATACAAAAACTGGGAGGAAACATCAGCAGGATCAATTTTTTTCTCTTTCAGGCTTTTCACTGCATTATCGGAAGGAAAGTAGACCTCGCCGTCCGGGGAAAAGCTGTCAAACGTCTCTGCATCTGCCGCGCTCACTTCTTCGGTGAGTGCGGCTACATCCGTCTCTTCTGTTTCCTGGCTCACGTCAGTTCCATCTTCGTATGCAAGATAGGCTTCTTTGTCAATTCCGGCATCGTTCGTCGCATAATTGTCCGCAGTATACGCTGCCACCTCATTGAGGTCTGCGCTGCTGCCGTCATCGTACATCTTGACAAGCTGGTCAATGGTGTACGTTGTACTTATCCCGCCGCTTCCCTCTCCATCGGTTGCAAAGGCACGGTAATCAATCTCTTTTGTTCCGTCGTATCGACCGTTTGTGCCGAATTTACTCATATCATTATAGTAGCTCATGACGTTATGAAGCTGCCGCTGCACCAGTGTGCCGCATGCGGTGGTTTCTTCAAACGCATACTTTTTTGCTGCCGCATTCGGCGTCAGGCCGACGCTGGAAAGCATCAGTGTCTGAATGCCCCCGAACAGCGCACTGGCGGCAAAAACGATCAGCAGAAGAAAAACGATCAGCTTCCCCGTCAGGCTGTAGAGTTTTCGTTCTTTCACAATTATTCACTCCTTATTATTGTTTCTCAATCTTATACCCAATTCCCCATACAACTTTCAGATAGCGCGGCTCCTTCGGGTTGATTTCGATTTTCTCACGGATGTGACGGATGTGGACCGCAACGGTGTTGTCCGCACCGATCGCCTCCTCGTTCCAGATGCTCTCGTAGATCTGTTCAATCGAAAATACCTTGCCTGGATTTTTTACCAGCAGCAGGAGAATGTTGTATTCGATCGGGGTCAGTTTGACTGGTTCGCCCTCGACGCTGACTTCTTTTAAATCGTCGTTGACGAGAAGACCCCCGACCTGATACACATTTTCTCCGTCGTCCGCCGGAAGATTTCCAAGTTTCGTGTAGCGCCGCAGCTGAGATTTCACCCTCGCCACCAGCTCGAGCGGATTGAACGGCTTCGTCACGTAATCATCCGCGCCGATGTTCAGTCCCAGAATTTTGTCCACATCCTCTGATTTTGCGGACAGAATAATGATCGGAATACTGCTCTTTTCCCTGATTTTCAGCGTCGCACGGATGCCGTCCAGTTTCGGCATCATGACGTCGATAATCAGCAGCTGAATCTCCTCCCTCTCGAGCATCTGGATGGCCTGCATGCCGTCATATGCTTTCAGCACATGATAGCCCTCCTGGGTCAGATAAATCTCAATGGCGTCTACAATCTCTCTATCATCATCACATACTAAAATGTTGTACATTTCTTCTTTCTCCACCTTTCATTTTTTCTTTTCCGGCACTTTTTTTCCGCGCCGGACCTCACACATGATTCAAAGATGATTGTACCGCAAATTCCCTCAAGTTGCCAGATGTCTTTTGTTTTCATCCTTACTGTACCAAAGGAATCTTTAGGTCCGCAAAGGAAAATCTTAAGTTTCTATAAAGTTTTGTCTGTGAATTCAGAGCTCAAACATTTTTTAGACAATTGCAATTATTTTCTTAGCACATCCTGCTTGCCGTCTATGCGGATCTCAATAATTTAAAGATCATCAACGACCGGTACGGGCATGAAGAAGGGGACTTCTCCATCCGCCTTGTCGGACAGTTTCTGCAGGATTCCATCGGCAAACGCGGTGTCTGCGGACGCATCGGCGGCGATGAATTCGCATGTCTTGTTCCGTGTTCCGACGAAACAATGTCCAAGGATCTGTACCGGACGCTGCACTCCGCATTCGACATTTTTAATAGAACGAGCGAAAAAGCATATAATATTACCGTTTCCACCGGCTTTTATCTGCTTCCGAAAGACATGGATTCCACACTTCCGGAGATGCTCGCGCATGCGGATGCAATGCTTTACGAGGAGAAACAGAAACGAGATAAGAATGTTGCGAAAATTTTACCAAAATAGGAATTGATTTTTTTCTGGAAAGCAGTTAGAATACTTGAGGGATGATTTTTGAATCCCGTATTTCAAGCGAAACAGACCGGCAAAAACGGCTGTTTGATCAAAAAATTTCTAAAAAAAGGCAGGTGAACAGAATGGATAGTTGTGATTCTCATGGGCGAAGTACCAGCATAGGACGGGAACCGGAAAATATGCAGGATGACGGCCATCCTTCTGTCCTGCTTTAATCTTAAATATTTTCCCTTCTTATCCTATGAAAACCCGAAGTAAGACACATGATCCAAACCAGTTTTGAAACGTAATTCTCTGGTTCTTTTTTCGTGTGCTTTTACTGCCCTGTGAGGGTTCCAACATGCTTTTTCGCACCGACAGCACGCATGTTTTTTTCTGCTGTCAAAAAAAGAATGGAGGATAACGAAAAAATGGAAAAACGAGTACAGGATTATACCCAGGAGATCCTGGATACAATCCGCAGTAACTCTTCTCCGGCTGTCATGGGCAGCCGCCTGGAAGATTACCACGAAAATGACCTGGCAGATGTTCTGCCGCTTTTAACGGTTCCGGAGCGATGCAAACTGTACCGCATTCTGGACACGGACATGCTGTCCGATATTTTTGAGTATGCTGAATCCGACAACGTAGCCGAGTACCTCGAAGAGATGGATGTCAAAAAAGCCGCTTCCATCCTCTCCAAAATGGAGACCGATGCACTGGCCGAGGTTCTGCAGAAACTCGACAAAGCAAAGAAAAAACTTCTGATCGAACTGCTCGATCCGGAAGTACGCCACGATATTGAGATGATCGCCTCCTTCGATGAAGATGAAATCGGCAGCCGCATGACGACAAACTGCATCATCATCCGCGAGGATCTGAATGTCAAACAGGCGATGAGCAGCCTGATCGATCAGGCCGCAAAGAACGACAACATCTCTACCATCTTTGTTGTCAATGCGCAGCAGAAATTTTACGGAGCGATCGATCTGAAAAACCTGATCATCGCAAGACGCGACGAGACGCTCGAGGATCTGACCGTAACTTCTTACCCGTACGTATATGCAGAGGAGCCGATCAACGAGTGTATCGAAGAACTGAAGGATTATTCCGAGGATTCTATTCCGGTCCTCGACAATGACAACCGCCTGCTCGGTGTCATTACATCATCAAACATCATCGACCTGGTTGATGATGAGATGGGTGAGGACTACGCGATGTTCGCAGGTCTGACCGCAGAGGAGGATTTAAAAGAGCCGTTAAAAGACAGTATGAAAAAACGTCTTCCATGGCTGATCATCCTGCTCGGTCTTGGCATGCTGGTTTCTTCTGTAGTCGGTATTTTCGAACAGGTTGTCGCAACCCTTCCGATCATCATGACCTTCCAGTCCCTGATCCTTGACATGGCCGGAAACGTTGGTACCCAGTCCCTGGCTGTTACCATCCGTGTCCTGATGGATGAGTCCCTGACCGGAAAACAGAAATTACAGCTTGTTTTCAAGGAAATGCGCATCGGTTTCTGCAATGGTCTTCTGCTTGGTGTTCTGTCCTTTGCTGTCATCGGACTTTTCATCTTCTTATTCAAGGGAAAGACCATGATGTTCGCATTTTCCGTTTCCGCCTGCATCGGCATCGCACTGCTGCTGGCAATGCTGATTTCCAGTGCAGTCGGCACCTGCATTCCGCTGTTCTTCAAAAAGATCCACATCGATCCGGCGGTTGCTTCCGGTCCGCTCATCACGACGGTCAACGACCTTGTCGCTGTCGTTACATTCTATGGCCTGAGCTGGCTGTTCCTGATCGAGATGCTGCATCTCGCAGGCTGATCTTTTGATACGACTGAAAAATTTTTAAGAGGCAGATATCAACTCTTTCTGATTCTGGAAAAAGCTGATATTTGCCTCTTATCTTTTCTCTTCCCTTCTTTACATTCCAAACAGAAACCGATATAATAGCAGGTAACGGTGCTTTTATGCTTTGACGTTTCACAGTGCCGCAAATATTTTGAAATGAGGGTTTTTAAAAACATGATTGTCAATCTCATCACCACAGTCTACAACTTTCTCTGGGGCGATCTTTTTACGATTCCGCTCCCGGGCGGCGGCAGTCTCGGAATCTCCCTTCTGATTCTTCTGCTGATCCCAACCGGCATCTATTTTACGATCCGGACACGTTTTCTTCCCATCCGTCTGTTCCCGGACATGATCCGTGCCCTGTCGGAAAAGAAAAAAGAAAAAAGCAGCCTTTCTTCTTTTCAGACACTGATCGTTTCCACCGCAACACGTGTCGGTATGGGAAATCTGGTCGGCGTTGTCGCTGCAGTCTCCGCCGGAGGCGCAGGTGCTGTGTTCTGGATGTGGGTGACGGCTATCATCGGCTCGTCTACCGCGTTTATCGAAGCTACGCTCGCACAGCTTCACAAAGAAGAAGATCCTCTGTACGGCGGCTACCGCGGCGGTCCTGCCTACTACATTCACGATCTGGTTGAAGACCACCTCAAGAAGAAAAAACGATACGTTCTGCCGGCTGTCCTGTTCGCCATTGCCGGCCTGATCTGCTGGTGCGGCATCAGTCAGGTAATCAGCAATTCCGTAGCTTCTTCTTTTAAAAATGCATTTTCCATTCCGCCGCTTTACACCAGTATCATGCTGGTGATTCTTTCTGCAATCATCGTACTGCGGAAAAATGCAACCGTAAAGGTGCTGGATTTTGTAGTTCCTGTCATGGCAGTCTGCTATTTCTTTATCACACTGTTTATCATCGCAGTCAACCTCCGTCAGATTCCTTCTGTGTTTGCACGCATTTTTGAGGAAGCCTTCGGACTTCGTCAGATGGCAGCCGGCGGTTTTGGTGCTGTTCTGATGAACGGTGTAAAGCGTGGTCTGTTTTCGAATGAGGCCGGTTCCGGCTCCGCTCCATGCGCCGCTGCCGCCGCAGAATGTGACCGCCCGGCCAAAGCAGGCCTTGTACAGGCTCTCGGCGTTTTTGTTGACACAATCGTCATCTGCAGCTGCACCGCAATGATTATGCTGCTTGCACCAAAGGATCTGATTGATGGTCTTTCCGGCATGGATCTTTTGCAGACCGCCATGCAGTATCATCTGGGAAAATTCGGTGTGATTTTCATTGCACTTACGCTGTTTTTGTTCAGCTTTTCCACGTTTCTCGGCATTCTGTTTTATGCCAGATGCAACGTTGCCTACCTGTTCGGCGACAAATGGTGCTTCCAGACCGCTTACAAGGTGCTGGCACTTGTGATGCTGTTTATCGGAGGAATTGCCGCTTACACGTTTGTGTGGGATCTCGGTGATGTCGGTATCGGGCTGATGACGATTTTCAACATTATTGCGCTGTATCCACTTGCAGGTGAGGCGCTTTCCGAATTAAAATCATATGAGGAGTCGAAGAAATCATAAGTCATCCATACTTATTGTTTCTGACAGAAGGGGTTTACCAAAAAGGAGGTTTTTACACATGATTATTGAACCATCAAATTATACGTATGAGACAATGCCGGACTACGAGGACGCAGTGGACGGCGCTGTGGAGATTCCGGTGACCGGAGAGGAAATTGAGATCCGCTATGCCCATGAAGTTGTCTACGACGAGGCACACAATCTTCATCTGGAAATTTTCACACCATTCCAGATGGCGCACCCGGAGCGCACCTGGCCGTGCATCACATTTATTCAGGGATCCGCCTGGATGAAACAGTATGTCTACCAGAAGGTCGGCATGATCGCCCGTCTGGCGCAGCGCGGCTACGTTGTTGCAATCGTCGAATACCGTCACAGCGGAATCGCACATTTCCCAGCGCAGATCATCGACGCAAAAAATGCCGTCCGTTTCCTTCGCGCGCATGCGGATGAGTATAAGCTGAATCCGGCGCAGATGTTCTTCATGGGAGATTCTTCCGGCGGACAGGTTTCCTCCGTTGCCGGCATGACCGCAAAGAGTGGAAAGCTCGATGAGCCGATCAATGAGGAAAGCTGCGAGGTATGCGGTATTATCGATCTGTACGGAGCTGTTGATGTGACACTGCCGTACGGCTATCCGACAACGCTGAACCATCAGAAACCGGACAGCCCGGAGGGCATGCTGATGGGCTATGACATCACCGAGCATCTTGAGGAGGCTAAGGCAGCCTGCTCCAAAACATACGTGAACGAGGATTTCCCGCCGATGCTGATCGCACACGGCACGAAGGACACGATGGTGTTCTGCCAGCAGAGTGTCGATCTCTACCACGCATTAAAGGATGCCGGAAAAGATGTACAGCTGTATCTTCTTCGCGGCGCAGACCACGGCGGTGCAGCATTCTGGACAGAGGAAATGATTACCGTTTACGATAACTTCTTCAAAAAATGTTTGGGTGAATAACATGAGAATTGCTTACTGCGAAGATGAACCGGCGCAGCGTTCCCGGATGGAAATGCTGCTCCGCACCTTTGCGGAGCGAAAAAATATTGAATACCGGAACCAGCTTCTCGCCCGCCAGGTCGAGGAGGTGCAGAACATCTATCTGACGATGCGCGGCTGGCGCCATGATTATCACAATCATCTGCAGTCGATGAAAGCGTATGTCGAGATGGGGCAGTATGATAAACTGCAGGAGTATCTGGGACTGCTGGAAAACGATCTCGATCAAGTCAACCAGCTCTGCGATTCGGGGAATGTCAATCTTGATGCGATTTTAAATTCCAAAATTCCACTCGCCGAAAAGAACGGCATCCGCGTGGATTACAAGGCAGCCTGCCCGGCCAATCTTACGGTGAGTGATATTGATCTCTGCGCGCTGATCGGAAATCTGATTGACAATGCGGTGGAAGCATGCGAGGGCCTTGCGGATCCCTATATCCGGCTGTATATTGGTGTGCTGAAAAACCAGCTGTATATTTCCGTTACGAATGCAACAAAGGATACTGTGCGGAAGCTGGACAGCGAGTATATCACCACGAAGCGCGGAAATCACGGGCATGGGCTGAAACGGATCAATCTTGTGGTGGAAAAATACGAAGGGTATATCAACCGGCAGAATGAGCCCGGGTTTTTTGTGACAGAAATTATGCTGCCGCTCTGTATTTTCCAGACGAAACTCTTTACAGAACGTGAACACTTTTTGCTGTTCACGTTCTTTTTTGTTCCATTTACGTACTTTTGCCCCGCATTTTGCCCGGATATGGTAGGATAACTACAGTTCACAGGAACAAAGGAGGTTCGTATGTATTCTTTATGGTCTAACTACGTTTATATTCACCGGGAGTTGTGGCACTACAGCAGAAAGCCGGTTCTGTTTCAGGCTCTCGAAATTGTGTCGCAGGTGCTGACCGGCTTTTTCGGGCTTCTGGCTCCCCGCCACTTATTTCAGGAATGCAAACGGCTCCTCATCATGAATAAAATGCATCAGATGATACGAGCACATAATCGCCACATTCTCTTCTCTGAGGATTCTCTTTGCCTCCTCACGGTCCGCCAAGACAACCTCAATAACTTCGCTCTCCTCCAAGTATTTCCGGCTGATCTCACCCTCACACCAGCCGTAAACTGCGGAGCATGCCTCGTCCGTCATTCCAATGGTTGTGAAGAACGGTTTTTCATAACACGGATCTACTTTTAACGGGTGGAACGTAAGCCCCGTCTCCTCGTGCATCTCACGCACTGCCGCTTCGTGGAACTCCTCACCTGATTCTACGAGGCCTGCCGGAAATTCGTAGATGTAGTCGTCAATGGAAACACGGTACTGGCGAACCAGAACGATTTTATCGCGCTTCTCCCCGTACAGACTGTACATCAGCACGCCGTCCGGCGTATTCTTCTTCGTCTTGATCTTCAGCGCTTCCATCGTTTTCGCGCGCGAAGCAACATAGTAACGGAACGGGTGATCCACCTTATTCTTCCCTTCCACCAGATAAAGATTTACATATGGATTCTCCGTCTGTTTCGTAATTTTTTCAATCTTCGGCATGGTATCGCTCCCCCTTCTTCACGCATCAAAATCAGTCTCAAACACGCCCTCCGGGGTGCGCATCGTCAGCACGCCGAGGTTGAATTCATCATCCATCACCGTGATGTGGTACTCGAAAATCACATCATCATCAAATTTCGATAATACCACATAGGAACCGTTCTCTTTTCCCTCGATCTGGTCGCAGATGTCATCGTAAACATCACTTCCCGAAATCGGCCGCGGATAGCCGGATTCTTTGATTTTCTTTTCAATCATTTCATATAATTCGTTCATGTTCTGCCCTCGTTTTTCTTTTTATCGGTTATGTTTCATTGTACCACGAAAAGACCCGCGGGGACAATCCATTGCGGCGATTCACCGTGAACTTTTTTTATTTTCATACATCTTCTGGTCCGCCTGTTTCATGATGACGGATTCCGAGATTTCCATGTTTTCCCGGACCATTCCGCCGACGGTTGCCATGAATACAGTTCCGACCGCCATACCGATCACGGCGTTTTTCTTTGTTTTCTGTGCTTTGTAGATCCATGCGGCCGGCATCACGAAAGCGCAGCCGATCAGGACCGGGACTTCACTTAAGTCGATCTTGTAAAAGCTCGGGGCAAACGGGAGCGGGATGCCGGAGCGGAACTGTAGATCTGGACAACCTCGTCGCTCGCGGTGCTGCCGGTATTCTTCACATCGAGAGAGATCTCCAGCAGGCGGTTGTCTTTTAACGAAATCTTGTAGTTGTCATACGCAAACGTCGTGTACGTCAGACCGTAGCCGAACGGATACAGCACGTTGCCGTCGAAATAGCGGTACGTTCTCTTTCCTTTGATGATGTCGTAATCGTCGATATCCGGAAGCTGATCCATGCTTTCGTACCAGGTCATGTTCAGGCGGCCCGACGGTGCCGTTGATTCTGTTGTACGCCGTCATGATGCCCTCTGCGCCGCTCTCCTCAATACATCTGCGGAACGGCTCGAGGTACAGCTCATATTTGTTCCGAGGGTCGATCGAAGAGTTCTTCCAGCCGCGGCCGACCTCGGTGCTATTTCCATAGAAGTGTTTCAGGGTTGATGCACAGCGCAGATATTTTGGATCGTCGCCCTGCATTCCCTCGATGTAAGCGCCGGCCATTTTTCCGGTCAGCACAGGGTCCTCGCCGTAGCCCTCCTCGTTTCTTCCCCATCTCGGATCACGCTCGAGGTCAACGGTTGGTGCCCAGCGGCTGAGGCCATAGTCCGGATGACGGTGCCAGATGACGCACGCTTCGGTTTCTGTCACTTCACCAGCCTGTTTTATCAGCTCTGGATCCCACGAGGCACTCATGCCGATCGGCTGCGGGAAGGATGTCATCACGTCCGGCTTTCCTTTACGATCTCAACCGCCTCTTTCACCAGCTCTTCGATGCGGTCGAATTCGTTGTTTTCAATCATCGTATTTTTTACCATCCAGCTTCCGCCGCATGCTGCGATGCGGTCGTATGCCAGGTATTCTCTTACATTCTGCGGGTTGATGCCGCCGGTCGGCATGAATTTCATCATGGTGTACGGTGCTGCGATGGCACGGATGTATTTCAGTCCGCCTGCCGGTTCTGCCGGGAAGAATTTCACCATGGTAAGCCCAAGACCGATCACCTGCTCCATTTCAGTCGGGGTCACGATGCCCGGGATCACCGGTACTTCGTGTGCCTGGCACCATTTTACTACCTCCGGGTTGAGGCCCGGGCTGACGATAAATTTTGCTCCGGCTTTCACGGCGCGGTCCGCCTGCTCGGTTGTGAGCACAGTTCCGGCTCCCACCAGCATCTCCGGGAATTTTTCGCTCATAATGCGGATGGATTCTTCTGCCGCATCGGTGCGGAAGGTCACTTCGGCGCAGGCAAGTCCGCCCTTGCAGAGAGCTTCGGCAAGCGGCTCTGCTTTTGCTGCATCCTGTAAAACGACAACCGGCACAATGCCGTATGTTCCAAGCTGTTCGAGAATCTGATTCATGATAGCTGTTCCTCCGTTTTGATCTTTATCTGAAATTTATTCTGCATTCTGTTTTTATTTTATTCCCTTGTATCATAACCGGACAAGTTGTTTTTTTCTATTGTGCGGATTGCCGAATACATTGTAAAACTTGCTGTTTTGTGATATGCTGGGAATTGTTGTTATAGTTCAAAAATATCATTTTTTTGCAAGGATGCTTTTATTATGAAAGAAAAACTGCAGACGAAATTTGCCACCCGGCAGTACATGATTTCGGATACGTTTGAGTTATACTATTACAGCACCGTCGATGTACCCGGCGTAAAAGAACATACGCATACCCATTATGAGTTCTATCTCTTTCTCGAAGGGGCGATCTCCCTGGAAATCGACGGGGTGCTCTACACACCGACGCCCGGCGATCTTCTTCTGATTCCGCCCGGCGTGCCGCATCATCTGGTGATGCACGACCTGTCTGTGCCGTACCGCCGCTTTGTGTTCTGGGTCAGCGCCGCTTTTGCAGAGCAGCTCCGCGCCCGTTCCGCCGACTACGTTTACCTGATGGAATACGCTGCCGAAAATCAGAAATATCTGTTCCCGCTCGATTCCGTCGAGTTCAACACGATCCAGTACCGCACCATCCGCCTGATCGAAGAAATGCGGTCCGATCATTTTGGAAAAGAGACGCAGATTTTTCTCTACGTCAGCGACCTGCTGATGCAGATCAACCGAACAGTGTATGAGCAGCATCACCCGCTCACCCGGAAAGCACAGCTCTCGCTGTATGAACAGCTCTGTTTCTATATTGATGAGCACCTGTCCGAGGATCTGTCGCTCGAACGGCTAGCAGTGGAGCTTTTTGTGAGCAAATATCACATTGCGCACGTTTTCAAGGATGAAATCGGCATGTCGATCCACCAGTACATTTCCAAAAAGCGGCTGGCAAGGTGCCGTGAAGCGCTACTCGGCGATGTACCGGTCACGAAGGTGTATCTGCTGTTCGGATTTCACGACTATTCGAGTTTTTACCGCGCGTTTAAAAAAGAGTATGGGATCTCGCCGAAGGATTTTAAAGAACTGCATACCGTTACCAGCGATTAACACGGTCGTTCCAAATGCACTGTTCACTTTGTACTTTTCAGGAGGATTTTTAATATGTTTCAGATGTGGGGAAAATTAGTGGAAAACAATCATATTCTTCAGGATCTTACCGTCTGCATCGACGATGAGGATACCAGAACGCACAAGGTCTTCCGTGCGCTCGATGAAATCTGTGATGCCTGGAATCTGGCGAAGCCGATCTGGCTCGATACGAATATTTCGGAGTTTAAACGGAGATCGAAAACGCGGTTCACACAGGATAATTTTATTGAATCTCTGGAGTTTGATTATCTGGAAATTCAGATTACAGAGGAATAATGTTCTCTCGTTTTTGCAGCGAATAAAGCAAATGCAAAAGCCGGGCATCCGGCGGAACCTGGGAGCGGCTGTTCTTACAGTCCCCTCTGCGGTTCCGTCGGATGTCCGGCTCTTTTTATGTATTTTGTCCCTGGATTTGTATCCCTTTTATACCACGCGGTTTTCCATGCCGCCTTCCAGGTACGAAGCAATATTTTTCTGCACCAGTCCGATCAGGCGCGTGCGGGCTTCCTTCGATGCCCAGGCGATGTGCGGCGTGATGTACAGGCGGTCGTCGTCCGCCATTTTCAGCAACGGACTGTCACTGCGGATCGGCTCGCTGGAAAGTACATCGAGCGCGGCTCCGGCGATCAGGCCCTCTCGCAGGGCACAGCAGAGGTCACGCTCATTCACGATCGAGCCGCGGCCGACGTTGATCAGAATTGCGTTCCGCTTCATGTTGGCAAACGTTTCGATATTCATCAGGTTCTCGGTCGCCTCATTTAACGGGGCGTGGATGGAAACCACATCAGAATCCTTCAGCAGACGATAGAGATCGACCCGCTCGTAGTCCGGATCGTCGTGTGCACCGGAGGTGGAGTAATAGATCACACGGCAGCCGAATGCCTGTGCAATCGAAGCCACTTTTCTGCCGATCGCGCCAAGGCCGATGATGCCCCACGTCTTGCCCTCCAGCTCGGTGAACGGTCTGTCCATGCAGGTGAAAAGACTGCTGGCGGCGTAGCTGCCGTTTTTTACGTAATCATCGTAATAACGGAGTTTTTCTGCCAGATAGAAGTACATCGCAAAGGTGTGCTGGGCCACGCTGACGGTGGAATAGCCGGCGACGTTCGTCACGGCGATGTTGTGGCGCTTCACATAATCGAGATCGATGTTGTTGATGCCGGTTGCGGTGACGCAGATCAGTTTCAGGTTCTCCGCGCCGGACAGGGTGCGGCTGCACATGCGCACCTTGTTGCAGATGACGATATCCGCCTCCCTCACACGCTCCGGGCATTCCTCCTCCGTTGTTTTTTCATATACTGTCACTTCTCCAAAACGGGAAAAGCCGGACAGATCCATGTCCTTTCCCAATGACTCTGCCTCAAGAATTACAAGTCTCATGTTGGTTCCTCCTTTTGCAGATGATGATTCTGCTTTATCCGGGAAAGCAGTGCCGCCTGTCTGTTTTGAAAGACGGCACTGCCTGAAATATTTTTATCTTAGATACCTGCGGACTGCCGATTCGGAAATATGGTCATGTCGATATGCCATGCTCCCCGGCCTGATCCCCTGGTATTTACACGTATTCGCTGATAATCTCCCTCATCAGCTTCTCTTCCTCGGGCGTCAGCATTCCGGCAAACCTGCTCTCGGCCGCGGCGGTCTGGCGGATGCCCTCCCTGACTTTCGAAATCCTCGCTTCTTTTTCCGGATCTGCGAACAGTTCGTTCCGCTCTTTGGCGGACTCGCTTCCCGCAGTCTGCGTTTTTGTTTTCGCCGCTCCGGTTCCCGCCTGTGCCATGGCTTCCGCCTGCACCGGCTGGGCGCTCCGGTTCTGCCGTTCGGTCTGCTGTACGGTTTCCAGCACCGCACTCTGTTTCATCGCTGCAAACTCATTTTCCAGATAGTCTGTCCAGCCGTTCAGCAGAATTTCCTCTTTTCCGCCGAAATCCAGACAGAGCCGGAAAAAGACAAGGCCTCCGGCGAGCGCGATGCCCGTTCCGAGGTAGCGCATCAGCTCCGCCTCTCCATAACGGTATCGGTAGATCGCCCACAGCGAAAGAATCGACAGCGCCAGAACCGTGAGGATCATATTCTGGCTTCCGCGCAGAAGCGTCGGGACTGCCATTCCCGCTGACCTGCCCTGTGCAATCTGGCTGCGCATAAACGCCCCGGCATTCGAAAAGGGATGCGCTTTTCTCTGACACGTTTCCAGCACCGACCTGGTCCATTTCGACTTTGGTTCCTTCAGCCTTCCGAGATCGCGGATGGCCCGGGTGTAGAAACGGTTATTCCAGAACAGGCACCACACACCGGCGATTCCTGCTGCTATCATTGCGTATAAGAACACATTTTGTTTCACACAAAACTCCAGCATTCTTATTCCCCCTGATGATTTTTGAATTTGCCTGTCATGATCATATGCCGGTGCTTCCGTTGCGGTGCATCGGCGGATGCCGCGGCAGAATTTGCGCGCACAGGATTCTTCCGCTGGCATATCGGCAGTGGAGACGTGTTACAGTTCCCAGGTACCTGTGAACTGTAACATTCGCAGCCCTCATTGAAAATTTTGCTTCGCAAAAGGAGGGCTGTTCACACCTGAATCACTTTCTTACGCAGCAAAACAGCAAGTGTTTTACTGCTGAGCAATCCGTAGTGAGAATCTTCTTGTTCCGATGTGCCACAGTATAGCACCGCCGGAAAAATTTGGAAACAAAAAACGTTCGTCAAATTCTTTGTGATTCTGTGCTTTTTCGCGTGAATTTTTATTTTTCGTTCCTTCAGGGGACTGCTTTCGTGCCGGTTCGCGTGGTTTCGCTGGTTTTCGCCTGCCCGTTTGTCGATTTTTTCTTCTTGCTTTTTTTAGATTACAGGCGTTTTACCATTTCCTGCAGCAGGTTGACACAGTGGCGGGCTGCCTCGCTCTCAAAGGTCGGGTAGTCCATCGTTGCGCTGTCGTCTGCTTTATCGGAGATGGCGCGGAGTACGACGTATGGAATCTTGTTCAGATAAGCGCCCTGCGCAATCGCAGCGCCCTCCATCTCGGCGCAGGAACCGTTGAATTCCTCGATCAGATGGTTTTTCACTTCTTTGCTGGAAATAAACTGGTCACCGCTGACCACGCGTCCGCGGAATACCTGGATTTCCGGATTGACTTCCTTGCAGACTTCCTCTGCCACCTCTGCGAGGTGCTCGTCTGCCGGGAAGCTCAAAACGCCCATCTGCGGAATCTCGCCGAGCGGGTATCCGAAGATGCGCACATCCATGTCGTGCTGAACAGCATCGGTCGAGATGACGATATCGCCGATGTTGATTTCATTCCGCAGGGAGCCTGCGATTCCGGTGTTGATGACACAGTCCACGCCGTAATCATCCACAAGAATCTGCGTGCAGATACCGGCGTTTACTTTACCGATTCCGCTGCGCACAACAACCACTTCTTTTCCGTTCAGGTAACCGTGGTTGAACTCCATGGATGCCTTCGTGCGGATTGTAACGTCCGTCATCATTTCCTTTAAGCTTGCAACTTCAACTTCCATTGCACCGATAATTCCGATTAACTTCATGTTTATGATATCCTCCAATAACTTTCCTTCTGGTTTCTTCTGCGGCCTGCATCCGCACACCGTAACCGGCTGCAGCGGACTCTCCGCTCTTTTGTGATTCCTGTTACAGAATACCATAAAATCCGAATCTGTGGTATCTTTTTTCTTTGCTGTTTTCCGATTCTATGGTATAATAGCAGGAAGCGAGGAAATACCGTGGCTGAGGTTCACGGTCATATCCTAAATTTCTCATTTACGAAGGAGGATCTTATCTATGGAATATACAACAAAAGGTACCTGTTCCAGAAAAATTCTGTTTGAGGTAGAAGACGGTAAAGTACACAACGTACAGTTCGTAGGCGGATGCAACGGAAACACACAGGGTGTTGCAAGACTCGTTGAGGGCATGGACGTAAACGAAGCCATCTCCCGCATGAAAGGCATCGACTGCAACGGACGCGGAACATCATGTCCAGACCAGCTTGCAAAAGCGCTGGAACAGGCAATTCAGAAATAACTCTTTTTAACGCTTGCTCTTTTTTATAATAAATCCCCGGGAATGCTCACCCGGGGATTTTGTAATTTATGCACTTCTGTTTTTTCTTTTCTGATGCAGCACAGCCTCCCTGCCGCCTGCTTTCTGCCGCTCTTTCTTCTATATATAATAGCGCGGTCTTTCTTCCTTCCGGTCGCTGAAACAGTTTTATCTATCCCATTTGTCGCAGAGACTGTTGATCTGGTCAGCAAATTTGGAAAGATCTTTGTTTGCGCCGCCTTTGTTTCTTGTAATAACCGTAAGCAGCCGCTGACCAGCCGCAACGAGGCGGTCGAAGACGGCATTTCCGCTGCTTCTCGTGCGCAGGGTTCCTGCATTTGCGGCACTTTCTTTCTGGATCGGAATGCCGACAGTTTTCTCGATAAATTCATTTTCTTTCAGATCAAATACGGTCCCGGAGAACGGAGCCATCGCCGGATAACGGAATTCATCCCACAGTTTTTCTGCAAAAAGTTCCGTCACCTTATCCTCTCCGTGCGTCACGAAAACGCGGTCCGGTTTTGCCCGCAGACTGCCCGCCCATTTGAGCAGTCCTTCCTGATCTGCGTGGCCGCTCATGCCCGGGAACTGGATGATGTGCGCGTTCACATGAACCTCTTCCTGGAACAGTTTCACTTCCTTCGCGCCTCCGATCAGCGCCCGTCCCAGTGTACCGACGGCCTGATAGCCGACGAAGAGAACCGTACTCTCCTGCCGCCAGAGGTTGTGCTTCAGATGATGCTTGATTCGTCCTGCATCGCACATGCCGCTCGCGGATATGATGACCTTCGGGGTTTCGTTGAAGTTGATGGCTTTCGACTCATCGGATGTAATCGAGAGCTTTAAGCCCGGAAACAGAATCGGATTAATGCCCTGCGCAAGGAGCGCAGCTGCATCGGAATCGTAGCACTCTTTCTGATGATCGCGGAAAATATTGGTTGCCTCAACGGCAAGCGGACTGTCCACGTAAACCGGGAATTCGCCGTGGCCGTGAACCAGATGTTCTGCCTTAATTTCACGAATAAAGTACAGCATCTCCTGCGTTCTTCCAACAGCAAACGACGGGATCACGAGGTTGCCGCCGCGGTCGAGCGTTTCCTGAATGATTTTTGCCAGCTCCGGTACATAATCCGGTTTCGGACCGTGGCTCCGGTCACCGTAGGTGGATTCCATAATCACGTAATCAGCGCTCTCCGGGTACTCCGGGTCGTTGATCAGCGGCTGATGGATATTTCCGATATCGCCGGAGAAGAGCAGTTTTTTCGTCACACCGTCCTCTGTCAGCCACAGCTCAATGGATGCGGAGCCGAGCAGATGACCGGCATCGAGGAAACGGATCTGAATGCCGTCCGATAGTGTCACACGCTGATGATACGGAATGCCCTCCAGTAAGCGAATCACGCCGAGGGCATCCTCCATTGTGTATGGTGTGACGTAATCTTCTTTTCCCGCCCGGCGGTTTTTGCGGTTCCGCCACTCGGCCTCGGCGAGCTGAATGTGTGCGCTGTCGCGGAGCATGATGTCCGAAAGCGCTACCGTCGCCGGAGTCATATAGATTGGGCCGCGGAAGCCGTGCGCATACAGCAGCGGCAGATTTCCGGTGTGATCGATGTGCGCGTGCGTGATCAATACGAAATCCAGCTGGGATGCCGGAACCGGAATCGGCTTGTTTTCATAAATATTCGGTCCCTGCTCCATACCGCAGTCCACTAAAAACTTCTTCCCGGCAGCCTCCAGATAATAACAACTGCCCGTCACTTCATGTGTTGCTCCAAGAAATGTAAGACGCATAAGATGCCTCCTGTTCTCCCGTTTTGTTCGGGGACAAAATGTTGTCACTGCGGGTCAAATCACGCGTTATGCGTTTGGCCCGTTATCGCGGCAGTCGTCAAGTTCTCATGCCAGCATGGTCTTTGACGCGTTGTCCGCGAAAATAATCTGAAATTCCTTTTGTATTTTATGCTTATTCTCTCTTTTTTGATTATTATAGCATAATATCTGGCAGATTCCAACGGAATTTTAAGGCAGATTGCACAACAATCTTGATATTTTTGTTCAATTATGGGCATCGGCCGCCGGAAGTGCATAGAAAAGAGGCACCGGTATTCCTGCAGTAATACCGATGCCTCACTTATCGGGGCCAGCCGATGTTCCGTATGATCACTCACACGCTGAACATAGTAACACATGATGACTCAGATCTGTGTTGTGGTTGGAAAAAGGAATTTCGACGCGTTGAAAATCCTGAAAGATCTGCGTTTTCGTCTTAATATATTCATTGTTATAAGGTTTCTATAGGGGACTGACCCCGGTTTTTTAAGGGGGAGGGAGGTGGTGAACTACTGGGCTAAAAATTGTTTCCGTTTGTTTACACTACTCACTTGTGCCTTTGTTCGAAGCTATTGATTTTATAGAATTTTAATTATCCAATATAGATACCATTAGTTGAACTTCCGCCATTTTCAGTAACACCATTTTTAGTGCATGAATGATAACCACGTAAACGATAATAATAACCTTTTTCTACCTTTACTTGTGTTCCCATATACAAACTCTCAGTGTTATAGTCCACTTTTCCCCACTTTTCATAGCTATAAAAATTACCATCACCCTTTGAACGCTCTAAGTAAACATTCAATTTCACAGTGTTGCATGTAACATTACATTCCGTTCCAGCAGCAATTCCAACATAACCATTTCCGTTATTCGTAATCCTAACAAATCCCTGATGCAGATATGTACTTCTTGCTACACTCTGATAATCACCGCTTGATTCTAAATCGTTTGTCAATACAGATCCATCAATTGTATCACCAAGATAATCCAAAGCATCTGCTTCTACATTTACTACATTCAATGACATCGCTAAGACGAGCATCATGCAAAAGAGTAAGTGTTTTAAATTCATAACCTTTTTCATACTTCCTCTTTCCCCTCGTCCTCATCTACATTATATATACGTACACATTTAAAAATGATTACAAATTATACTGCATTTCATTTAAAATTTTTACTAGCTCTTTCTTTTCTATCTGTCCACTTAATTCATAATACGCATCTTTATATTTCCAAACCGCATAATAATTTTCTTCCTCATTTTCAGACATTGTTCCCATCTCAACATCTAACACATCATCTAAAGTTTCTATTTGAACTTTTTCCCTATCCTTCCAATTTCCTTGCGACAAATCTTTTTCATTCCCCAACAAATGAAAATATACAAAATTTTCATTATATTTGTATTTAATTACTGCCATTTGTGCTTCCGGTACTATAAAAAAATCCTTGTACTCCATACCTTCCGGAATATAATAGAATTCTGGTACTGCAATATGAATTTTTTCTACAATCTCTGTCTTCGCTTGTTCAAAATTAGATTCTGAATCATCTCGATTTTCACCATTATCTGTCCAAGTCACATCACCCGAATTCCGAACCCCACTAATCGTCTCCACCAACCGAATCCGATTCGCCTCGCTCGTCATACTCGCCCCAAAAACGCACGCTCCCACAACCAACACAACACCAGCCGCCTTTGCCGTCCGTACCCAGTGTTTTGTTGTTTTCGCTCTCTTCGCAATCTTCTTCTGTCTCTCCGCTTGCTTCTCGCGTTCCACCTTTTTCTCCACGATCTGGCGACGGATCTCCAGTGTTTTTTCTGTCGGGTTGCCTTCCGCGTCCGCGAGTCCTTCCTTCTGGAGTCGCTGCTGGAAGCGCTCGTACATTGCGTTCAGTTCTTCCTCTGAAAGTGCAGGCGCAGCCTCCGGCTCCTGTTCTGTTGCTGTGTTTCCTTCCTCTGCCTTTACAACTGCCGATTCCCCTTCCACCGTTTTCGAATCCGCAGCCATTTTTTCTTCCATCGTCTGCTCCAGTTTCTTTTTCAGCTGTTCTTCTTTTTCTATCTTTTTCATCTTCTTCCGTTCCTCGGCATTTTCCATGTTGTAACCGCTCTTGACTTTTTTTCTTCTTGAGGGGATAATAAAAGCCAAATGATATTATCAAATTCCAGGGAGGAATTCTCATGAAGCATATTGTTCTGACAGGCGGAGGTACCGCCGGCCATGTTACCCCGAATATTGCCCTGATTCCAAAATTAAAGGAAGCAGGTTATAAAATCTCTTATATCGGTTCCTACGGCGGTATGGAACGCAAGCTGATCGAAGATCTCGGCATTCCGTACTACGGAATTTCATCCGGAAAGCTGCGCCGCTACTTCGATCCGAAAAACTTTTCCGATCCATTCCGCGTCGTAAAAGGCTACTTTGAAGCAAAAAAACTGCTCAAAAAGCTGAAACCAAACGTTGTCTTCTCCAAAGGCGGCTTCGTTTCGGTACCGGTTGTCCTTGCCGCCAAAGCATGTAAAGTCCCGGCGCTCATCCATGAATCAGATATGACACCTGGCCTGGCAAATAAGCTGTGTATTCCGTCCGCTGCAAAGGTCTGCTGTAATTTCCCGGAAACCGTCAAATGTCTCCCGGAAAACAAAGCCGTTCTGACCGGAACGCCAATCCGCCAGGAACTGCTGTCCGGCGATGCGCGGGAAGGCTTGAAGTTCTGCGGATTCAATGCCGCAAAACCGGTTATTCTCGTCATCGGAGGAAGCCTCGGTTCCGTCGCTGTCAATCATGCGGTCCGTTCTATTTTACCAGAACTTCTGAAAGATTTCCAGGTGATTCATCTCTGCGGTAAAGATAAACTGGATGCATCCTTAAATGGTACCGAAGGTTACGTTCAGTTCGAGTACATCAAAGATGAGCTCCCGGATCTCTTCGCCGCAGCAGATCTGATCATCTCCCGCGCCGGCGCAAATGCGATCTGCGAAATCAGTGCTCTGGCAAAACCAAACATTCTGATTCCGCTTTCTGCCAATGCCAGCCGCGGAGACCAGATTTTAAATGCGCGTTCCTTTGAGCGTCAGGGTTACAGTAAAGTTCTGGAAGAAGAATCCGTGAATGCGCAGACCCTTCTGTCCGCAATCCGTGAGGTTTACGAAAATCGTCAGACCTACATCAATGCGATGAAGAAGAGCAGCCACACCGATTCCATCGGCCGCATCCTTTCCCTGATCCAGGAATGCGAACGCAAATAGTAACTACAGAAATCCCCTTTCTCTGGCTTTGTCAGCAAAGTGCTGGCAAAGCCATTTTTTCGTCCGGGTCATTTTCACCCGCAGATTTCCTATGGTGATACCCATTTCGGATGCTACTTCCTTTTCCGAACGCTCATGCACCTTGATTTCACGCGTAATATAATAACCCGATTCATCATGATCTTTCAGTGCATCCATCACTTCCCGAAAAAAATGATTTCTCTCCTGCTTTTCTTCCTCTGCAAGCGTCGGAAGTTCCATCTCTTCCGCCCGAAGATCCTCATCCAGTTCGTTCCAGTCAAAACGTTGTGCTTTTCTTTGATAATCAATTCCCAGATTCTTTGCAGCGACACGGACCCAGCCTTCTACTCTGTCTTCATCCAGCGCATCAATATTCAGGTACAGTTTCACCATCGTTTCCTGTGCGATATCATCCGCATCGGCTTCATTGTGCACCACCTGCATTGCGGCTGAATAGGCTGTCATTACATACTTTTTATATATTTCTGAAAAGTTATTTTTGTCCATTGTTCTCCGCCCCTGTTCGTCTGTCATTGATTCTTTTTCTGGCTGCTGCCAGCCTTTTCTCAGGCCTTCAGCTCTGCCGTCACGCTCTCAATGATCTGCTCTTTTACCGCATCCTCGAGAGTTCCCTGCTTCCATGCAGCAATACCGGCATTGTCACCTTCATATCTTGGAATCAGATGCATATGGAAGTGGAATACCGTCTGTCCTGCTGCCTCACCATTGTTCTGTACCAGATTGAAGCCATCAGAATGAAGCGCTTTCGTCATGGCCGTCGCCATTTTTTTGCCGAGAATCATTGCTTTCGCTGCGGTTTCATCCGGAATTTCATAAATGTTTGCAAAATGCTGTTTTGGAAGAATCAGCGCATGTCCTTTCGTTGCCGGTCCCTGATCCAGAATGACACGGAACTCATCGTCCTCATACAATGTCGCGGTTGGAATTTCTCCGTTTGCTAATTTACAAAAAATACAATCCATGATCTTTTTCTCCTTTACTTTTTTTAATTCTTCTGTTGTTCCGAATCCCGTTCTGCACGGTTCCGAACAACTCTATTTTCTCACTATTTGTCGAAAAATGTCAAATAATGCAGAACGCTTTTTGTTGCGCGCTCCCCCTTTTCAATGCTAAACTTTTGCCTAATCAAAAATCATTACCTACGCATCATAAGGAGGATACGGCTATGTCAAAAGAACCAACAACCAATTCACAGGGCTTATCGGAAGAATGTCACGCTATGATTTCCCGGATTTCACATGAGGTTCGAAATCCTGTTGCGGTTATCCACAGCTTTCATCAGCTTCTTCTTTTAGCGCATCCGGAGCTTTCCAACGATCTCTATTTTCAGAAAATCCAGGAAAATATGGCTTTTCTGAACTCCCTGCTCGATGAGCTCTCCTGCTATAATCATTCATATCGGGCGGTACGCGCTTACGTGAATCCTTATCTTCTGCTCCAGAATCTCTGTGCCGATACCGGCGTTCTCCTCGAAAAACAACAGGTTTCCATTGAACTTGTCAAGGAATCTGCCATTCCGCGCTTTGCCCTTGATACCACGCAATTTCGTCAGCTTTTTCTGAACCTGATCCGAAATGCGGCGGAAGCAATGCCTTCCGGCGGAACGATCAAAATCTCTCTCTGTTTCGACGGTGACTTTCTGACCATCCGTGTGCAGGACACTGGCTGCGGAATCCCCGCCGAGGATCTGCCGACTCTCTTTGACCTTTTTGTCACACATAAGAAAAACGGAACCGGCCTTGGACTTGCCATCTGCAAGGAAATTGTAACCGCACACGACGGCACGATTTCCGTTTCTTCCGTTCCCGGGGAAGGAAGCACCTTTACGGTCGTTTTCCCCTTTTCCTGATCCTTGCCATTCCCGGATAGAGAACCGCCATCAGGACTGCACCTGCCAGAAAACCGCCGATGTGTGCGAAGTTGTCCACATTTGAAGACTGGAATCCGACCAGCAGCGAAAGGACAGCCATGACGGCCATCCGCCGGAAGGTGAGATCCTCCAGCCTTCCTTTCCGAAATGCCAGAAGAACAAGCATCGCTCCGACTGCAGAAAAAATCGCTCCCGAAGCGCCGGCGGAAACTGCCGGTGCTTCCCCTGTTTTCATCAGGAACAGTTCATACAGATACGAGCACAGATTTCCGACAAGTCCGCCACCCAGATAGATGACCAGATAACGGATCTTTCCAACTGCGCGTTCCAGGTAATCCCCAAGGAACAAAAGAAGCAGCATGTTGTTGATCAGATGCTGGATGCCAAAGTGAAGAAACATACTCGTAAACAGGCGATAGTATTCTCCGCTCTCAATCAGCGGCGCATACGCCGCACCGCAGTCCATCATATGTCTGGAGCTCTCTGTCCCTCCGGTCAGTGTGACTGCAAGGAATACCAGAATATTGCATACGACGATGACCAGATTGATGCTGTTTTTTGACCTCTTCCACATACGGTCCACGATATCTTCGTTCGGATCGTAACTGTTTTTCCTTTGTTCTTCCATTACATCATTTCCTTATCTGTGCTATTTTTTTATTATAATTTAATTCACTTGTAAATGCAAGAAATCGTCAAATTTTTTTCTTTTTTGATAAACGTTTTTCGACAATTATTGACGCTTCACGACGGCTTTCGACGTTTTATGACATTATTTTTTACATTATTTCTTTTTTTAATTTTATGCATAATTTTCTTTTCTATAATATTTTTGTTTCATTCGCATAACTTTTTTCTTTGATCATTCTGCCATATTAAAAATAACGCATCCAGCGCTTTCTCCAAATCGAAAAAGTGTAATGCGTCATTTTTCTCTAATTTCTGTTTTTCTCTCCCGCCTTATACCGGTATTTCTTCCCGGCAAATGAGATATCGTCTCCATCCTCCAGCTTCTTTTTTGTCTCGCCCATCAATGGAACGCCATTCACCGTTGTTCCGTTCCGCGAATTCAGATCCAGCAGATAATCTCCCTCTTCTGTACTGACCAGCTTTGCGTGAAGGCGGCTTACCGTACGGTATGGCAGAATTACATCTGCCGCCGCTGACAGTTTTCCAATCAATGTGCTTCCGCGTTCAATCGGAATCAGCGGAAGATCAATCGGATCTATCGGAATCAGATATGCCCTTCCCTCATCCTCCGGGCTGGTCAGCAGTTCCGTTTTTCCAAACAGATCCTCTTCATGCCCCTCCAATTCCATCAGGCTGTGCATCTTTCTGTTTTCCTGTTCTTCATTCTTTTCCCATGTTTTCTCTTTTTCGACTGAGGAATCCCTTCTCCATCCCTGCTGTTCTGTATCGCTTTGCGGATTCCATGTTCCATCTTTCTGTTTTAAGCCCTTCCGATTCTGATATTCCGAAAATACATCTCCTGTTTCGCCTTGTTTCCGGATTCCTGCGGCCTTCCCATAGCTTCCTGTTTCTGTTCCCGACTGCCGCTTTTTCCATCGGCTGACAAGTTCCAATACCAGACTTACAATTCCCACAACAGCCGCCGCTCCTCCCAGCACCAGATACCAAACAGTTTCGGCCTGTGTCCACCGCAGCGCCAGCACACCTCCCAGAAATCCGATGCAGATCACTGCTTCCACAATATTTTTCCAGCGTCCCTCATCCTTTTCTTCCTCCGCTTCCACAAAAAAATTTTCCGCCGCTTCCACTTCTTGTTCTTCCCAAAGTGTTTCCTCCATCTGTACAGGCGGATTTTCTTCCCTGGGACGCTCTTTTCCCTCCTGCTCCGTCGTTTCTTTCTTCTCTTTCCCTGTCTGATATAAGAGTGCCTGAATCATCTCAACCGAAAAGATCTCCGCCGAAATCTCCCGATACAGTCCATACCCGAGTACCACCGCATCCTGCTCCTGGTGATCCAGCTTCGGCAGCAGATATTCCATCAGCTCCCGGATCTGCTTCTGAAAACAGCCTGTGTGTCCCTGCTTTCCCGGCAGATAACAGAAGGAAAAGTTCTCCAGATTTGCATCTGCAAAAACCAGCTCCGGCTGCAGAACGAGGCCGTCCGGTGCAAGCAGGTACTGCCCCAGTTCTTCGAGAAGATCCAGCAGCTGTTCAAACAGTTTCCGCAGCGCCTCCGCCCCAATCGAGCGCTGTTCAAACACACTCTGAAGCGACTGCCTTGATGTCACCTCATAGTAAAACAGTGTTTTATCATCCATTTTCCCGATTTTGCAGTCCAAAAGCCCTGGGATTGCGTTTGTCAGCAGCATACGAATCTGATACGACGCCGTGTCCGGCTCTTTTTCCTCCTGTAAAATAACATACGTATGGTTCAAATCTCTTTTATAATCAATCTGCATTTCTCCGCTTCCGTCCTTACTTCTGGTTCCAGATCTGTTTTACTGCCCGTATCTTCCGGATCGTTTTCACCGGATTGTTTCTCCTGCTTTCACTCAAAACCGAATATTCCCACGCGTTCCGGCTCCAGATTGGCAGAATGTTTCCTTCTGCTTTTATCTGAATCTCTTTTTCTCTGCACACCGTCTGTACAGTCACCGGTTCAGCCGGAAGCGGTATCTGGGAAATCCACCATTCCATCCGGCTTTGGGCGGCTGCCTCTCCTTTTTCCACAGACAGGCGGCCTTCACTGGCGGCAAGCATTGTGCTTTCATATGCCGCAAATGTATACCAGCTCCGTGCGTGCACAAAAAATGTCAGCGACAGCAGAAGAAAAATCACCATCAGAACAAGCGGCACGACCAGAACTGCCTCTACCGTAATACTTGCTTTTCTCATTTTCACTTTCAAAGCATTCCGCACCTCCCCACAAATCCAAGCAGCAGAAACGGCACCAGCGGTATGGAATCCTGTTTCCGTATTTTCTTCCGCATCAGAAGGACTCCGCAGAGTACCGAACAAAGAATGAGTCCCAGCGTCAGAACGCCGAATGTCTGCCCAAATCCCAGCCAGATTCCAACCGTCAGAAGCAGAAGGCCGTCCCCGTATCCCACCTGTTCCCGTGATATATAACTGAGCGTCAGAAATCCCGCTCCCGGCAGCAGGGACAGCAGCCATTCCAGCCACGATGTCTGTTCCACCAGAATCTGCCATCCAATGCCTGCAAGGAATAAAACACCGGTCAGGACAAGGCTGATCTGCCGTTTCCTCACATCCATTCCGGCAAGAATCCCCAGATACAGCAATATAATTGCACTCTTTACTTCTTCCTGATACACAGCCGCGGCCTCCTTTCCGCAAACCCGAGTTTCTGTTTACCGTCCTTCTTTCCGGTCTCACCCGGAAAGAAGACACCTGCTCTGCTCATATCCGGCTTTCTTACGCCGCCTTTTTCGCGCATTTCGAGCACTGCGGCAGTCCATCCGTCTGTTCCAGTGCTACAAGTTTTACTTTACGTTTCAGCCCTTTGCAGGAAAGACTGTTATGATACCGGTTTCCGTATTTCGTATAGTAAACTTCTGCCCCCGCAGCGCCATTTCCCACGCACTGTTCGCATTCCTTATATTTTTCTCCATCCTGATTCCGTTTCCACGCAAGCGCACCCGGTGAGGAAACCTGGATCGAAAGATTGATATGACTGCACGACGAATCAGTATGATACACACTGCCGTTCTCAGTCACCCACACCATCTGTTTTGCTTCGCCCTCTTCTTCATCCGCCTCCTCTTCTGTCTTTCCGCAGAACAGATGCACTTTCGCACACGCTGCAATTCCCCGGTTCTGCACCGGAACGAGGCGGTTTCCCATTTTCGGCCAGTAAATCGCTTTCAGTTCCAGCCATCCATTTTTCACACAGCTTCCTGCCAGTGTCACCATTCCATTTTCGCGGATTTCTTTTGGAATCTTTGCTTCTGCATAAGCAATGCACGCGGCCGTTTCCGGTATTTCATACGTTTCTTTTCCCGTCTCATCCACCGCGTAGGCACAGACGGAAAGATACCGCGCGGACTCCTGCAGAGATACCGTCAGCATTCCATGCAGCCGGTAAAGATCCACGATTTTTAATAACACAAGAACCGCGATCAGAAAAACAGGAAGTGCCAGTGAAGCTTCCACCGTCAGGCTTGCCCTGTTCCATTTTCGTTTTACAAAAGGCTGCTCTCCTGATCCGGATTTATAAAAATTCCCGGAAGAGTGGATAAGTTTTTTGATAAGGTTCCAGAAATAAATGTGCCGTTCAGAAGAACACCCTTTTGTATCCCTGCCGGAGTCATCCCATCTTTCAGGCTGCTCCCTGCATTTCATATCCATAATTTCTCGTAATCTCATACTCTCGTTTCCCAATTACCGCCGTAAAACCGGCTTCCAGTTCATCGACACAGCAATCCAGTCGGAAACCCGGCTGCTGCTGTTCTGTCCGCATGTTGTATTCCACCAGATCCATCGCTCCAAACGTTACCGCTTTTCCCGATTTCTGCATCAAAAGCAGCCGCAGATAATCGGAATACTCCATGCCGCCCGGTGCATTTTTTCTGCTCTGATCCCCTGTTTCCAGCAGTTTCGGAAGCTGTTCCAGAGAAAGCTGCCACGATTCTGCCGTTTTGAACAGTGCTACTTTTCCACCATCCAACAGTTCCCGCAGATCCAGAATGCTTTCTGCAAATGCCCAGCACACGGCAAGTGCCATTTTCACAACCGGCATCGCCGCCGGAACTCCAAACGACGCGGCAATTACCCCCGCCATTGCTTCCATCTCGCCCTGCTTCTGCGCATCTTTCGCCAGATACACCAGATTTGCCGCCTCCCGCAGCGCCAGCAGACGGTTCACGGTTCCCGCCAGATTATCCTGATCACTGTTTTTTCCGCAGAGCACATATTCCACCTGGCACTGCAGCCCTTCCTTCTTCTCCTTGCTGGTATAGCACGGAAATTTCCACAGAATATATTCGGACGAAAGCATCTTATCCACAAAGCTCAGTTCTTTTCCACACTCTGCCATGCCAAACCCGCTCTGCAGCTCCCGTTTTGATGCAAGAAACGATACATCCGTTTCCCCCTGCGACAGTGCCTGCCCTTCCGGGAGGACCAGTCCTAAAATTCCCATTTTCATTACTTTTTGAATGACCTCAATCGGATTCACAAAATCTTCCGGTACCGGCTGCTTCTGATCCGGTTCCGAAGGCGTGCCGTTTCCAGATTCTCCTTCACCTTCTGTTTTTTCTGTTCCCTCTTCTGGCTGTTTGGATTCTTCATACTGTTTTAAAACCTCCTCTTCCTCGTAACCGCTCTGTCCGTCCTCCTGACGTTTCACGGTTTCCTGTTCTCCTCTTAATTTCTGGGAAAGCTGCTGTATTCCATAAGTTCCAAGGCTGGCTTTCATTGCCTCACAGATCTGACGGGAGAAAGCACTTCCCTCCTCGTCTGTCGCAAGACGATAGCCGCCGAGATAAACTTCTGTAACCTGTCCGCCAGATAAACTGCCTGATAGAATTCCCATCCCCGATGCAGTGGGGGACAGAACTTCTCCCGCAGTTTCTGCGACTTTTCTGCTCATGATTTCAGGTTTCCAGACACCGCTCTTATCCCCGCCGTTATAAAAAAACAGCTCGTACTGTCCCAGCAGTGTTCTGTCATACCCGGCAAACAGAGAATACAGTCCCTGTTCCATTGCGCAGGCCGTCATCACCCGTGCATGGGCATTTCGCACCGACGCAATTGTCCCGGAAATCAGGGAAAGCATCAGTATCAGAACGAGACACAAATATGCTGTTATGCTTCCGGCTGCCCATCTTTTCTGTCTTTCTGTTTCCCTCATGGGATACAGCTCCTTCCACTTTACTTTTACTTTTTCGAACTTTAGATGCCGTGGATCGGATAAAGGATATACCGAGACACAGATATGCAAATGACATATAGGTCCGTACCGGCTTCTAAATTTTTCTTTGGAGTTCCGTATTGGACATTTTCCCGTTTATACGGTGTTGCTCTGGTTTGTGACCTTCTCCATCAGACTGTTGACCAGACTCACAAGCTGCTTTTTAAAGATTAGTACGAGTCCGATCAGCACAACGAGAATCAGAATCACTTCCACAACACCCACCGCATCTTCCTCTTTCCAGAACTCCGATATCAGCTTCATAATTCCCACCTCCCTCTCTTTACCAGCTGTTGTGGGGATAAAAACATCCCCTATGCATAAAAGGACAAAAATGCCGGAACCGTGAGTATGACCAATACAACCGCAAGCATCATGCCCATCGGAAGAAGAAGCTTTGTCGATGCCTTTTCTCCTGTTGTTTTCGCCTGCCTTCTTCTCTCCTCAAAGGCCTCCTGCGATTCCTGTTTCAATAATTCCAGCAGTCCTTTACTGCCTTTTTTCAGATTCTGCGTCAGCAGAACAGCAAGGGAACGATACGCTCCGGTTCCCATACGCATTCCCATGCGCTGGTACGCTTCCTGCTCGGAAACACCGTTTTCCATCTCCTGGCAGGTAAATACAATCTCTTCATAGGCAAAACGTTTCTGCCCGCCAAGCGCCAGATTTTTCCGGTAATCCACTGCAATCCGCTCGAGTACTTTCCGCATTCCAAGCCCGGCACCCAGAAGAAGAACCATTTTGCTGACAATTTCGGGATAATCCCGCAACATCTGTTCTTCTCTTTTCTGCCTTGCTTTTTCTTCTTCCCTTCCTTTTGCCGCCCAGCAGACTGCTCCTGCCGCCGCGGCAAGTGCCATCAGCTCCAGACCTGTCAGATCCGGCACTTTTGACCATGTTACAGTTTCTCCGTTCAGTGTCCCCGGCAGATAATAGGCTGTTTCTTCGGGATGTGCTTCGTTTTCTTTTTCCACTGCTTTTTTCAGCGCCCTAAGAACCGCATCCCGCCCTTTTATCTCCGGTGGATATACCTGAACCTTCCGTATATATTCTGTTGTTTCCCCCTGAAGTTCCAGTTCCGCTTTCAGCGTAACCTCCACTCCTTCTTCGGGAATCTCGTCTGACAGCAAACCCCGGCTGTCAATCAACAACGGCCTGTCTGTTTCCCAGCTAAGCGCCACCGGGCTTCCCGGTATTTCCGTAACCAGATCCATGTTTCTGTTTACCGTATGAAAAGACAGATTCTCACCTAAGATGATTTCATCCAGCGCCTCTATCGCCGCACTGAACGCCTCTTCTATCTCTTCTGCGCTGTAAGCTCTTGCAGGTACAGACAGTGTAATTCTTTCCGGTTTCTGATTTCCAACAGAAACCTCAAGTTTTTCCTCTGTCGGTTGGCTGCCTAAGGCACCCCGTTCCAGTTGAAGTTCCGCTTTTTCATCTCCTGAAACTTTTCGCACTCCGATCGGAAGGCAGAGTGCAGTGCCCGCTATAAACCCTGTCGCTGCAAGGCAGAAAATCCGTCTCACCAATTTGTGATCTTCCGCCTTTTTTCTCATCCGGAAATACCAGATGAACAGCCCCGCCCATGCGGTCAGACAAATCCACAACATTTGATTCCTCCCCTTTTTTGCGGACGAATCGTTATGATTCGCAGTCTTACTTTTTAAACTTCAATTGCTTCTTAAAACTCAATGTCCAGAATCTTCTTTCCAAGCACCCATGCCGCCAGATACACGGCAAGGCATCCGCTCATGAAGAAAACCCCGATTACATTCCCATACATCACACTTAAGAATTCCGGAAAGGAAAGCTGTACATATCCCAGAATTCCAAACGGCACAACACTCATAATATTCTGCTCGAACCGCCGTGAAGAAACGCCCGCACGGATTTCCCGCATCGTGTCAATTCTCGTACAGAAAATATCCCACGTATTCTGAAAGATCTCGCAGACATTTCCTCCTGTCCGCTTCGCAATCACCAGTACACTTGCAAACGTCGCAATATCGTCAATGCGGCTTCGCACAGCAAGATCCTGAAACAGTTGTTCCACCGGCACGGAAATCATCATTTTATGACGCATCCGGCGCAGTTCCTGTACCAGAATGTTTTCTTTTCCCAGCGACTGTTCCAGCTGTCCTGCCGCCTCCAGCACTGCATTTTCCATGGAATAGCCGGAACGCAGTGCCGTGTGCATCCACGCAATCAGATCCCGGAAGCTGTCGTACAGCTCCTCTTTCCGCCTCTGAATCCGGTTTTTCCGATACGTGTGAGAACATACGATTCCAACCGGAATCACGGCAATGCATGCCCACCATGCCCGGTAACAGAGCAGGTTCACAGCGGCGGCAATCCCAAGACTGATTCCCGCTATTTCGAGATATTCCCGACCGGTAAATTCCCAGGTCTGATAGTCGATCCCCTTCGTCTCCTTCTCCTCTGCCATGCCCGTCTTTGCCTGGCTTCCCTCACGTATTCTCATCCTGTTTTCCCCTCCAGTTTTTCTCTGTGTACCAGTTCGCCTGTCTTTTGCAGGCCTCTCCCATATTCTCTTCGAAACAAAGAAACCGTTTTGATTTCGTCCTCCTCCATCCCTGTGATCTCTGCGATCTCCTCCACCCGACGGCTTCCATCCTCCCCGCGTCCTAAATGCACGAGAATTTCGATTCCCGATGCAATCTGGCGGCGGATTGCTTCCAACGGGAGCTGCACTCCCATCAGCACCATCGTTTCCAGACGGGAGATCATATCTTTCACGCTGTTTGCATGTGCCGTGCTCAAAGATCCCGCATGCCCGGTATTGAGTGCGGATAATAATTCAAACGTTTCCGCTCCGCGCACTTCGCCGATAATTACGCGGTTCGCCCGCAATATAAAAAAGTGAATATAAAATAAAGGAGGTGATTCAGCGTGGCTTGTAAAATTAAAACGCTCCTGCAGTGCAAGCACTGCAGGCATGATCTTGAGTTTGCGACGGTGTGTGGTAATCGTCGTGTGCCGCTTCTCTGGTGTCCGGACTGCGATATTTTGTATCAATATCTCGGTCCGGAAGAGGTGATCGTTGATCGTTCAGCGAGCGTTGAATATGTGCGCGCGCTTGCGAATGAATTCCTGGTTGAAATGTCATAATTACCACCAAAAACCGGCCGAGATCTTTGTGCAAATTACGGTTATAAATAACTTGAATAGTAGCGGCACCAGAGCTAATATACAGACAACCTAAAGGAAAGCAAAACGAAACGGAGGACGTAAAAATGAAAGCGAATGAATTAGTTGTTGGAAAGAAATACTGGTGTGGATGGGCTAGCCGCAGTGCCTGGTTCGTAAGATTTGAAACTCATACCTGGTGTGGAAAAACTGAAAAAATCGCAGTCTTCCGCGACGTATGCGATTGTTATATCGAGTGCAACGTTGAACAGGTAGAGCGTTGGGTGTCTGAAAGATAGGAGGTCTTGGCTATGTATGAACAATCTTTACTTTGTGGAATTCTGAATGATTGGTATGGCAGCATGGAGGATCTGTTCCAGGATCTGAAGCATTACGGATTTGAAGTCCTGGAGTCCAACCGTGAAAGCATCACGGTATCCTGCGACGATGATGGCGATTATGTTCAGATCGAGCTGGTTCTCGGTGGAACCGAGCGGACGATCGTTGTTGAAGATTTCGAAGAAATTTATCGCGAGGAGGCTTAGGCCTCCGGTATTAAACCGCCGATGGCAGGTCCGAAGCCCTGCAGGAAGAAGTGCGACGGATACCGTGGATTGATGTTCGACAAGTTTCCCTGGTTTTTAATGTGAAAGCCTGAAGGTCTGGCAGCCCCGCTGGACGTCCTCGTAAATCTTGCACCCGGCCACCGGCCAGAAAGGCGTCGCCTATGATTGTATAAATTTTATCCTGGGTTTTCTGCAGCTTCCCCGCGCAGCTTAATCGAAGCGCTCCACGGTAATCCTTTTAGAAAGGAATGAATCAAAATGTTTGACAAAGAAAAATTGAAACAGGCCATGGATGATCATGGCGATACAAATAAGGCGCTTGCGGTCTTCCTGGGCATGACTGCATCCAATTTCTCGACGATTTGGAACGGGCGGCAGCCATTCCAGCGCAAGCACATAGTCCGGATCGCGGTCCGGTATCAACTCTCCCCGCAGGACGTGTGGGATATATTCTTCCTGGCCGACGCTGAGGCCATCAAAAAAGAAGCCAGAGAGGCTTGACCTCCCTGGCTTCTATCTATGTTTCCGACATTGATGTCGGGATCATCTTATCTCATGAGTCTGTTGACTTCCTTCTGAACTGCATTGTAGTTGTAACCAGCCGCCTGCAGCTTTTTCTTTCTGGCATCTCCATTTCCCCACTTACCTGCGAGGACTTCCTTGGCCACGGCAGTCACGCTTTTCTTTGTGGAGCTTCCACCTTTGGCCAGGCGATTGACTTCCGCCTGCACTGCTGCATAGTTATATCCTGCCGCCTGCAGCTTTTTCTTTCTGGCATCTCCATTTCCCCACTTACCTGCGAGGACTTCCTTGGCCACGGCAGTCACGCTTTTCTTTGTGGAGCTTCCACCTTTGGCCAGGCGATTGACTTCCGCCTGCACTGCTGCATAGTTATATCCTGCTGCCTGGAGCTTCTTCTTGCGATCATCGCCGTTTCCCCATGCGCCTGCCAGCACTTCCTTGGCCACTGTGGTGACGTCTTTCTTTCCGGATCCGGAAGCCTGGGACTCTGCAGCGTATCTGAGGACGTTGGTCCATGGATAGTTGCGGTAGCTTCTGATCAGGAACTCTTTACCTGTCTGGTCGCCAGGTTTGCCGCCTGTTGCGGTTCCTTTTTCGTTGATGCTTGCCTCTACCTCTTTGCCGTTGCCGCAGTACATTGCGGTGTGATGTGAAGTGTTCAGGAGAACGTCTCCACGGAGAAGCCCTGCGCCGGTCAAGCGGTTTACCTTGCTGGTAACGTCAACGAATCCGCATTTTTTGAATACCGCGAGCATGTTGCCGGTGTAGGTTGCGCCTTTGCTCTTGACCGGGATTCCTGCGTTCTCGCACGCCTGGATCACTGCTGCGGAGCAGTCAAAGTCTCCATGCTGTCCCCATCTGTATGTCTGGTCGTATCCGTGTGAGTCATTTCCGGCCCATGCTTCCATCTGTTGTACTGCTTTTTCTATCTTGCTCATTTCTGCTCCTTTCTTGTCATATTCAGTGAGTTTGTACTGAGTGATCAGTTGGTAGTTGTTTTCGACGTATGTGCTCGATGTGGCATATCCGTCGTTTTTGATTGTCTGCAGGTATTCCTTCGGATCCGTGATTCCTCGCAGATTCTGGTACCTCTGCAGCTGGATAAATTCAAAGTATCCCTTGACGCCTTCCTCCATGCTGTCGTAAACCCTGAAATTATCCTTGATGGTCGTCAGGGTTCCTGGCTGGTATTCCTCCTGGGTGGTGAGGTTGACGCTCTTGCCGGTCCATTTGGATCCGCATTTCAGTCCGAAGTAGTTATGATACTTCGCGGACAGCTTGCTCTCTCCCCATCCGGATTCCAGGATCGCCTGGGCGATGATGGGACTGTGTACCAGGATTCCGTATGCTCTCGCGTACTTTTGCACGTGCTTTGCTATGTCTTCGACGAATCTCTGCTGTTTCTCTGTGATTGCCATCTTGCATACCTCCTAAATAAAAAAGGGCAGCCTGGTGGCCGCCCTGGGTGCTTTGTGCTTCTTATTCCTCTGAATCGTCGGATCCAATGTTTGCGGAGTCGGTGAGTCCTTCTCCGATGATGTATGCCACGACGGATGCTCCGGCCATGATGAGTGCCGTCACCTGTGTGGCTGTGTTCTCTGCGCCTCCTGTGGCTACGATCATCATTGATACGAATGATGCCACTGCTGTCCAGAGTTTTCTGCTTGTCAGTTTTCTTTTCCAGTCGATGTTTTTCATGATGTTTGTTCTCCTTCCTCGATGATATGTTTCAGTGCTTGCTCGTTCAGAAAGTTCTTTTGTTCGTGCTTGACCTTCTGAGCGTAGTCCAGGGCTGCGTGCATGTCTCCGTTGCAGTGTGCATCCGGGATTCTCTGCACGGCTCTGGCTGTGGCCTCTCCGAGCGCTATGGCTGCGTTCACGCTGTTGATGATGCAGAGCTCATTCTTCTCTCTGATCTGTTCGCGTTCGTCCAGCTGTTTCTGGCGCTCCTCGCGTTCCTCTTTTTCGTTGTCCGCACGCTTCTTGAGATTCTGCTCGATGAGCCAGAAACAGAAGCCTGTGAACGCGGACGGAATGCTGGCGGCCACGACGATTGTTGTCATGTCCATTGGTTCCTACCTCCATCCTGCATTTAATTTGTTGCAGCTTCTGCATGGCTGCTGGCCTGCCGGAATAAAATAAGCCACGCACTCGCCGCAGGTACCGAAGTACCGGCAGCTTTCCGTGCATGGCTCGTATGTCCTTCTGCAGGTGTTATCTGGATTCCGGTGTAGACACTGGAACCTCTGGCTCTTTCTTTGAGGCGATGATCTCCTGCATTTCTTCATCTGTGATCCATCCTCTCTTGACTGCGTTCTTCAGCATTGCTTCGGACGCGCGTCCTTCCTGGTATAATCTTTTCAGTCTTTCATACATTTTACTCACCTCCAAGAATCGCGAGCGTGATGTCATCGACGCTCTGGTTGATCGACTCGATCTGAGCCTGCTGCTTTGTGACGGTCTTTGTCAGGATTTCCAGCTCTGATGGCTGTTCTCCGGATGCTTCCGCCTCCTTGGCATTCTGGATCCAGGTCTCTGTGTCTGCTGCGACTGCTGCAGCGAGGCCTTCTCTGTAGATTGTGTCTACTGTGTAGCGGTCAAATGTGAAGTATTCCTGTGGCTCCTGGTCTTCTCCTGAAGCCTGGCGTGTGAATGGTCCCTGGATATTGTCATATAAAATGACGGTGCAGGATCTTCCTTCGATTGGCGGGAGCGCCTCAATTTCAAACTTCGACGCAGGCCTGATGTTGCTTTCTGTCTTCATCAGCGATTACTCCTTTCAGATGCTTAATATTAACAAACGGCCGCACCCACTTCTCATAGAAGTGCTGGCTGTCTGAATTCACGATGTATCCGATGTATGAAACCATGGCGTGCGCGTTCCGGATGGATGCGTATGCAGCTCTGGCGATCGTCCTGGCTTTCCGGCTAATCCTTAGCATGATCGACTTCCTGATGGTTGTCTTGTTCGGATGAAACTTGAAACCTAAGAAGTCAAGCGGGCGCTTGCTCAATATAAAGACCTGCCAGTTGTCCTTGACGGTCTGCTTCGTGGCTTTTACTTCGGCTTCGATGAATTCGAGAGCTTTGTGCAGTCGTCGTTTGCTTGAATCAAACAAGACCATGTCATCCACGTATCTCACGTTGTGCGCGGTTCCGGTTTTCTCAGCGACCTTGTGGTCGATGTCCTGAAAGAAAAAGTTGCAGAACCATGGCGAGGTAAAGAGTCCGACCGGGATGCCTACCGCATCGGTCTCCGGCAGCAGTCTTTCGTGCGTGGCCATCGGCTGTTGAAAGCTCGCGATGATCCGATCTGCCAGGCGCAGGAACTTCTTATCTTTTATCCTGCGTTGCAGCTTCTTCCGGAGTTCTTCGTGGTTCATGGTTGGATAGCATTTTCGGACGTCCAGCTTCAGGACGTACTTGGTATGCTTCGGATCCTTCCTGATCCACTTCTCGATCGCGGTCTTTGCTCCGTGCGTTCCTTTTCCCGGTACGCATCCGCAGCTGAACGGATAGGCGCTATGCAGAACGATCTGTTTGAAAATGCGAACGAATGCGTGATGCACACACTGATCTGGCCAGAATCGCGGGATTGCGATGTCTCTGGTCTTCTTCTGAATGCCATCGTTGATTCGTCGCATTGTGTACTTGGCCGGGATGAAGGTTTCCTCATCCAGCATCCTCTGCAGCTCCAGCGCATGTCCATCGATGTCCTCCAGGACCTTCTGGACTTCTTTGCGCTTCCGCTTATGTCTCGCCGCGTCCTTAATCGCTTCCTTCAGGTTGTCGAGGTCTCGGACGTGCTCGAATAAGTGACCGACTCGCTTCGTGTATTTGATTGGTGGTAGCTTGTCTTGCTTTTGTGTATCTTCCATGAATGGATATCTCCTTTCAGACTCTCTTTGTTAGCCTCGCTGACTTTCCAGCTCCATTCCTGGCGTACTAACCAGCGCCATTCGCGGCCTATTTTTACCAAGGGGTAAGGAAGCGCACCTGCGGCATTATCTTAACGAATAAATCGATGACGCCATAAAAAATCGAGAATCTAACAAAGTGGGCGACCGCCGATGTTCCAGTTCAGATTACCCGTACCGTTGTTACAGTTCCGGTAGAAAGGTCCGGCATTCGTACCGTTGTTCACGTTAGCGCCAGAGATCACCAGCCGCGCGCAGTTGCGCTCCCTGTGTTTAGTTTTATTTATTGGCAGCAGGCGCCTTCGTCTTTGCGCCTGCCTATTTTTCAGTTATGCTGCCGGTAGTTCCGGGGGATAAAGTTCCCCCGGTCCCCCTTTAAATGGCAGCCTTGCGGCAATGAGGGCGACCGCCGACGGCCCAGTACAGATCACCCGTACCGCTGCCACAGCGCCGGTAGAAAGGTCCGGCACCCGCACCGTCGTACACGTTAGCGCCAGAGATCACCAGCGTTCCTCCTTCGGAGGAATAGTAATAGTCTCCGACGTAGCTGTCTGCTCCGCCTCCTACTTCTACCGGCATTTCGTACTCCGGATGCAGGCTGTCGAATCCCATCTTTTTGATGTAGCCTTCATTTGTCGGGCATACGTAGCCGAGCTTCTGGTAGTCTCCGGTGTATGTGTCGTCTGCGTAGCTTGCACGCTTATTGCAGCAGTAGTGCTGGCGGTTCTTGATGTTGACTCCGTCGCGGAACTGCCACATGTTACCGAACCAGTCCTCGATCCATAAGAAACGGACTGCACGTCTTCCGGAGAGTTTGGTTCCGGTAGGCCCTTCGGGATTTTCCAGGCATCCGTTCGGGCATTTCATTGCGGTTGTCTCACCGGTCTTCTGAACGCATGACCAGATTACATTTCCGACTGCGATATTCACCGGATCTCCGTCGAAGTAGATTTCTGTCGCTGCTTCCACCTCTGTTGACGCCTTGAATGCCGTGATCGTTCTGCCCCATAATACTGAATGATTCCAGAGTGCTGTTCCGATGGCGATCTGCTGTCCTACGAAGAACTGCGCAGCTCTGTCGCTTGCGATTGTGATGCAGTTGGTTCCTGTCTTGGCTTTCAGGGCCTTGTCGTCTCCACTCTCTCTGAATTCGGTACGTCCGGATCCGAGGATTCTCTGCGCCTGGGTTCCTGCGAACATGATTATAAATAAATGGTCGAGCAGGAACATGTTCCATACATCGTCAAGCTGCCAGCCTTCGCCTTTGTTGCGGCTGCGGGTTCTGAAGGTTGCCCTGGTTGCCTCTGTGAGCGGTGTCGCTCCGGCAATCGAACGGATGACGTCCTTGGCTCCTGTGGCTGCATCTTTTCCTGCAGATCCGTTGAAGATTGGGATGTAGATCTTGTCGCTGATGCTGCTTCCGTCTGTGAATGCAGGGTTGACGTGCAGGCCATCCACCGGTGCAGATGATACCCAGCGGTATTCCCACTCTACTCCGTCGCTATCCGTCTCAAAGTAGCGGGATGTATAGCAGAGCGGCATTTCCAGCATGACGTCTCCGTTGTCTCCGGTCCAGGAGAAGTTGGCGTCTCCCAGGTATGCGGTGACTTTTCTGTCTTCTGAAAGGTTGCACGGTCTGCAGGCATTGTATGGATATACCGACTTCATGAAGTCGTTCTGGACGTCTCCGGTTCCGACTGCTGCCTTGGCTGTAAGGCCGACAGCTCCACCGAGTCTCTCCCAGCTCTCTGCGCCGCAGCTCTGCTGGCCGACTTTCTTCCTGGCTCCGTATTTCTTCACGGCTGCCTGTTCGATGATGGTTACTCTGTCTGCCAGTGCTTCCAGGTCGCTCTGAAGTGCCAGGCCTCCTGCGGTCACGATTGTGACGCTTGATGCGTTGGCTACCTCCAGGTAGTAACTCATGGAAATGACGGACGGGATCACGCCATTGTATGCTGGCATGTAGTCGCTGGTGCTTGCGGTTGCGATGCTGTATAAGATTTCGCCGTCGTCCGGATCCTGTGCAAAAATACCGAACTCGCGGATTTCGTATCCTGATTTCAGGACGTCCGTGTCGCTGGTCTTATTTGTGATCGCTACCTTCAGAACGAGTGTACTTCCGTTCTGGATCTCTTTGCTGTGGATTGGCAGTGTCTGCACTGGTGCCTTGAGTGACGTTCTGGTGTCTGTTGCCTCTCCGGAGCTGTACTGACCGGATCCGGTCTGCGCCTTCGTGATCTTGATTGTGCATCTGCCCGCCTGGGCTTTTGCCAGGAGCGCTTTTCCTTTTGTGGTCAGTTTACTTGGATTCCAAATAAGCATTGATTTATTCCTCCTTTATGACTGTTGTTGTCTGATAGTCGATGTTTGCTCTCATGGCTGCTCTTTCGCTTTGTGAGAGGTCCGCTTTGCCGGTTTCTGCGTTCAGCGCGTGGGTGCTTTCCTCTGATGCATTGACTGGCCCGACATCGATGGTGCCGGATGCCTCCGTGGCTCCCTGATTATCATTCAGGACGTATGTGCTTCCTTCGGTACCGGTTGCACTTGCGATAAATGCTCCGGCCGTAGCCTGGACGTCTCCTGCTGTGGTATTCAGAGCGTAGGTCTCTGTAACCGGTGCGGCGACTGCTGCCACGTTCATTCCTTCGGTTGCGTCTGTATCTGATATCTCGTGATTGCTCACGGTGCATTCATTTATTGCTGTGATGCAGGTGGCCATGGTTGCTGCTGAGTGGAGTTCTCGCAGCACGGTCACCCTTCGAATATGGGACTTTGAATTCTTGACCTTTTTAATGACCGAGGTCAGCTCGTTGATGATGTCCTTTGTCATCAGCGCCTCCGTCTCCACATCGAATGTGTTTGCTTCGATCGGCGGCTCGGTAAAGTCGAACCACTCGATCAGTCTCGCATCGCCTCCGAACACTGAGGCGATCAGTTCCTCTGTTGCTTTGACCGTTCCGGCTTGTGTGTACCACTTGAGCGTGTTCTTTATGATTGAGCGCTTTGTCTCGATGTCTGCGCCCTGGTCGTAGTACATGGCTCGCATCTCCACGGCCAGGTAGTCCAGCGTGGATTCTGCCAGGTGGTCGATGTCGCAGGAGCTGCCTACGCCTGCAGCTTTTTCCAGCATTCTAATAATTGCCATGTGCAGCGCGTAGCTTATGCTCTTAAATTCCGGACTTGTCTCATCCGGCCAGAGGTCTGCGAGCTCTCCGTTTCTAATATCAATCATCCTCAACACCTCCGTATGTCACGTTCTTGCTTGTGCAGTACGCGATGGAAGTGCCGCCGATCTTCTGAAAGACCGGACTCTTAATCTCTACCCTCTTGGCTCCTGCTGCAGTCACTCTCTTGATCAGCTCCGAGCTGTTGATGTCTCGGCCGATCTTGGACTGCTGCCAGGTTACGAAGTCATCCACTGCCTTGGCGACCTCGCTCTGGATTGTTGCCACGGATCCTGAATCTGAAGAATTGATATAATAGGTCAGGCTGATGCTGTAATTCACCGCTGTTGGCGCCTTCACGACGACCTTGTCAGTCAGCGGCCGGATGTTCGGATCCGTGATGTACTTCGTCAGCCCTGTGATCATCTCCTGGCTTGGTATTCCGTCATTCATCAGGAATACGATATCTACCTCGCCTGGGTTATCACTTGAAACCTTGACGTCTGCGATGGTGCTGTTGTAAGTCTTTACCCAGTAGATATATGCTTCCTCGGTTCCTGCTGTTGAATAGCGGGACGGTGCGATGTAGATTCTGTCCTTCAGGGATTCGTCGCTCTCCGGATCCGCGCCGCCATCTGTTTCCGTGATGTTGGTCACGCTTTCTATGTACGGGATCGGATCCACGAGTGTCTGGATGGCTCCCTCATGGATTCCATTCAGATCTACGCCGGTCTCGATGGAAGTGCAGGCCACGTCGACTGTGGTCTCTCCTGCTTTAATCTCCGCATACTCATCGGTCGTGAAGTATGCCTCGCCATCCGTGACTCTGGTTCCGGCCGGGATTGCTATCGCTCCGGTCTGCGCCTCTGAAAGTGTGAAGCGCATCGTCACGGTCGCTGGCTTGGCAGCAGTTCTCTCGATGCCCTTGAGCGCTGCCAGGTTGTCCAGGAAGGCTCCGAATGCGTACTTGAGAAGGTTCTGCTTTCCGGCTCTATCGACGTACATGTACATCTGGTAAATCTGCACGCTGCAGGCGTATAAGATCAGGGCGATCGGTTCGCCTCTGTCCAGCACGGTTTCTTCTCCGGTTTCCTCCATGTATTTGTCCTGGTAGTCCTGGAGCATCTGCTTCTGGATTCCATCCAGGTTGATGTCATCATCGATGAAGCTGACGTCCGGGAGTCTCTCGATCTGTTCGATTGCCATGCTCTTTTTACCTCCTTCCTAAGTAAATATCTAGCTCCAGCACGCCTTCTTCGTCCTGGGTTCCTTTTATGTCCTGAAGCTCCAGGCTTGGTATGTATTCGTCCATCGCCTCTGCGAGCTCTACTGTGATCATGTTGATTGCGTCCGGCCCTGGCATGTCAATAAAGATCTGTGTAAGACCGTATCCCCGGCTTCCAGGGATAGATCCTTTTCTTGTGATCATCATTGCTTCGATGATGTCGTTGGCCAGTTCCAATTCATCCGGTTCGATGGAACCGTCCGCGTCTTTGATCTGGTTAATTCTTATAAAAGCCACTTAGATTCCCTCCCTTATGAATATTCCATGAATGTGACGTCGATCTTAGCTTTCACAAGCTCGCCCTTGTTGTAGATCGTGTTCCAGGCCTCCGATGTTGCTGTGATTGCCATTTTATTAGAGCCCATGATTTTGCCTCCAATGACCAGGTATTCGACCTGTCCGCTCCGGTTGGCTTTCCGGATCTTCTCGACCATGCTTCTTGGCTTCACGCCATGCTCTGCAGATAGCGTGATGGTAAGAGTGACGCCCATTGTATCCGGACCGCTAAATTCTCCGCGCGGCACGTTCTGAAGGATGTTGTGCTTCGTCCATCTGGAGTCCTGCGATACCTTGATATCTTTAGCTGTCAGGATCTTCTTGCTATTGACCTCGAATATCAGATCTGTGCCCCAGCAGCCGAGTGTTCCTTTTGCTTTTGCACGGTTCTTTGATTCGTCGGTCTTCTTCTTGGTGTCTGTTTTCTTTTTGCTGTTAGCTTTTTTCGTCTTGGGCTTTTTGGCCGGTTTCTTCTTGGCCGCAATGCTGGCCACGGTCTTCTTTTTCTCTGCGACCGTTTTCAGGTATTGGCCATAAGACCAGCCCCATCTTCCTTTGTACTTTACGTGGTACCATCCGCTTTGCTTTTTCCCATCTCCGGATACTGTGGTTCCGTATGGCATTGCTGTCAGGATGGTTCCGTTCGGCTTGCTTCTCACGCGGAGCCCCGACCTCGCTGTGACTTTGTATGTCGCCATCTGAATACCTCCTATCCTTTGATGTGATTGATGATTTCGGCCGCGGTGACGCTTCCGCTCTTTGTGGCCAGTGTGATCCTTGAAGCGTCGAGCGTGATTGCTGGCGCGTGAATCTGCAGCGAGCCTCCTGAATACTGCAGGAAGGCTTCACCGATTGCCTGCGCCAGGTCTTTTCTGTATACGCCTTTACCGCTGACCGGTGGTCTGTGGCTGCTGTTCCAGTACGTTCCGGCCACGATTCCCATCGCAGATCCGTTTGAAAGATGAACGACCAGCACGCTGGCTCCGACCTTCGGCATCTTGTATTCATCGTTGAATGTTAAATAAGGGAGGTCGTCGGTCACGGAATTGTCGAGATCCGGATATGTGACCTTGATCATTCCGCTTCCGTAATCAACGGACGAGACCTTCCCGATTCTGATGGTTCTGTCTGCCATGATTTACCTCCTAGTCAAATGTTCCCTCGTCTACCCATCCGTAAACGTTCGACGAGCTGTCTACGTGTATCAGGTGCCATGGATGCGCGTGGCCATTTCCTCTGCAGTCAGGTCCGAGCGTTATCCTTGCTCTGCCTGCTCTTGCGCTGTAGCCTCGCGCTCCGGGATATGAACTGTAGTAATGCGTGCCACCATGGAAGTTTACAATGTCGCCGACTTTGTACGTCTTCTTTGCTGGCGCCGGTGGTGCTGGTGGCGCTGGTGGTGGATCTCCTTTGAGCTGCTTCTGACACTTGTGCAGCTGAATCTCTTGTGTGGTTCCGCTGTCTGATACTTTGGTCTTCACTTCATCCACGAAGTATTTTCCGTTTGCCTTGCCGAGGTCTTTCACGGTTACGCAGATTCCGGCCACGATTTCTGGCCTTGCGAATATCGTTCCTGTGAGCACGGTTGCTTTTTCGTTCTCCAGGTTGACCTTGGCAGCAGCCTTGTATCTGGCGTCGTTTTCGCTGTCGCTCTGCTCGCTGATTTTCAGCGTCCGGGCTCCTTTTGCTTTTTCTCCAACCAGTCCGACATAGATGCTGATTTCCTTGCTGTCATTGCCCTTTTTATATGACGTCCGGGCTCCGGTGTACGTGCCTTCCAGTGTGTCTGTGTAGTCCCAATCATCCCCGATGAAGTCTGCACGCTTTATGGTTGCCGCGGCTTTTTTGCCTTCGTATTTGCTTTTTCCCCATATCACGATTTTGTTCTTATAGACTTTCATTCCGAGACCGTAATCCTTGCACAAATCATATAAAAATGAGCTGTCGCTTTTGTCTGTCTGCTCTATGGATTTGATGGTGTAGTTCGGTCCATCAAAGATGAGCTTCAGGCCGTATCTCTTTGCGATCTCCTGGGCGATCTGTTTAATGCTGACTTTCTTCCAGGTCTTTGTCCTGTTAGTTGATTTGATGGCCGAGTTTGTCGGGATTGATATTCCTCCAAGCGTGGCCACGAGCGGACCTCCGGTCATCTTCATCTCATCCAGGAGAAAGTCTCCGCATGATAGCTTTTTGTCTGCTCCCTCTTTGGTCCAATTCTTAAAGGTGAGGCTGGCCGTGATCCGGTCTCCCTTCTTCGGCAGCCAACCTTTTAAGAATTTCATGTCTTTATTGAAGACCTGAATGGAGAGCGTGTCGCTGGCTCCGGATGCCACGTCGTCGTATTCGATCTGCTCCGTGAGACCGTCCAGCGACTTCTTTGCGCTTTTCCCATTGAAGTCTATATCCGGGATCACGCGTCTTGCTTCTGCCATTACTCCACCTCCGATTCGTCTTCATCTGCCGCCGGTATTCCATCGTCTCTGTCTGAATCAGATCTCCATACCGGTGTGTCGTTGAGTTCATCTTCGGGGATATCGGGGAGGATGATTTCCTCCCCGTCGGAGAATACAAGCACGTCCAGTTTGTCCCAGTTTGCCAGGATTAGCTGTTGCATGAATTTTTCGGATCCATACTGGTCGTATGCGATCTTGTCCCATGTGTCTCCTGCTTCTGTGTAGTAAACGTTCGCCACTTATATCCTCCTTTCTATGCGAATGCCCGGCGGCCTTCCGTCCGCAGGTATTCTTTCATCATTTTCTTAAATTCTGCCTGGCTCATTCTGTTCGCCTCTACCATGTCCTCCTTGGACGGTGTGCCCGCCTCGAATCGGTACGTTGGACTGAATACGAACTGCTGGCTTGCAGATTCATTGCTGTTACCATTCCCGGACTGCTTCTGTCCAGTAAATGCGCTCACGGTGTCTCCGATCACGCTCGACCGGTTCTCAAACTGTGGAGCCTCCAGCGTCTTGGATCCTGCGTTCATTACTGGCTGCGCGAGTGATTCGTTGGCTGCCTTCTGAACGAGTGCTCCGGTCTTCTGGATACCTCCTGCGAGACCTTGGCCTGCGTACTGTCCTGATTGATCCAGGACTCTTGATGGAGAGTGAATCTTCAGAGCGCTGTTGACGGTTGCTGCTACCTGGTTGGCTATGCTTCTCGCCTGGGCGATCGCTGCAGCTCCACCGGCTGCGATACCGTTCCTGAGTCCGGCCATCGCGAATGATCCGGCGCTGTACATGCTTCCTGAAAGTCCGGAGAAAGCTCCGACCATCTGGCTGCTTGTGCTTCTGCATGCTGCCACTGCCTGGCTTCCGCCTGTTCTGACCGCCACCACGAACATGGTCATGCCGTTTCTGGTCACAGCCACGATGGTTGTCATTCCGGTCTGCGTTGTTGTCCGCATCACGGTGATTCCGGTTACCACGGCCTGGTTCGACTGTGTCATGGAGTTTCTGATGGCCACTGTGACCATATTCATGGCTACTGTGGTTAAAGCTCCGAGCGTTCCAAGTGTTGCCATTGTCGACCGCAGGGATACGGCCAGCGCGGTTGCTGCCGCTACCGTGATGCCTCCTGCAAATACGACCATGGCTGCTGATGTTGCCATCATCGGTCCGGCCAGCGCTGTGATCGCTGCAGTGAACGGTGCCACTGCCACTGCCATCCTTGTGAATGCTGCAGCTGTTGGCGTTGCCACTGCGTTGATTCCTGCCGCGCTTGCCTTGAATGCTGTTATCGATGCGCTGCAAAGTGTCAGCGCTCCGGCTGTCATTGTGATTCCTGCTGCCAGGAGCATGATTGCTGCTGCCGCCGCTGTACTTCCTGCCGCTAAGGCCAGGACTGCCGCTGCCGCTGCTGCCGCTGCGACCGCGAGTGGTGCCAGGGCTGCTGCAAGTGGTGCGGCTCCTGCAGCTATGATTGCCATCTTGGCCGCGGTTCCTGTTGCACCTTTGGCCATTGATTTAAGCGCCGATCCAGCTGCCTTTGCACTGGCTCCGATGATTTCCACCGATGCTGCTGCAAGTGCCAGGGCTGCTGCAAGTGGTACCATGCCGACTGATGCGGCTAGTGCTCCGG